>Ga0131853_10001646_pt1 | contig 39969 bp, 24 predicted proteins | sample TergutLab28metaG_FD_92764 | JGI IMG/M metagenome (GOLD analysis project Ga0131853, IMG submission 92764) | Labiotermes labralis P1 segment gut microbial communities from Petit-Saut dam, French Guiana - Lab288 P1 (version 2) (version 2) | ecosystem: Host-associated > Arthropoda: Insects >...
GGTGTAAAACAGTATGTGTTTGGTGTCTATGAGGGGTTTGATGTAGATTTGTTCTAGGTGTTGTAGGAATAATTCAGCTATGGTGCCCGATATGGGTGAGCCCATGGCTATTCCTTTATCGGGCAAAATATAATAAAGCAAGTGTCATCTAGTTGGTCAACTTTTATTCAAATATCAAGATGATGCACGGTCCAATACGCATAAGATTCATCACATGTTTGGGGGAACATTGATGAAGGACTGTCTGCAATCCAAAATGCAGATAACTTTAATCAACCTGTGAATTAGGCATTTTAGCAGACACAGACATATGTGCACATGCACACAAACACTCACACTCACACATGCATGCACGCACGCGCGCGCACACACACACACACACAAAATTCACTCAGAAACTTTTAGTATAGATGTCACAAAAAAAAAAAGATTATCACAATCTATCCAGTCATTTGGAAGATGCACATGAACACATCAAAATGATGGTTCTGCATATGTACTTTATGTGCCCAGAACAAAGAAGACATTGACACATAGCTCAGTTCACATTAAACTTATAACCTCATGGGTATGTTTCAGCAACAACTTTTCTAGAACTGTGGAAGAGACAACAAGCAGTCATTGTGTGGGAGTGGGACTTACAAAATGTTGAAGAAGATGAGGAACCACGACCTGAATTTGAGACCTCAGTAAAAACTTTCCGCATGAACCCTGTGACAATGGAGAAAGAGCCATATCTTCCTACATGGAGTAGAGCATGGAGGTTTTTAGCGACTAGTTCAGCTGTTCTGTTTATGGTGAGTTTAAACATTCGTAATAGATTTAAAACACCGCAATTTAAGAAAAAGATCTCCACACTGAAATTCCTGCCATGGGCATGTAACTCAGAGCTTTATGCAACACATGAAAGATCATGATTCACTTTAAACATTAATATAATACATATTACAACATAACCATGGAGTATAAATGATCAAAACTAATTGAAGTTAAGTGGAGAAAGAATCATATGACACAACAAGGCGCTCTGAAATTTACAAATGTCATCTTTGGAGTTAAATCCTTCTTCTTCCTCAGCTCTGCAACTCTTTGTGAGTTTTGGCTTGCTCAATTATTCCTCTCCATGGTTTCCTTTCCTGTGCCTTCTGTCTCTGAAGTTAAATATGGGTCAAATATGTTGCTTTGATGGGAGAGAAAAAAAAACACAAACATCTCTGCAAGGATGTCAAACTGATAAAACTGGTTCAGAGAGTGTTCACCTACTTTCATAGTCAGTACACCTTGCCCAATTAATGCCAACTGTATACAGATTGTTTCATAAGTAACATCCAATGGCAAAATGTACAGGTAATGTAGATATAAACACACATGTAAATGAACTGCCTGGATAGCATTGTGGTACAATATACATGCTACATAAAAGAAAATGTGCAAGGACAGCATCAGTTGAAACTGGTGACCCAGGTTGAAAAATGGTCTCATAAGAAAGGTCATGTAGTGATCAGCCTTCTTTGTACATGAGACATGGTAGTAGCAGCAGCTGTAACAGCTCTCACTCACTAATTGCATGGGGTATGTGGCCCAGATATTATTAAAGTATCAACTGTGTCAATATACTGAACATGTGCAAATGGAGATAGCAACAAACAGACAAACACAACAATTTACTGTCAGTATTATTATAGTACTGACATGAAGCCTCTACAAGTTTCAGACCATAATAGATCCATCCTCAGGTCAGACTAATATAAAACATGTGGAGGGAGCGCATATTAAAATAAATGAGGTCTCTACCCCACATACATAAATAGGATCCACTTTTAAGAGAAGTGGTATATCATCAGTACTTCCGTGGGTAGTTGTGTTGTTAACAAATACAAATATCTTCATATGTTACACGTAAGTATAAAATCGTAAGAGTTGACTAAACTTGAGTTTCCTACTGTCTAAATGCATTATGCTACTGCACAATGCTGCCACTCCTCAAGGAGGCAATCAAAGGAGACAATAACTTGGCATGCTCACTTCTCCATGAAAATGCCCATCCTCAAACAGAAATTCTTCCCAACAGGATGATATGGTGAAAGCCAAAGTGTGTCAGCTTGTGAACAATGATTCCTAATTTCTCCTCTGAAGAAATCATAAAGTTAAGCTAATGTGTACTACTGGGGGAAAACTGAGCCCTATTTTATTCTGCACAGGAATTAAAACTTTGGAGTACTGCTAGGATATCTCTCTCAATCAGATGGTGTAGAATCAGGGGTTTTGTCTGTTACTACTTTCCTTTTGCACATCCATGTTATACAAATCCTTGGAGTTACGGACTGAACATCATATTTACTTTTTCCGAATCATCAGGGAAGACTTCTTCATATATGCAAAACCAAATGAGAATCAGATGCACTCATATTTAATGCAACATGATTGCAATACAGGTGGTCGTCGTTATGGGAGCTGTTCTGGGAACAATAATATATCGCATATCTGTTGTAACTGTCATCCATGGTAGTGGAGAACAGTTCCTGCAAGAGCATGCTAAGATCTTCACATCCATCACAGCTGCTGTCATTAACTTGGTGATCATCATGATCCTCACAAAGGCAAGTTCTGGGTGCAGAAGTACAAGTATATATGTATGCATGTCTGTATGTATGTATGTGTGTATGTATGCATGTATGTGTGTGTGTGTGTGTGTGTGTGTGCATGTATGTGTGTGTATGTATGTAATGCATGCATGCATGTATGTATGTATGTATGTATGTGCAGTCACAATAATTATGATGAATATGCACACAAACATTTCATATCAGTCTACACTAGAACTACAGTGTACTGCAGAACCAAACTGGATACTACCAGGCCTCAATTTCTCAAATCATAATTATTCAGCTGGTCCAAAAATCCTGTTTTATATGGAGAACAAAATTCATATTTATATGCATAAGGTTTAACAGTGAGCCACATCCTAAACCATACAAATTCAGCTCACATTTTGAAAACAAATCTCTTAACTTCATACCTTCTGCCCTTATAGCTATATCAGAGACTGGCCCTGTGGCTTACCAACTTGGAAAATCCACGGACACAAACCGAATATGAAGACAGCTACACATTCAAGATATTCGTTTTCCAATTTGTTAACTTCTACTCCTCACTCATCTACATTGCATTCTTCAAGGTATGAAATCACAATAACTGTACATGCTTCACTGCTATTTCATGAAGACAGTTTTAAAGTCCTGAAGAGAAACAATGAACTGTCACATATTTCCATCCAAACTGAATTTTTTCAAAATTAATGACTGATTCTCAAAGCCTTTCAATTGAGTACAACAGCAAGGTAATCATGAAATGAGAGTAGGAAATGATTTTAAAAAAGCACTGAGAAAACCCTTAAATACAGCCAGAACAGCTAGTAACTCAGCCAAAATTTGAACTGAGTACCTCACGAATACAGATCTGCTGCATAAACATGCTACATTCTTTTTACATCAGAAATGACAGCAGTTTTGATTAACTACTGTAAAATTACACAAAGACGCACAGTAGTTAATAAACTAAACATACTGTAACTTGAATTTTATGTTCCTTAAATGTACATTTTCTTTGATTCTATGCACGTGTTTATCAGTCCTGCCAAAACTTCCACAATAACACTAACTTTTCCTGAAACACATTCGCGTTTTCTACTCCATTCATCACATTTTCAAACTAAGCATAAATTGGCCTCTTGCTGTCTTTTTAATTTGAAAACCAGGGAAAAAAATATACTTTCTGTTATAAGTCCCTATATATTCCATTGTCTTTACAGGCCCTTACTAACATATGATTTCAAGATTATGTCAGCAGAGCAGAGCTGTGAACCCAGAAGCACTGCCTGGGCACGTCAGGAAACTTCATGCAACCCTGTCTGGCAAAGACATCTGTTTGCATGTTGCAGTTGACTAGTGTACTTACTGCCATACAGAAAACTGTAGCAAAGTAAATCAATCACACACACTACTTGTAGAAAACTGTTTTGCCTAACACCTGTGAAGTATGCAAATGAGCAGACTGGGCCTCTAAACGTAATGAGAGAACACTTGTTTTTGTGTGTTATCACTCTGACAATGGTAATTTAGTGCATTTAATTTCAAGAGCTACACTGACTTTCATTTCCTTTATCTTACATTCATACTAAATGATCTCTTCAGGAACACAAAATCCAGTGTTCACTTAAATTCAAAGTTATATGAAGTTCAACTGCAATATTTTCTTATCATAATTTGTACTGCAGGTAGACATTCTTCCAAAAATACTACTTCCCTAAATTTGTGAATAAGGATAAGAGTAAAATTAGCACTGATGGTGTCTGTAGCTGCCCCATTATATAGTGGATGATGCTATTTTTCTACTGGAATTGGTTGCATATACACAGCATACATGCACACACAGCACGACCATGACTGGAAAAAAGGTGCTAGAAAATAAAATAATGCTCCACAGAGTGGTAAAATACATCAACAAAAAAAAAAATCAACCAAATGCATTACTTTTATCTTAGGGCAGATTTTTTGTACATCCTGGAGATGCAAGTGCCAGAGATTCACCATTCACAAGGCTCAAAATAGATGTGTGTGACCCTGCTGGGTGTCTGTCAGAACTGTGCATACAGCTGTCCATCATCATGGTTGGAAAGCAGATACTCAATAACTTCTTGGAGATCCTGTATCCGTAAGTATAAAAAACAGTGGACAAGCACAACTTTTCTGACCAATGCATGCCAGTAGCAGAGCTGACTGGTGGCAGTGGTTGACAAGATTGGACACATACATGTGCCCTCTGTTGCCCCTCTGCAGACTACACAGCAATATCAAAATATTAAGATTCCTTAGCACCTGTCTCCTGAAACATGGGGCAGCAAAGATACAGAACAGTGATGAAATATACAAACAGACTCCACAAAACATGAAATTAAAAACAGAAAGAGAAAAACTATGTGTTATTTACTAAAAAAAATTCACAACTTTAGGGTGCCCAGTGAAGCCTAAATATGGCATGATATGCAAGTGTTCCATAACTTGGCCTAACTTTCATACAGAAGGGGTGAGAATATTTTTAAATGTAGATAGCAAATCTGTGTAACACATTCTGAGCAGGTACAGCTGGCCAAGAAGAATTATTATGTCATGCGCCCTCAATGGTACACAGTATGCATCACTCATAAGGTTATTTCATTTTTGGAAACTAGCCCTATAAAGTACAAACAATTCTGCAGGAAAATGTACAACTGGTGGAGCAAACGCCTGCATCGTTCAAACACCAAGGATCCTGCGAGGAAGTACACACGATGGGAGGAAGATTTCCAGCTCCAAGACCCAGGACGACTCGCTCTCTTTGAGGAGTACCTTGAAATGGGTATATATCCTTGGACCAGACACTGTCAAGTCACTTAAAAACAGAACTACCCTGTAAAACTTTAATATACACTGTAATCGTTTCATTTATATTTGATTTCAGTTCTTCAGTATGGCTTCGTGACTCTCTTTGTTGCTGCCTTCCCACTAGCACCATTATTTGCTCTTTTGAACAATGTTGGGGAGATAAGACTAGATGCATACAAAATGGTGACACAGGCTCGAAGGCCTCTAGCTGAGAGGGTTCAGGACATTGGAGCATGGTACGGCATCCTACAAGGTGTTACCTATGCTTCTGTAGTATCAAATGTAAGTTAAATGCATACAACACCTCAGTGATCCTAAAATGTGGTGGCAAGCAGCTACTTTCACAAATAACAAAAATAATAATGGACTCTCAATATAGCAACCATTTCATGTCACCTTCTGTCACCTAGAATGTTTATAAATGACTTCTAGGTTCTTGGAAAAACTGTGGATCCACGATTATTATTATGTTTTTTCCCAGCAGTACGCTTAAATCGTTATAAATAGCAAAGATAAATGGAGTAACTCTTGCTGCTGCTGCTGCCACTGCTGCAGCAACAGATTTCATACAATCTTCAACATGTTTCTTCAAGCTTTTCTATAAGATTCTACCAACTCCACTACTGGTGAAATGGTCCCCCCCCAAGCTTTCTGTAATTGAAAATTTGTAAACTGTAGCACATCTCAGTAGGTACATTTCAATTATTTACTCCCAACATATGTTCTCACAGTTCAAGATTTATTCTCATATGATATGGTGGGTCTAGCAAGATTGAAGTCACTTATACAATACAATAAAAAATATCTACTCAAACAGGTAACTATGGACTAAAAATTGTAGTACTTCCAAGTAAGATATCGATAAGAATCCAAAAAATAATTAATTTTCTTAATGCACAATGATCAGTTAAAATGGTAGTGACACGGTACTATCAGGCTGCAAGAAAAATTGTACCTGAGGAACAATGAGGGACATCAGATGGACAATGTAACTACTGACACTGGTACATCCACAGCAACACATAAATAATGAGTCCTTATGCTTGAGAACACCTTGTCTAAAAAGGAACAAAATGTTACAGAATTCATCAAAAACAAAGTTAAATGTGTTCTATGAACACCACAAAAGCACCAAATGACATTAACATAATGTTTTTGTTGTAGGCATTCGTTATCGCATACACCAGTGACTTCATTCCCCGCATGGTATATAAATATGTGTACTCTCCCACTGACACCCTTGCAGGGTACATTGATTCATCACTGTCAGGTGAGTAATGGCTACAGTAGTTCACTCTTGTTAAATGGCAGCAGAATAAACTTAGGACATGCACAGTGCCATTCAATTCAGGGTATTTAATAATCTTGTCCATTTTTCAACAAAACTGCAAAATGAATACTTTGTGACATGGTACACAGAAATTAGCATTACATTACAATGCAAATAGTACATGCCCACAAGGTAAGCACAGTCTTTCCCAAGATGATTTTCACATAACTAAAAATGCTCAGCTATATTATGTACAGATCTCTTATACCGAATTTCACCCATATCAGACAAGAAATGTAGAAGGTATGGACAGAAATTAATTTACACACCAAAGTTAGATAGATATGAGTGTGACTGCACCAAATTTGACAGAACTCAACATACTCAATAAATGTTTTGTGCACATCTCCTCTACCAAATTAGTTAGTCAATCAATCAGTTAGGTAGATTATGTAAATTCCCTTTATTACCTTTACATATGATAGACTGAATCTTTTGACTGTCACGTGATGAGGTCAGGCATGTGCCGATACTTCTAACAAATTATGCTACTCGGATGATCCTTGGGGATGTGTGGTCTCAGACATAGGTCTGCAGATGCTTGATGGCTGGAGTTGCGGGTTCAAATCCCACTGAGGACATGGATGTTCGTCTCTTCTATTTGTTGTGTGTTGTGAAGGTAGCAGCCTCTGAGATGTGCCGAGCACTCATTCAGAGAAGTCCTACCAGATATGTGTGTGTGTGTATCTAATTGTGTTCGATCTAGAAACCTCACAGCAAGATGACCTAGGCCTGATTTTACTGTAGCAACGCAGAAAAAAATATATGCAATTGCACTTTTTTAATAACTGATTACTGCATTGCAGAATTCAACACATCTGACTATGGCCAAGACATGGGAGCAGAAATAGGTGCAGAGGATCCTCCAACATGCCAGTACAGAGGTTATCGCAACTCTCCACAACATGAGAAAAAATATGACTTGTCTCCACAGTACTGGCATGTGTTTGCAGCACGCCTTGCATTTGTTGTAGTGTTTGAGGTAATGTCAAGAGCATGTAGTGCCTCTAATGTTCACACTATTCAAATTTTCACTATTGACTCCTTCAGTATCAGTCTCACAGGATTGTGTATAAAAACCTGAAATGCTAATGTGTTTGAATTTTTAAATTTCAAGATTTAAAAATTCCTGAAATTTCTATGTAACATGCAGGGATGAAATACATATCTCCTTCCATCACAGCTAACTGAATCACCTGAGAGTAGTAGAATGTAAAAGGTAAAGGTTATCCTGTAATATGCAAAGCAGGCACAGAGGAGGTAAATGTATAGCTCTACCCATAATCAACCTTGGCGCTAGAAGGGGATGGGGGTGGTTGTCAACGCTATGCACCAGCCGCTTCACCCCACGGAAAGAGACCCTGTACCCACTGTACAAGAAGCTGGGTGGGCCTTGGGGCCAGTCTGGGTGAGTGCAGAATATCTCGCCCCTACCAGGGTTCAAACCCTGGATCATCCAGCGCATAGTGACTGCTTATACAAATTATGCTATCCTGGCTGCTGAGTAGTCAAATGTAGGAAGCCAAAACACAAGATCTGTCAGATAAAGAACATCCGTGTAATTGGCATCACACCGACAACATATATTTACTGTAAAAATGACTCACCTGGCATTTTGTGGTCCAATAATTGCCAACAAAAACTGCAATTCTGATACCACATAACTCAGTAAGTAATAGAACCATGTAACAGTTCGATAAACAAACAACAGCTACATATGTATTGTAACAAAACAGCAATATGACTGGATGGACAGGGCTCCTACATTCAAAATTTTTTTCTTCTTCATCATTATAGTCATTCAAAATGGCTGTGAGGTCCACAGTGTTTGCGAATATACGTATATTACACAATGTTGTAAAGCGTTGGGTGGTATCCTCTGTCCTCTTGAAGGACTACCACTGACCTATGAAGTATGGTGGGTTGAGTAACGTGTAAAGCCATACTTAACCTGAAGAACTCAGGAGAGTGGTTTATAGATGATGGTAAAGAATCTTTAAAGAAAATTTCTTGATCAACTGAATTAACTAGCCAATCCTGAAGGGAACTCCTGTGTCATGGAAACTGTTTGGTGCACTGCTTTTAGTTTATACACAGATGTCTTGACTAACAGTGTAACAGTAGGAGAATGCCAGGTTTTTGATGGTTAATATTTAAAAAAAAAATACATTGGATGATACAGACCTTTCTCAAATGCCCATCAGAGAGTTTGATATCTATGACATGTAAAAGTGGAGTTTCCCCTATGGTAGCTCCAACGAATTCAAACACAAAAACTCCAAATATTCTTACAGTGCAGATAAACATTTACCTCCCTTTCATAATTTAAAAATGTGTAATATGTACATACAAAGATCTCTCTACCACTTCTGCAGCACATCGTTTTTGCACTCACGGGAATAATGGCATATGCAATACCAGACGTCCCTGCTGAAGTACGTACGCAAATACAACGTGAAAAACTACTAGAGAAGGAAGAAAAATACCAACATGGGACTCAGGGAAACCATGCCAACTATGAAGAAATGCTGCTTGCTCAGAGGGAGCGAAGCCTAGCAGTTGCAGCTGGAGCTGCACGAAGTTGGTGGGAACGGAGACTCAGTCGTGTATCAGACAGTCATGATGTTCAAGAAGCACGACAGCACAAGACTAGTAACAGTAGCTCAACAGTATGGGAAGTGACAAGGTAGTGATAATCATGAATGTGTATTCACACTGAAGAATCTTATACAGTACTCACATAATTACTTATAAATGACTTAACCACATTCAAAAATGGGAACCTGTGGAAAATATTCAATCTCTTTCTCATGCATACAAACATTTCTAACAAAATACCCCAGCCATTACAAGATAAGTGCAGTGGTTTTACATATCCAGTCCACAATTCAATCAGAACAAGCAAATGTTGTAGGCACTAAACAAACCAGTACAGTTCATTTGGCATGACAGGATATACAAATAAGTTTCCACCAGTTAGCTACATGCAACACTCTGGCACAGACTCCAACTCCCATTTCCCACTTTTCCTTCTGTTAAATTCTGGGGATTTGTATTAACTCTCTGGAAACAAAACCCAGAATATATAATAACTGTGATACAAACATTACGCAGTAGACAGGAAGTACAAAACAGAAATTTATATTTACATGTGGTTCTCAAACTTACATGAAATGCTTCCGGGAGGTTCATTAGAGGCAGAGTCGGCCCTAATGCAATTGGAAGGATTTTATGTCAATGAAAAACTCCAATGACACCAGCTGGGATCGAACCAGTGACCTTCCAATTTGTAGCACAGCACCTTAACCACTGTGCCACCACAACAGTGGACTGTATGTGTACTATTATTTTAAGTAAAAATAAAAATGTAGGAAAAAAACAAATAAGGGTGGTAGTGTTACAAACACCAATTTCAAAATACTACCACTCTTTAGAGTGGGTTCAAATGTTATAATTGAGACATAATTTTTTAAATTAATACAATTAAATTTCACTACACAGTTCAGTATTCTGACATGAATTTATGAATGACATAAAGCAGCATACCAACTTCCTTAATGGGCAGCCCAAATCCACAAATTTTATGAACAAAGGTGTGTGTTCAGTATGTTCCATTCTCCTCCTCAACAGTTTACAGTACTTTCTTGTGCAATCCACTGTCTGCTCTTAGCAAACATCATTGCTCACTACAGTCTCTATGACAGATGACCACATGTTTCCCAAACAAAACATAAAATTCAGCAAATGATTGAGTTTAGCAATGTGTGGTCCAGTGTTACAGTGTCTCCTGTCTCAGCCAACAGTGAGTAACAGAAGTTGCAGATTTCTCATGAACAGAAAAGCAGACAGAATTTTTTCAAATATGCACTCAAGTGGAACTGTTTAAGATCCTCCTATCTGGCTGGATCTACCCATAATGCACATTTAAATTCATGGAAACTGTCCAGAAAACATACTAGCGCAATATAAGCACAATACAAAACAGTTTCAACCACTGTTCTGCCCAATTACAGCAGCAATGCTCATGTAATCACACAGAGCAAATCAAACAAAAGCTGCACAACATTCCAACCAATCCATCAAGCCTCAAGTACACATACAAATTTTGATCTAGGGGTCTTTATTTTACTGCCAATATTTGTATAATAATTATCAATTTTTTAAAGACTGCATCATGTATTTTTATGAAATTAATTGGCATTTTCAATAATTTAGTTCTACTTTCTTGCCAGTGTAAATGATAGTGTACATTTGTCTCAGATGATATCAATGTATACACTAGTAATTAACACTCTTTGTTACAAAACTTTGCAGCCTAACTATTTCTGAATACAAGCAAATCTAATCAAAACATTCCTCACAATCAATATTTGAGAATCACAGGTTTCATCTTCACAGTAAATTAACCTACTAACCCATTTCTGTGAAGATATGGTACAGAGTGATCAGTGGCAATCAACACACTCAGCACTACTAAACAACAGTGATGTATCAAAACCTCTGTTTTTAGAGCTTATAGGGATATGTGGGACCCTGTTTGTTTTATGTCTGACAGGTCATCACATAATAAATGCCATGCAGTAATGACCAAAAACAGGTCAGACAAAATGAAAAGTTTTGTGTCTTGAAACTTTTGCAGTGACAAAATGCAATGGAAAAAGTTTGCTTTGGCCGACTGTCGAGTTTCATGGCAAGTAACTAAGCACGATAAAATAAATACATAGTATAAAGCCCTATTTTAGATACAATCAAATATTAATGAGATAAAGTAGCACAAATTCTTCATGAAAAAAATGAGGAAGAAATAGTTCGGACACAGAATCTGGAAGTAAGTTAATCACCAAAAGTACACAAAGCACACCACTCTGCAACTGTTATTGAGAGGGAAAATATAAATTATTAACAGTGTGTAAAATTAAAGCTGTTATGTACATGCCATGACGGCATATGGAGCAGTAGCAGAGGCACTCGTCAATGAATTCTAACCTCTGCAGCAGCAACTTCATACCCCAGCTGCATTATCCTGGTTCCCATTGAATAGAGGCTGGGTAGGTTCCATCGCTAGCATGGACACTATGGAGATGAGAAAATCTCATACTCCTGCTAGAAATTGAACACAGTTCCTCAGTCACCCAGCCCATAGTCCCATAACTGTAATAAATGTGCTATCCTGGCTCCCACTTGCATCGTGAATTGAAGCCAAAATTGTAATTTCAAAGATCTGGGTCTTCTGGGATGTTCCTCAAAACTTCTTATCATCCCCTTTCTTGAGTAATGATTTGTTAACTAAGTTTATCTCAATTGTAACGTTTGTGTGGCTTGTGATGAATTAAAATAACAGGGAAACTGTAAATAGGAAATTCTAAATAATGTGACAAGAAGCAAACATACATGGTGTTACATACATGGTGTTAAGGTATTATCACAGAATCTGCCCCATGCCACTCTGTCAACAGAGGAACAATTAAGTCATATACGTAAGTTGGTATGACACAATTATTTGTGATTACCAGTATTCACTGGCAATCTTCAATACTGCCATTGTCAAAATAAAATCGGAGGAGAAAGGAGCATTATCAGTACAAAGGCAAATGAACAAGTGAATCCAAACATAACATCCAGAATATGAATTTGTTTAGAAATATGTCACAGCAAAGACAAAAATAAACACTAATATAATACAATATTAATGCACAGACAAAATAAACACTGACATGATACAGTATCAGAACTTTGTATAACACCTGGAGTGTAACCCATGGCTAACTGCAATGTTGGTCCTATAGCAGTAAAATTTCAATGGCCCCACAAAAAACTTGATACCATCCACCAAGCCAAATCAAACTGTATTTCTATACTATTTACTTACACTCTCTTAACTGCACTGGACACGTTGTGTCACATGAAATGATGACTATACAGTACTTTTTAACTGCATAAAACACACACACGGATCATGTTCTGCTACTAAAACCAAGCCAAAAGCTTCCTTTAATACAGAAGGGCGGGCACCAAGTGACCCATGCACTTTGGCCATAATCGGTCTTTCGTGCAAACAGAAAGCCTCCTTTTAACATAGAGTTGCAAATGTTGTGTGCAAGATATGGCAAAGGAAGAACTGACATAACTATTCAGGACGAACCGCTGACAATGCAACAAACTTTGCAGTGCTTACATTAACTCCATTTCATTAAAATTCACCCCACATATCGTGAACAGGAACATAATGGAAAAGCAGTTGAGACTTCATTAAAATTATTCTCTCCATCACACAAAATGACTCAGCAGAGCCATGATACTTCTCAGTCAGGGTTCTGGTGCCTTGGCAAAATTCAAACCACATAACTCATAAAAACAAACCAGCTAATCTGCTTGGACTGCCCTGCTGTTCGCTATAATTGTGTGTCATAACAAATTAATCTGCATATGGAGAGATAGACATTTTGCAGAAAGTTCTTCAGAACCTCTTACAAACTCCCAGAACCCTAGCTCAGAAGTCTGCTTTAATAATGATCACTGAGGATAAATTAATGTCAGCCATGTCATGGCAACTGCATGCCTAAAATTGCAGTCATAAATACTATGATAAGAGTCAGCCAAACCAGTTCACTGACAAAAGTACAAGTGTTTGTACTGACTCTTTCTCCCCCTAGCCTTTATTGTTATTGTGTCTCTTGTCATTACTACATTGTGTATATATGCTCATATCCATGTTATATATAAGATATTTTCATACTTCAAACTAACAATGTGCATATATATGTATTTTTCATCACAAATCAGACTATACTGTAAAATAAAATAAATTTTCAATTTATTTATGTAGTTGACCCATGCCTGATAAAAATGACAATTCCCTAGATCTCACAAAGTAAGCAGCGCAGATAACAGCATGCAGACATCTACACTTCTACTTTAACTGCATAAGAATTTCAATGATTTCAATGATGCACTGTTTTACATGGCACAGGGGAAAAAAAGGAGCTTCCATTCAATAGATATAGCAATTTAACTATCAAGCTAGATGCAGCAAACCCCTTTGAAAAACTTATAATTGATCAATTTATGATCGCTTTTTTGGATTTTACACCATGTAGTAAAGGTTCACTTTGACATTTTGAAGAAACGTACTGCCTCCCCTCTTCAGGTGGCTGCTGCAGCAGCAGGGAGGTAAGAATGTGTCAGTTATATAGTGGCAAATCAGAGCTATGACCATCATGGAAAAAGTGTCATGTAAGTTAATAGCTGCTCAGCTAGTCACAAAATTACCCTCATTTAATTGAAATTAAAGGTTCATTACCCTGTTCCCATGAGCCTGCCACTAGTCCCTTTCCTCAGCCAGATAAACTTTAATCCACACCCTCTCATCCCATTAATATAATACTCATTTTAATATTATCATCCAATATATGCCTGTCTGTCAAGTGGTCTCTTCCCTTCAAGTGTTCCTACCAGAACTGTATGCAATTCTGTTCTCTTCCAAGACTGCCACACATCCTTCCTATCTCAACCTCCTTCACTGAGCAGCCTAATAGTACCAGGTGAGGAGTATACAATGCGAAGATCCTCACTATGCCATTTTCTCCAACCTCCTGGAATTTGACCAGTACCTCTTTGTTTATACTTCTTCAGCTTTTAACAAAAGTCACAATCTCAGAGGCACTTGGCTGTGGTATTAATGGCTAAGCTGTATGTATATCTTTCAATGTGCCTAACCTCATTTATTCCAGTACATTTAACAAACGACAGGTGTGACTTTTCCAACTATTCAAAATACTCTGGGAATCTGCAAACAGATCACCCTTCTCTTCCATTACCAAGTTACTTATGGAATGGCAACCTTTTTAAATTCATTTATGCCTCAACAAGTCTCTATTCTTCATCATCATCATCATCATCATCATCTTCGTTCTCACCTTTATTTAGGATACTTACAATTATATACCTGAAACAAACCATGTTTCTAGGGTATACAGGTTTGCAGCTGTTCTGTGTTTACAATTTGTGCTACATGTAATGTTATTTTGCCGTGAAATACGTATTGTACTTTTCCATTAGCACTTTCCATAGTATGTGGGCCGGGTAGCTCAGTTGGTATAGCAACTGACTACAGGCTGGACGGTTCGGGATCAAATCCCAGTGGGGACGAGATTTTCCACTCGTCCAGACCAGCCCTGGGGCCCACCCGGCCTCCTGTACAATGGGTACCGGGTATTTCCCGCGAGTAAAGTGTGGCTGGGGCGTGCTGCTGACTGCTCTCCCCCTTCTAGTGCCGCGGTTATGGAAGAGTAGAGCTATACCTCTATCCACCCTCTGGGCCACACCGGGCCTGTAACGTGAACACTTTACCTTTTACCTTACTTTCCGTAGTATGTGCACAGTGACCAATATGGCTGTTTTTTGTAGTTCCTTAATTCTGTGCTTTTGTGGTATGTTGCTCAGGTATTGTCTATGTGGTTTTTAAATGGTTCCAGGCAGCCCTATTATTATCGGTATCACTTTATTGTTATTATTATTATCTGTTGTCACCATTGTTGTTGTTGTTGTTGTTTCAAGCTCATTAATTTTAATCTTAATTTACAAACAAATTCACAATGACTTTCATACACACATACATGCCACAGAACTACATCATATATGTGGGTGGGGTCATCATTTTCTTCAAGGCCTGTTATATTCTACACATGTTTGGCAAAAAGTACTGGTTTACTGGACACTGAAATGTTCACTACACAAACTAACCAAAACAATGGAACGGGAAACCAAAACTGACACATTATAACAACCTTTAAAACCTGATAAAATGTTAAAGATTTCTTAAATTCACATACTTCATAACCCCAGTATCCTGTGTTCTCATGTAATCAAGACATGTGTTATATCAAACTGTGGTATGTACTGATAAACAATTAGCAATACAGTAGATCCAAATGTGTGAAGTTTTTAACATTTCACATCATGCTTGATTCCCAGGTATGACATTACAGTGCTCAATAAATCAGTATTATTGTTCCAAACATACACTGAATGGACAGAGGCACTGAAGACAGTGACTACGGTGTCAGTAGAGCACCAAAACGCATGTATCATGTAGTTTCATAACACAGATACGTGTATAAAGGTTGTTTGAAACTTGTTAACAAATTACTGAAAAATCAACAAACCGTACAATATGCAGAACTTAAAAAATTCACTAATTTTACCTCTCAGATCTTCCTTCTTCTTGTTCCTGAAATGACTGCAAATTTCAGGTCTTACATTATGAACACAGGGGACTGCAGTAGCACAGTGGTTAAGGTGCTGTGCTACAATTCTGAAGGTCGCTGGTTCGATCCCAGCTGGTGTCTGTGAATTTTTCATTGACATAAAATCCTTCCGATAGCACTATGGCCCTGGGGTCAACTCAGCCTCTAATAGAAATGAGTACCAGGAGTATTTCCTGGGGGTAAAGGCAGCTGGTGCATAAGGCTGACAACCTACTGCCATCCTGTGCCGTTGTCATGAAATCTGGGAACCTTAACTTCCTGGAACCCTCTGGGCCTGTCCAGGCCTATAATGGGACTGCTTTACCTTTAAATTATGAACACTATTTCATTTGTATGTCTCAGAACCTGAAACCATTTCAATTTTTCTTGTATCCTTGGATCTTAAAATTGTGAACATATTTTGTCAAAACATGGTTTGTGCTCCTTCAATTCATAAGAATCCAGAATTTTTGCAGCTGGAATCATTATGAATCATTATATTCTCAATGTCTGGTGATATGATTATAGCAATTGGAATTCTAATATTGTTGCAAGCATATTATAATGAAAATTTCAGTAAATGCAAAGGAACCCAGGGAAATGCCATGCCTTGCATGCCCATGGCCCTCATCACCAGAATATACAACCAAATTACACTGCAGCTAAATCCCTTAAAAATATGGCAAAGTTCAAATATTTGGAACAGCAATGAGATATCAAAATCACACTCATGAGGATTAAAAGTTGATTACATTCGGGGAATGCCTGCTACCACTCAGTTGGGAATCTTTTGTGTTACCACCTGCTATCCAAAGAGATACAAATTAAAATACAGCAACTTATGACTTTGTTCACTGTTTCATATGGGTGCAAAACTTGGGTCTCTTAACATCAAATTAGGCACAGAATGGAGATGTTTGAGAATATGATGCTATGGGGAACATGTAGAATTAAATGACAGAAACCAACAGGAGTCAGAAAAAGCTGAATGGAGCTTCATGATATGTACTTCTTTCCAACTATTATTCAGGCTTCAGCTCAAGGAAGGTGGACTGGATGGTGCATCTGGCATTCATGACAAATACATACAGCGTTTCGGTGGGAAAACATAAAGGACAAAACAGCTTGGGATACCTAGGAACATGTGGAAGTATAACAGCAAAATATAACTTAAGACAATTACATGGGATTGCATGGACTGAATGAATCTGGCTGAAGGTACGGAGAAGTGGCAGGCCCTTATGGACATGGCAATAAACTTTCATGGGTTCCATAACATATGGGGAATGTATTGACTCCCCGGGGGAACATTACTTGCTCAATAAAGCCTCTTGAAATTAATTTCTAGCTTACCTTACATGAGAAGAAAAGCCTGGGCTTCCACGGCAACAAATGTTACACAGGACTAAATCAGAACTATGAAAGTGCTACACAAATAGGCCTATATACTTTAACACGGACTGTGGTCTGACAAAACAATTCGAACAGCACACGTATATTCCAAAACCTACGCCATGACATTCAGTACCACGGATCATATTCAGTTCTACATGTTTGGCAACATGAAAATATGAAATGTCAATTATAAGTGTTATGCTCAGACTAAATGTACAGCAAGTACCATATGACCAGAGACGGTAATTGAATGTAAACACAGCAGTGAGGAGTGTGTTCTCGTCGGTGAAGACCAATATCACAAATAACAGCTAACCAGTATCTTCAGCTGAATCAAACTGTGTCAATGACAGTGTCAGCCTGACACTACGGTCGATGTTAAATGGTATTGCATGTGTGCTTTACAGATGGACGCCATGTGACACTTCATAACCTAAAATTTTGTTTGAGACAGGAAATTTTTCATTGCAGCCTGTTTAGACGTTTGCAATGAGATTGAGGGCTGTGTGGATTATTCCTGTAAATAAAGAAGCCTCACTGCCATTATTCTCACGGCAAGTTACTGAGATAATTTTTAACAGCTTTTTCTTTCTGTTGTAGTGTTTCGGATGGGGGTTAATAGAATGGAAGATGGGGATTTTTTTAGATGCGAACAACCCTAGAATATGGTCCACAGCGAGTTTTCTTTCCCGGTCTGAGTATTTCTAGCATCAGGGAGTAGCACGTATAACCAGCAGCCTTAGAGAAGGAAAATATGTATTACTTCCGCGTAACTCGTTTCTTTTTCTGGTACCTTAAGCGTAGTGGTATGTTGCTGTGCTTATGTCGTTCTTCTTGTCATAGCATTGGTAGTACTGTGTACACAGCGTTGAAAATTCCGCTACCTGATGCGATCCCTCACGTTTACCGTCCGTCCCCGGACCACCGAAAAAGTAACGATAACCTCTACACAACGAAATACAGGAATAAAGTCGTTCTGGCATGACTACATGTAGGAATTCACACAGTTTCCTGTAATATGCGCACACACTCGAACTGAAAGCCTAAGCTTTGTCTGTATATTGCATGTGCGACATAAGTAATGCGAAACTCACGACACTGTAGTGTGAGTCATATTGAGTAAAAAATGTTATATCATCATATGCCCAAGTATTAAACGTTACAGTGATATGAGCATGTTAATGTGTGCACATGGCCATAACTGAGAGTTTTACAATACCTTTGTTTTATCATATGTACAAATAAAAGGAAAATTGTATGTCCCATAACAGCACAAAAAAAGATAAATAGTAAGTCTTTATCTGCTGAACAACATGTGCCCTATAACACCACAAAACAACGGTAACAAGTAAGTCTTACCCTACTGTATGTACCGCAAAAGAAAATTATGTGCCAGATAATACTATAAAAGAAAGGCATTAATTTTTATTTGTGTTACAACATGTAAAAAAAAGTCAGTTTTGATTAGATAATATCAAAGAACAAGGATTTTCAATAATGTTGTGCTGATCACTGTTCAAAATTACGTTTGCTGTTCTGTATGAACAATTCTGCATGTTTCAAAGATAACTTGTTACCTTTCTGATAATTTTATAATTTCCCCTTATGCAGTCAGCAGTCTCAATGATTCACTGCAAGAGGTCTTCTCTTGACTGCAATTTTTGCTAGTAGACAGTGTTGTTAATTTGCCTCCACAAGAAGTGTTCAAGAGATGTGAGATCTGGTGACCTGTCAGACAAGGCCTATGGACCAAAACCAGTACAAGGTATAAGGGAGTAGTGTTTGCCCAAAGTGGGAGTATGTGTGAAGATGGTTCATAAGAAATGACGCCACACAGATCTTGAAACATTAAGGTGCTCATAAAAATGTAATGGTTGATGTAGCATTTTTTACTCAAAAAGATTCAAGCTGAAATTTGGCACACCCTATTCATAACACCTGCATACACATGTGCGCGCACACACACACACACACACACAGAACCTAACCCTGGTTTATTAGATAACATTGATACAACTCTGTAGGATACAGGCAGGCAGAACTGAAGACATATATTTTCATGCCCACTTATAAATATTTTTATGGTTAAATAAGTGATAGAAATTTGAGTGGTTAATGAATAAAAAATTGCGAATAGGTAATAGTTTGAATAGAAGCAAACCAACATACAAACCTGTGTATTACATGTGATATGGTAATTACTGCAAACCAAGAGCACAACCTTGGTAGCTGTCTTGTGGTTACCTCATTCCAGACTTGTGCATGTAGAAGTATTACTTAGTCATTCAGTTAAAGGTGTGGGTAAAACCATGAAAAAAACATTGTGAATCTCGCATGGATAGGAAGGTAATGTTATAATGGATCTTAAAACAAACAAATGGGAAGGCATGAAGTGGGTAAATGTAGCTGAGGATGGAGACATATTGTGGGTTCTTCTGAATACAGTAATTACTTTCTGGTTCCATAAAATGCAGGGAATTTTTTAGCTAGCTCTTGGACTATTAGCTTCTGCAAGGACTTAGTTAATTAGTTAGTGCTTCTACATTGCTGAAAACACTGGAAGTATCTTGTGCAGAAGTATGTGTATATACTGTACTGAGTTTTACATTATAACAGTGTTGGTAGTAACGTGTGGCGTAGTTAATGACATGGTGTGAACTGCGGAGTTTCATTAGTGTATGAGAAAAGAGTTGATGTTGCTGATGATATATAGTAAACTGTAATGAATGGGCTCAGAAGTAATCACCCCAGCATTAGTCTGGAAAGACTAAAGTAAATCACAAAAAACTCTGTCAGGATTTTTTTAGCTTATATATTCAGTTAAACCAACAAATGTACGCACAACCTACACAGTTGTATAGTTTATTAATTGTCAAAGAAGAATAAACAACTTAAAAAACCTCTGTTAGGATATTTCCCGCCTCTAGTAGCTTATAACTCAGGTATTTTTATGCAGAAGTAACTTCTTAATTATAGCTTTTATTCTGAATACTGCATAAGTTGAGTGTTTGTATATTCATTGCTGTAGGTGCTTCTCAACAGTTGAGGCATGCTGCAAATCAATGTCTGGAGATGCATATGTGGCCATCCCAACAGATGAATCATTTGTGCAATCTCTACGTACAGAAGTTGGCTTGTTGGATGCAGGTAAAATAACTACAGTGAATGTAAAGAGGTACTAATGTGCAATGAATGCACTCTGCAAACCTCATTCTTAATGAAAGTATGTTTTGATACCCATTTACCAAGCATGCTGTTTACTTTGCATATAAACTGCAGGTATAAGGGCTGGCATGCAGTTTTACATTCTCCAATTATTCCAAGCATTACAGGCAAAGTGTTAAATGAATCAATATTAGAGTGACATTTAATGGTTGGAGTGAGTCAAGATTTTGAAGGTTTTGAAAGTTAAAGGAGGAGCATCTGAGGATGTGAAGTGTCAACAAAGGATGTGTTATAGTAGCATACACAGCTATTTTAATTACCTTTGTACTATTCCTCACTCCCTCTGTTCATTGATGCAGGAAGTCGTAGGATAATTATTGTTCCCACCTTCCTCTTTTACAACTTTCCATTCATTATCACTGTTATTAATCTATGAATTAACTATCTAGCTCTTCCCTGCCCAGCAGTTGTCTATAAAAAATGAGGTAGGTAGTGTGAACACACAGTTCCAGATGTTAGTGATATATGGCAAATACTTTTGGAGTGAAACATGTGGATTTGCAGATACATTCTCCATCTTATATACTTATTTTAGACACAATATGCAAACCATATAAGAGTTAATAGAAATTCTGGTAGCAGTTTGTCCATACTAAATACTCTATTTGTACTTTTTGACACAGTCTTCTGGTACTAGGTGTTGATTGAGGTAGATAAATTTTCTGCATTGTTCATAACAGACAACTAAAGTGAGAGGTAGTGGGTCAGGGAAGTAAATGCAGCCACTAGCAAGTGTAAAAGTAACAAAATGAACACTGTTCACTTATGCTAGAGTCACTGAAGGCTAGGATCACAATGCATGGAGGGAAGTATTTATTCAGGCCATGTTTGTTACTTCTTGCAAACACAGAGGGTTATAGCCACCATCACATTTTCCATATAGTCTGCAGTCTCCTTGCTGGTAACTTCACTTAAATGTATTATTAGCAGAACCCATCTTGTGCCTAATTTGTCCGAGGTGTGCAAGAAAGCATTGTGGGTGGCGAATGGTGGATTGTGGCCCTTCGTAACAGTGCTCCCACAAGAGCATTGAAGAATGGAAAGACCTTTGCAGGCTTCTGGAGTTAAGTAATGTTCACCACACTGAGATGAAGAGCAGAATGACTATATAGCAAGTTAGGTGATGGAAGTAACAAGTGGGCTGTTCAATATTCATATTTTGCATCATTATAGATTTATTTTACAGATGTTCTAAAGCTTTTGTCCTGTTTAAATAACAAGTGATTTGCAGTATTTATTGGTGGAGATGTTTAATCATTGACAAATTTTATTTCTCTAGGGACATATGTTGAATCAAGGGACAGGTGTAATAAGCCTGCTCTTTACCCAGCGTTTGAAGTTAGCGTGACAGAGAAGAAGAGTTTGTGGCCTGTTGTTGTGTTGGAGAACCAAGGTCTGATGTACTGTGCTTTGCCACTGATGCCGCGCGAAGTGGTCACACAGCAAGACAATACAAATATTTCACTTGCTGAGCTGTAGGTAGACAATGCCATGTACAATACTGTGTACCTTATTTGAGAGTGTGTTAACTGTAAGGAAGAGAATTCATTATCCACACACACAAGGCCACTATTCATACTTTCATGTTGTTTTTTATATCTATATATTTAAGTTTGGACAAATGAAGATAACCAGAATTATGAATGCAGAGAAAACACCTGGCTGCAATCAGTAACAACTGGAGACAAATTATGCATCTGTTTACAGGCCTGGTGTCTCATTAGCAGTGGAAGCACTCAGTGGATTAGCCCAGTGTGTCCCCCTAACCTCAAGTATGACATCGTTGGTAAGTCACAGAATAGAGACCACAATTCAAGCATCATAATATCTATAATGCTAGATCATGAGTGTGGATATCAGACCTGATTTATATAGTAACGTGTACAATATTGTAGCCGATCATTTTTGGTATAGTTGTTTATTACGTTTGCTGGCATCAGTTACGGGCGGTTCATAGCCATACGGTATAAGTTTAAACTGTCATGTATGTTCAAGAACCGTTTATGATAGATAGGAGGGGTTGTGTACAGGGAGAGATTTAAACAGGGAAACAGTTGGGAGCAGGTAACAGACGCTAGCAGTCCAGTAAGTAAGCAGTCGCGTACGAGAGCAATGTAAGTGAGGGAGTACAAGCGAAGTGACTATGGTATTTTAATAGAAAATTATTTAGTTGTTTCACTTCATAACAGCATGCTTTTTATATCAAGTATGAATGAATAAATAAATAAATAAGTAAAAAAAGAAAATAACTAAAACTATATGTGATTCGGTGAACCACACCCGTTTCCCGAAAGAAGTTTTCCTACCAGACTGAGCATGTCGGGACAACCAAGTTATAAAGGATGATCATGTGCAATATATTGCACAAGTTTTTTTACATAGTTGTCCACGTCTGAGGAGGAACTTGACTTTTTTTTATGTGTTCTTTGTGTGTATATGACTAGGTTACTCTATAAAAGATGGAAGTTTAAACAAAATTATTACATACATTTTGAAGAAGGTATTTCTTTTCACCTTGAATTTAATGTACAGTGCTCCTGAATCTTAGGCCATAAGGCTCAATTTCATGGCACCCCACGTAGTACATAAAGATGAAATATATCATGATGATTAAACAGCTTGCATGCTGCAGGGTGTGAAGGTAAAGATCATTGTACTCATAACCTTATTACTGAATGAAGCTGAGTGGTTGGTTTCATAGTTCAGCTGCCTAAGGCCCATAAGATTGGAGGCTCCTGGATGGCCCCACAGCCAATCTCAGTATGGTGGTGAAGAAAGAATTTTCCACAGTGCTTGTTGTTGTCCTATTCTTTGTCGTGTGGGATGTAATGATTATAAATATGAAGTAAGAAGAAAATGTGCTAAACCATTAAGAAATTAAAGGAGTGCACAGACACACAGACACATTGCATCCCAAAGACATCTGTCATGCACCTATGAACACTTAATCCAAATATGATGTGAAGTGTAGTGGTTAGCACACTTGTTGCATAAGTGGCAAGTCGCAGGTTCAAATTTCTGTCCAGTCTAGGTAGCATGACAAATGTTGCTTGATTCCCCCCCCCCATCCTCAGTCCATTCAGCCAAATGCTAGAAAAATAACTTCAGATAGACCATGACCACTTCTTCTTGTATCCATGCAAATTTGTCATTAATAATGATCCTGTAATTTCATATCTGACAGCATGACTGATGTGGCTTGTATAGCATTGTTAGGTAAGGAAATGATGAAAGAAAATATACTTAAAGCTCAGGCATATGTACACATCTTTTTCTTTTAATGACTGAAATTTCTACATGGTCCTCATGGAAACCTGTTGCTTGTTGCAGACCACAGCACAGACGTTGCAACTTCACCAGTTTGTAAATACATGCATGCCTTTTGGAAGTGTTACATGCTCAAATCCTTTCCTGATGTCACAGCTTATCAACCCTTCTGGCAAAGGAAAGGCCAAGGTATGTGCTGTTTCTTATTCACCTTAACGATCCTCCCCAATATTAGGGCCAATTTTTTTGTTACAAATACACAGTGTTTATTTTATTGTTTCATGTAGCACAGCAGGTTTATCACATAGAAAGCTTGCATCATGCAGGATGTCCCATGACAACTGCAGTGCTCATGGCAGTGATAAAAGAAACACACTGTTTAAAAAGACACAGTATTACTATCTCTTTCAGATGGGGGTCTTCTTTGTTGTTGTTGATGTTTTATGTACTTTGGGTTCCCATCAGAAGTAATTATTTCAATGTGTTCTTTGCAGTTCTGTCTGTAATGTCATGCAGCGTATGTTAGTAGTGAAATTTGTAATTTACTTATTTCATAATTTTTTGTATGGTTCACATAATATAACATAATGGGAGTATAACTTTTCCGTTCTTCATCGTTTTTGTGACCAATTCTTTGTCTCCACAGGATAATGTTAAACAACCAGCTTTATGTACCTGAAGAAATATCAGTTTGTGTAATTTGTAAATGTGCTTACTAATATACAAGTTCAGTGCTAGGTCTGTCAGTTCCATATTCAAAATGTAATAACAATATTCATTAATGTCCCATAGAAATTATAACATTATTCCACACACACACTACAGGCATTACAAAATGGATTGGTTCTACAGAAGTATGAAACCTTACACCATGAAATTTATTGACATATTGTTTAAAATTTGGTCCTCTCCTATTGAAACTCTATTATGTCTGTTTTACCTAGATCAGTCAGGGAAGGGGGAGAATACTGATTACTTTACAGTTAAAGAGGCAATGCTGATACAGAGTGTGTTTTAATACTTGAAAGTGCTGCTGTCACAGATGTAAGAGGGTAGTTACCATTCATCCTACAGGCCATGTAACTGTGTCTGGTCAGTCACAGCCATAAAATAAAGATTTTATCCTCACTGTGAGTGTTGTTTAAATGATTTTTGTTTTATATTTTATATATATAACCACATATTATACCAGATGATCTGGTGTAACAGTGTATTTTTAAACAAAAAAGACAAAAGAATAGAGGCAATGGTATTGCATACTTTTTTGACATTCAGGTGACCATGCATCATGATAAATTCTTATAATAAAAGCAGCTAGGTGCACTAATTTCTCAAATTTATTTTTGGAATAAAACTATATGTTTCAGACAGTTCCTCTGTCCATCATCAGGAGTATTTCACTGTACACACAGCAATACATGTACCATTGCTGTGTGTACAGTGAAAAACTCCTGATGATGGACAGAGGAACTGTCTGAAACATGTAGAGTTTTATTCCAAAAATAAAATTGAGAAATTGGTGTATTCAGTTGGTTTTATTATAAGAAGGTACTGTGTGCATCCACTAGTTGCTCTGGCTAGTCCAAATGTCTTCCACTTTCCTCCCTTTCACACTCAGACAAACGTAGTGTGGGCATTTACCACCAATTCTTGTCCTGCATAACAAGCCATTAATCCTACATTGTGCTTTCAATTTCAAGCAACCCTTGTGGAATCCAGTACAGCACAAAGCAAAGTCACAAGTTACTATTCACATCAAGGAAGAAGTGCGGTGCATGCAGGTAAGGACTTGTAATTTATCATTAATTTGTCTTTCAGAGGCTGTGTCTGAAAGCATGTACATTCTTCTCAGAAATTATGACTTTCTCAATGTGCACACTTCTTGCATACAGCCATAATAATTTGTGCACTTATTAAACTTGTGTGTTGTTAGTATCTGCTAATAATACTAAAATGCACCCTGCAGTCTAGATCAAACAAAGGAGTAAACCTGAGATTTGTTAATACACTTTCTGCAAAAAGGAGGCTAAAATACAAAATTAAAAATTTATTTGGTGAGAATACATGACATTCAATGATTTTGTAACATTTTATACTTGAAACTGACAGAAATGAAAGAGACAGATGGGGAACACAAAGGTAATGGCAAGGCTGATTTCAGAACAAGTTCATTAGATGAAATGAAGTATGCATGTTTTGGCACTTTGAGTATTAAACATATAGTATTCAGTGAAATGTTCTCTTGTTGTATCAATAATGCACATGGCCATTATATGAAGAAAAGTTGATATAGAAGCACACCTTCTAATTTCAGTTCAGTCACAGTGAACTGAGAGATGCAATGGATGTGTACGGTTCGGTAATGTGCAAATCAGAGGTGGAGGGCACAGCTCCAGAAATCTGCATAACACTTGTTCAGCCTGGAGGTAATGATCAAAACATTAATGGAGGAGGGTTGACAGTAAGTCCTGCTGTGTCCAATATTGAGTATACAGCCACCACCTCGCGACTGAGGTTCCGACCATGCAATAACCAGCCACTCTGCCATTATAATCTGCCTCATCTAACTGATCCACCAATATATGGGGCATTTAAGTTAAGAGTAAGTATTTTTTTCAGTATTTGTCAAGGAGAGAAATATAATCTTAATTTTAAGTAGAGGCATAGGTTCATTGCCATAAACCATGAATATTTAAGCATGCCACAGTCAGTGTGTTGTTTTATAACATTTTTCAAGCTGTAATTTTGTGTAGGCATCTAAAAGGTATACTGCAGAAGGTGTGTGCAATATGACACATCAGTAGTGATATTGTGACTCTGCTGTTGGATTATTCTGTGATGTGTTGACTGTAGGTTCTCTTGGTGGTTTAAATGGGAATGTAATTGAAACTGCAATGCCAGCAGACTTCATTTTTGAATCAGATAGAAATAATGTTGCAGTCAAACCGAATCAGTTTATCCCAGTTCAAATTAAATCCTAATTTGATCCTAGAAAGTCAGTCAAATAATCTAGTAATGCAGGAGACGTGTATTCAGAAGATCACAGATTTAAACCATGGCTGGAGTACCAGCTGCTTGACATTTCATCCATGGTTTCTTCAAATAAAATCCAAAATTGGACCCGAAATAGGTTGTGAAGAGGTTCACACCAGTCCTTTCTATTCCACAGAATACTACTCAACACCTCGCTTCTATTAATACTGTTTAACCTGCTGTATTTTTAATCTGTGTTTAAGTGATAAATGAACTAATAACTTTATTATCACATTGTCAACAACCAACAAAGCACATTAAATTGCCTCTGATGCTCAAACACAATTATTAGATAACTGGTGCTATATAATACTTTAAATAATACTGAATCATCACCTCATCATTTGTGGTAACCTTAAATACCCACATACCAATGCAATCTGCCTTGTATTTGTAGCTGAACAGCAACCTGGCAACAGTATATATGCAACTCCAACTGCAGACTGGCATAAAGAACCATTTCCAACAGCTTGAGGTCCACATCCCATTCCATGGACTGCAAGTGTCCATTGTGAAGTCCAATCCATCAGTTGGGTCTGTTTTGGTCCAGTCTGGGAGCATGCTTGTGTGGAACGTGGGTAGCAAATTTCCTGCCAAGTTGCTGGATGTCACACTGAATGCTGTGTGCAAAGTCCGAAGGAAGATGGACAGTTCAGATGCACAGCAAGTTGATGGGGAAGAGATGAATGGATGGGAACAGTACATGAATTGCTGTGCACTGGTAACCAACAGTAATAACTTCATAAGTGTGAACCTGTGAATCTCATGGACTAAGCTGGCTAAAGTGTAGCAGTTACACTTTCAATAATATTAGTGAACATGTTGCCCTCGAACATATGTAGTAAGATTGTGATGTCACTACAAAATAGGATGAACTCCATTAAACGAACCCAGTTGATATTTTGGCTGGAACACCAGATTATCTCAGTTGAAGTTTTTCATGGTTTTCTTACTTCACTCCCAGCAGATATCAACACAGGACCTTCATGAGACTAACTGCTTCTAACCAAAACCTTTCCAATCCATCACTGACCAGTGATCCTGCAATAAAATAAAACATAAAATAAATTAGGGAGCATATGGGGATAAGTTCTGAGTTTGATATTCAAATGTGACCCAAAAGTTTCAGGACTGGATGTTTAAGTATGTATGACTACTCTGGAATTCTGACAGTGTAAGGGTTCAGAGAACACTGAGAATGTTATTGGACCCTACTCTCAGGCATTTCAGTCTACAAATCACCAGATCATATTCCCTCCATCTCCTTCTTGTTGTTAGCAAGCACTCCTTTTTTCTCACCCCCAAATAATTTATTTTTTTCTGTTTCAGGTGCTATTCAAGATTGCAGACTACACATACAGTGGCACAAGAGTGGACCCACAATCTGTTATTGTTTCAACAGCGCCTAAAGTTCGCTGTTCAGTCAGTATGTATTTTGAGGTTAATTTCTGGTAAAATTTATGGTACTAAAATATTTACACATATATTTATATACAAAACATATTCAGTGATTCAGAGAAGTAAAACTTCATGTCCAGAGGGCAATGTGATATTAAAATTAGCCTTCTTATAAAGTTCAATTCTCTGTTTTAAATTTTCTCTTCTCCAGGGTCTCTCCAGGCAAATGCAGAAGCCAGAATCCCATATTCATTCATAACTGACAAGGCATTCCACTAGTCTGTCTCTCTTAATATTCCTTTGGATAAAGAGGTTCTGCCATTCTACATGATGGTCTATTTAAAGTATCCATATGCATTGCAAAAATGGTTTCATTAATAAGTGTAACTAACTCTCATTTCCTTTAGGCGATGTTATAATTCTTGAGAAATACATTGGGCATATGCAGTATATTTCCTTTCATTTTTGGACTGAAATTTTTTAACAACCAGGTCTAATACTTTGTCACAATTCTGAGCTTTCTTTTTCTTTCTGGATGACTGCCTTAATGAGGTGTCTCATAACAGGGAAACGTCCTCCTGCGAAGCGCTTACAAGATCACATGCACTGCCATCAAGCTCTTCATCTTCAGCCTAGCAAAACGAATAAATTCGGGCTTGTAACTTCCATGCTTTTGTAAACATGTTTAAATTTTATTTTTATTCCAAATTATAATCTACACGATGACTTCTAAGGTAGAATTTTTTTACTATTTTTGCTTACTTCTCCACGATTTATATCCTTAGATTAATATCAAATTACTGACACTGTTTCTTCAAAGTTTCTGGTCTGCCATATGTAACACATCTTCATAATACAACGAACTTGTGTGTGTATGTTTCATCAACCCCTTTGCCAGATGTTTTTGATTCATTTATTCGCTTGAGCTCTTTTCAAAACTGGTTTCATAAAGAGTTTAGTTGGTTAACAGATTTATTCATCCTTGCATCTGGATCAATTTCTCGTGACTTCTTTGTCATGTGTTCATAAGCAATATTAACCTTGCTTACTCTTCACCCTACACACACACACACACACACACACACACATACTGCATTTCAATGAATTCACCAATAAATTCACAAGGCACTGTCCCTAGGTTTGCTTTAATTCCTTCAGGAAGAAAAGTGTCCTGTCAAAACAATTAACTACAACAGAAACTAAAAATGGGAGCCCTCCATGTTCCAGCTTACTCTCCAACTTGCCTGTACAGGTACAGAGATATCAGGCACTGACATATTGTCTCTGAAGCCTAACCCAACACTCTACAGAGACAGTGATTGTGTACTTTGATGACACACATGCTCCATCTTACTTTCATATGTACAACTGCACAGGCAAGATAAAGGTTAAAACAGGGCATGTGTGGTGGCCTTTACATGGATGTGTGAGGATGGTATATGGTATAGATTACTGGATGGCAGGTAGTGAACATGTGAACTTGAGTGAGAGTTAGGATAAGGTCCAACAGTAGACACAGTAGTATGATGAAAGTTTGGGCTGCACATAAATAGCCAGTCGACTGTAACACCATGAAGGAAGATCACTTTGCTGGCATCTGGTTATTGCATATACATATCTAGGCAGTAGTGCTAACAAATAAATATATTCTAGCATACAAATTACAGATTTGCATTATTTCTGTTCACAGCCTCAGAATTTGTATCCAGCCAGTACAAGATATGGAACAGTGAGGGAGAAGTGCCTGCTGTGGCAGATATGCCAGTGCAAGATCTGCATGACCTGCTGCTTAAGTAATGGTGTTCCATCTAGTTTGTACCAGATTTCAGGTTGACTATAGTTAGCCCAGTGGTGCAGTATGTGGCATACCAACTAGGCTGCACAGATTTCGATCCTGGCTAACACTCTTTTCATTCAGCAGGTGGAATGGAATATGTTTGCATTTTTTTGACACATCTGCTGGAAGAAATTTGATTTATTTTGTCAACATTTGAATGCTGTGTATAGTCTAACAGTGAAATAATGTGACAGAGCCTGTAAATAAAAATACAGTTATGAGTAATGCTATCGCAATCCATGTGGCTGTGTGGAGCCCCCCTTTTAATGGGCCCTGATAAGGCTGATTTTATTTCAGATTGTATGTCAAACACATTGCTGTGTAAATTTTTACACTGGCATAGATGCATTGCCACTGCAGGGCTATGTTTTGGTAAGGCCTCCAAGTGTATATTTGCATTGGACATAGCAATGTCTTAAACTGGCCATTGCACCACATACTGAATGAGATGAATCCATTCTTCACCATTACATCATATATCCTTATGATCCATGTTGCTCATTATTGTACTCTCATCCACTCCTGGCACTAACAGAGCACATCTAATGAATGCTGTTGCTCCAGCGGGATTCCTTCCCAATGCTAAGCTGGGAAAAAATTGTTTGTTCACAGAAAAAAAAATTTTTGAAGTCATAGATGATTTCTCATATGTCTTATCACTCAAGCTTGAGTACTCAACAAAGTTTGTGTGTTAAAAGAAAGAAAATAAGTATCTTGAACATGTAACCTTGATGTCTTTACAACTGATGAAAATACCAATGGAAAGAACCTCTCTTGGACTGCATGGTCCTGAAGATGAAGGCCTCACATTCCTTCAAAATTTCAATATTTTCCAGTTAAGACATCTGAATATAAACAAGCAGCAAGACTCTGGAAACACAGTTTAACAAAATGTACTTGCTCATAGTCTCATCTCTTACAAATATTTTTAGGTGTGTCCACATACTCGCAGAAAGCAGCTATTAGCTTCGTCATTTCTGTCCATCCCTCCATCCATCAGCTGTCTTCGTGTGTAAGTTCAGCTTCCAATGGATGGCTTTTCGTGAAATTTGATATTGTGAGACTTATATGAAAATATGTCAAGAAAAAAACTAAATTTGGTTAAAATCAGACACAAATATAGGTCACTTTACATGAAGACCTCTCATAGGATATGACCCTTCACCATGCACAGACAGTCTTGGGTGAAGAGAGGCTATATACCACATCTCTCACCCCTGAAGAATAGCTAGAGCCCTCCAGAGGGTCATCTATATCACCTATCAGTAACACAGTGACCCCAGTACAACCCAGCCAACTCCCCTCAACCCCAAGTATGTTTATATTGTTGATGGCAACATAAAATCTCCATATGATTATCTCTCCAAGCCGAAAGGTATTACGTTGTTGCGACAGCCAAGGAAGTTTAAGCAGAACAGAGTTCTGTATTCTGTCTGTCAACAATAGTACTAAGGAGAACACACTGTTATGTTTGCATGGCAACAGTGGTTATGCATATGTGATACATACACTGCCTATCTTGTTGTACTAGCTGTTGACCTAACTTGCTTGTAGCAAAAGAGCAAGCAAGTTTTTGGAATTGTGGCAGGCAGGAAACAAAATAAATTCTTCATGAACAGCAATGACAGTGGGAACAGGAAGGATTATGTGGCATAGACAAATAAATACAAGAAATTAATATTACTGGGAAGGATATATGAATACAGTGTCTGGAAATGTTTACATGTCAGAATGTAGGAAAATTGTGTTTTTGAATTGCTTTATGTTGAAAACCTCTTCCAATATATTTTCAAATTATTTACAAACTCTATATCAATAACACTTCTTAAGTGTCTTTTTTAATTTATCCTATATATAATGTACAACCACATAAGATCTTTCCATAGCCTTTTCATTATAAATAAAACAAACTGGGTTACACATCACTGAAATGTAAGTGACCATTAAAACTGTGCATATTTAAAATCCACAATGACACATAACAACAGGTGCCTCCAGTTTCCCTACAACATGAAGGGAACGTAACTGGTTTCTGTCAGCAGTGAGCAGGTATTCTGGTGTAACTTGTATAAAAATGACATTTGATACATGCAAACAACATACGACATAAAAGAACTAAGGCCACTTACCACTGCAAACAAATTTTATATCAATTTTATGTTAGTCATCCCACTGTGTACATCATACAAACATCAGACACAACCCTTCAATTTTCTTTGAAATAGTACATTATCATCCACATTTGTTTCATTCTAAAGAGTTAAAAAAAAAGGTAAAAAATGTAAATAACTTTGCTAGATATCACAAATTATGTAAAGAATGTATTATGATCAGCTAGTAATTCTCTACTTGACACATCATGAAGATTTACAAGCAGCTGATTTTAGTATATTTGTGAGATCTAGCAAAGTTATATACTCTTTTTTACCTTTTGTATTGAAACACTTCAGGGTGATCAGCTTTTGATCGAAACATGTAGTGTTTAAAAAATAATGATGGAAACACGTTGGGTTATGTGACTGCACACTAAACATCACAGTGAAAAGGTAAGTAGATGACTCAACCAACAACTGTATAGTCCTTATTGTGTTCAGTTGGCAAGGGTAGAATGTATTTCAGTTTGAAAATATTGCACTATTATTCAGAAAGTTGGAAAAAATAGGTTTGGTAGTTGTTGCATATATGTATCCACTGCATGATTTAATTCAGATTTCTTTTAAAATTCAAAACCAATGGCAAATTTAATTTGTGTGTTCAAAAATACTGCACTATCAATGTATCTAGTGTGGAGATCACTGCAGTACACCGTCTTTTGTGTGCAACACTTCAACATCTTGCCTCTTCCATTTAAAATGCCGCCATCCATCAACCCAATTTTTCTTGGTATTTAAATTTTAAATCATAATTTACTATATTTGACTATATTAAAAGGGCCAAGATCACTTTCTTTTACTACTTTTTGTGTTAGAACAGTGGGTTAAGGTCAGGTTCTTGGGACTAAGCCACATGTATATACTAGGGCTCATACATTAGTATGTGTAAATTTAAAAGGGATGTAGACCTATTTAACTGTTTAAAGTTCAGTAGTAACTATCTGTACTACCTCCTGTAATTTTAAGAAACTTTATATTTTGCCACAGTGTATTTACATGTTTTGTACAGTTCTCAAAGAAACTTTTTTTTAATGATTATTTCCCTAAACAGCATTAACTTGTTGGTGTTTATAATGAAGTCCTCCCTGCAAGGTACAACCTCAAGTTCTATATATAATCTAGATGCATGTCAGTCCTCAAAGGCTTGATCCTGATGGAAGGGTTGTGGTAGAGTTTATCATGAAAGTAGTTATTTACTCTTGATGAGCGCTGAGGGAGCCGGATGAAGAAAGGTCAGTATATACAGTAATATGAAACACATGGGAACTCTTCTATACCAATCTTAAAAGTAAATATGACATGTTAAAGTGATGGCACTGAAATACATGTATCGAACTGACAGCCGAGTGCCTATATGAAAGTATATTACAAAGTATTGCTCTTATTTTCCCTTTTGCATAGTTAAGCTTCTAATTTTATGTTGTATGCATAAAAATATGCACACTATATATAAAGTACCCAACTATCTCAGGGACTGGTGTCTTGGGTTTAGTATACAACTGGACAAGTATTTTAAGAAACTTAAACACATGACAGCACAATGAAACAGCGAGTCATCATAATCCAAACCATATTGTCTATACAAGTTACACCACAATGTAGCAATGGCTACAGCACATGTGCTGTGGATTGCATGAAGGAGATACAGCAATTTTCTGAAGGCAACTTACATTTCATTTGTGTGACTATTATGCATAAATGGCCTGCATGTATTCACCTATAATTCCATCCCACACTTCATAAGCCATGTCAGTTCCATCAACCATATAAAATGACTGCATGGTCTGCCATGACTTGTTGGAATCCTCAGAGGCCAGTGAGACATCATGGGAGTAGGCACTAGAGGCAAGGAAGCCTCCAGAATGTGTTACGCTTCTTTGTGAGGTTCAATATTAAGAAGACACCAAGCGGTCTCTGTTCCATCATTCACTTGGCATGTTTTGCTGCTGCTGCTGCTGCTGCTGTTGCTGCTGCTGTTGCTGTTGTTCTTGTTCGTTAGAGATGGATTCTAGTTGGGCCAGTGTTCTCAAGGCTTCTGTACGTTGGTGAGGTGCTAGGTGCTGAACAATTTCCACAACTGCATCCAGTGCTACATCTGGACATTCCTAAAATGCAACCAATAGGTATGAGAAAGATTCATCAAGAATTATGGTTCATTGGACAACATTCTGCCAACAACAATGTTACATATCATCAAACATGAAAGAGCATGTTGATCATAAAAATGCATGTTGGAAAGTTAAGTGTAAAGAAACAGTAATAACAAAACAAGGGACCAAGCAAAGACTTGTATAGATGTGTCACTTAGTTCAAGGTCTGGCATCTTACAACTTGGTAAAAGACAAGAACAGTATCCAGTTGTTTTTCCACAGGAGGGTACCAGTGTTCTGGAGGAACATTGGCAACCTCCTACAAAGTTACACAGTGCCATTACCCACAGAACAGCAGTATGAATATATTGCAAGACCAAGAGCAGGATGCCAGGGAGAATGATGGGGCCTCAAGAGACGAGTAGTAACAGGGGTTTGGGAAAAACTGCATTATGAGAAGCTTCACAATTTCTACTCTTCATTCTAATATGATAATGGTGATCAAATAAGTAGGACACAATTGGCAGAACATATAGCACACATGGGAGAAAAGTAATATGCACATAAAATTTCAGTCAGAAAACCTGAAGGACGAGACCAGTTGGGAGACAGTGATGGGATGGGAGGGGAGAGAGAGAGAGAGAGAGAGATAATTTAACAAGTCAGGAATTGCTCAGAGATAATAACACACCTGGCACATGTGCTCTGTTCTCATCCCCAGACTTCAAATTTGTGAATAAGTTCAGGAGAAACATTGAAAATGCTAGTGATGTAAATATGCCCTTCCAAGTCTTACATAACAAGCAGTATAATATCTCTCCTTATCTTCAACAACAGGTTTACAATTGATCATAAATTATATCTTGTATATGTCAAGATAATGTACATGGGGAGATTCACAAATGATCATGCTTGATTGTTATGCTTCATTCATAAGCTGTTTCTTGGGCCTTGGCTTCTATTTCACAGAGAACAAAGTATGTCTTATTACAAAGACTAAGAATGGCAAGGGATTATCAGAAATATATGTAGGTCTGCACATAAAGCAAAATCTTAATGTGATGACAAATTGTCATAAAAATCCCAATAAAAAATTTTACAAAGTCTGTCAGGTGTGAGTCATGCTGTACCATGCAGACAGAGGTTCATGATGAGACTAATACATAATTGCTCTTAACTTTGCAAATGTGCTTGGAAATGGATACAAAAGGAAGAGAAGTGAAGGACTTCAGTGGGTTCTTTGTCACCACAGCATGGCACATTCTCAAGATGCAGGGAGGATGGTGAATGGATGGCCACAGAAATGTAGGGTTGTGCAGCGGGCTAACAACACCTCACCATGAACAGGTTACAAAGGGCTTCAGATTTGGATAGATCATTTGGTATGGGCCTGGATTTATCTGGTTCATGGCAGGCACCTATCATGAACACAGTAATAAACCCTCACTTTGGTAGAACAAGAGATATCTTGACTAGTGACTATTAGCCAGTGCTCCATGGAGTGAGTTGGTCAGTCACAGATATGACATTGAGCTCTTAAGTTCACATCAGCATTCAAAGTAGCATATTCTCAAACTGAGAAATTAACTGCTGTCCTGTGTAACAGAAAACCTTATTAAGACTGAAGATGTTATCAAGTTTCATTACAACACTAACATTTCTATTTTTTGAACACCTAAGTGTTGCCATTTGAACATCCATTTCATAATATACTTGTAATATTCACACAAAAATGTTACTTAAATGAAATGCAGCTTAATTCTTTTGTTCATAAACAATAACCACACTGCTGTGTATACAGCTCTTTGGACTGACACTAAGTAAAGAGTTAACCAACTGCACCAATGAACTGCCACACACCTCGAGACTAGATTTGATCTGCTGGATGACAGCATCTTTCTTGACACAGTAGAGGTTATTGGCTACCACAGAAGAAGCTCGCCCTTCTTCTGAAAGCTGAGCAAGCAGCCAAGCAGCCACTGCCTCATTGTTCTCCCATAGATATGCCTGTTCACCAACAAAACGGACCATAATGAGAGTAAAACTTAAAGGTTTCGTAGACAGAACTTGTAGGATATGGCAGTGAATGAATACTCTATCTAGAGGTAGACATATCTTCCAAGTAAATTCTTTGCAATTTTAAATACCTTACTAGCCTGGATGTTCAGTTTCTGCAGATGCAAAATAGCAGCACAATAAAATTTATTTCTTTTTAAAACAATTAAATGTGTTATCTTACTAAACTGGAATCTTGTACAGAATGCCTCTGAAGAAATGGTTGAACTCCTGTTACATATATTATCTTCTTCACTCACCTTTCAGTTGCTACATCCTACCACCGTTCACAGGAAATAACAGAATCACGTTAAACTTCAGTTCTAATCAATAAAATTTAAATTATCAAAATCAATGTATATATATATCTTCTTAAACGGAAATTAATATTAATACCAACAATCAGTTCTGAGGCACTGCAAAGACAAATGAACTGTAAACAGTTATCCACACTATCTAGTAAAAAATATTCTTTACTGTATTTTGTTATATATTTATAATCTGAAAGGTGTTACAAATAAAGGCTATTGACTGTAATGGGGTATATATCTTAAATTAGGCACAAGTGCTTTGTGCAGTGAGTTACTTCCTCATAAATTACCTCCATTAGGCCATGACCACTTTCATCTGAATGCCTTTCAGCTCATCATTCACCAGTCATCCTAACATTTAATGTCTGAGATACTGAAGGCTTCATAAAATAACCCACTTTCCATACACATGTATGTAAACCCACAAACACATTCCTGTGCCCATACACCTCACCCATGTCCCAACACCACCCACTTACACACCCACCAACACACACACACACACACACATGTGCATGCACAGAGCAGAAGCTCCCATAAGCTTATTTTCTTTCTGTAAGAATGGAAAGTAGGCTAAAAATGTAGGTTGAACGACAACAACAACAACAACAACAACAACAATGTTGTTGTTGTTGTTGTTGTTGTTGTTGCTGCTGCTGTTGCTGCTGCTCATCTTAAACTTTAAATTTATTCTCACATATTAGTCAGTAGGTGGCGGTCTTGTGGTAAGTCCAAATCTCAACAAGGGATCAAAGCAGTTTACCCCAGCACTTCACAAATGATGTCCACAGTGCTCACTGGTGTGATCTTCTGTAGCTCTATGGCTGATGGGTAACCTGAGAGCAATTGAAGTTTCTGATCTAATCCCCTATTAACCCTTAGCCGCCGAACGACATATATATATATATATATATATATGTCATGCAGTAAGCCCTTTAAATGGCTGAACGGCCATTAAAGTGGATTGGGGGGGGGGATTTAATTCCGGCGTCAAAGGGTTAATTGTTCCCATGCTCTGATTATAACAGGCACAATTTTTGTCCTCACTTCCTATATGCTGCTGACCTCAATCTCCAGATCTTTGTACTTGCTTAGTTTTTTAGTGTCATTTGTGTTAACGTTTGAGTCATCCAGTCTGGCTATATCGATCAGTAGGCAGGTCTTCTCTTTTTCATCACAGAGTACTATACCAGGTTGGTTTGCTAGTATTGCTCAATCAGTGATAAATGGTACATCCCACATAATAGTGGTACCATTGAAATTTATGACCCTTTCAGGTACACATTTGTAACACTTGTCAGTAACCTGTACACCCATATGTTTATATAACGTCCAATGAATGTAACCACCCATCTTACTGTGTTTTTTAGTGTATTCAGAAGGAACAAGTGTTATGCAACCTGCAACAATATGTTTTATGTGTTCTTCTGCCTTGTAGGATATCCTGCATATACACTATCAACTAGTTGCTTCATGATGTTCTACTGATGATAATGTGTATTAGGTGCTTGATCTTGGGCTGTTATTATTAATCTCTCCATTTCCCCTTTAGGCCTCAGCTACATACCCACACCAAGGATTTTTCTGTATCTACTGATGGTCTTTCAAGGTCCCGGCAGAATTGTCCATGCATCGTTGCCTCTTGAATTCTTCTATCTTCTTGTTTTCAATGCTGGACTTATGTTGATTCTTGATATTTTGGGCAGCAGTTTCTTGTGTCATACTTTTCTGCTTTACTAGATTAGCTTCTTTTTGCACAGAGTATTTGGTATTCCTGGTATCATATTCTTGCACTAATTTGGTAAGTCTGTCCCATTGTACTTGCTGAGACCAACAATAGCAGCATTATATGCTGATTTCAGTTCCACTAATCAATGTCCACCATTTCGTCTTTTGCATGAAGTCTATTAACATCTGTCTTAGGGTGGTGGACTCCTTCAATAGTTAGAAGCTTCCTCGTTTTTCAATCTATTTTCTCAACTTATTTTCTTAAGCTAACTATTCTGAAGCTGTAAACTAGGACTGGAACAGCTAAGGTGATGATAGTTGTGATTTTATTCTGTGAGTTTAACTCTGTCTTGAGAATTTGCTGGACCCAACAGTAATATTCCTTCACTAGTTTGTCGGTCATCTGGATGTTGTCAATACCACCACCTTCTTCTATGTCTAGATACTTAAAGGTCTTGTCAAGCTCCATGTTCCTAATTACAGTCTGGTAATTTAGACTAATGTTTTGGCTGTTAGTTCGCCTGCCATTCTTGAAAATGGCTGTAGCACATTTGACTAGGCCAAACTCCATTATTATGTCATTGCTAAATGTTTTCAGAATGATCAACTCCTGTTGTACAAGTAACTTGGTCTCATCTCTGGAAAATAGCTTCAAGTCATCCATATTGAATAAAAGGTTGACCTTTTTTTTTTACCTTGACTTCATATCCGCTCCTTGTTGATTGAGCATGTTGGTTAGAGGTATAAGTGCTAAACAGAACAGTAATGGAGACAAGGATCATCATAATCATCATTATCACCACCACCAACTACAACAACAACAAACACTGTATTGCATAATCCACTGCCAATTTTAAGCTACACATAAGATCTTACCAACAGACATTAGTTACTTTACCTAATTATGTTTCATGGTTCTGGGAAGAATTATTGTGATGAGTGTGGAGGCCTAAGAGAATGTTGTGACATGAAGTAAAAGAATTATAATGAATCGGTGAATGTCAAACAAGCTTACTGCTGTGGTGCCCTTGTCTTCTACAAACCACCTGGTCAACATGGCTTCAGCCTGCCCCACACTTAGGTTAGGCTGGATGGTCAGCATCTGACTCTTTATTTGGTTCTCCAGAAGGAGCCTCCTTAATCTCCAGTGGAGGATATGGCGGGATTTGCGCCATGGGACCACATCCTGAAAAAACATAACTGCTTGACAAATTTTGATGTTTTGCTGACTGTGCATCTCAGTATATTTATCTTAGTAATTAACCAACTTGATGCACCAAATTTTGTTTTTCAATAAGTTTATTTCATGCCTCTACATGTTTCCAGCACATGTGCTCATCATCAGGAGGTCAAAATTGCATTAACCTTTACGCAACGGGATTTAAATGGCTACAGTCAACCTTCGCGTACGACATTATTTTCGCTTGGCATTTAAATTTTTGTACATGGTTTACAAAAAACTTTATTATTTCAGGAACC
>Ga0131853_10001647_pt1 | contig 39956 bp, 25 predicted proteins | sample TergutLab28metaG_FD_92764 | JGI IMG/M metagenome (GOLD analysis project Ga0131853, IMG submission 92764) | Labiotermes labralis P1 segment gut microbial communities from Petit-Saut dam, French Guiana - Lab288 P1 (version 2) (version 2) | ecosystem: Host-associated > Arthropoda: Insects >...
ACTTTTACAAATATTTAAATTATTTTATCCTACTGATACTACCCGCTTTTTGTTGTGGGGGGGGGGGGGGGTGGGACAATCCTGTGATCTGGAACAAGAGAAAGTTTTTCAAGTTGGAAGTGAGATTCTTCAGAATCTGACCAGCCACTCGCACTGCAGGAGACAGACAGACAGACAGACAGATCACTTCCCAAACAAATGGGAAAAGACATGCGTAGCAAAACTATTTACTTTCATTACGCCTGGCGCTAAAATCTCCTCCTTGAAGCCGGATATACCGATAAATTTTGTAGTTTTCTTCAGTCACGTCAAGTAAATATCGGGGGTAGTACCTTAAATCAGGCCATGTCGGCTTCATTCCACGACCTTTCCATCTGTCGTTCACTTGGTGTCCAAACATTTACGATGCGTAATTTGAATGCGTCTGTTTCTTGCAGTCAACTTATGGGAACTACACCGACATGCTTCAGTTGAAGACACTATTTCATTAAATCAAGGATGCAAACATTCTCAAGAAACCTAAAAGCCATTTCTAAATTCTAAGTACCAGAAAAGTGACATGAAGCAATTTACGTACTGACGGTTTACAAATATCAGACGCCACAGTAGAAAGTCTATTCGCCATGGGGACTTGACGCCTGAGATTTGCGTAATTTTGTATTATCGCAACAGGATTACGTGTCAGCCGTGCCTTTCGGCACGACCGTGACATGTTCAGGCGTGTGGGTAAAACTACTGTCGATGAAACACACTGGTGTTAGCCACTTAGAAAGTCACCTACAAACCCCCCCCCCCCAAAAAAAAATCAAAATATATTTGTGCACCTGATAATTGATAACCCTAAAACCGTTTCTACAGTATGCTTAAAGGAACATGCTCGGAGTCATTACATATTATGACTGTAACCCTCTCTAGGAGTTCATGTGCAGCACTGGATTCATTATTGCACAATCCTGATACAAAGCTTCTAGTGTCAAGGTCTCTGTTGTCCTGGGACGTGACGCTGCCAGAACAACGAAGACAACAACAACAACAACAACAACACCGCTGCAGAACCCTGAAAAGTTCTCTTATGTCCGTTGCATAAACAGCGAGCGGTGTGGAGGTCTTACAGGCTAGTCACAACTGCGCAGAAGAATGTGTTATTTATTTATCACACTGTTGGTCAGTTTTCAAACGGTTTCTTCCGTAATCGACTGGGTTGGAATTAAGCAAAAAGAAAAACCAAAATAAACATTCGAGAAGTCTCGGAGAGCGCATAGCATTTCTGAAGTAGTGTTTCTCCTTTCTCCAATCACCCACACTGAAGGAGAACAAGATGACACACGGTGTGTTTCGTGACACAATGTAGCTAACTTAACAAGGCGTTCTTTACTATCAAAACGTCGCTGGGACATAAGTGAATGTAAGTTCACTTGCTGTCTTAATTAAAGTAGTCGATTTTCACGAAGCAAAAATTGCTAGTCATATTATATTCATATCTGTTATACCGATTTCATTCAAGTCAGATGATAAATGCGGAAAGTGAAGATATAAATCAATTTACTTTCCTAAATAAAGTTGGCTTCCAGTTTACCATGTGTCAAGAAACTCACCAACACAGACTAAATGTTCCTGGACTTCTCCTACATGGAATTGTATCCACATCGTAAAAGGGTCCAGACAACACGGGGAAAACCATGTTTACGCCCGTAAGTAAGATACATCTTATTGCGTATTATTCGCCTTATACTTACTACAGAAAAAAATGTTTTTAACAGAAGATGTAGCCCTGATATACGCATTCTGTGCTGAGTGCACTTCACCCGCACGTCTTAGATAAAAATACGTCATAAGTTGTCGATTATAAATTGAGAACTGCTGGACTATTTGCGCCACTTGCCGCTTTTCTGGCTTGTTTTAAACTATGAGTTAGGAAAAAAATAAACCTTTCGCAATTATGAGTCGGAAAATCTGCGAGAATCAAGTATTGGGTGAACAAGTCACAACTTTTTAGGATATGTACATAATTCATAATGCATTTAACTCTTTAAGACCAAGGGGTATCTATACTTACCATCTACTTTAACATTCTCCACTCGTTATTTTGCTCACACTTTGTGATTTTATGTATCGCATGATTATCAGAACAAACCCTACATATTTTGCCGAAGAATTCCCACCAAATGACATATGCAATGGAGAGACACTGTGTTCTGCGTGCGGGAAATGTTAAATATTTAGCTGAAATCCATGCTGCACAACCTGCAGCATTCAAGCGCAACTATCCGAATTCCGTAACACTTCTTCCGTTCTATCTTGTTTAAATGTCAACAAATGCTTTTGTCTTTTAGGTGTACCGATAAACTGTCTTCAGCTTAAGAGAAACTGGAATATACGGTTCTGTATATTGTACATTTTCATATTAAGGTAAATAGTTTTACACGCAGAAGTTTTAGTATCCTGAAGAAGCAAAGAGAATTTCCACAATTTTAAATTCCAAAGAAAATGTGGTTTGTATTGCATCGTGTTTTTGTAATTTGAGAGCTCGGATTTGAAACCCTTCGCTTCTCAGTCTGTGGTACACGCATTGCAGGTTTAGACCACTATATATCGTATATATTACGGGCGTAATTCTGTTTGCTTTAACCGGTTTGACAGTTCACGTCTCTACGCCATATACGGTTACAAACTTTACATAAAATTATTCGAAATATTCCCAGCCCATCTAATTTTCCACTTAATTTCAAAACTACATGCTCGTAATTACGACTGCTAGCCTAGAGGTGTTGTAGTTAATAACCCAACCGTATTCCATGCGAAATTGTGGTAATTAGTATAATAATCAAACAATTATCTGCAAATAATTATTATGGTTAACAGATATCCTGTTGGTAGAAGGAAGACATGAATATGAAAAGGATTAATTTCCAGATCGTATGTTCAATAACGAGAAACATTAGACAGTAATATTAAAGACACAGAACTAGAATGTATGAAGTAATGGCTGTGTCCATACTGCGTCATGTCTGTGAGGGGCGGGCATGGAATCGATATGAGAAAAAACGAAACATATAATTGAAATAAATATTCTACGTTTTATGGTATTTATTGCCGTGTATTAAATGGCAATTTATGATGTAAAATAAAACATGCACAATATTTCGATATATAATTTTACAATAAATACTTTAAAACCTCCAAAGTGTTTAGATCTTTAATAATCAACTTCAGGGAGAGGATGATTCGCGCAGAATTACATTATCATAAACTTCCTCAAATTTCTTGGATTTAGCCTCCGAGGCTTTAAGAGAACTACACGCAGGAAAAACAATCTCTAAAGCGAAAGAGGAAACATAAAATTCCGGAAGCAATGGAGGAGCTATATTTTAAGTACTGTTGAAAATACAACCCAAAAATACCATTAAATTACAGACTGGAAGGACATATATTTATAGAAACGTAAAAGACGAAGTGAAGATATGAATATAGAGATTATTGTTAGCGTCATCAAGGATGAATAACGTTGTAAGGCCTGTAATAATAATGACCATATGGTTCAGGACTCGCATCGGGGTGCCGAACACAAAACTGGCAAAACGAAATAAATGGGAAGGGGAAAAGAGCAGAGGTGTGAACTGTGTAAGCAGAAGAAGTTAGTAACTCATATTTTGGAGTTTTTCGCACCACAGGCCCGTTGAAATCTAAGAATAGCGCAAATCTGAAAATTATAGCCGAATAACCTGCACGTACAATACCTGTTGCCTACAGTTCCAGACGCCGGTAAGGAAGCAGGGAGAATCTGAAATGAACAATATGGCGACTCCTCCCATTTCAGAACCAATTTATTATCAATATGAGCGCCGTACTGACACGAACCTCATTAGGTCAGAACTCGGAACTGAATCTCCAACAGTCCCCTGAGTAATCTGAAAGCAAAATTATATGTTCGAAATCACTAGGTTATATCGCATCGACGAATCTCATCGACTAAGTATGACTAGTGAAATAGTGGGGGCAGACTGTAACTTGTCAATTAGATATGATTCTGTCGGAAGAGTGTCACCTGAAAACAATCTGTCTTATGTAGTTTATATAATCGCAGTGTGTTACAAATGTTTCTGGGTGCAAATGGGACGAGAACACGACAAACTGGTGGGAGGGGGGGGGGCTCTATTTATTTCAAGGTAAATTCTCGACATTGTCTCGGAACAGACAGAGAGACCAAGAAGAACAAATTTAGTTTAGGCTGTTCGCCAGCCAAGATTAATGACGTACAAAATAAGGAGGGCTGGTTATCTCTTTATCAGCCAGAAAACTTATGAGGCTAGAGGAGTCTTCATTTAACAGCAGTACTTTGAAGCAAATGGCCGGTAAACCGGAAACAAAAACCGATATACAAAAATTTGTGGACTTTGAAACGGAACCGAAACATTTTCAACGAAAACCCTTGAAACCGAAAACCCGGAAGAGTAATTTCTTATCTGTCGGTTCAAATCAGTTATATTCAACAACAGACGCACACAATAAGATACAAATCACAAGTAAGTCTTAGAACATTCCTCCATGTTTCGGCACCGAGGTGCCTTTCTCAGGGAACTAAAAATACACAGTAGTATAAGCACCAACGCATCAACCTCGGTAGTAAATTTTAGTACAGTTTTCCTAAGAATTATTGGGATCTTGCTGTGTGCATTTGCTGGTGAATGTAACTGTGTATAAGAATTATACACGGAATGTATAATATCAAATTCGGTTCAAATCGGTTCACAGCTGTCACTTGTGGAAATATGACGAACTTTTAAAATCCGATAAAGTAATAAAATCCCCCAATTTAACATTTTGATTGTCGGCAACAATAGGCTTTATTTTTTTTTTTATTTTGACCTCTTGGACCGATCTTATGTAGGTGCAGAGGATGACTATTGCACCTCATCACACGCAATGATACACACACACATACACACACACACAATTACACATACTTTTTAGGATTCCCCAGGACGAGGGATCGGCCAGTCGCACAGACCTCTACCTGTACAGCATTCAACATGCACAAGAGACAGGTATGCGGTTTTTAATTAATTCCCGGATATGTTTCATCGGCCAGTAATTCCAGAAAAATAATCCCTTGTTAAGAAATATAATATGCTAAACGCGCTCCATTTTTGGAATATTTACACACTGACATAGCGCTGTTGCCGGCAGGAACGACGTCACAAGGCTTGCATATTCACTAAATTGAAGCAGCAACGTGCTAGCCCGGCCGGATGCAGAATAAATACAAAAAACACAAAACTAACATTTTCTGATCTGTATTGGTGTTCGTTGCATGCCTATATATATATATATATATATGCTGAATGCCGTCCGCATTGTAAAGCGATGGGACTGTCTTTGGCATTACTAAGTATGCAAAATTTATTGCTTACTTACTAATGCCAGACTGCTAAGCAATTCGACATTGAATTTATATCTCTGCTAATACGACTGTCTGTGTCAACTGCAATGTCCGTTACTATTGCCTCTCAACTATTATAAGATTAGAAAAGCCATGTTCGATGCGACAATAAATTATAAAATTGCTGCCAACCAATTAGCTGAATTGCTACAGTAACCGGAAAATCCTGGCTGGAGAGTGGGTTATGTATCTGTTACCACAGGATCTGTTCCCTGATTCCATAACAGACGATTGAAGTAAAATAAAACAAATTAATTTTGTTCTGAATGAAGGCATCACGATGTTCTTGAAAATCAATTAGTATTACACAAACGTACGTCAGCACAATCTATTTATTCTAGAGTAAGGCTACATCTAGTCGAAACATGTAGCCTTACTCTAGGATAAATAGATTGTGCTGACGTACTTTTGTGTAATACTAATTGAAATTAATTTTGCTTGACGTTGTCATCGTCTGTACACAAAGCAAAAGGGCGAAGGTCACCAGTCACCATATATAAGTATAATACAGCATGTTTTGGCTTAAGGGCAAAAAATCATGGCCAGACAAAACTAGAGTACTAAATATATGTTATCATGCAAATTAGATTAGCCCATTTTTCGTGTCGGAATGTATGCATGTAAGGTCCATATTTTGTGTTTTTCTTAAAATAAGATAAGTGTAATTCTTTACACTTTATGAGTGATATAGGTTGCACATAACGTGATAGAATGGCGAGTTTAAAAATGAAAAGTTAAATGTTAAAACCAATGTATAGTATTCTTCATTTAATTAAGAAAGTTTAATTGTGCTAAACGTTTTAAATTGCAAATTTCTTCATTTCTCGAAGACATAACTTCCGGATTCAATTGGTTCTTGATTTTTATTCTTGGCCGTCCAAACTGGTTCTGCTGTTTGTAAAGATCAGTGAAAATCAGTAGCTGAAAACAACCAAATAGGAGTGAGTCGGGAGACAGTAGTTTACCTGGTAGTGTGAGACCGGAGAGAGCAGGTAGCCTGGTGGTGTGAGGCCGGAGAGAGCAGGTAGCCTGGTGGTGTGAGGCCGGAGAGAGCCGGTAGCCTGGTGGTGTGAGGCCGGAGAGAGCAGTTAGCCTGGTGGTGTGAGGCCGGAGAGAGCAGTTAGCCTGGTGGTGTGAGGCCGGAGAGAGCAGGTAGCCTGGTGGTGTGAGGCCGGAGAGAGCCGGTAGCCTGGTGGTGTGAGGCCGGAGAGAGCAGGTAGCCTGGTGGTGTGAGGCCGGAGACAGGCCTTTAGGTAGTGGTGTGAGTCCGGTGATAGTAGTTTGCGTAGTCGTACTCGCCAAAAGTGATGTCCTGTTCGAAATGGACATGGTCAGTCCGTCGAGAGTGTGGAAGTTATTACAACCTCAGGTTTCATATTAATGATGTCAACAACATGCATGTGGAACATAAACTGAACATCACGCCTTGAGATTGTGAGTATTATGTTGGCAACCGTGACGTCAATATTTTGGTCGAAGTTGGCAGTGCACACTGGATATGTTTCAATTATATTCGACGCTAAATTCTGGGTTTATATGAGCTTTGCGCTGTGGTTGTAATATCAGTTAGCGTGTTAACGCATAAAAGTTTCTGTTACATAAGTCGTTCAAAATGGTAGTTAATAGAGAAAAGAAAACACTTCGGTAAGTGAAAGGAAATAACATTCGTCAATATTACACAACAGATATCAACTCTTAAAAGAAAACTATTTTGGGTAAGAATTTGTTAGTTTTTTTTTTTCCAGCTGACATTTACTAAGAAAAGTTTGGATATTCTACAAGATATTCTAACCATCGGACATAAAGAAATATTCACAAGGCGACAGTGAAGAGAACCCAGCCAGCCCACTTTCTAGTCACTTCCCGCCGACTCACTTATGTTGTACACCAAGCCAAACAGCTCGTCTCCTTTTCCACGCTATTTATTCTAGAGTTTGTGACGTACCTGTGACTAATTGTAGTTACCAACTGGATTTATTATGGCAAGTTCTATAAGTTGAATAAATTCAGAAGAAAATAGATGGTTGTTTCAGTTCCAGACTTGGAAACAATTTAGAAATAAATGGAAAGGTTTCGAACAATGGGTTCCATATTATACACTAAAATAAGACGCAGAAAACATGTAGTAGCCGAAGTAAAATTGTAAGAAATCGATGCAAGATTGGACCAAACTCCTAGAAATTTTCGGAAGCGACCTTGAATGTCTCACGTCTGTCTGTGTCATCGTCATGAAATGCAACATGGCTGCTGCATATGCTTAATAAATATAAATGTCGTTAAGAAATATTACAACGTAGATCGTGAAGCAAGACTGAATTTTTTGAACTTGTACCTTCAGAAGGAGCAAGCTGTAGATATTTTCCCTCCTTCCCTTCTTCTGTTTAGCGACGAAGACTGGTTTCATTTCAGTGGATAAATGAGCTTCCACAGAAACGTGTATTGTTTGCAAAAAATCCCATATTTATCCATAGAATGCCTTACGTGATACTAAGGTTCATGCGTGATCTGTTGTCAAAGTAAATAGGGTGATTGTGCCCATTTTTTTTCGAGTTTTTAAATTAACATCGCCATGTAACGCATATTATGACATTTGTCGACACTTGTCCAACATTACGAGGGGTTATGTGTGCCTTTTTCAGCAAGACGCAGTAACGGTTCACACAGCAAAGAACTTCCAGCACTTCCTATAAATACAGTCAGTAACAAGACAGGCAATATACGTATAACGTAACAGTGAGGCACATTCGTGCAACCATTGTTGTAGTGGAAAAGCAATATGAATTAGACATACGGAGTGTATGTTTTTAGTCTTAGATATCCAGCATGTGATGCGCACGCGCTGTGTTATCGTCTGTGGCCTGTCGGGTTCCACCATATTTTCCCACATTATCTCATAAACGGCAAGATTTTCGAAAGAACGTTATTGAACATAAAATATGTGTGTGTGACGATTTTTTTCTAACAATTTGCCTGAAACATTTCTCATTCTAAGAAGAAATGAGCGAGATAAGGTCAAAAATGTATATTGGTCTGTCTGCAATGTAAAGCACCCGTTATTCTTGTCAGAGTTTAGTGAACCTTGAATTTTCTCGACAGATTTTCGAAAAATAGTCTTATTTCAAATTTCATAAAAACCCCTCCAGTGAAAGCCGAGTGAAAGAACTCAGAGTTTGAGAATAGATTTTTTATTATTCTGAAGTTAACTCTTCGATACTGACCTTGTTTTTAGTTCCTGTTATTGGTTGTTGTTTGGTATGTGCAAATGTTATTTTGACTTTCTGCTTTAATTGCTTGAAACAGTGTTATGCAATTTAAAGGACATGTGCTTGCAACAGAATTTGTATGTAAATGTTCTTTATACTGGACATTTGAATAGGCAGAAGAAATTATAACAACGAATAACAAATTTCTGAAATTTTCGTCTTTTTCATGAATGCGCTCTCGGAAAGAGAAAACTGATAGACCGAATTACAAAACCGGACTAGGAAAGGCACTTTTCATTTTTAGTGCGATGCCACCAACTTGACTGCTGTCATTCCCAGCAATCAGAGTCTTCGAATAAAGTGAATGAGTACACAAAAAAAGTCAGTTAATTTTTGTTGTCTGGTGTGGGAGACTGGACGAATTATTCATATGTTGGTGGCCATCATTAGATTCCAGATGCCTTCAGTCAAGCAGATACCAACTGACGCAACAAAATTACTTAAGTTACTTACTGTGAAGAGTCGAAGTCCCTTTGCAAACGACAGGCACTTTTTCAAGTTACAAAGGGAAGAGCTTGTGGACAGACAGAGAAAAGGTGCTAAGTAGGTGTCAGAACTTTGTCCCGACAGGGAAAAAGAAATACGCAATTCTCTTCTTTATTCCATTATGCCACAACCAACTGACATTAATGGACGTTATGATCTGACAAGGAATTAGATTTTTGAAATAACTGAACTGAAGGCTTAGATTGTGGGTTTTGTGCTTAAGGTGCGGTATAAATATTTCATCGGATCCAATTGACCCTGCAAAGTATAAACGCTACTGTTATAGACAGATGAACTAGAAGACAGAATCCTAAAATTTTAAAAACTACTTACCGAACTGGACGATATCATGCATTATTACAGAAAACACAAATAAGGTGTTCTAAATGTGTAACCCAAATTTAGATAAGACTCAAAATTTAGATTGATGTCTATGTCTCTTTGTTTGGTTAGATTTCTGTTATTATTTCTCTTGGAATGGTTTTGTTGTCTATGGAGTTTATATTTTATTATGTGTGACTTAGTTTATTTTATTGATTGTAATATTATTGTTATATTAATATTATAGTTTGAATGGTAGACCTATTATTATGATCTTTTTGTTTCATTGAATGTCTGTCTTGTTTAAAGGGTTTGTTTTTACTATTTCTTCTTTAGTTATTCTTTATAGTGATGATTACAGTTTTGGTGATTTGAGTATTTTTCGATTTATTGTGGTAGTTTCCTATTTGTTGTTTCTGTAATGTTTGCGATTGTTAGTCCCAATGTGATTAGTATTTTGTTAGGTTTGGTTTCTTAATTGTTAGTAATTTGTTATCAAAATGTGAAGTCTTATGGTGTTGGTGTGTTGACTGTTGTGTCGAATGGCTGAAATATTCCGTTGTTAACCTGAACACATCCAGCTAAATTTTGGAGACACGGAAGCGTCACTGTCATATCCTTCATGATCCACTATAATCCTACATGTCCTAAGAATAGATGGTACGGCTTTTCTAGCTTTGCTAGAGTTCAATACGCATCAATCAATCAATCAATCACAGAACTCTGTCTCTTATTAATACTCTTGTGGTTGTGGAAAGAAGAACTATAACGTACAATTCATTGGGCAAATTAGGAACTTAAAAACAAATAAATGCTTGAAGATGATTTTAATTTTTCAAAAAATAAATGATCTTATTTGGACCTACATGTGCTCTTATCCTAAATTCCATACTTCTATTCAAATTCCACTGCACTATCGCAAAAGAAAAGAATAAACAAATTACACCTCCAACACCAAATAATTGAGATCCACTGCTTTAGGTATTTGTAGATGCATACGTGGGTGGATATTTATCGTCGAAGATACAAGCAGTCACATCCCCTCACCTTAAAAATTTATTGTATAGACACTGTTGTGCACGTGGTATAATTGTCTTTTAGATATTCTGTCACTTTTCAAATAATTAAATACGACATTTTAAATGTAAAAGCGTGATCATAAATAATACTTCAATTTCAATTTAGTTGTTCTTATTAATGTGCCAATATAACAGCCAATAATAATAATAATTTCATAACACGTTTGTTTACATGCCCACTCAACTACCGTTGTTTAATAGATGATTCTTGGAACTTTTCGCCAATTAATACTTGCTCATTGAACAAGGTACAGAAAGTTTACATATCGCTCACCAAACGGTAATTTGTCGTTACCCACACAGTTTGTTCAAGTTAGATTCCCGCATGACTGTAGAGCGTAGTTACAAACACACTTTCTGTCAAAATGTTCTGTGCACAAAAAAAAATTGCCTCTCCTTATAATGTCGTAAAAAAAAATACTTAAGTGTTGTTCGACTGAGGATCGGTCACTTTTCGCCGTCTCCTGTAAAGTTGAGTGTCGGCAGGAAACGACAAATTCCTGTTCCGTGAACGATATACGAACAGATTGAATTCTGCTGAAGGATTTTAGATTGCTTGAATACTGATCTACGGCTTCTGATACAAGATGGAAATTTTCTCCTAGGCTGTTATTATTCCTGGCAAGCTACTTCGCAGTGTCATTTCTGAATGGTCAGTCAGTTCCTTCAGGCGCGTTTCTTGACTTTAGAGCAGCGTATTAAAATTGCAGTGTCTATCCGTCTGTGTGAATAAAACTCAGTAACCTCTACAAGTACATTAATTAAATTTGGTAAAGGAGAGTTTCACAAAGTTTTGTCATGGCATTAAGATTTGTATTTAAATCTGACAATTCCGGCAACCGGAGCACGTAAGACATCGCTTTGTGGACTTGAAAAATGTGTACTTCTCATACCTGAAGGTCATTTGAGTATGGTCGAAACACACGGGATGGGTAAGGGTGATATAAATAACTGTAATAAAATCTATGTTGGGGAGGTAAAGGAGAGGGGCAGAAAATGGAAAGTTCCCCCCTCAGTAATGAAAAAGAGAATGTGGTTCGTATTTTACTAAAATTAGTGAGTTACAGAGGTGGAAAGAATAATTTTTAGATAATAAATATCTATACATAAATGAAACAAGGGCATACAAGAAAATAATCAGATGGAATTACATAACAGAGATAAAAAAAATCAGGTAGATTTTTGGACAAACTAAAATGCAGGTGGGAAAATGATGTGGCAGTGATAAAAAGATGAAAAATCTAAAGGAAATGAGAGAGTAAAGTTGAATGTATAAGTACAGATCTATTTACGTATAAACTTAGATGAGATTAAAACCTGACAAAAGACAGTAATTAGTGTAGGTACATCTCAGAAATTGGCGTTAAAACAGTGAATGTGTAATGGCAAAGACCCGCTGTTACCAGCTACATCCAAATATGTAAATAAATTTTAACTAACACAACTGAAATCTGAAGTAAAATTCCTACTAAATATCCACAGAAAGAATCTCTCGCAATCACAAATTTTACTTTACAACAAGGTTTCTCTAATCTTATATCAAACTGCTTATAAATCCAGCCTTTTATTATAGACAACTCAGTTTACTGCAAAGGACGTATTGGTTATTAACAGAGCTCTGGACCTGTAGATTTAATATTCCGAATTAAATAAAAAATGCACATAATTTCCTTCTTAGTTGATGAATGGTACATTCCTTTGTAAGAAGCCCTTTGCTAATATTGTGTGCACTGTATTTAACAAGAGAAATGGATTGTATTTTTTTTAACTCCTCTGGGCTATGATGCATTATAATGGCCTGTCTACTGCAAACAGGGCTAGATTATTAATTTGATTTTTAGCGAAGAGAAGTAAATCTAAAGTCTGTGACATGTTATAAATCACTGGATTTAACAATAGCCTAGAAAATGTGGAGGAAGGAAATTAAGTGCAGAAATGGCGACGCACATGTCTAGTCAGCAAAGTAAGGGCACCTAATTAGGGCAATTCGAAGTGAATCAGTAATGGGAACTTCAAAACACCAACAGCATTAGAAGTTCTGACACCCAGCAGCACCACGATTTTTGTTCAAACTACATAACTGCATCGTGCCTTGTATTCAACAGGTACCCGTGTCGCATATCGACCGGCTTGGGATGTTCGGAAAGACGCGACTGACCGACGTGTGGTGACAAGTGCAAGGTTCAAAATCGCTGATAGTAATTTGCCATTTATCACAGTGTTCAGCTAGTGCATTCCAGCGTAAGGATTTTCAGTACTTACATTTATCATTTAGAACAGACAATTTCAGTCCAAAATGTGTAGACAAGAGACCACTTCGTACACATATGCCCAGAAGGATGGATAGCATTGACATGGATCATGAACTGTGAGTTGTAAGGTTTTGGGTTCCATTCATCTGTCTTAACACAGAGTCAAACTAAAGGATTTTTTGAAGTGAAAATGAAAATTGGGGTCCATAAATTTGCAGTTACTTGACAAGTTGAATGCCTAGTGGCTTCTAAAGGCCGTTTTCGAGAAATATCTATTACGACGCTAGACGTTACAGGTACTTAATTTCGCTGATTTTGTAGGTACGTAATCCCTTTGATATTCGCCTGCCTTCCTTTACATAATTGTCCACTTAAAAATGTCGACTTATATTCTTTCTTTGAGTTTAGATACTAAGGCAGGGTAAAGCTACAATTTTTAGTTGCATTAGCAAAACCGCGAATAGTGACAATACCTTTATCATGTCTGTCCGTCCGCATGGAAAGAACTCGGTTTCCTTTGGACGGATTTTCGTGAAATTTGAAATTTGACTATTTTTCGAAAATGTGGTTTGAAAATTCCAGGGTCACTAAAGTCTTAAAAGAACAACAGGTACTTTACATGAAGACCAATGCACACTTATTATTATAACCCCCCCGCTTCTTCTTAGAATGAGAAATGTTTCAGACACAATTACCAGAGAAAATAAAAAAACACATTTTATGTTCAAAAACTTTTTTAAAAAATCGTGCCTTTTTTTAAGGTAATGTGGGAAAATAATACACAGCCGAACAGGCCACAGGTTACAATATGCGCATGCGTATTGCGTGCTGGATACCTAGATACACACTCAGAATATGTAATACTTATTGCTTTTCCACTGTGACAATGGTCGCAAGAACACGCCTTAATGTTACGTTATACTTATATTTCCTGCTTTGTTCATATTTCATTTCGATATTTAGAGAAGAGAAGGGAGGACATTTATTTTTACCAGATGTAAAATTGAAATTAAAAGGCACTGTGTCCTATTAAGACAATTATATGAGAACTATAAATAGCGTTCAAAGACAGTCTGCCCTAAACCTTACAATGCGACTTCCAGGACAGGTCTAAGGAACAGTATAAAAACTCAGGCAAGTTAGCTGATCTCCATACCGACCTCACACAAAGGTTCTTTTGCTGATCAGCTTTATGTAATCTGTTTGTTCTGCCTGCCCTTTCAGGTGGTGTTGGTAGTGGCCGTTAACCAGCAGATGCGCAGCACCACCAACTTGCTTATTATCAACCTGGCCGTCGCTGACCTCCTCTTCATAGTGTTCTGCGTGCCCTTCACTGCCACCGACTATGTACTGCCCTTCTGGCCCTTCGGAGAAATCTGGTGCAAGATCGTGCAATACCTGATTGTCGTCACAGCATACGCTAGCGTCTATACGCTTGTTCTCATGTCTCTGGATCGATTCTTGGCTGTGGTGCATCCCATCACTTCCATGTCTGTGAGTATTTCATCTCTAGCCTCTTCCTTCTTCAGAACAGATAAGAGCACCAGAAATGGCTACTGCGGCAAAAGTTTAGAAATTCATCGTGCTTGCAATTTATGGAGCTATTTTCCAGGTAAAATTTCTTAATCGACGTCCCAATCATCATGACCACCACCACCACTAGTACCACTACCAACATCACCACCACCACCACCACTAGTACCACTACCAACACCACCACAACCACCACCACTTCCCTGCCATCATTACCATGGTATTAAATTTAGTTCGCTCCTGTCATAAGGGGGGGACCGCGGTAGCACAGTGTTTACGGTTCTGTGCTACAACTCGGAAGGTCGCTGGTTCGATTCCCAATGGTGTCATTGGAATTTTTCACTGACTTAATCCCTGGGGTCGAGGCAGCCTCTAACAGAAATGAGTACCAGGAGTATTTCCTCGGGGTAAAAGTGGCCGGTGCGTAAGGCTGACAACCTTACCACCATCCAGGGCCATTGTCACGTAATCTGGGATCCTCAACTTCCTGCAACCCTCTGGGCACCTCGGGCCTGTGATGGGACTGGTTTACCTTTTATTTTTTTGTACCTGTCATAAGGACTATGACACTTTCCTCCGTCACAACCACACAATATAAAGCCTCTGTTTCCATTGACAGATCAGATCCCAGCCACATTTTCACATCGTTCTGAAAATTTCATTTCTATATTCCTGTTATTCTGCCCTTAATTCTGTATCGCCCTATTATGTCGTGCGATTCGCCATGGTCTGATTTTGTTGATTGTCTTGTTTTTAATTTTGGGTTGTTTATAATTTTAATTGAAGAATCATTAAGGTTATTGTATCTTTGTGATTTAATTTTTTATACGATAGATTATTTGTACTGTGAGGGGCGGGATGTGTTTAGAATATTTTTTAAAGGTTTATTTTATTTTTCGTACGTTGTGTATCGGGTTCATTGAATTCTATTATTTAATTTTATTTCTCTGAAGAAAAGCGATTTTGGTATGCCCATTCTTCTCATGTATACTTTTCCGAAGTAAGTCGGGTGAACGTATTGCGTGAGTGAAGAGCAGGACACTCTGTGTAATACTATCAGGTACTTAACTGTTGTGTATTTAACAAAGAAACACGTGCACAAGATTGTCGAAACCCGCAAGTGCATCAAACCGCCCTTCCTATTAACATAACACTTTTAGTTACGTACCTGTATGTATGGTCTGTGCAGTACGTTGTCTCATTACTATTTGCTTCTCGTTGTTACATTATAATTGTTCGACATATGTTTTTTAACATTCTCTTTATGTTTGTTTCTTTGTATTTTTGTTTTCTGTTTTCTATATTCTGTGTTTTGTATTGTTTCGTGTATTTTTCTCCTTTTATGCTGTCTCTTTCCTATTTTTTGTTCAAGTCTACCTACACCTGTCACCTGGTGGAAACCCACTTGCAGTAAATAATTATCATATCATATCATACCATATATCATATCATATCATATCTCTTATATCATATCATATATCATATAACACATATCTCTTATATCATATCATATCATATAACACATATCACTTTTATCGTATATCATATCATATCGTATCATATCATATCATATCATATATATCATATCATATCATATATTATCGTATCGCATCGCATCGCATCGTATCATATCATATATCTCATATCATATCATATATTATATCATATCGAAACATATAATTCCTTTCTCAAAACCGCCAACTTGTGTCACTCACCGATACGCCTAGAGTTGGTGTTCGCAAAGATACAGCTGTTTTAAAATCGTCAAAAAAATTTGACTATTGGAGATCTTAATTATGTAAGGATGAATCGTGGATATATCTGACTTTCTACCAGTGTAACAAAAATAGCCACGGCATCGAAAGTTACCCTTAAAAAGAAAACGTGTGCTGGAAAAAGTGTACATATGATCATGCCAGACCATATTTAACGTTTTCGACAACAGTTTTAGAATTATCCAGATGATTTAATGTTTTTAACTTAAATTTTAACTTCAACATATGTATTTCACAAAAGTAGCAAAGCCCAAACCTGTGCATTATAACCTATGCCAAAGAGACTCCTTGTTAATACATCGTACGGTCACTTATAACATTTCGTTTTCGTCAGTGCTGATTCCTCTGATGTCCCGGAAACTTCGATAGAACTACCATTCTGTTTACACACATTAAATGCAATGGCCCCCAAGAAAGCACACTCTCGTCAGATCTCGTCTACCCTCCTTGCAATCTTTCCACAATTTACACGCCTTTCTCTGACCCATATTTCCTTACGATATCGAAGCATCATCCTTGAACACAATTTTCACACTTTCTGACCATACAAATTGAGTTTCAGTTCTTTGTTCTTGGTGGTTGCTGCGTCCCATTCTTGTCCCGTAGTTGGCGAGGGACAAGAAGTGGATGCAGTCCGAAAATATGGATTAGGAGTTAGAAATAACAGAGAGCAAAGGCTTACTGTCTTTTGCAAAGAAAAGGTACTTATAATTACAAACACCATCTTTCAATCACATCCGAGACGCCGATACACATGGGTACAGCCAGGTGATAGAGCGCGATACCAAGTAGAATACATCATGGTTAAAAAGAAACATAAAAAACATGTACAGCAAAGCAAAACATACCGGGAGCTGATGTATGCAGTGACCATAACGTAGATGTCATGAAATATACATTACAACGTAAAAAGAAGATATACGAACCTGCGCTTCATAACCCAAAATGGGTATTCAGCAAACTAAAGGAAGAAAGGGAAATAAAAAACTATAATAATAGGATAAAGCAAAATTTGAACTATAGAGAGACCAAAAAAAACCACAAATCAATAATGGGAGAACTTAAAACATGCAATAACAACAGCTGCAAAAAAGACATTAGGGAAATTAAAACAACAACTAGAAAACAGTGGATAATTAACAAAAAACATAACCCTAATAGAACAAAGCAGGAAACACAAACACGATAAAAACAAAAGTGAATATAACCGACTTAGAACTCCTATAAATAGACAAGCTAAGAAGGATAAAGAAGAATGGCTTGGACAATACTGCGAAGAAACTGAAAACCAGCTTAATCGGGAAAATGCTGAAACGTCATACAAATTCATTAGAAATCTTTTTGGAAAAACCAAAATTAAAAAGTACTATCATTGAATCAAAAGAAAGAAAAACTCTTATAGAAGATGAAGAAATAGCAGATAGATGGCAACAATACAATATATTGAAGAGATATACAGCGATTCAGAAAAACTTGAAGAATTGGAAAGAGAAGGAGAGATTACCGCGAAGAACTGGGTCCGCCAATAGCAAAACAGCAGAGTTGCTGCAAGGACTTGACGAAGGGACTAAACATACTTTATTATGTCTTATTAATAACATATACAAAACAGGAAAAATTCCAGACGATTTCAAGAAAAGTGTAATTGTAACGGTGCCAAAGAAAACTAAATCGACAATTTTGTATGAAGACATCACGAAGTGCTTGGATACGTATTGTAACAATAATTTGTACGTCAGCACAACTGTTTTATTACACAAGGTAATATGTAGGCTACATGTTTCGACTAATAAATAGTCATCTTCAGGCCTATTCTTTACAGGTTAAGTCACAGGATGCTGTGCACACATTGGGATCCCAGTGTCTTTACATCAGTGAAATATTTAAGCCGTATCATTTGCCTAGGAGAGTAAAACTTGCAAAGTATATAACTAAGTGGTTAAAATTCATTTTAAAAATCTAAAAAATAGTGTATTGACTTTTACCATTTCAAAAATGTAGGTCCCGTTACCATCAAATTATTCCAGGAATGTGAATTTATACTTGCAGTGAAGCCAGAGTTTATCCGGTGTTTTTTGTTGCATGGCGTGAATGGGCGTGTTGTCGTAATATCTCACACGCAAGTTATTAATAGTCACAGAAAGTAAAGGGAGATGTGTCAACTTAAACCCCGAAGCCGCAGCTTTGAGAAGTCTAATTAAAGTACATAAAGATGGCAAACCCAATCGCCCAGTCGTTAATTACAAAAATGCCCCATCCTATAAATTAGCTAAGTTGTTCAGAGGCAATTTAAAGTCGTGTAGCCCACTTCCAACTTATATAACGTCCAGAACTCAGTACACCTCATGAAAGACTTGTCAGAGATACCAATTGTTCCTGAATTAAAACTGACTTCACTAGATATCTCAAACATGTATACCAACATCCCTACAGATGATCTAATAAATGTCATCGATACCTTATGCAAGAAACATAATCTAGAAGAGGCATTGATAAGGTAAATCTTAACAATAACCAAAATTATCATCACACAGAATTACTTCAGTTTTAAGGGTAAAACTTATCTACAAAAGAACGGATTAGCTATGGGTGCTCCTAAGTCTTCCATCTTGTCTGAGATCTATTTGCAACACTTAGAAAATACCAAGATTTTTTATATCCTAGGAAATTCTAGATTAGAAGGATGTTTTAGTTATGTAGATGACGTACTCCTTATCTACAATGAAAACTTAACTGACATTGAAGATATTCTTAGCTCTCTCAATTATCTGACTCCGAGCCTAAACGTCACAATGGAACAAGAGAAAGAAAATAAACTGAATTTTCTAGACGTTTCAATAATAAAAACAATGGACAAAATATCCTTCGATATAAACAGAAAGCCGACAACTTCTGACGTCATCATTCCGAGCGACTCTTGCCATCTGCACGAACAGAAATTGGCAGCAATCAGATGCTTCACAAATAGAATAAACACGTACGGTCTACCAAAAGAAAGCAGATAGAATTGGACATGGTAAGACAGATCATCCACAATAACAAGTTTAACACCTCCATCTTAGACAGAGTCAACAATGCTAAATCGAAACAAAGATAGGACAACAAAACAAAAATATGGGCCAAATTTACGTATATCGGAAAGGAAACAAGGCAGATAACAAAACTTTTCAGGAATACAAAAGTAAATGTGTCTTACACTACTAAAAAATGTAGGAAAACTCTTAAATGCAAAATCACAAAACACGCAACAACCCGACAAATACTAAAAAAGTGGAGTGTAACAATTAAGTTGCCCCACGTTTCACAAGAATTATATAGGTCAGACCGGTCGACCTTTCCACGCAAGGTTCCGCGAACATTATAACGATTACAAGTAGGCGTACAATAATCTAAGTTCGCCCAACATCTTTTGAACGAGGGCCATGTTTTTGGCCCAATGAACGATATAATGGATATAGTCCACTTTGCGAGAAAAGGTAAAATGTTAGATACTCTGGAGAAATTCTACATCTAAGAAGTGACACAAAGCGGAAAACAAATAAATGACAAATTCGCCGTGCAGAATAATCCGATATTCGAGACATTAGTACAACATCCCCTCCACAGAGGGTATCACCAATAAATACAATAAAACACCAACACACGTTCACCTAAACGGGCAGTACGTCGGAGGAGCGGGCCGAGTCTGTTACAGTGAACAACCAAGACCAAAACAGATATGGCACGGTGCAACCATAAAGGGGAAACTCATTGACAACTCTTGAACAAACCCACACAACAGACCGCATCCAGCAACAAGGTTTAAAAATAACGGAACCAATAAGTTCGACCTATCAATCGCAAGTCTTCACTATCAATATGTACAAACTTCTTTATAACCCAGTTAATAACTTAAGCTAACTTTTGTCATCCATCTTTGATTACCAGACAACAGGAGAAAACCTTGACGAGGAAGCTCATTCTTCCCACAAAAACTTACCAAAGTAAACAGACAACGAATCTCATCTGAGTAATTCCATCCCGAATTCCACAAGACATTATTAATATTTATTAAAACCAACTAATTGCACATACTTGTCAAACCATTAAAACCACATTATTAGATGTGGTTTTAATGGTTTGACAAGTATGTACAATTAGTTGGTTTTAATAAATATTGTTATCACATTGCACGGTAATAAAAAAAATCCACAAGACATATTCCGTGTGAGATATTACGACAACACGCGCATTCCCCCGAGGCAACAAAAACACCGGATACACTCTGGCTTCACTGTAAGTATGACCTCACAACCCTGGAATAATTAGATGGTAACTTTTTTAAAATGGTAAACGCCAATACACAATTTTTTAGATTTTTAAAATGTATTTTAACCAATTAGTTACATACTTTGCAAGTTTTAATCTCCTAGGCAAATGATATGGCTTAAATATTTCACTGATATAAACACACTGGGATCCCAATGTGTGCACAGCATCCTGTGACTTAACCTGTAAAGAATAGGCTTGAAGCTGTCTATTTATTAGTCGAAACATGTAGCCTACATATTACCTTGTGTATTAAAAACAGTTGTGTTGACGTACAAATTAGTATTATCATATGTAAATCGGCAAATTTTAAAGAATACCGAACCTTAAGCATCCTGTCACAAACGTCTAAAAATTTTAACAAAAGCACTTCGAAGCGAATGGAGAAAAAATTGATGAAAACCGCGCAGAAGACCAATTTGGCTTTCGACAGAATAGTGGAAAAAGATAACATCTTTTGTATTTGCGAAACATTGTAGAGAAAAGTTTTGCATTTAACATATAGGTATATATTGGCTTTGTAGACGTACTGGAAGCTTTAAAAGCGTAAATTGGAACGTAATGATGAAAATACTAAAGATGATTAAAATGGAGTACAGAGAGAGAAGAATTATTAGAGAATTATACAAACATCAAACGACGTCCATAAAAAATAAAAGAAAGTAAAAGAGAAGTCGCAATTAGAAAAGGAGTGATTCAAGGCTGCAACTTACCGTCATTGTTATTTAACCTTTTGGCGCCGGAATTATTTTTTTAATTTTAGCACACCCTGTATATAAAATGTGAATAATACAGGAACCAAATACGTTAGAATTATGAAACAAACTGCATTTTTAAGAAAAAACGTAGAGTATATACCATGTTTAAAATATTCAGTACCTATATTTGTTGAATAAATATATAAAATGCAACTTTGGAGGTTAACGGTACGGTACGTCAACTATAGTTGACATTAGGCATCTAAAAGTTAATATATGCATAGAACAAGCTATAAATGAATGTAAATAATATTGCACTGGAATTAAGGTGAATGGAGTGGGAATACAGACGCTGAGGTTTGCAAATAATATGGCGATTAGAGCGCAAGGTGAAATAAATTTAAAAAGCGCATTAGAAAACTTAGATGATATTTTGAAAAGTAACTGCAAAATAAAAATTAACAGGAAAAGAAACAGAAGTTATAGTTTGTTCCAAAGATCGTGAAAATATTAATATTATAACGGATGAAGACGCCCTAACGCAAGTACCAAAAGTCAGGTACATAGGCAGTGTGTTTACAGAAGATAGGAAAAATAAAGAAGACATAATAGAACGAATTAAAGAAACTAAAGTTTTGTTTAATAATAAAAAGCAACTACTCTGTTCGAATAACCTTAGTTTCGAAATTAATAAAAACTTATAAAAACTGTATTTGGAGTGTTGTTCTTTATCGATCAGAAAGATGGACCCTACGAAGAAACGAAGACTGTCGTAAATGCATTTGAAACATGGAGTTGGAGAAGAATGTTAAAAATAAAATGGACACATAGAATAAAGAATGATGAAGTTTTTCAAAGGGTGGAAGAAGAAAGATTACTTTTAAAAATTTTAAAAATTAGAAGCCACTCATGGATAGGACGTACAATTAGACATAACGAGTTTGTAGTAAACATCCTTGGAGGAGCAATATCTGGAAAAAAAAGGATGTGGGAAGACCTCGACTAGAATACTTAAAGCAAATCGCCAGAAACACAGAAGCTGACAGTTATACAGCAATGAAAGGAATGACTGGCAACAATTCCAGATGGAAAGCTGCCAACCAATCAAAAGATTGAAGGTTAAGAAGAAGAAGAAGAAAAAGAAGAAGAAGATGATGATGATAATGAAGAAGAAGTAGAAGAAGAAGAAGAAGAAAAGAAAAAGAATAAGTTCTTGTTGGATACATCCTATCGTTCCAACTGTGTCACAGGCTTATTATTACTCAAAGGACAACATAAAGTAAGTAGGTACAAGTGAGTGATGTTTAATGTTGTCTAATCTAGCACAAATTTTCACTGATGCCAAAATTACTTTAAATGCAAAATATTCGCGTCTGTTTTTTTTTCCTCTGTAGTGCAGTACAACAGTACCAGCAGGAACAGTAAATGTTTCTGTGAATTAGACCCATTTAACAGCAGATGTTGCCAGTATGTTACTGGCATGGTGGTGCTACGTGCAACTCGGAACTCTATTGTCCTATTGACCGGATAGTCTCTAATGTAAATTTATGATAAATGTGACGCATTTACTGTTATTTGATTCAACCATTAATGTGCACGAGATAACAGTTTAGAGTTTGTAACAGCTGTCAATACCTGACTGTTTTGTCGCTTTCGACATTTGTCAGTTAATTAAGATTTACTGATACAGGTTTATCCAGGGAAGTGAAACGTACTCCAGTATCATCTTAATCCGTTACATTGAAATATAAGCGAAGCTCTCTCGCCATTCACTGAAAGACGTCTATACGTTCCGAGTTAAAATTATGACTTGAGGGTGTTAGGGACTGGGGCACTGAGAAAAATATTTGGACCCTAATTTTTAATCCTCACCAAATACTATACAACAACGACATCAAAAAATATGCGAGAGGCGGAGTATGTAGCAGGACTGGGACATGAGAATTGCGTGCCAAATCTTAGCCGGAAAACTAAAGGGAAGAAGCCACTTAAGAAAACAAGCATGTACTGGAGATTAACATTAAAACTGGCTCCAAAGATGCAGGATAAGACAATGTGGGTAGGATTTATATGGTTCAGAGCAGGGTCCTGTGCTGGATTGCTGTGAACATGTTCATGTAACTACGGGTTCGGTAAAAGGTGAGATGTCATGCGACTATCAGTGAGACTGCTGACTTCTTAAGAAGGGTTTAGTCTCAAATAAATACAGAGAGTGACTGAGGAGTTCACACTTGACCTTGGCAGTGGTTTGTACTAGCGAAAGTCGACCTTCCTTTGCAAGTGACCAGGAACCAGTTTAAGTTAATTGGACTGAAGTGCAGTCCGTAATTTGTGCGTGTGAGAAAAAACGGTTTCTTTCTGTAGTGTTCTGTGTGCTGACAGCTGTGCATTAACAGTGTTCTGTGTGCTGACAGCTGTGCATTAACAGTGTTCTGTGTGCTGACAGCTGTGCATCAACTTTACTTTAGGGTTGTGATAAAGGAAACACTAAACAAATAACGACCAGTGGAAAGAAAATAATCCAATGACAGAGACTCATTTTTTGACGCTACCTATACGTAGTCTTCCGACTGTCTTTGCGAGTGTTAATGGACTCTACCCACCTTGTGCAGGTCAATTGCATTCTCTTGAATAAAGACACTGGTTCGTTTGTCCAACCCGAAATTCAAAATAATATAGAAAGCAGAAAGCAGTTCCAGCGCTCTACGACTGTACAAAATAAATCATTTATTCCTCTCTCTCTCTTCTCTCATGCGGTTCCCACGTGTGGAAGTTACAGCTTCGAAAATGAAACTCTTTTCAGTGACGTGTAGAATAGTCGGGACAAGAATGTCTAAATTTCCGGAGACCGTTGCTACTATCGTGTTAAGGGGGCTGGGATAGCTCAGTCGGTATAGCGACTTGCTACGGGCTGGACAGTTCGAGTTTCGAATTCCGGTGCAGGCAAGAGATTTTCTTTTCTTCACGCCTTTTCAGACCGGTTCTGGGGCCCACCCAGCCTCCTGTAAAATTGGTCCCGGTTCTCTTTATCGACGGTACAGCGCCCAGGGTATGGCACTGACCATCCACCCCATCTAGCGCCGATATTTAGAGTAGACCTGTACCTGTACTCTCCTCCTGTACCTTCGCGTCAAGTTACGGGAAGATCTCATCTCTACCTTTACATTTACTCATCCGCGTACGTCTAGTGCCGTGATTAAGAATGAATGAAGCTATGCCCCGTCTCAGAATACACGCCTTCGTGGCTAGAACAAGGGAAATTTTATAAGAATTTAATTATATTTCCCAACAACACAATTATATAATCTTTTATATTGATTTTTATTCAATCCTACCACACGTTTCGGCTGTATGTTTGAGCCATTATCACGTAGGAACAGTGATTCACAAAACAAAAGTGAAAATGGTTGAGAGGCCTTTCCTTACAAACAATATAACTTTGCAATGATCTTATACCGACTGTATGTAAGGAGCAGTCTCTCCCCTTTTACTGTGTTTGTGAGTCAGTGTTCCTACTTGATGGTGGCTGTAGTAGACAGTCGAAATATATAGTAGAACTGAATAAAAATCAATGTACAACATCTGCTAGGTATATAGTTGTGTTTTTCGGAGAGATAAACACTTGTTTAATAAAACAAGAAGGGACTATGTCAACAAATGAAAACTACTTCTTATGTCCTGTTCTTATGGATTTGAAGTTGTCACAGCGGTGCTGCTGAAGATTTGAGTTTTACGAAAGGTTCACAGTATTGAGTGTTGAATATTGCCAAAGTTTCGAATAACAGTGCCTCCATCTTCATGGACAAGCAGTCTTGACTCAGGCGCTGTTGTGTTTTGTTCAGATACGCACGGAACGCAATGCAATAACAGCCATCGCAGTGACTTGGGTTGTGATACTGTTAGCGTCTGTGCCAGTGTACCTGAGTCACGGAGAGGTCAAATACACATATTCCTCCGCCGAGCACACTGCGTGCGTCTTCCTCGAAGCTGACGTCGTCAACAGACCCGAAGGTTACAACAAACCAGCCTTCCAGGTGCGTTAATCTGATGGATTAAGACATTCTGTTTGCAGTAAATCTGCGATATCTGGTACTGGGTGACCCGAAAAGCTATATTGTCAGGACATTTACATATTACATTTCTCTATTCCTTATATCACCAGCACTCAGCACCGATTCCGGGCGTTCAAAAAGGAATTGTTTAAAACAATAATTTTTACAGGGTAATTTGACGCCAGCCAACAGTCAATACACTGACAGCAAAATGAGTCTTGGGGTCCTTTTGCTCTTTTACACTACGTTATGTGAATAATTAGAAAAGGGAAGAGAGATGGGGAGGGGAAATCAGAAGAAGCCTCCCCATGCGCTTGTTAGGTACACTAACATACACATTAGGAATGGCATTAAATTACAATGCGTGGCAACAATTCGGAAGTGCTGGCTTAACAAGCTTATACTGTATTATCTAAGTGCGTACTTTTCTCGTTTTGTCTTCATTTTCTCGAGTGCTTAAGCAAACCAGCAAAATGCAATTTTAAAACCAACAAAGAAAATAGTAACATATATTAATATTACAACAAAACTGTACATGTTTCGATTTCAGTACTGAGTACATGCTGCAAATGTTACACTAAGCGGACAGTATGCTTAGTCCTATTGCAGAATATATCCCTGATGCATATTCGTAACTCAGTTCTTAATATGTAGGGTTTTTATAATATTAGTAGATAATAGTATATTGTGCCTTTTGATGGTGTTAAAATTATACTTTGTTTGTACTTGTCCCGTATCTTCTTTTAGCAACCGTAAGAACTCTCACTGCAGAAATGTTTCTTTAGAACAAGCAGAATGTTATAATATTGATATAATAATAATAATAATAGTAACTATAATACTGACACTTCAGGGTGACAGATCGTGTTTCTCACTCACACACAGTAGGAACAACTGCAGTCCCATAAATGTTAATCTTAACCTACTTAGACGGCAGAAGGGAAGATGCAGAATTCCGAACTGGCTAATAGTTTGAAGAGGTAACGGCATCTATTTGCAGGATCGACAGATACCAATATTCTTTGCAGATTATTTTCTTCGCCACATCGTACGTGACACCCCTGGCGCTGATCTGTGGCCTGTATCTGTGGCTGCTGCTGAGGTTGTGGCGTGGGGCGGCACCTGGAGGCCACGTGTCTGCAGAGAGTCGCAGGGGCAAGAAAAGGGTCACACGCATGGTCATAGTCGTGGTAGCCATCTTCGCCGTCTGCTGGTTCCCCATACAGGTGAGTGACTGGAAACGGAAGTCAGAGGCGTTCCTCGCCGTTACATGCTATCCCGTGCAACGTGTCTTGTCTTGCACCGACTTCCGCAAGCGAAATTTGTGAATAAGAACTAAACTTGTCAAATCATACAGTGTCGTAGCTGTTTTTTTTTCTGGCACCCCGCCGGGTGACAACAATGGCGGCCCCTTTCAATTTATGAACTTTTTAAAGAAATCACAATTGTTTATTAAATTTCTTCTTAATTTGCCCAACAATTCAACATTTTTGAGAACAAAAAAAGTATTTATTAATCTAAAGTGTTTATTTTGCTCCCCAATCTCCTACCCCGTGGACTCTGTCGCCATGAGCGGGCGAACTACTCAACCCCCGCTTCCTACACCCCAATGATTTGCGTCCATCAGACCTTCCACGCTCTTCTTTCCTAAACCGAGAATTACACGTTTTGTTCCAGAGTTTGTGTGGTCATTTTGTTTGATTCGCATTTAGATTAACACCCGGAACATCTCGGTCAGTGTAGTGACTAGGCTACTGGCTGGCTGTCAAGAAAATATGGGTTCAGTTCCCAGTAGAGTGGACATTTTTCTTTCTCCCTCACACCGCACCCAGAACGGGTAGCAAAGCTGTAGCAGTCCGGAGTGTGAAGCTGACCACTCAACTCCATCTGATGCCGAACTGAAGAATTACTGGAGATGTATATCCATGCCCACATACATTTCATTATTGAAATTAATTTAACCCTTAACCCGCTAACGTGGAAAATATGGTGAGCTCCTAATAATGCCAGCAGATGGAAGATGGGATTTAACTGGTCGTTTAAAGAGTTAAGCACAGTGAAAATTCAAACTCTTACATGTTACATCAGTAATACAAATTCTCCGTTTCATGACTTAAGCTAACCAATGGCCCGTTATTAGGAGCTATTAATTTTTTAGCTGTTCAAGAAAATTCCCTCCTTTTTGTGAAGTCCAGTATGTACCTAATTAGCATATTCACAAACGTCTCCAGTAAACCGCATTCTGTTACCGCACAAATTAAGTCATCGCCTTCTCAGTCTTTTTTCATTAAGATTCACCCTAACAATGTCTTTTAAATATGTAGACTTATTGTTGTTGCCTCCGGTGTGCTTGTGTAAGTTTCGCGAGTAAAATCCAAATCTTGTTGCATTCCTCAACTATGCTATGTGAGCAACATCATTCTTCATGATAATAATTGTGATGATGATGGTAATTATATACACATAATTTGGTTTCCGTCCATCCGTCTTTGCTCCGGCTTCATCACGTGAACTAATAATGACACTGAGTATGTGCTAATTGGTTTCCGCATTAGGAAGGAATAATGCGGAAATTTGCCTGTTGGTTTGCTGCATGAGCTGGTACCATTTAAAGTAAACTTCACTGCTTATTATGTGAAGTATTTACTCTCACACTTGGGGAAATCGGAAACAAAAATTATCTAGGAAAACTCGTAAAGACAATCACAACTACCCATGGGGAAAAAGGCATCATTTTTCGGAAACTAGGACTGAAACTTTTGCTAGGTCACGAAGAAACCCCCATGGAGACAGCTGTTCTCACGCTCGGGGGAAGCCCAACCCTCGATTATAGCACTGTTGCTATGAAAAGAAAAAACAAATCAATTTGATTGAGATTTTTCTGCACGGGGAGGCCGGTAAAAGTGACTGACAGAGAATGGGAGGTATACAACTCTTCATCATGCAGCTCGCTCTGCCTTCAATTATTTCTTCACTCTTATGTCCACACATTCCCTTCAACACCTTCCTTCAAATACCCTCCCAGTGTTGCTTCTTTACTGCGACAGAACAATTTCCACGCATAAAACAGGTAAAATTATAGCTTTGTGTACTGTACGTCAGGCACAAGTAATGCTTCACATTACTTGAAAAGTAAACTGACCGCATTGGCTCATTTGTTTAAGAGCAAAATGTTCTGCAATATTAAAATTTTCGTTTTTTTTTTGCGTATCTGTGTATTAACCCTTATCCTGCTAATGTGGAGAATAGGGTGAGCTTCTAATAATGCCAGCAAATGGCAGATGGGATTTAACTTGGCGTTTAAAGGGTTAATGCTGCTAATAATGGTTAAGCTGATTGCATTACGTTTGCGATAATCCAAACACCGACATTTTCAAATTCTTACATTCGGTATGTAATACAGGCCTGAAAATAATTCAGGGCAACAGAAGCACATTTCAATAAGAATATTAGCGAGGGAAATACTGAGTTGCGTTTCTGTCGTACCTACGCAAGACAGAAAGCCGTAAGTATAAAGTTCATACTTACTTACTTACTCCATGGTGCAGAGTCCTTCTTGAGAAGCTAACTGGCTTGCAGCAAGTCAAGAAATTCCCCGCATTTCACGGAACCCGAAGGTTCATTACCGCACTCACAAGTTCATAGTTTACAAAAAAGAAGGCCTCGCTGGCTGCTTAGATATTGTTTTCATGGCAAGTAATGAATGGAAAATTTCATCAATTCTTCCCAGAATTCCACGTTTCGTTAACATATATCGATAAACCATAAATAGATGTATTTAATTAATTCAGTGAAAAAGCAGATTTTTCTAGGAATCAACGGAGCCACCTCCTTCGCCAGCTTAAGGAACACAGCAAAAACAGACTTGTTTCTGTGTGCGTGATTCAAGCCTGTGGGGTAATGGATTGCTTTCGTGACCTGCGCATTAGATGCAGGCGAGTGGTTATCTTCGCTCCTACGTTTCTTTACCCTGGTAACAGCACCACCGCTGTCTAAGCCTGTTGTTGGGTTGATACTGACAAAATGGTTCACTTCAATTATTAGCCAACAATTGCACTTATATAAATTCCACATAAAACACTTAAAAACACTCAAAATAACCTCGACATGTTTCGATCTTTTTTAGATCATCATCAGGGAGCTGTGTTTCTCCTTACTAAAGTTATATTATAACATTCACAATTTAATTCGTTTATGTAAACATGGTGTTGTGGCAGCTTTTCTGTAAAATAAATTATACTTATTACGTATATTGTCAAAATAAACTATATGAGCAAAATGCATGAATAGAGGTTTACAGAAACGAATTAAATTGTGAATGTTATAACTTTAGCAAGGAGAAACATAGCTCCCTGATGATGATCTAAATAAGATCGAAACATGTCGGAGTGATTTTAAGTGTTTTATGCGTAATTTATATAAGTGCAATTGTCGGTTAATAATTGAAGTGATTCTACGAAATGCACGGTGCAACAATAAGGTTTATGACAAAGTGGTTGTTGTGTTCGATTGCATTTATTGTTATTCTTGTTATTACTTTGTTTATTTCACTAGTAATTTCTTTATCTATTCATCACTAAATACTTTAGTTATAATTTATGTATGTTTTTATTCATTCTTAATTAATTATTTTATAGTTTATTATATTCATATATTTAATTAATTTATTTATTTAACGACGCTGTCAGTTTCACGGATTATGTACAAAGTCAAATGGAAGAATTATTAATATGTAGTAACATGGAAAGAATATAGAATGAAGTCGAATTTGAGATAAGAGCCCAGAATCTCTTTTGACGTATTGGAGCAAATAACGAAAACCCTCAGACAGTATACTCGGTGATCCGTCAGGCTTCCGTTGCAGCTAGCAGCTCAGTATAAACCAGAAGCGATACTGCTCTTCCCTAGTCGTGAAACAAAAGGTTTGACTCTTGTAACACCCTTCTTTTTTCCGAAAAACTGCAAGATATTTCTCTTCTGATACTGCCTTTGTTTACAAGCAGCTATAATGCAGGATATTTTAGTGCTAGCCACAGTACTACAAATCACAAAAGAGCACTGACGTCAGTGGAAAATATATCGGGTTAATTGTGTGTATGAGGAATGTCAGTGTTGGCACACACAGAACACAGATTATTCCTGATGATATTAACAAAAAATTTCACAACGCTCTCCAAGAATACTGAAGAAGTGAAAAAATAATTTGGAATTTATAGAAAGAACATAACATTTAAAAGAGCAGACACGTAGGTTAGCATTAACAAAACTTTATTGTCCTGCGGATGTTGGACCTGCGAATTCTTAACATCAGACCTTGTAATAAATGTATACAAATGTACGGTGAGAAAAAAAAAACTCTTTGCCTTCGCTTTAAATACTGTGTTTTAGAAACCTGGGCTTTAGAGACAGCAATCTGCAGACCAGTCGTTAGCACATCTACTGTACTGAACCTAGTTACAGGATTACTGTGGCTCTACAACGAATTGTGGTGTACTTTACAAGCTGTTGTTGTCTCAGGCTGTCTTTCTTTATCATTACAACTAATTTGTTTTCTGCACGTAAAATAATTTTGGTTCTTGGAATTAAATTGGCGACATGATGACTCGTGAATGACGAATTGCAAAGTAGTTGATGACAAAAGATTTTTGCCTAATCATTGCGTTCCATACGTGCTTATATGAAGTGGCTGAGGAAAATCATGAAACCCTCCGTAAGGATTCGAAATGCGTACTTCTCAAACGCAAGTCAAGATTGGTAGAGTCTCTCCAATCTTTCTTGGCGGTGAGATGGTTCAAAGGCTTCGTTTCACAGTAGAACGCCTAAGGCAATTCAGTCCACAAGACTGAAAGGGAACTAAGGGGTACACTGAAATACACCCCAATTAATTAGATATCTACATGGAGCAGAGCCCTTCTTGAGAAGCTGATATTCGAAGCACAGTTAAGAATTGCAACGCATTTCACAGAACCCCAAGATTCATAACTGTGTTCGCAAGAAGCCGCCACTTGTCCCAGACCCGGGGTACATCAGCCCAGTCCACGACCTCCAAACCAGTTGAAGATCCGTTCTGATATTATCCTTCCATCTACACCTAGGTTGAGAAAATATCTACGAAGAGTGCTATGTTAGGCATATAAATTGTGGTTTGTGTGTGTGAAATGTACAGCCATAAGGATGCAACCAGTCAATATAAAACTCGTTTACTATAGCTATTTAGGTTTGTTATAATAAAGAGTTGTGTTTTGACTGATTGAATGAAAACTTACTCTTAGATATATACATTGTAACTTCCGATTTTGCAGTTAAAAGGACTTATATAAACATCAGACTAATTCCAACGACAAAAACACTGGTTAAAACCTATAAGTTTCCGCGCTTCGATGATCTGATAATTTATTAGCACATTCACAGGGGTCCTCCACCCACACTTATCCTGGGTCATTTAAATCCAGTGCACTCACGTCGCATTCCTCTTTAACTCCATAAATTCTGGAGTACTACCAAGAAATATTTCACATCTTCATCACTCACATGTTCCGCATTTTGAACAAAAACCATCCTTTTACCACGGCACGAGGCTAATTAACTCTGGCGTTGAAGGAACGTCGTTGCATAATTCACATTCAAGCTCCTGCCCGTGCACACCCAGAAATGTTCTGGCTTCTGTGTCCCATTTCCTGAAGCTGGAATTCGGAAGGGTCCTCAAATATAAAACACAGGCGATTTAAATTAAACATACACGATTATGTTTGCACAAGTAAGCGACTGTGTTTTCGGCACCTTCGAATAAAGCCCTTGGGAAGTAATGATTTACGGCGACATTTCTCATTTTTGTCTTATTATATATGTTGGCATAGATCCATCATCTGGAAATCCGTTTCTTATTTAGGTTACCAGCGAAATACTCGTAAATAATCTTTTACACTGAAATAAGCCTTAGGTAAAAACACGCTATTCTAAAGCTATTGTGCGTGGATCAGACACACTGTGGTTTACCTTGCAGCGGATTCACACCTGGATCCATGGCTATGCCTGTTCATTAAAAAAAATAAAAGCTGTACATAACACACGTCTGCTGTTGGAAATGTACAGCTTCTTCATAACAGCGTATGTAATGGTGGCCAAGAGAGGCACTGAAAAACATCTAGGTGAAGGTAAAGGTGAAATTCACCCTAGAAGGTCCAGATGGGAAGTACACTTTCTTTAACTTCGGCGCTAGATGGGCTAGGTGCTCATCTCCACGACCTGGCAGCTTTACTCCCGGAAGGAGCAGATTCCCATTTCATAGGTGGCTCGGTGAGTCCCAGGGTCGGAATGGAAGCGTGCGGAAAAACTCGCTTCCACCGGGATTCGATCCCCACACCGTCCAGCAGGTAGCGAGTCGCTATACCGGTCCATAAAAAGCTTAGAGCCTTTACATTCAGGTTCATGTAGACGTTCGCGTCACGTGATCCTTCTCCTCAGCTTCATTAGCTTGGACAGTACAGTACAGACAGTACAGTAAAAACTCCGGCTCGACTCATATGAAGAAAATGTTGCTTAATGCTCGATTTATGTTTTCAGAAAATCCAAACAGCATATGTAACTGTCCGTCCGACGTCTTTGATAATATAGACACTGAACTCTAATAATAAACAAATTTTATAACACGGGGTATTCTTGGATAATTTCGTAGTAATTCTGCTACTGATCGATAAATTCGATGTCCTGGCATTCGAAGACTTACCACAATCATTACCGAAGACCCATTATTTTCGAAAAAATTACACCATAATCCTCGTAATCAACCAACTTGAAGCACAAAATCTTGTTTTATAATAAGTTTATTTCATGCCTCTACATGTTTCGAGCACTGTGTGCTCATCATCAGGAGGTCAAAATTGTGTTATACAGCAGACTTCTCTCAACCTGTGCACCGGACGGCCACCTACAGGTGTGATGATACCAGGTGCTATACGTAAAATTTTGACCTCCTGATGATGAGCACATAGTGCTCGAAACATGTAGAGGCGTTTAATAAACTTATTATAGAACAAGATTTTGTGCATCAAGTTGGTTGATTACTAGGATTATACTGAGACGCACGGTCAGCAAAACTTAAAAAATATTACACAACTTAAAATAAAAGCCCATGAAGTATTCAGTACGGATTTTTGTTTCTGACGTCATGTTTCTGACGTCATGTTTCTGACGTCATGTTTCCAAAGCAGCTGGGCCTACCCACTCTTTAACAGTCGGTCCGGACTACTCGTGCTAGTGCCCGTGGTGGCTGCTCTGTCAAGTATACTTGTTCAGTATTCTCAAATATCGAAGTTGCAATGCGCCCTGGCGAGACTCTCTTTGCAGTTCCTCCTCTGTGCCCAACAGTACGAGCTCAGTGCTCCGGAAGATCGCAGTGAATGTTGTCAGGCTTGGTCTCGTGAAACCGTCCACATTTATACAGAGAGATATGTGTTACAAAACGAGTACTAGTCCAAGTAAGAGCAGTGTGAACGCAGTTTCGTGTGGCTATGTTTCAGCTAGCTGATGATACGGCCCACGGAACATGCTAATGAAACTTCTGATCGTACAGAAGGCAAGGAACTCCTTAATGAGATGAGAGACGGCTTCTGCAGGAGGAATCTGCTCCATGGAGTGATGTAGTTATTTAGTGGCGCAAATTGATGAGATGAGCGGGGTATGTAGCAGGTATGGGAAGGAGAAGATGTGTGTACAGAATTTTGGTGGGGAAGTGTGAGGAAAGAGACCACTCATGAGACGTAGGCATAAGTGGGGGGATATTATTAAAATTAATTTTCAAGAAGTGGGAGGGGTCATGCACTGGATTGATCTGGCTCAGAATAAGGACATACAGTGGGCTCTTGTGAATACGGTAATAAACCTCCGGTTTCCATAAAATGTCTTACTGTCTTAGGATCTGTTATCTTCTAAAGATGCACAATTCTCCATGGAGTTAGTTATTTTGTTTATTGGGTACTGAATTGCGCCAATTTCGTTCGGAGTTTTACTCATCATTGCTGGTAGGCTAGGCAGTGTTACTGGCAAAGGCAGGCAAGCATGCCTGAATGTCATATACTTACTTTATCTTTCACGATATTGCAATTAATATAAACAAGTAATACAAGTTTTCAGCTCATCGAACACGATTTTTTTTTTAAAGACGCGACAGCTCCTAGTGGACCAGGGCCTCCTCATTCGCGAGGTTTCGCGATCTCATTCAGACACACCACACCCGGTAGAACTCCTCTGAAGGAGTGACCAGCCCCATGCACAGACCGCTATCTGACAATACACAACTCTCACAAGAGACATTCATGCCAGCGATGGGATTCGAACCCGCAATCCCAGGAAGCGAGGGGCTGCAGACCCACGCCAAAGACCGTGGGCCACTGGGATCGCCTATCTAACACAATTACCATCATCAGTCGAATCAGGGAGGGGAAGATAAATGGGCCATAGAAATGTGAAACATAAAAGATACAATTGTTAAAAAAAGTGACATGATTTTCCAGACGTTGGAATAGATGAAATGGTGATACAAAGTATTGTCTGGAGATATTGATGCAAACAGCATTAAAACGTCTTAACGTTAATTATTCGTTACATTAAGAATATATTTCTTATTTATAAAACCAACTTTCGCACGTACAGTATACACAACAGTACTATTTATTTCCAGCTACATGTTTCGACGGCCAGCCGCCATCATCGGACAGCATAGAGGGTGATGCAGGAGGAAAGATCGACAAGTTAGGAGGTGATAATATCTGTCATTGTGAGAACAAAAGAGGCTCGTATAAACGTTTGTATAATTGTGGATGGTTAGCGAGACAAAGTTGGTAGAAACTGCAAATGCACAAGTATTGCAAGTGGTAATAAAAGTGTGAGAAATCACTTACTCTTAAACATTTTTTAAATTTTAATTGATAAAACTCTTACACAGAAATAACAAATTTGTTGCCGTTCACATTAACCCTTATCCTGCTAACGTGGAGAATATGGTGAGTTCCTAATAATGCCAGCAGATGGCATATGGGATTTAACTCGGCGTTTAAATGGTTAAATATTCGAAAATCCCAACGTCAACCTCAATGAATTCTGAAGCTCTTGTGCGAAGATCGCGTGTTGTTCGTCTGAGCCGATCTTCACGTTTCTTTATGCGGACAGCAGCATCCAAAATGCCAGCGAGCAGTTCGTCTGGTGTATCTGCCTTCTTATGTACGCTTATTCCAACCCCTTCACCATCATCATCATCATCATCATCATCATCGTCTTCTTCTTCTTCTTCTTCTTCTTCTTCTTCTTCTTCTTCTTCTTCTTCTTCTTCCATTGGCGCTACACCCCTGGGTGGAGCTTGAAATTCTCTATTCCAGCTTCAGTAACAAAATTCTAACTAAGAGTGCCCACCAGACTGCAAAAGTTCTATCTCGGTGACCACTTATATTTAGACACACGTTCATGTGAGCTTTATTATAGCAATGACCGATATTATCACCCCTCAAAATATTGACCTTTCCTCCTTAATTAGCGTGTATACACCAATATATTTAAAGATAACAAAGGAGATGTTTTAAATATATTGGTGTATGTATTCCCACTTGATGGCGGGTGGCGGCCGAAACATGTAGTAGCAAATAAGAAACTGTGTTGTTGTGTGTACTGTATGTGCGTATGTTGGTTTAACAAATAATAAATTCATTGAAGTTGGTGAGATCGAGCCCAGTTCCATTTCATGTACAGCGAAAAGCTGGTTTTCTTAATAGAAACGTAATTCCCATGACTGGATCGCGAAGCATGATCTGAAAATTGCCCTTATTGTTTGGGGTTAGTCACGACTTTGTACCGTACCATAACGTTGTTTGTCTGCTTGCAGCTGATCCTGGTACTGAAGAGCGTAGACCGTTACGACATTACGAACACCAGCGTCATGGTTCAGATCGTCAGTCATGTCTTGGCCTACATGAATTCTTGTGTTAACCCGATCTTGTACGCCTTTCTTTCCGATCACTTCCGTAAGGCCTTCCGCAAAGTCATCAACTGTGGAAATACCCATAACGCTCAGGCAGGTGTTCGTTACCACCACCCATCCACCATACAAGCCCAAGCAAATGGTCGAATTCCCAACAACGAATGTTGCGACAATGACACGAAGAGCACATTGCTGAAGACAACTCCTCTAAATGGGAGCACTGTTTTGTGAGGCACAAGGGACACCCACATTGCTACCACGTCAGTGATGTGAAGGTGCACTACACACATAGTGCTCATAACACTTTTGTGAAGAAGTACACGAAGTATATTATCATCAGTGACATATAGGTTCCGTTTTGGTTTGCCTACAGGTTCACTCATTACCCAAAATTAACAAGTGATCACTGACACACTTCACTTACGAATTCCGTGGTGCTTATGAGTAAATAACACTTACCGAATTCATCGTCCCCTACGTGGAGGCATTGTAAGCCATAATCTGTTCCTAATTAAAGTTTCATTTTCCCACGAACGTCTGAAATGTGCTAAATAATATTAACAGGCGTTTGTTTCAATAAAGACCAGCGAATTATTTTCTGAATACATCTCCTCCACTTATGTATGTGTGTATGTATATATATATATATATTTATATATATGACTACTGTGGAAACTTTCGCTATCCTTCTGAATTCATATCACAGGAAAATACGAAAAATATAATCTGTAATAATTTTAAACAGCTGCTTTATGGTGCTCAAATAGTTGTGACGACGAGGCGTGTATCAGTTAAATTTTGTAATGTACAGTCCTACTGATTGTAGCGATATTCGGTGACATATTCATAGACAGGACTTCATTAACACCTTGTGCTAGCGGAACACAATGAACTAAGCAACTGGAACTTGTGTTGTTGTGTAGCGGATGTAAACAAAACTTGGTGCACGCTGTCGAGTGACTGTGCTAAATGTATTCAACTATAATTTGTGGCACCATATTTTATACAAAGAGATGGAAGAAATAGTAATGGAATGAGAAATAAAAGAGTGTAACTGGTGAAAAAGTGATTTAATACTGATATATTACACTTGATTGGTTTCGGTGAATCAGACATCAAGGACTAACGTGTTTTGAGCTGGTGAGCACAGCTCTATTTATAACATTCGCACAGAAATTCCATTTTACGGCGACCATATAGTAGTGGACAAACTGTGTACAGTATTGATTGGTTACTTTACACTAAAGTATATCCAACAACGACCAAAGAACGCTATAAAACGTCTTCGTGTTTAATCACCGAAAGGGTACACACGCACGCACGTGATGGCTTACGCTGTGCCTGCTTTAGGACAAAACCGTGTAATATACTTGAGTATGGTTTATATTAATGGCTTCTTACATATGATGAAAGGTCTAAGTTCGATAACTTCAATTTCCCTGCAAGTGATGAGGTAGTGATATTTATGGCTAAACCGTCTATGGTCGTCGAAGTTGCAACAGTCTGCTTCCTGGCGGATGCCGAGGTAGGTCACTGTTTGAATGTTATGTGTGTGCACTACACTAATGTATCGTCTGGCTGCGAAACAAGTATGATGACTTCAAATTATGTATTTGACAATACAGACTATATAGGCGTAATGCTGTCTGATGGCACCATAAGAAGTATGGAAACAGAATTTTGTGGTAACAATCTTCTGAAAGCGTTGTCGTCACAAACTCATTTATTTATTGTGACTTTAGAAAAAAAACACACATTTAAAGCATGTGGGCATGTGATACTGCAGGCTTCTGCTGCGGTGTTGTTCAGGCTTGCGATATTCTTGGATGTTAATTGCTTAGGTTCGTAGTTGAAGTGAAGTGACCCCGTTACAGGGCCGATGTGGCCCAGAGGGTGGGTAGAGGTATAGCTCTACTCTTCCATGACCGCGGCACTAGAAGGGGGTGAGTGTTAAGCAGCACGCCCCGGCCGCAATTTACCCCCGGGAAAGATCCGGTACTCATTTTACAGGAGGCTGGATGGGCCCCAGGGCCGGTCTGAACGGGCGGAAAAATCTCGTCCCCACCGGGATTCGATCCCGGACCGTCCAGCCAGTAGTCAGTCACTATACTGACTGAGCTAAGGTTCGTAGTTGGTTTCCTAAATTTCGGGACAATTTGTCAGTCCCATCTATCAAAAGTCGAGCTTGACCCTCGAACATGAGACACAAATCGTCCCTAAGCGTAACATTCAAGAAGACAGAAGGCCTCAAATACGTATAGTTTGAAAGAGCCTCCAAACTTTGCAATTACCCTGCACTCAGCCCCAGGTCCACACTCACCGTATTGTACTATTATGGTAGGTTCTGTGATTGAAATTTACTTTACGAGGATCAAATACACTTATTTGTTATTTAGATTTGAATTTTCATTAATTCATGTTTACTGTCCCTCCTTATTTCGTTATTATCATCATTATTTCTAATATAACCAAGGAAAGAAGTTGTTTGCCATTTTGCAATTAAGAATCTTTTATAATCTAACCTGCCAAGTACGACCTAAAATTAAATTCATATCCAGTACTCTACAATGTGAGAAATCTCATCTCTTATGCTAGGGAAGGATGCGAACTAAGGATGTACGCAGTTGTGTGGAGTGTTGAGCACGGATCGTGTAAAGGAACATAATACGTTTGGGTCCTATACTTTAGACTGTTGAAGCAAATCACACAATTGTTTTGTTAAACAGATTTTTCTCCAAACATTGGGAAAATCAGATGAAGAAGAAAGGCAGTGAGATAAGTTCGGTATATGGCAGGATTTGTAAAATAAAAAAAAAAAAAAAATCGGTCAAAAGTTTAGCGGAGAACTTGAAACGAAGAGACTACTTCGAAGTCCTAAGTGCACTTACAGTGAAACTTGCCTGTAACAGAATCGCAAGGGATTGAAACTTTTGTTTCCATTGCCGGCAGGTTCCGTTTAACGAAGGTACTTGTCGTTTGGTTCCTCGGGACTCTAGATCCCTGGAAATGTGAACATTTTACTGTTAAAGACAGGTTTCCTTTATGCCCAGGTTCCGTTTAATACAGGTTTCACTGTAGAATGACGGTAGAAACAGTACCGAGTTGAATTTTAATTAAACAGTCTAACGAGGGGATTGAAGTTAACTGGCTAAGTGTAACGCTGTTCGGAATACAACGGGACACTTATTTCACAGTAAAAGGGCTTCCAGACTGTGAACGTCTGAAAGGGACAACTGTTCGTAGTATTGGTTCGTCAGCTGTGCGATAAAAACATGCTGCCCTTCAATAAGGTGAACTTGTTATATCTTATGAATGCAGCTGTGTCTCCACAGTGCATTCATGTCAACTAAATTAAGAAACAACAGCTTGGTTGCATCGTTTGACATACTTTACGACTTTCAGGCGTCTGTACCCGCTCAGAGGCACACCCCGCCACCTAATCAAAAGGTACTGGGGTTATTTCCCTGACTGTAAAACACACTGGGAGTCAGTATTACCGATAACGCGTGAAGCTATGCCTCCAGCAACCCCCACGTGTAAGCCTTGGAAACACATTGCCTATTTAAACACAAAGCAAAACTTTGCTTTATATTTCATGGCTATTACACGTTGCCAATTGTGTGGTTGGTACTGAATTAAGAAGAATATATGTACGGAAAGACCGCCTCTGTGGTCTAGTGGTCAGAGTTTCTGGCTACAGATACAGAGGTCCCGGGTTCGATCCTCGGCGCTACCAGATTTTCTGAGTAGTAGTGGGTCTGGAACGGGGTCCACTCAGCC
>Ga0131853_10001648_pt1 | contig 39947 bp, 43 predicted proteins | sample TergutLab28metaG_FD_92764 | JGI IMG/M metagenome (GOLD analysis project Ga0131853, IMG submission 92764) | Labiotermes labralis P1 segment gut microbial communities from Petit-Saut dam, French Guiana - Lab288 P1 (version 2) (version 2) | ecosystem: Host-associated > Arthropoda: Insects >...
ACCAAAGGCCGGACTTGAACCGGCACGGGGTTGCCCCCGGTGGATTTTGAATCCACTGCGTCTACCATTCCGCCACTCTGGCATAGCTGGAAAATCCAACTTGTAGATTGTATCATTTTTTGATGTTAAATGCAAGTGGCTTGTGGTATAATTGATGAGAAAAAATGCAGCGAAGAAAATTTAACGGATAAAGGGTGAGTGTCAAATGAAAAAGCAATTTTTAGCCATTGACTTAGGCGGTACTTTTATGAAATTTGGGATCATAGATTCAGAAGGCATGATTTTAGAGACTGGGAAAGTGCCAACACCGAGGGATTGGGAATCGGCAGTGATAGAAATTGAAGCACTAATTGAAAAACATCGCACGGCTATTTCTGGGGTTGGTATTAGTGCACCTGGAAAAGTAGACATCAAAACAGGCACGATTTACAACGGTGGGAACCTAACGTTCTTGCACAAAAGGTCGTTTAAAGAAGTGATCGAAGCAAAATACGACTTGCCTTGCTTTGTCGTTAACGATGGGAAATCGGCGGTGCTCGCTGAGAAGTGGCTCGGAAATTTCCAAGGCGTTACGAACGGAGCGACGATTATTTTAGGAACGGGCATTGGCGGTGGCTTATTGCTTAACGGCGAACTCTTTGACGGCGTGAGATACCAAGCAGCGGAATTCAGCTTTATTTTCGCCACGCACGCACCGGAAAGTGACGATGACATATTCGCCCGTGAAAACTCAGCAGTTGGATTTGTAACCGAAGGTGCTGAGATTCTCGGTTTGGCTGAGGCGGATGGCGTCCAAGTGTTCGCTGCGATTAAAGATGGCTCAAATGCCGCGCTTACCCAACATTTCGAAAGTTATTGCCGACGCATTGCAACCTTTATTATCAACGTGCAAACCATGCTGGATATTGAAGTGGCCCTAATCGGCGGGGGAATTAGCGCCCAAGCAGTTCTGGTTGATGAAATTAATCATCAATATCGAAAAATCCGTAAGGACATTGAACTGATGGGCACGCTCTTTGAAGAGATCGACATCAAAGCGTGTAAGTTCAGCAACGATTCAAATTTACTCGGCGCGGTGTCGACGTTGGCGGCTGAGTAAGTAGTAACAAAAAATCGATAATGATGACCGATTTGGTAAAGAAGTGATCGTCGTAAAAGAATTATAATTTCGAAAATCTAATAGAATTTTAACCCAAAATCGAAATGCCGTTTACGCATTTTAATTTTGGGTCTTTTTATATGTATAAACAGAAAAAGAAAACGTTTAAGCCGTTGTAAAACATGCAAAAATCAAGTATAATATTACCAATTGAAAATTGTTTCATAAATAGCTCTAAAAGCAGGTGGTCAGATGACGGAGAAAGTAATGTTGGCCGATTTTTTGAATTACTTACTCATTGATCGGACGTTAAGCGCGAATACTATTAAGAGCTATGAATTTGACATGCAGTCGTTTCTGAGCTTCCTGACCGAAAGGAAGCAGGACGTGATGACCGTGAGCCGAGCCGAGTTGCAGCATTATTTAGCTCACCTGTATGATTTAGGATTTGCTACGACAACCGTGAGCCGCCACCTTTCGACCATACGTGCTTTTTACGACTATTTAGTCAGGGAAGGGGACGTTTTGTCAAGTCCGTGCGAGCTCATCGAAAGTCCGAAATTGCCCAAAAATTTACCGACGGTCCTTAGTTTAGCGGAAGTGACGAAGCTGATGGATAGCTTCACCGGGGAAACGCCCAACGATGTTCGCAATAAAGCGATGATCGAATTGCTCTATGCTTCAGGGATGCGGGTTTCGGAATTACTCGATTTGGATGTGGCGGACTTGTACCTTGAGATGGGGTTTGTTCGGTGTATGGGAAAGGGTTCGAAAGAGCGGATTGTTCCGATTGGAGATCTGGCTGTTGCGGCACTGGAAAGTTATTTATTAGGGTCACGACAAAAGCTTTTAAAGCCGGATAAGAAAACGGAGGCTTTGTTTTTGAACCGGTTGGGTGGGCGGATGTCGCGGCAGGGGTTTTGGAAGATTTTGAAGCAGCAGACGCGTCTTGCTGGGATTACGAAAGAGATATCGCCGCATAAGTTGCGCCATTCGTTTGCGACGCACTTGATTGAAAACGGCGCGGATTTGCGGATTGTGCAGGAGTTGCTCGGGCACGCGGATATTTCGACGACGCAGATTTACACGCACATTAGCCGGTCGCATTTGCAGAAGGTGATTGATGATGCGCACCCGCGGGCGAAACAAAAATAGGGGAAGTTAGGAGAATACGAATGCTGAAATATTTTACATACGATGAATACGTGGACAATATTTTTGAGATTGATTTGGAGAAGTTACAGGCAGCGGGGAAAAGGTTGATTTTTACGGATCTTGATAATACGTTGGTTGGGAGCGATGTGCCGGTGCCAACGCCGGAAGTTTTAGCTTGGCTGGCACAGGCGAAAGCGTTAGGCTTTGTTGTGAAAATTGCTTCGAATAACAACGACGAGCGGGTGCGGATTTTTGCTGAGGACTTAGACATTGAGGCGCACGGGCTGGTGTATAAACCTTTGATTTATAAGATGAAGCGTTATATGAAAGGTTATCAGAAAGGCGAAGTGGTTTTCGTTGGTGATCAGCTATTAACGGATGTGGCGGTTGCAAGGCGTCTTGGGTTATACACGATTTTGGTGCGACCGGTTAAGTTAAAAGCGGATGAAAACATTACGAAGTTCAACCGTAAAATTGAACGCCGGATTGTCAAGGGGTTGAAAAAACGTGGTCTGCCAGTGCCGCCACACATTGAGGTCAGTTAGGCAACGACGAACAGTTTAAAGTTAGAGGTGTAAGAATGGAAGAACTAAATTGCATTGGTTGTGGGGTGCTTATCCAGACAACGGATAAGGAAAAGGTCGGCTATACACCGGCTTCAAGTTTAAACAAGTCAGAAGAAGGCATCGTTTATTGTCAACGTTGCTTCCGATTGAAACATTACAACGACATCATCGACACGGAACTAACGAGCGATGATTTCTTAAAAATCCTGCAAGGGATTGCGGATCAAGATGCGCTTGTCGTCAACGTCATTGATGTGTTCGACGTGACCGGGACGATCGTCAAAGGGCTTATCCGTCATATCGGTGGTAACGACTTGATCGTGGCAGCGAATAAAATGGACCTCCTACCGCGCTCGGTAAACCCGGCAAAAATTAAGCACTGGCTGAATAAAGAAGTCCGCGACATGGGCATCAAGCCGTTGGATATCGAAGTTATTTCATCGGAAAAAGGGCATGGCATCGACGCGCTAATGAAAATGATCAATAAGTACCGCAAAGGACGCGACGTCTACATCGTCGGCTGTACCAACGTCGGCAAATCAACGTTTATCAACCGCCTGATTAGGCAGTACGCCGGTGAAGCACAGACGCTGATCACCACTTCGCACTTCCCGGGAACAACCCTTGATATCATCGAAATTCCCCTAGACAGAAGTTCGTCGATCATTGACACACCGGGAATCATTAACGAGCATCAGCTTGTTCATTACATCGATAAAAAAGATTTCAAAATCATCACACCGAAAAAGGAAATCAAGCCGGGCGTGTATCAACTTAATCCGGAACAAACGTTGTACATCGGTGGCCTTGTCCGCTTCGACTTTATCAAAGGCGCACGTACCGGGTTTATCACGCATTTTTCTAACGATTTAAAGATTCATCGAACGAAGCGCGACAATGCCGGTGCGTTATGGGAAAACCATGCAGGTGATATGCTAGCGCCGGTGATTAAAGATGACGGCGAGTTGCGGAAGCTGAAGCGCCATGTGTTTAATGTTAAAGAAGAAAAAGTTGATGTGGTTATTTCTGGGCTTGGTTTTATTACGGTTCCAGGAAAGAAGCAGGAGGTTCATGTGTATGTGCCAGAGGGTGTTGGGGTGAGTGTGCGGCCTTCGATTTTTTAGAGGAAGTGTTTTGGTTTGGTGGGCTTTTTAGTTTTGTTTTGGGTAGGCGCCCTTTCGGTGATCATAATATGAACGACTCTTTATGGTTTTTAGGTCATTGCGTGTGTTTAATGCTCTAAAACTTGCGCGCGCCCGTGAAACTTGCGAATGAAATTCGCATTAGTTGAACCAGTGCCAAAGCTTGGAAAGTTGAAAACTTTCCGCTTGTGGTGTCTTTTGGCTTACTGGGGTAGTGATGAGGTGCTCATTGATTTTTAAAAGGGGGATTCAGGGGAGGACAAATGATTTGGAGTGAAGTGTTATGATCGGGTTTTGGGTATTAGTTGTTATTTTAGGATTAGTTTTAGCGTTTGTAGCGGGGGCGATTGGTTATACGGTGTTTGCAAAGTCAACGAAGAAGGATGCGATTGCCGGTATTTTAGGGCTTGTGTTTTTTGGGCTGACGATGCTAGGTGGTACTTGGTGGTTAAATAACACGGCCAGCGGGTTAAGAACGCGTATTACGTGGCAGGCGGAGATTAACGTTGGTTTAAATCGCACGATCCAAGTGTTTACAGCGACGGGTGAGCTCGTTTATGAATACGAAGGCCGTTTTGATGTGACGCAAAATGAGTATCGCATTATTATCGATGTGATTAACGAAGAGAACCAAGCGCGCCGTGTTTATGTTTCGGCACCGGCAGGCGTGGTGATTATTAGTGAAATTTTAGATTGATTTTAGCTAATTGTATAAAAAGAAAAGAGAGAGGAATGAGTGAGCATGCCAATGTGGAGTTTGGAAGAAATAACAGGATTTACACGTGCGCGGATAACGGCTACGCGGTTTAGGCACGTGGAAGGGGTGATGGAAACGGCGAAGGCGTTGGCGAAGCGTCACGGGGTTGATCCGGAGGCGGCAAACCTGGCTGCGCTCGTGCACGATGTGGCGAAGGAGCAAAACATTCAGCAGGTGAAACGCATTCTGATGTTGCAGTACGAAGAGGCATACCTTGAACACAGCAGCAAAATTTGGCACGCGCCAATGGGGGCGATCGTCGGCCGGGAAACGTTTGGCATCGAAGATCAAGATGTGTTAAATGCGATTAAATTTCATACAACCGGTCGTCCCGGGATGTCGGATCTAGAAAAGGTCATTTTTGTCGCGGATTACACGGAGCCGAACCGAACGTATGAAGGGTGCGAGGCCGTCCGTGAGTTGTGGGGTAATCTGGACGAGGCTGTCTGTGAGATCTTGCGACAAAAGATCGAAAAAGTGGCTTCTACTAACCCAGAAGCTTCACACCCAGACACCACAGCGGCTTACGCGTATTACAAAGAATTAACAGGTGCCTAAGCGGATGAGAATGAAGCTAGAACACATCAAAGATTACGTGCAAGACCGGATGTCGAAAGCCCGTTATCGTCACACAGTGGGCGTGATGGAAACGGCGAAAAGACTGGCTGTGGTTCACGGTGTTGACCCTGAGGCCGCCCAAGTTGCTGCTTTGATTCACGACGTGGCCAAAGAGCAAAGCTCGCATCAGATCAAGGCGATGTTAAAGCTGAAATACGAAACCGATATTTTGCAATACGATGAACGGCTTTGGCACGGTGTCATGGGTGCCATTGTGGCAGCCGATGTGCTAGGCATTCTAAACAAAGACGTTGTAAGCGCAGTAAGGTTTCACACAACCGGTCGTCCCGGGATGTCAGAATTAGAAAAAGTGTTGTTTGTGTCAGATTACATCGAACCAAACCGTGCATCACCCGGTTGTGTCAAAGTGCGAGAACTTTATCAGGAAACGGGTGACTTAGACCGTGCGGTTTATGAAATTTTAACGCATCATAGCATTGCGCACCCGGACATTGAGGCTGCGCGGTCGTATTATAAAGAAAAAGTTGGTCTGTGAATACCAAGCTTTGATGGGAGTGAGCGTTGATGTCAACGGTTAAAGATGTCACAATTGAATCAATCTGTACGTGCGGCGGTTTCAATAGCTTTCGGAATTATTGTCGACAGGAGAATCTAGTGATGCTATCCGAGGTGACCGATGCGCATTTTGAGGCTTACAGCAACCTACGGGGCGTGGGCAACATGAAGATTGAGATCGTAAAAGAGCAACTGGATCGCTATCGTGCGGGTGAGTAAGAAATTGAAATTTAAACTGAGCTGAGTGCTCGGTTTTTTACTGAGAAAAGAAGAAGCTCAATCGTTGTGCTTTTGATTTGAAAAACATTGAAAATTTGACCTTTAGACACTTATCTGTGAAATTTTAACTTTTTTACGCGGTTTCCCTCTTACAATTATCACTTTCTATTCATAACATTGAAAACCCACGTTTATCACTCTTTTTAAACGTTTTTAACTAATTTTTAATCAATACAAAAAAGTACAGTCTATCGTAATAAAAATCTGGCAATTATGACAAAATGTGCTAAAATGAATGTATCAAACTTTTTTAGGAGGCGAGTATGTATGCAAAGGATCTTGTTTGTAGAAGATGAAAAAGACATTAATAACAGGATCACCACTGAATTGACAGCTGAGTTAGGGGACGGTGTTACCGTGTTATCCACATACACCGCTGAGGAGGCCCGTCAAGCATTAAAGATTCTCGAAATTGCTTTAATGATCATCGATATTAAACTTCCAGATGGTAATGGCATTGATTTAGCTCGGGAGGTAAGGATGCAAAATAAATTCATCCCCATTATGATTGCGTCTTCACACGTCAACCATGCTTTACACAGTAAGCTCAACAATGAGTTGGATGTGTTTTTAGTGTTGGAAAAACCGTATACAACGGCAGATCTTTTGTCACGTGTCAAAGGTAATTTAGAGAAAATGCAGCGAATGAGAAAGCCATTTTTGAACATTAAAAATGGAAGAAAGCAATGGAAATTTCCAATGGACGAGATCATTAAGGTTGAAACCATCAAAGGCACAAAGCAGATTGAGCTCACACATTATAAGTACGAAACTCATCGTACAGATTTGCACGTTTTTTCGATGCAGTTGTCAGATTTTATGGAGACGATATCAGAAACGAACAATTTAGTGCGCATCAGCCAAAGCACAGTCGTTAACCCGAATTTTATCTTGCACTACGACGGTGCCGTCAATGAGTTGTACTTACGACACATTCCGCAAGTCTTATCGATTGGAAAAACGTACCGTCATACAGTGGGCGTTTTATTTAGTCGGATCAGGTAGGTGATGAAAGATGATCATTGAAAATTACATGTGGCTGGGGATTTTGGTGTTTACTTGTACCGTTGATTTTGTCATTATGTATGTGTTGGCGCATAATATTGGCGGGCATAAGTTGGAAATAAAATGGTGGCATTGGGTCATGATGGTGCTTTTTGGTGCGGTTGTTGCAGCGTTTATGTATTTCGGTGAAGGTTTTTCATTATTTCGACTAGTTGGGCGATTATTGATGTTTGTCGTTTTGAAAACAACAACAAAGAGAAAAATATTTGATATTTTGCTCATCTACGTTGTGATGCTCCCCATTATTTTTATTGCACAAACAGTCTTCATAGCAGTAAGTATCATGCTGAATTTGGATGTGGAATTCCAGTTTTTAGTTGGTCAATCCTTAACAGCTATCAGCATTTTCGCATTGCTATGGCAACTGAGACTTAACAAAATCTTTTTAATGATTAAACAAAAATTTATCTTAACGTTTGGAGCTATTACGTTATTTGCGTTAATTTATAGTTTCGGGATTATTTTTCAATTCAATATACATAGTGCTTTTGAAAACTTATTCTGGTTTTCTTTACTAGGGGTGATCGTGCTAGGTAGTTTTTTCACGGCCATTACCATGGTTCAAAGGAAGATTGAATACACCTCAGCAAAGTATCACGATTTGGTAAACAAATTCAACGGTCTTTTCCTAGCGATTGAAAGTAGTAACGATCCCGAAGAAATTAGAGCTTTATCTCGTGACATGCAAAAATACATCACAGGTCGAGAAAGAACAGAAGCTTTGTCAACTGATTATAACGAAAGCTTTAAAATACTACTTCGGGAAAAGTTGGCAGAGAGTAAAAAGGAAAACGAATTAGTCTTAGAAATTGGTTACCACGAACATCACGCAACGGTTAGTTTTGGTGACGTTACTTATATGCTAGGAACCTTATTTGATAACGCCTTAGATCACGGCTTAGATGGCCCCATTCTCGTTTATTTAAACGTGTGCGCCAATATTTTGGAGCTATCTGTGAAAAACCCGTGTTTAGAAATGCCTCCTAAAAAGCTTTCACAGATTTTCAGAAAAGGCGTCAGCAGCAAAGAAGGAATTGGTCACGGTCAAGGGCTCTATCAGTTAAAAAAGGCCGTAGAAGGCTACCACCGTCAGCCCTTTACCGCTAAAATTGAAGCTAGTTGTTATCACGACCTGAGCTATCAACAAGACTTCTTAGAAATCACGATTGATATTTCAACTTGGTAAAAAAAGAATGCCGTCAATGTTTCCTCGGCATTCTTTTTAATTATTTTTTGTATTTAATAGGAACTTCAGGTTCTCCTATCCAAAAAGCGAAAGACCTGCTATTCTCAATGGCAAGGGGAGCAAGCGCTAGTAAGAACATCGCTAGCTTTAGAAATGAATATTTTCTTTTCGACATGATGTATACCTCCTCTATGACCCCGAATACTAAAACTATACCACGTTTTCACTCACTTCACAAGCGCATCGGATCAAAAATCTTATCATTCTCAGGAAATTCGCCTATCTTTTTAGGGGATTCGAAAAAGATACGTCGTATTCTACTCCCTCTTTCTCCAAAACAGCTGATCGTACGCCCCATGTTCGTTGGTTATGATTACTGCAGATTTTCAACCCATCGATTATCCATTGGAACCTTGCAATAAAATATCTTTTGGCTCCAGTTTCATCACATAGATCATAGGGATGATCACCCACGTCATCACTAGCCTTTATGAAAGGCGCAGCAACAAAAGGGAAGGAACATTTACCATTGGCACTGATCAAAGATTTGATGGCGCATGATAATTTACAGAAAAACATCAAACGTGTGGAAATAGGCAATCCCTATAACATCAAGGAGTGGGAAGAGATGTTATTAATATTGAATTTGAGCAAGGAGGAACGTCGCATGTATGAGATCTATGATAGAAACGTACAAGATCAAATTGCCCGTGAGGCATATGCAAGGGATGAAGGTGAGAAAGATGGTGAGAAGCGTGGAGAAAAGCGTGGGATAGAACTAGGGAAACTTGAAATAGCGAAAAATCTTATCAAAAAAGGCATGTCACTTGAAAGTATTTCTGAAGTATCCCAGCTTTCGATGGATCAATTAGCGACGATCATTTAAGCGAGACTAATTTATTCCGACTTTCACCTAGAAAAAGCATTGTTAGAAAGCTGATAATTTGCTATAATAATAAAGTTAGTCAATTTATTAGCGATGAAAACAGTTGTGAGATGAACGAGAAAGTTGGGAATGAAACATGGATAAAATTAAAAAATTAGTTGTGGCATTGGATGAGAAGCATTTGGAAGAGATTGTGGCGCTTGATATGAGAAATCACTCGCCGCTTTATGATTTTATGGTGTTAACGACGGCGAAAAACGAGCGTATTATTTCAGCCGTGTTGCGTGAGCTGAAAGATTTAGGCGCAGCACCTGAATTTGATTTGAAATACATCGAAGGTCATAACGGCGGTGAATGGGTGTTAGCGGACTTTGGCGACATCGTTGTGCACGTCTTTAACGAAGAAATGCGCACGAAGTATAACCTTGAAAAGCTTTGGGGCGATGCCAACCGCGTAGACGTTTCGGAGCTGTTAAATGACTAGTTACAACAGTTTTGCTTATTATTACGATCAAATGATGGCCGATGTTGACTACAATTACTGGTTGCATCAGGTTAAAGAAAATGTACAAATAGGGAGTCGTGTTCTAGACGTTGGATGTGGGACAGGGACTCTCTCTTTGGCGTTGACGGATGCGGGTTATGCGGTGACGGGCTTGGATTTATCGGCGGATATGCTCGTGGTGGCCAGCGAGAAGGCGAAAGACGCTGGTGTGGCGATTGATTTGATTCAGCGCGATATGCGTGAACTTGAGGGCTTATCTGGTTACGATGGCATCTTGATTGCGGTGGATTCGCTTAATTATTTGGAGACGGAAGCGGATGTGATCAGGACGTTTGCTGGTTGTTACGAGGCTTTGAAGGCGGGTGGTGTGTTAATTTTTGATGTGCACACGCCGTTTAAGATGCGAGAGACGTTTAAGGATTATTTGTATGTGGAGAACGACGATGCGTTGACTTACATTTGGCACGTTGAGGAAGGGGAGCAACCTTTGTCAGTGGTGCATGAGTTGACGATTTTTGCCCGTGCTGAGGACGGGAGTTATGTACGTACCGTTGAGTATCATGAGCAACGGACATTTGAGATGCACGAATACAAAGCATGGCTAGATGAGTGTGGATTTAGGGTTGTTAACCTCACTGGTGATGAAGATCGGCAGTTGTTTGTGGTGCGAAAGGTTGGAAGAGACGATGAGTAAAAGAGAAATGGTGCATGAGCCGCATCAGATTGAAATTGACGGTGATGTGGGGAAATTGACGGCGTATACTAAAAAAGGAAAGCCCGTTGTGGCGCTAATTGATGCCGTTGATGTGGAGAAGCTTGAGGCGTTTGAACATTGGCGAGCGGTTTGGAACACGGAATTTGACTGTCAGATGATTGAGAGTAAGACGTTTAAAGACGGTTATGCCATGCGTTTGCCGGTTGCAGCAGCGATTTTAGATTGTTCACCGAATGCACCGATTCGTCATTTGAACGGTGAACTTCTTGATAATCGTCGGGCTAATTTGGAGATTTTTGATGTAAAGGCACAGCCGAATGAGATTGAAGTAGTGGGCGATAACGTGCAAATCAAGCTACGTGATCGCTATGGGCGTGACGTTGGTGTGGCGTTGATTGATGCGGATGATCTTGATTTTGTAGTGAATGAGCAGCACGTTTGGTTGAAAAAACAGCGTTCGAGTGGGCAACCGTATGTGGTGAATCAACAGGGTTTGTTATTGGCTCATCATGTGCTGAGAGTAACGGAAGGGTTTGCCCATTATATCAATAAAAACCCCTTGGATAATCGTCGAAAAAACCTTGAAATTAAATAGTGAAATTTTCAAATATCGACAATAATAATGTTTTTTTTGGCTACAATAAATGGTATGTTATTTACGTTTGTCACAAACAGGGGTAGTATAAAAATCTGTTAAAAAAGGAGGTGTCCGTGTCATGTCAGAAAGGTTTATGAAAGGTGCGATGGTGTTATCGCTAAGTATGTTCTTGACAAGGCTATTAGGACTCCTTTATGTGATCCCGTTTCAACGGATGGTCGGCATTGGCGGTATGGCTTTATACAGCTATGCTTATATCCCTTATAGTTTGCTTGTGACGTTATCCACACTTGGTATTCCGCTTGGTATTGCAAAATTTATTTCTAAATACAACGCGGACGGCGAATACGACACGTCGCGCAAGATTTTTCGCGTGGGCATGTTGATTATGATTGTCGTCGGTTTGGTTGGCTTTTTAATTATGTGGATTGGGGCGCCCTTGCTTGCTGATATTGCCATGGCGGGTGAGGAGGAGCTTTATAATAGTCGCTACGATGCGATTCGCGCCATTCGAATGGTTAGTTTTGCCGTTGTTGTTGTGCCTCCGATGTCGATTTTCAGAGGCTTTTTCCAAGGGAATCAAGACATGACACCAACCGCGATGTCGCAGTTTGTGGAGCAATTAGTGCGCGTTGTTTTGATTATCACAGGTTCGTTTTTAGTGACCCGTGTGTTTGGCGGTTCGACACAGACGGCGGTTCAAGTCTCTGTCTTTTCTGCTTTTGTTGCCGGTGTTAGTTCGATGTTTGTGTTGTATCGCTATTGGCAAAAGAAAAAGCACGGCTTTGACGCCCTGCTTGCGTTAACGCGCCCGCATCCAAAGCGCCCGACTAAAACGTTGTTTAAAGAGCTGCTCTCGTATGCGTTACCGTTTGCGGTTTTAAGTTTAAGTGTGACGTGGTTTCAAATGATTGACATCGCCACCTTTAATGCGGGGATGTTACGAGCCGGTGTGCCGCAAGACATAGCAGAAGGTCTTTTTGGAATTTTTACCGCGGGGCTTTTAAAAATCATCATGATTCCTGTTTCGTTTTCCATTGCATTTGGCCAACCGCTCATTCCGGAAATCACAGAGAAGATCAGAAACCATGATTTTAAAGGGGTACATAAAACGTTGACGAGTGCGATTATGCTCACGTCTTTTATTACGGTGCCAGCGGTTATCGGCATGTCTTTGCTATCCAATCCGATTTTTGTCTTACTCTTTGATTCTGGTGATCTCGAAATGAACGTCCTTGGCGGCGCGATGTTTGGAACCGGGGCCTTTATCGCGTTGTTCATGGCGCTAAACGGCATTCTTTCAGCCATCATTCAAGGCATTGATCGCCAATTTAAAGCGCTCTGGTTTTTACTGTTTGCCGGGATCATAAAGCTAATTGGAAACCTTGTCCTTATCCCCCTCTTCGAATTTCAAGGTGCTGTTTTTGCGACCATTTTAGCCTATGCGTTCTCTTTGTTCATGAATTATTTAGAGATCAGAAAAACGACGGGTATCGGGACCCGTGCTCTGCTACGACGACACCTTTCGATTTTTACTTTTGCCGGTATGATGGCGTTGGTCGTTTGGTTGACGACAAGGGTACTCGATTTATTCATTGATTATACGGTTTCAAGTGGCGCAGCTGCTCTTTATGTTTTGCTTGCTGGTACGGTTGGTGCGGTTGTTTATGGCGGGTTGACGAGTTACTTTGACCTTGATAAAATGGTATTCGGGAAAAAATTAACGCTGGCTGGTATCATGGCCAGGTTCAGAAGAAAAGCCTAAATACTGCTCAATCTGAGCGATGCGTTGTTCTAAGTGATTTAAATAAGCGAATTCTACCGGTGGAAAGCGGGAATGATGCAAACCTGCTTCCGGTGGGAGCGTTGGGCCGCTAGTCGGGTGGCTACCGCGTGTTTGGAAATATTGGTTCATGTAAAATTGCTCCATATCCGAGATTGGATTTTGTGGTTGATTGCGACTTGGACGTGGTGGGCGCGGTTGTCTTGGCTTGAACATGATTGATCAACTCCTTATGAGGAAATTGTTACAGTATATGCAGGTTACGACATGAATAGACACGAGTGGATCAAAGATGTTCTGACCGCAGTCCGTCGCTGCCACTAATGGTGTAAAAAATAGGGTTGAAGTGGCATAATTGTCGTTGCTAGCTAGTGAACCGCGCTCGAATATGCCACTAGCGGTGTAAAAAATAGGGTTGAAGTGGCATAATTGCCGTTGCCAGCTAGTGAACCGCGCTCGAATATGCCACTAGCGGTGTAAAAAATAGGGTTGAAGTGGCATAATTGCCGTTGCTAGCTAGTGAACCGCGCTCGAATATGCCACTAGCGGTGTAAAAAATAGGGTTGAAGTGGCATAATTGCCGTTGTCAACTAGAAAACCGCGCTCAAATATGCCACTAAGGGTATGAAAATCGAGGTTCAAGTGGCAGAACTGTGTTGAGAGTAATGCAATTTTATCGTAAAAGGAAGAAGAAGATGAGATTAGATAAATTTTTGGCTCACGTCACTGGGAATTCTCGGTCGGATGTGAAGAAGTTTCTCAAGCAAAAGAAAGTGCGGGTGGATGGCGCGATCATCACTTCCCCCGGTTTTCAGGTGGACGTGGACAGAAGCGTTGTCACAGCATTTGACGAGGAATTATTCTATCAGCAATTTGTTTACGTCATGATGAACAAACCGAAGGGGTATTTGAGTGCGACGAAGGACGGGGCGGATGCGACGGTGATGGAATTGTTGGATGCGTATTACGATCGTTTTGATCTTTCGATTGCTGGGCGTTTGGATAAGGACACGGAGGGGCTGCTGCTGTTGACGAACGACGGCCAGTTTTTGCACGAGGTGATTACGCCGAAGAAGCGGGTTTATAAGAAATATCTGGCGCAGATTGAGGGCGAGTTAACCGTTGCAGATATTACGGCCTTGGAGAACGGTGTTGTCATTAAAGATGGAAAAGATGCTGAATTTACAACCGCTCCGGCACGAGTGAACGTTGTGGCTTCTGGGGAAGTGGAGATTGAGATTTGCGAGGGTAAATTTCATCAGGTGCGGCGCATGTTTGCTAGTGTTGGCTGTCGGGTAGTGTATCTGAAACGTCTGTCAATCGGCGGGTTGGCACTGGATGAGTATTTAGAGCTAGGGGAATATCGTGAGTTGAGTGAGGAAGAGTTAGATGAGATTACGAAGAATACCTAGGGCGGGCGAGTACATTGCCGCGCATCCGGAGTTAGCGGTTGTCGGTGGCGAGGAATTAAAGGGGAATTGGCAATCGTTGTTTGCGGCGGCGCAACCGATTCACATTGAGATTGGGATGGGCAAAGGCGGCTTTATCAATGAGATGGCGCGCCAAAATCCAGCGATTAATTTTATTGGCATTGAAGTGTATGATTCAGTGTTGTTGCGGGCTTTGGAAAAATTAGTGGCACAGCCGCTGCCTAATTTGCGGTTGTTGCATGCCGATGCGGCGAATTTACAGGAAGTTTTTGAACAGGGCGAAATCTCGAAAATTTATTTGAATTTCTCTGACCCTTGGCCGAAGAAGCGTCATGCCAAGCGTCGTTTAACGCATAAGCATTTTTTAAGTGTGTATCAAGGCATTTTGATTGATGGTGGGAAACTGCAACTGAAGACAGATAACCGATCGTTGTTTGAGTATTCGCTGTGGAGTTTTAATCATTACGGCATGGCGTTTTCGGACGTGTCGGTGGATGTGCACGCAGACCCGGAGGCGTATCCGGATAATGTGATGACGGAGTACGAACGGAAGTTTCACGGCTTGGGGCAGCCGATTTATTTGCTTGAGGCGGATTTTAAAAACCGATGAAACTAGGCACAATGTCTAGTTTTTTATTGTGGTTTAGGTTTTAAAAAGTTTTTAGAAATGTTATAATTAATTATAAAACGTTAACAAGTGAAAGGGTGTTGAAGATGAAAGTGTTGTTATTAAACGGGAGTCCTCGTTCGAAGGGGTGTACTTATACGGGTTTGACTGAGATTGCCAGCGAGTTGCAAGCGGCTGGGATTGAAACGGAGATTGTACACATTGGGAATAAGCCGATTATCGGTTGTACGGCTTGTGGCGGGTGCCGCAAGACGAAGCGCTGTGTGTTTAAAGACGATGGCGTGAACGATTTCTTAGATCGGGTGGAAGGTGCTGATGGGTTTGTCTTTGGTGCGCCGGTTCATTTTGCCGGCATGTCGGGCGCGATGAAGTCGTTTATGGATCGCACGTTTTATGCTCATTCGGCAGCATTCCGAGGCAAGCCCGCGGCGATCATGGCTAGCGTTCGCCGTGGTGGATCGAGTAGTACATTGGACGGGTTAATCAAATATCCTACTTATGGGGAAATGTTACTAGTGTCAGGTCGTTACTGGAACATGATTCACGGGAATACGCCGGAAGAGGTGCAGCAGGATTTAGAGGGGATGCAGAATTTACGTTTCGTGGGGCGCAACCTAGCTTGGGTGCTGCGTTTGATTGAGGCGGGTGCGGCTGCGGGGATCGAAATGCCTGCGTATGAGGCGAAGACGTGGACGAATTTTATTCGGTAATTTTAGGAGGTTAGTGACATGCAGTACAGAATTGATAAAGTGACTGGGAATCAGCTTTCGGCATTGGGGCTTGGGTGTATGAGATTCCCGCGAGATAAGGCCGAAACTGAACGAATGATTTTGGCTGCCATCGAAGGCGGAGTTAATTTTTTCGACACGGCTTACATCTACCCGAATAGTGAGAAGACACTTGGTGACATTTTGGCGAAGCACGATAAGCGAAAAGACATTTTCCTTGCGACAAAACTTCCCTTTGGCAAGTGCCGTAGTTATGCTGATTTTGATCGGTTGTTTAACGTTCAACTTGAGCGGCTGCAAACGGATTATATTGACTATTACTTTTTGCACAACGTTTCAGGTTTTGCGCAGTGGGAGCAGTACAAAGCGTTGGGGATTGAAAAGTGGATTTTAGAGAAAAAAGCGCAAGGACAGATCAAGCAGATTGGTTTTTCGTACCACGGGTCGGCGGCTGATTTTATTCGGATCATCGACGATTATGCGTGGGAGTTTTGCATGATCCAGTACAATTATTCGGATGAGAATTATCAGGCTGGCAAGACTGGGTTGAAGGCTGCTGCGGCAAAGGGAATTTCGGTGATGATCATGGAGCCGTTGCTTGGCGGACGCTTGGCCACTGGCTTGCCGAAGCAGGCGGTTTCGCTATTTGCTAAGTATGATGCGAAGCGGGAGCCGGCTGAATGGGCGTTTCGCTGGCTGTGGCATCAGGAAGAAGTGACCGTTGTGTTAAGCGGAATGAAAAGTGAACAAATTATGCGGAGTAATTTAGCCGCTGTGGATCGCTTTACCACGCCTTTGGTTGCTGAAGAATTGGCCGTTTACGACGAAGTGATTGAAGAGCTTAAGAAAACCTATAAAATAAATTGTACCGGTTGCAACTATTGTTTGCCGTGTCCGAAGGGGATTAATATTCCGTCGTGCTTTGCCGCTTATAACAGCAGTTTTAGCCAAGATTACTTTACTGGGTTGAAGTTATATGTGTTGAGCACAGCGGCGGTGAGTGCCGATCCGTATTTTCCGAGTTCGTGTACCGAGTGCGGGCTGTGCGAACGCCATTGCCCACAGGATATCCCGATTCGCGAAGACTTGAAGGTCGTGACCAAGCGGTTTGAGAAGCTGCCGATCAAAGCGGGATTGAGCGCAGCACGGAAGATCATGTCAAAGTAAAAACAGCAACGCCGTGGGTGGCGATGCTGTTTTTTGTCGTGGTAAAGCGGGTTATTTTATCCTAAACCGCGCTATACGGTGGGGAATGGGTGCTTTTTTATCCCTGACACCCTTGTATAAGACGGGAATGGGCGTTTTTTTATCCCGAACCCCCTGAAATTGCGGGCAAAGGGAGAATTCGCCTGGCTTGTTTTAGGGTTGACCCAACGCTTCTAACGGTTTTAAGTCGTTGTAATCGTTTGTCGAATGCGGTATAATCATCACATTGATTAACTGGCTTCTTCGTGCTTTTCTCTGATTGAGGTGCCGAGGAAGCTGGCAAGTAATAGCAAGCCGAAAGCGATGAGCGCGATGATGAAGAAGTTGATCGTTGTGATGGGAACAAAGACGAGAATTTGGGAAGCTAATCTAATGAGGGGCAGGTAAAAGAGTTGCGTCCAAGTGCCAATGCCAGCCCAAAAGCCGCCGCTAAGTTCTTGCGCTAAAATCAAAAATAACACGATAACCGCAGGTAGGTTTAAGTATAACAGAACGTCGCTTTTTGACAGGAGCAAACGCGCCAAATAACCAAATACCATCCACAAAACGAACACGGCCACGCTGATGAGGAAAAACGGCGGCAGCACATCGGGTGATGCGGTGACCCAGTGCTCCAGCGCAAAACCTAAGAGCGTCAAGGGCACGAACCCCAGCAATAACAAACACAATATTTTTACAATCGGACTACTTTCTTTCATAAAAAATGCCTCCTTCTAATCGTGGCTATTATACCTTTCAGGCAAACTAAAATCAAGACAAAAATCGTAGGTTGATAACATGGCAACAACATTTAATGACGAACAATTACAAGCAATCGCATCAAAAAGCAAAGAAATCCTTGTTTCAGCTGGGGCTGGCTCGGGGAAATCGACGGTGCTAGTGGAGCGATTGATGAGGAAAATGATCGACGAAAGCATTCACGTTGATCAATTTTTAATAGTGACTTTTACTAATTTGGCAGCGCGCGAAATGGCGGAGAAGTTGCGTCGTAGTTTAAGCGCATCGCTGGCTGACAATCCGACTTCTACGCACTTGCAAGCGCAGCTATACAAACTGCCGTATGCGAACATTTCCACGTTTCATGGCTTTTGTAATCGCGTTTTACAGCGCTATCATTATTTGGTCGACCTTGACGTTAACGCGCAACTGATGGACGATATGGAAGCTGTGCTGATGCGAGCAGAGGTTTTAGATGGTTTTATGACCGACCAGTACGCGGATGACGATTTTCGCAAATTGGTGGACGTGTTCGGATCTGACCGTAGTGATGCGGCATTGGGTGAGTTGATTATTAAGATTTACGATCTAGCACGGGCAAATCCGGAGATGGAAACCTGGTTAGCTAGGCTTGATGGGTTGTATCACAAACGTGCGGAAACGATTGACAGCTGGGCGTTTTATTCGGATGTGAAAAAACTGGTTGTTCCGTTGTTAATGGCGGCCGAGCAGCACGTTTTGACGGCTCGTGAATTAGCGAAAAAGGCTGAACTGGCAGACGCGGCACACGGTTACGTGGAGATGGCGGCGGCGGATTTAGCTGTGATTAGCGCGGTGCGTGAGGCGTTGGATACGGGGGCCTACGATGAGGTGCGACATTTGTTGCAACACACGAGCTACGCGCGATTTCCGGCGCTGACGAAAAAGATGAAGGAGTACTGGGACGAGACATTGCATAAAGAGGCTAGTGATGCGCGCAAAGCGTTTATGGCGATTTTGGATACTTTGAGCAAGGATTTTTTTGCTTATAGCAACGAGAGTCATGGGATTCATTTTGAACGAGGGGCTGAAATTGTTCGTTCACTTGGTCGCATGGTGCTGTTGTTTGATGAGCGTTTTTCGGCGGAGAAGTTAAAGGCTTCTAAATTGGATTTCTCGGATTTGGAGCGGTTGACATTGAAGGTGTTAACGGAGCATCCTGATGTTTTAGCTGAGATTGCGAGCGACTTCAAGGAGATTATGATCGACGAATATCAAGACACCAACGACATGCAGGAGCGCATTGTAAAGCTGATCTCGGATGCGGGGGGCGTGCCGATGTTTATGGTGGGCGATGTGAAGCAGTCGATTTACCGTTTCCGTTTAGCCGAACCGACGATTTTTCAGGATAAGTACGCATCGTATCAAGCGTCATCGCATTTAGGCGAGAAAATTGATTTAATGAAGAATTATCGTTCGAATCACTATGTGATTGATGCGGTGAATTATATTTTTGCACACATCATGGACAAGGCGGTCGGTGAGATTGCGTACGACGAAGCGGCGGAATTGAAGTTGGGGATTGAAGCGGAAGTCGCTGATTTTTATCAGCCCGAGCTGCATATTATTGACAAAGCGGTAATGGGGGAATCGGGGGAGGACATGGATGATTTACACGATGCGCAGTTAGAAGCGCATCACATTGCCCGGGAAATAATGACAATGGTCGCCGAGCAAGCGGTCGCGTATCGCGACATCGTGATTCTTTTGCGCTCGATGACCAACGTTACGACCATCTATGACACACTAACCCAGCACGGCATTCCTGTTTCTACCGAACAACCGGGGGATCTCCTTGCCGAAACGGAAGTCGTCACCATCTTGTCATTACTGCGTGTCATCGATAACCCGTATCAGGACATTCCGCTAGCGGCGACGTTGCGAAGCCCGCTCTTCTTTTTCACCGAGCCTGAGCTGGCAACGATTCGGACGGCTAACTCGGCTTCTTCGTTTTACGAGGCGTTAAAAGCTTTTGCGACAACCCGTACGACTTCGCCTCTTCGTGAAAAAGCCCAGGATTTCTTAGCTAAGCTGCAGCAGTGGCGATACGCTTCTCGTTTCACCGCGGTGGCGGATACGATGCGTCAGATCTATGAAGCAACGGGCTACTACGATTTTGTGCACGGCCTTGCAAACGGGGAAGGACGCCGTGCGAACCTGGACTTGCTTGAAGAAATCGCAGCCGGCTATGAGGCTCGCACGGCGTCCGGATGGTCAGGATTTTTACACTACCTGGATCACGTGGCACGCCTTGGCAAAACGATCCCGAAAGCCAAACCGGCCGCCACAACCACGGAAAGTGTAAAGATCATGACCATCCACAAGTCCAAGGGACTTGAGTTCCCCGTCGTGTTTATCGCAGGACTTCAGAAAAAATTTAATACCCAGGATGAGATCGGGAACTACGTGTTGCACAAAAAGTATGGCATTGGCGTTCAGTACATCAATCCCGATTTACGCTTGAAGCAGAAAACGATCGCCACGACTTTGCTCGCCAAGACGCTACGCAATGAGATGATCGCGGAAGAAATGCGGTTACTCTACGTGGCTTTGACTCGCGCGAAATCAAAGCTCATCCTGACAGGGGTACAAAAAGACGCAGCGACCATTACTAAGCTATCGGGAACAGACGTGGCACCAATGCACGTTCGCTTAGCAGCAAATCGTTATCTCGATTGGGTCTTACCCGTTGTCGCTCAGAAGGACGCTGCTAATCCGTGGCAGTTTCGGGTCATTACCGAAATAAAGGCAGAGGCAACTGGCCAGCATCGGGTGGGGGTTGCAGCAAAAGAAGCACCAGCTATTGATTTGAAGGCAACATTTGACCGTTCCTATGCGTTGGCGGAATTAACGACCATCGTGGCCAAGCAGTCGGTGAGTCAGCGGAAAATTGAGGAGACGGTGCCGTTGTACAAAGGGATTCTAGAACCGCAACGCGCGCTGGCGTACGACCGACCAACGTTTATGACGAATACGGTGCAAGCCACGGAAGTCGGGACGGCGTTTCACCAGTTTATGCAACATTTGCCGGTGAAAGCTGGGCACACGTTAGACGCGCTTATCGAGCTGAAAGCGGATTTGATTACGCGTGGTATTCTTAAAACAGAGCTGGCTAATCGGATCAATTTAGAAGACGTTTACCGTTTTACGCAGTCTGACGTTTATCGCCAAGTACTCAGCGCCCATCACGTGCAAAAAGAGCTCCCATTTACGATGTTGATTCAAGCGGGTGTGTCGGAGCAAGCCAACGCGATGCTACAAGGGGTGATTGATCTTCTTGCTGAGTTTGACGACGAAGTGTGGATCGTCGATTATAAGACCGACCGCGTGAAAGATTTCCAGTTGGAAGAAGCCAAGCTGCGCATCCGTTATGCTGTCCAGATGAAATATTATCTCCAAGCGATGCGCGACATTTACCCAAACAAAAAAATCGTGGCGCATGTGTATTTCGTGCGTGCTAACAATGCGATTGTATATGATTAATCCAAATCATCATCTTTCCAGCGAAAACGGGGTTTAGATGGTAAAAATCTATCTCCAACCCTAAGATGACTATCCCAAATGCCACTATCGCCCTCAAAACTCCCACCTCAGTGGCATAAATCGGTCTCAATTCACGAAGTCAGCCATCAAAACTGCCACTATCGCTCTCAAAAAGCCCCCCTCAGTGGCATAAATCGGTCTCAATTCACGAAGTCAGCCATCAAAACTGCCACTATCGCCCTCAAAACCCCCCCTCAGTGGCATAAATCGGTCTCAATTCACGAAGTCAGCCATCAAAACTGCCACTATCGCCCTCAAAAAGCCCCCCTCAGTGGCATAAAACAAACATACCGTGACACAGCAACCCAAAATAGAGCTCACAACAAAGACAGGAGAATCAAATCATGAAATTAGTATTCCGCCTCATCAAGGCTTCCAAAAAATACTGGTGGTACTTAATCGCCACCATCATTGCGATCGGCGGAATCACCGCTGCACAATTATATGCACCACTCGTCGTTAGGCAGATGACGCAAATGGCCACCAACCGCGACCCGCAACTTGCCGAAGTAGCGTTGCGAATGGGGTTAACCCTAGCCGGCGTCTACCTGCTACAAGCGTTCTGCGCCTACGTCCGCTCTTATTATTCGCACATCGCTGCATGGCATTTTCTCGCCGACCTCAAAACGGAGATGTACGAAAAATTACAGAATCTCTCGTTAAAATTTTACCACGACAAGCAGACCGGGCAAATTATGTCGCGCGTCATTAACGACACGAGGCAGATTGAGCTGTTAATCGCCCACGCCGCACCGGATATCCTCGCCAACCTAGTCATCATCATCGGTGTTACCATTATGCTTTTCGTCATCAATACACGCCTCGCGATCCTTAGCCTCCTTGCCGTCCCCGTCCTGCTCATCCTATCGCTAGTCTTCGCCCGTTGGGTCCTCCCGATTTTTCGCCATGCCCAATCCACCCTCGGTGACCTCTCAGCGCACCTCCAAGACAACATCTCAGGCATGAAAGAAATCCAAGTCTTCAACCAGCACGAACGCGAAACCAAAAAAATCTCAGCAAGTGCCACTGATTACTCCGTTTCCATCCTCAAAGCCCTCCGCCTCAGCGCCGCCTACGGAAGCTCCGTGCAATTCCTATCAAGCATCGGCACCGTCATCGTCATCGCATACGGCGGGCACATGGCGCTCTACGGCTACGTCGACGTCGCGGACATCATCGCCTTCATCATGTACCTCGCCATCTTCTACCAACCGATCACCGCCCTCGCGCGCCTCAACGAAGACCTCCAAAACGCAATTGCCGGCGCCGAACGCGTCTTTGAAATCCTCGATGCAGAAGAAGACATAAAAGAAAAAGAAAATGCTTTGAGTATCAACCAGGTTGCCGGGCACATCGTTTTCAAAAACGTCAACTTCCATTACAACAAAGAAAACCCGGTCTTAAAAAACATCAATGTCGACATCCACCCGGGGGAAGTGGTCGCCATCGTTGGTCCGACGGGCGTCGGAAAAACAACGTTCATTAATTTGCTGAACCGCTTCTACGACCCGGTAGACGGTGAAATCCTCTTAGACGGCCACGACCTCCGCGACCTCACACTAAAAAGCCTCCGCCACTCGATGAGTAACGTGATGCAAGACGTCTTCTTATTTAACGACACGTTAGCGGAGAATATTGGCTATGGTAAACCGGAAGCGAGCAGGGAGGAAGTCATCGCCGCCTCACGCCTAGCCCGAGCCGATGATTTCATCACGGAGCTAGATGAAGGGTATAACACAGTAGTTGGCGAGCGCGGGATGCGACTGTCAGGCGGGCAAAAACAACGCGTCTCCATCGCCCGTGCGGTCCTACGTGATCGTCCAATCCTTATTTTAGACGAAGCAACCGCGGCCGTAGACGTCGAAACAGAAAAACAAATCCGTGAAGCCTTAGACGAAGTGATGAAAGACCGCACCACGGTCATCATCGCGCACCGCCTGTCGACAATTAAGAAGGCGCATAAAATCATTGTACTCAAAGACGGCCAAATCGAAGACATCGGCACCCACGATGAACTAGTCGCCCGCGACGGGTTATACGCGCACATGACCGAGATTAACATGCATGCTTAAATAATTATAAAAGGCTCAAACATTGAGTGATCACAAAAAAACATTCTGATTTAGAGTGTTTTTTAATTTTAGGGTATCTTTTATAACTTAATATGATATAATATACTAAAAAACCGAGGTGATTTTAATGTTTTTAAACGTGCATGTAAAAAACTTTAGATCTTTAGTTGATTTTCATTTTGATTTAGCTGAAAAGAAAAACACTGCTAAAAAGCTTGCTTTGATTTATGGCGAAAACGGTTCGGGAAAAACGAATGTTGCTGATATCTTTTTTGTACTAAAAGAAACTTTTCATACAATGGGATTTGTAAAAGCTTTAGAAGATTTTTTTGAAAATGAAAACATGAAGGAAGTATCGCGAGATAAGTTTAGGACGTTTCGTTCAAAAGTGTTCGATTTAGAAGCCGTTATTAAAGAAGCGAAGACAATCGGAACTGAGGAAAATTTATACTTAAAATTTGAGTTTCAGATTTATCATCATATAGGTGTTTATACGATTGAATTTAATGAGGAAAGAGTAATTTATGAAAAACTTGAATACTTGATTGAGAAAAATAGAGGTACTTATTTTGAGATTGGAGAAGATTCAAAATATTTCAATCCAAAAATATTTGTCGGAAAAAAATATTTAGAAGAACTGTCTGAAATGACAGAAAAATTTTGGGGAAAGCATACCTTTTTATCACTCATATTTTTTGAACAGATACAAAAAAATGAAGCGTACTTTTCTAAGAATATACATGACAACTTTCACAAAATTACATCTTTTTTTCTGACCTTCTTGTGCAGCGTTAAAGCCGGGAGTGGTAAAAAGCGAGCATTCATAGGCACTACTTTGCCATTAAACGGTGATTTCTTAAAAGGGCAAGTTGCTCTCAATAAAATCAATGAATTAGATATGGCAGAAGAGGTTTTAGAACATATTTTTACTAACTTATACCCAGATATAAAAAGCCTTTATTATGTTAGAAAAGAAACCGATGAGCAGGCAATTGAGTATCAGCTTTACGCTAAAAAATTGATTGGTTCAAAAATACGCAGGATTCCATTTCAAAGAGAATCTACTGGTACACGAAACATCTTAAACTTATTGTCACCGCTTTTGATGGCTATGCAAGGAACTACTGTGATTTTAGATGAGTTTGATACAGGTATTCACGATGTTTTGATCAAGAATATTTTTGAAGAACTTGAAGTAGCGATCAAAGGACAGATCATTATGACCACGCACAATACGCTACTATTGGAATCAGATGTTGAGAATAAATATTTATACATACTAACAACAGATGCAGAGGGAAATAAAGAACTACATTCTTTGGATAAATACGATCTCCGCGCACATAAAAACAATAATCGACGTGCTCAGTATTTAAAAGGAATGTATGAAGGTGTGCCATCTGTGGGTCAAATAGACTTCAATTTAATTGTGGATCAATTAAACGACAAGGATTAGGTGGGTGGCTTAGATGAGAAAGAGAGAGTTAAGTTACACGAAAGCGATTGTCATTGTTCACGGTAAGTGCGAGCTCATGATGTGTCATTACATCACAAACAATTTACGTTTGACTATGGAAATTTTATCAGACAAAAAAGGAACTTCAAGTGTTCAAATTAATAGTTTGCATCGATTCATTGAGAAAAAAGGGCTTGGAAATTTTGAAGCGTTCATTCGAAGATACGATGATGCTGGGCAAATAGAAAAAGAAGAACATTCATCTAAAAAATTGAAAAATTTCAAAATCTTTACCATTATGGACACAGATGATTGCATGGAGAGTCAAGCAACAGCATATAAAGATAAAAGTATGTTTAAAAAATATTGGTTTTACGATTATATTGTGCCGATTTACGATAGTCCAGATTTAGAAAGTGTTCTTAAAAAATGTGGCTTGTTGCCAAACGTTAAAATTAAGGATCAAGATAAAGTAAGGCTTTACGCAAAAATGTTTCCTATTGATAGGAGCTATAAGAAATCCGATGCGATTCAATTAGCTGATTTAGCAGAGCGATTGAAAAAGGATAAACATACGAATCTAGAAAAATTCATCACTTACTGTTTAACTTGTAAAGGCAACAGGTAAGAGAATGTACGACTAGAAAGGTCAAGTGAAATCGGTCAAGAAAAGAATAATTCCCCCTTCTTATCATATATTTTTAATATGAGCAAGGGGGTTTTTTTATGGGCGTTATGGATAAAATCGAAGATCTAGTCTTCCAATCAAGATCGTTATCGAGTGTAGAAATTTTAAAGGATAAATGTGTGGTTGTGAAAATGCGTTGTGTGATTGAGAAATTGACGGATACGGAGTGTTGTTTATTATCGGCGTCGGGGGTGCGGTATCGGATTTTTGGTGATCGCTTGAAAATTAAAGAGTATGGTGATACATACGTCAAAGTGAGTACCTTGATGTTAAGGAATTTTGCGATTGAAGGTGATCAAGATGAATAACGGCTGGTTAAAATTTCTTGTGCCGCGCGTTCGGGTGAAAGTCGAGACGCTTGCGGATGTTTCCCGTTTGCGTGCTGAGCGGGTGAAGATTTATGGTGTAGAGCGCATAGAGGGCGGGTACCTTGTCACGGTACGCCACGATAGCACACACGGTTTGCCTGTGGTGGGTCAACAATCCATTTACGGTTTTTTGTTGCGCTTTGCCGCGCCGACGGCTTTGATTTGGGCAAGCTTGCTGATTGCTTTGCCATTTATTACAGTTGATTATGAAGTGCGTGGGAACTTACCACCTGAGGAAGTGGTGATGGTCACGGAGCACATCGCGCCTTATTTTTTTCACATTGGCCCGTTTTCCTTTTTTCGTAGCAATGCCGAATCGTTAACGCAATCCCTGCAAACGGTGTTTCATGATTACATTTGGATTGATATCGAAAGTCACGGAAGTCGGTTGGTCATTGATATTTTTGACACACAGGTGGTGGAGCGTGCAGCGGAAGCGGAACAAATCGAGACGATTTATGCGCGGTCAAGCGGTGAAATTGTGCACATCGATGTCACGGGTTGTTTAGTGTTGGTGGAGCTGGAGCAGATCGTTCGCCAGGGAGAGCCGCTGATTTCTTGTTATACGCCGACGGGGTTCGGGACGGATGTGGCCCCGATTGATGGGGTAGCAGCTGGGGCGGTTTATGCCCATGTCTGGTACGAGATTGAAATCGAATTTCCACGAGAATATGCGTTTTCGATGGTGACGAGCAATAGTCGTAGCGCTTGGTTTTTAAACGTTGGTGAAACACGCCTCAATGTTTGGGGTGAAGAGGCGCCGTTTGATGAGTTTGAGGTCCGTCAGCGTGTGTTCAATCCGTTGGGAGCGTTTAATTTTTCACCAATTAGCTTAGAACGGGTGCATTATTATGAGAAAAGTGATATAATACTAAATAATGAAATTGAGCAGATCCGCGCGGCGAGTGATGTGTTGGTGCAAGGGGAGTTTGCGCGTTTGATTGAAGGCGAGTTTGAAGTGGTCGATTTGGTGTTTTTGGAGCTGGATGAATCGGAGGATACGGTACGTCTGGTGTATCATGCCACGATTTTAGAAGACATTGCTCGCGTGGAATGAGTGGGTAGAAAGGTGAGAATTAAATTTGACAAAACTTAAAATAGATGAGACATCAGTCGGGGAATTAAACGAAATTTTTGGTGTGAACGAAGAGCATTTGCAGCTGCTTGAGAAGCATTTTGGCGTGGAGATGGTGCTGCGCGGCGATGAGCTACACATTTTTGGCGACGAAGCGTTGCGCGAACAGGTGGGAATTGTGGTAACCGCTTTGCGTACGCTACACAAAAAAGGACAAAGCATTGCGAGCAACGACGTCTTATATCTCTTGCGTGCGAGTGAAGCAGAAGCGCCCGAGGTGCAACTTACACAAGTCATCGATGCGCGTGCTGAAATTGGAAAAACGCAAAAAGGCAAATCGATTTACGCCAAGACCATCAACCAACGCGAATATTTTACAAAAATTCAGAAAGAAGACTTGATATTTGGCATCGGACCAGCCGGTTGTGGGAAGACTTATTTGGCCGTGGTCATCGGTGTGATGATGATGAAGCGCGGCGAGGTTGAGCGCATTGTCATTACGCGCCCGGTGGTTGAAGCGGGAGAAAGTCTTGGGTTTTTACCGGGCGACTTGAAAGAAAAGGTCGACCCGTACCTGCGCCCCTTATACGATGCGTTTCACGATGTTTTAGGTGTTGAGGTGACAGAAAAGATGACGGCACGCGGCCAGATCGAGATTGCACCGCTCGCTTACATGCGGGGTCGAACGTTAGAAAACGCCTATGTCGTGTTAGACGAAGCGCAAAACACAACGAAGGAACAAATGAAGATGTTTTTGACACGACTGGGTGAGAACTCAAAAATGGTCGTGACGGGGGACGTCACGCAAATTGACCTACCAAAACGAATAACGAGCGGTCTAGTCCACGCCTCTGAGGTGTTAAAAGGGGTAGAAGGCATCGGGTTCGTCGAGTTTGACACGGTAGATGTCGTTAGACACCCGCTTGTTCAGAAAATTATTGAGCGTTACGTGAGTAGCGATAAAAACGATCATGACTATCAAGGAAACACGGGGAGATTGAATAGGTAATAAAAGACTATAATAGGTGGTAACATGGCAATAGAAATTATATTTTATAATGAAACCGATGAAGACGTTGAAGTCTACGAATCGGTCATCAGAGACATTGTTAGGGAAGCGGCAAGATTTGAAGGACTTGACGAAAGTGTGTCATGTAACTTCATTTTTGTTGATAACAACCGAATTAGAGCTATCAATGAGCAGTACCGTGGCAAAAACGATGTGACGGATGTGATTACATTTGAAGCAGAAGTGGATGAGATTTTAGGTGTGAGCGGAAGTTTGGGGGATGTGTTTATTTCAATTGATCGGATGATTGAGCAATCGTACGAATACGGCCACGGTGAAGTGCGTGAGATGTCGTTTTTAGCCGTTCATGGTTTTTTACATTTATTAGGCTATGACCATCTAGATGAAAAACAAGAGAAAATAATGTTTGCACGACAGGAGGCTATTTTAAATGCAAAAGATATCCGACGCTAAAGAAAAGCATACGTTTAAGGCTTTGCGAAAGTCTTTTAAGTATGCGTTAAACGGTGTTTTTACGGCGCTTAAAATTTGCCGCAATTTAAAGATTCACTATTTGCTAGCGGTTGTCGCCATTTTAGCAGGCTTTTATTTTGATATCACTTTTTTAGAATTTGCGGTGGTTTTACTAACCATTACGTTCGTTGTCACCCTTGAAATGATGAACACTGCCATTGAAAAAGTAGTCGATTTATTGACAGAAAAATACCATATTTTAGCTTTGATTGCCAAGGATGTTGCGGCTGGGGCTGTTTTGATCGCTTCCATTGTGGCACTCATTGTCGGTGCGCTAATCTTTGGACCTCACATTTTAAGATTGTTTGGTTAGAAATTTGACGTTAACTAAGTGTCAAGGTGCGATCTTCGTTGAAGGTTGCACTTTTTAAACTGGTTTTTCTACTTAGAAATAAGTAAAACATCAAAGAATGATATTGACATTTGTAGAAAAATGCCGTATTATCTAAAGGGAGTAAGTAAAAAGCACAGTTAAATAGGCCTTTAACTGTACTTCAAACATAAAAGAAAGTAAAACATAAGAGTAGCACAACAAAAACGAATCTTATATTCTACGTTCCGATTATACCGCATTAAAAACGGGATGTCAATGCTTCGTAGAAAAAAAGATGAATTCAAAAGGAGAATGATACCCGTGGAAGAACAGATGACAGAACGTAAAATAGAATCTGATTTAGTGGTGAGAATCAGGGAGCTGTGCAAAGAAAATGGCATTTCAATGCGCAGATTAGAAAGAGAAAACAAGTTTGGTAATGGCTTAGTATCGAAGTGGTCTAATTCATCGCCAAGTGTTTTGTACTTGCAAAGAGTTGCGGATTATTTTGGTGTGAGCATTAACTACCTATTAGGTGAAAAAGAATTTGAGCCAAATGGCAGTAAGTATGTGTTTCCACAAAATATCATTGCCGAAGCGCGAGCAGAGTATAGCGTGGAAGAAGAAAAGCAACGCATGAAAGCAGCTCATCAGAAAATTGACATTCAACACATGTTGAAATATTTAGTCAAAGTTTCTGGTGGCGGGTCGAAAAGTGTGTTGTACAAAGGTCGCGAATTACAGAAAAAAGAGTTAAAAGAATTAAAAGCGATCCTAAAAACGGCATTAGAAGAAGCCAAGACTTTTGAGAAAAAATAACGAACGACGACTAGACGCCACATCGGTGTCTAGTTTTTCTGTGTAAAAAATACCGAAGCCATTAGACTTCGATATTTCTCATATCGCTGTTCACTTATTACGGTTGAGCAACGACGGCTTCAAAGCTACCAGCAAATGTTAACGCACCTGCTTGGGCAGCAACTAGAAGATGATCCCCTTTTTTAACTGGCTTACCCTCAATCGAACCTTGTCCTTCGACAACACTGATTAACGCATAAGTGTCCGGTTTGGCAAACCCATGAATCACCGTGCCGCTAATCGTGTATTTAGCAACAGCAAAGAAATCGTTATTGACGAGCTCAACAATTTTTAGTTCATCTGTTTCTGTCACGATCACCGGCACCGGATTTACCGGCGTATGCGGCACCGTACTCACTGCAATGGACTTCGCGATGTGTAAGTCACGCAGATTACCGTCTTCGTCTTGGCGATCGTAATCGTATAGCCGATACGTTGTGTCCGAAGATTGCTGAACTTCAAGTACAATCGTGCCCTTGCATAAAGCGTGGATTGTGCCTGATGGTACATAAAAGAAATCGCCTTTTGCTACCGGTTGGCGGCGCAAAAATTGTTCCCACTGACCAGCCTCAATCATCTGTTGCATCTCTTCTTTTGTCGCTGCGTTGTGACCAAAAATGATATCGGCATCGTCTGCGCAATCCACGATGTACCAACACTCGGTTTTTCCTAATTCGCCGTTCTCATGGGCGCGCGCATAGGCATCGTCTGGGTGGACTTGCACGGATAAATCCGCGTCAGCATCTAATACTTTAACAAGTAATGGGAAGACCTCTTCGACTTGTTTGCCGAATAGCTCAGGGGTACATCCCCACAAGTCACTCAGCTTTTTCCCAGCATAAATCCCGTTTCTGATGGTGCTTTCCCCGTTGGGATGAGCTGAAATTCCCCAACACTCCCCGATGTTACCTTCAGGAATGTTGTAACCAAATTTTTCTTCAAGGGCACGGCCGCCCCAAATCCTTTCTTGAAAGACGGGATCTAAAAAAAATAATTGTTCTGTCATATTACGTTCACACCTTTAACTATGATTATTGTTTCTACATTATAACAGATAGCGTCTTGTTTGCAAAAGGAAATAGCGATGAAATAACAGATGGCGCCATAAAAAACACACTACCAGAAAACCATTATTTCTTCAAATCGATAAATATACTGAAATTTTGATTTCCCTGTTTACAATTTAAAGTTGATACGGTATAATGTTTTTTATCTGTGAACAAAAAGGAGGGTTAAATATGGCTAAAACGACTGTTAGAAACAACGAATCATTAGATGATGCACTTCGTCGTTTCAAGCGCGAAGTATCTAAAGTTGGTACCCTTGCTGAAGTTCGTAAAAGAGAGCATTATGTTAAACCTAGTGTCAAACGTAAACTGAAATCAGAGGCAGCGCGTAAAAATGGGAAAAGAAGATAGTAAATGAAATCACTGTGTATGCAGTGGTTTTTTTGTAAAAGAAAAAGCAACTCGCAAGAATTACTTTTTTGTTTTAAGTTGTTTCGTCCAGTTTTTAATACCACCGTCTAGGGCACAGATGTTTGAGAACCCTTTTGAGCTTAGCAAAACGGCTGCTCGCTTAGCTGCTTTTCCTTCGCTGCACACTAAGTAAATCGTTTGATCGGTTCGCAATTTACTAAACGATTTGTTTAGTGCACCGATTGGGATATTGCGTGAACCGTTGATGTGACCCTCATTGAAATCATCTTTTTTGCGGATATCAATGAGTTGCCCTTTGCGCATCGCATTACCAAATTCTTTTTCGCTTAAAAACGTCACACTCTTTTTCATCGTGCTACGAACATAGAAAAAGATGGCGATGCTAGCACCAGCAAGTACAGAAAAAAATATTAAAGTCCAATTCATGGTTATAACCTCTTTCTTTAGCTTTTCATTTATTCATCCAAGGGTAACTCTGTTAACGTCCTCAAGCCATCTTTCGCCAGAAATCCGCTATCCTGCGTCAACTCCTCCTAACGTACGTACCCGTACGCGTCGTCGTGAGTTCTAATTGCTCCTTCGTCGCAAAGAACTTGTGACTGTCGGTTTCGACCAGCGGTTCAGCGTTCCGCTTCACCTTGGTCAGACGCGCGTCGTCGTTTCCTTGTCTAGTGAATTTCTGATCGAAACCTGGCAATGAGGAGTTAACAGAGTTACCCTTATCCATTATACAAAAAATCACAGAAAAAATAAAGTCTTTTGATAAAATCCTAGACAAACAAAAGGAAAGTGGGTTATAATAATGAGTGGTGTGATGCGTTTGAGAATAAAGCGAGCGCGAATCAAAGGAGTGTATGAAAATGGTATCAACAAACGAATTCAAAACTGGCATGACAATTAGTTACGATGGGAATTTATATCAGATCATTGAATTTCTTCATGTAAAGCCAGGAAAAGGGCCTGCTTTTGTTAGAACTAAGTTACGCAATTTAAGAAGTGGGGCCGTGATTGACAACACCTTTAATGCAGGTGTTAAAGTTGAGCGTGCACACATCGAGCGTTCATCGATGCAGTATCTGTATGCGATGGGTGATGCTTATGTCTTCATGAACAACGAAACTTACGAACAATTAGAAATTCCAGTTGCCAACCTTGCAAATGAGAAAAACTTTCTCTTAGATGGCATGGAAGTCAAAATTATGATGTTTGAATCAGAAGTGTTAGGCGTGGAATTACCGGAAAAAGTAACGCTAGAAGTAACAGAAGCAGAACCAGGTGTGAAAGGGAACACAGCGTCAAATGTGACAAAGAACATTGTCGTTGAAACGGGGTATGGCTTGCAAGCTCCAATGTTCATCGAAGCCGGCGAGAAAATCATTATTAACACTTCCACAGGTGAATACGTCTCACGTGCGTAAGTCATCAAGATAAAATAATCATGCTGCCATTGTAAAACGCAATTGTGGCATTTTTTTTTGCAATCAAAAAGGACGAACACCCATTAAGTGAGGGGGAAACGGATAGTGTGGGTGGTCGAAACGTGATATAATTTGTAAGAAGTTGATCGAACTTCACATCCCCTTAGTAAAAAAGAAAGAAAGGAATGAGTAGAATGAGAAATCTTAATAAAAAAGAAAGATTCAAAATATCTGCGAAGGTATTTGTTTTAGTTGCGGCGATCGGTATAGCGCTTAACGTCTTACCAGGTACGTTTGCACAAGGAACTGGGACGATTGACGACCCAATCCTAATTCCAGGGAACCCAGAGTACGATGATCTGTGGAATTACATTGCAATTAAATGCCCACCAGGTGCAGGACCGAATTTCGCGGTTCCAGGACATGATGGTCTGTGGTATTTATGTAGACGTGGCCCAGTAACAACGCAACCGCCAACAGCCGCCCCGACAGTTGCCCCAACGGCAGTACCGACTGAAACACCAACAGCGGCCCCAACTGTTCCATGTCCAGACGTGGAAGAATGCCCAACGACACCAGCCCCAACAGTGGCTCCTACTGCAGCACCTACTAGGCCAGTAACACGCCCGGCATTACCAGACGCCGGCGCAGTAGCAGGCCCAGTCGTGCTCGCAGGCATCGCTTCTGTAACAGCAGGCTTAGCATTGAGCCTTGCAACTAAGAAAAACGAAGAATAATATTTCCTTGTTTCTAAAGAAAAGGGCTGTCTTATAGACAGCCCTTTTTGCGCATATAAACCTGATATTTCACAACTCCCGCAGCGAGGAATAGCAACCCGATGATCACGATGCCTTTGATCATAAATAATTCAGCTGGCAAAGCCAAAATGATCGGATCGTAGCGATGGTTGAAAATCCAGTAGTCATTGTTAAAAAACACACGGTGAAACCAGTAAAAGGCAAAATTAAAATCAATCATCATCACAACAAAAATGGCGCTGAATGTCACGAAGATTAAATTGGCTGCGGCATTAAAGTAAGCCAGCAGTTGCCATTTCTTTTTAATCGAAACCACCACCCAGCCTAAAAATAATACCGAGATGACCTGCAAGACTTGGAAAATTACCATCACTTCCCAAAAATGAAACTCACCTGTATCACTCATTGGGAAATCGGGCATGTAAAGCGTCGTGATCCATGGCCAATTGATATAATGAATGATGCGACGATAATTGTAAAGCAGTGTGGCATGATCGACACCGATGATCACATCCAACTCGTAATAGCGGGTAATAAACGGATAAGTGAATGTTAGGTTTAGCGTGATAATGGCTGCGATTGCTACCACACTAATAAAGACGAGTGTGCCAATCAAATATCGGAATAAAGGACGTTTAACAATGGTTATTCTTTCAGGTGTCATCTTGTTGCTCCTTTTCTTGGTAATCGGTTTCAGGCAGTGTTTGAAAAGTCAATTAGCCATCTGAATCAAGCACTTTTTAAACACTGCCTAGTTTATTATAACTAAAATTAGTAAAAAAAACAAATCAAGTGGTCCATCTAACTGGGTTGTTTTGATTAATTTCTAAATTCACGCTAAAATCGCGCGCAAAGTGCCTGTACTTTTTTGTAGAAATATGTTATGATATTCTAATACAGAAGAATGAGGAAAAATGATTGTAAACGATAGGAAGTGTATGAAATGAAAACAGTAAAAAAGATGATTTTCTTAGGAATAGCCTTGATGATGTTGATCGAAGTGCCGATGAATGCAGTGGCATTTGAGCAAATGAGCAATGAGGTTGAAGAAGAATACCATCTTTTAAATCGCGACGATGCAAGAGCAGACGATGGCCTTCATGACGATTACATTCCCGATGGGTGGTACGACCCAGAATTCGGTGACTTAGATACGGAGCCAACCGAACCAACGTTGCCAGAAGAGGGTGGCAACGATTTAAGCGATGGCGAACAAGCAGAGCCTGCTGCCATTGAAATAGCACCTACCAATGCGCAGCAGACAACCGTGATGCATCGCACAGCGGTGACCGTTGTGAATGCCAATTTCCGTCGCGGACCAGACACGAGTTATGCATTAATCAGCTCAGTGCCTGCAAACACAAACGTCAGAATCACAGGACGTCGTGGCAATTTTTATCGCATCGTTCATAGTGGAACGACTGGGTGGATGCACCGTAATTCACTTCAAACAACAAGGGTAACAGCGATTGTCGTCGTCATTAACGCGACGGTTCGTACTGGCCCAGGCGCAAGTTATGGTTCCTTCGCAACCTTACCAAGTGGGACACAAGTGTTAGTCGGAGACAGACGAGCGAATTGGGCGGAAGTGACCGTTAACGGTCGGACCGGTTGGATCCATACAAATAGCTTAGCTTTCGGAAATGGGCGACGCCCAGGACGAGCACGCGCATCCGTAGCGGTTCACACAAGACCGAATGAAGAAACAAACGTCTTGCGAAGATTACCGCAAGGCCAAGAATTCATGGTGCTTCAACGCACGACCAACGGGGACGGTGTTCATCAAGGTTGGACGCAGATTAGAGTGCAACATAATGGTGGCACACTCACCGGTTGGGTTCGCAGTGAGTTGGTCGAGTTCGCTGGACAAAACCGCCGAACGACTGGCGGCGGAACGCACCCGGTTAGAACGGGACCAAGTTCTGATTTCAGACTGATTCAAAGAATACCAAATAACACGCAAGTGAGGGTACTAGCTGAAGCCGGCAACTGGTCACGCATCAGGTATACGCTCAACGGAGTGACGCGTTACGGTTGGATTGCAAACGGCAGGTTGACCAACACGGAACTTCGACCTCAAGCTCCAGCAGGGAGTAGAGGACCTGGTGCCTATGGGACAAGCTGGGGGATCATCTACGGCACAGCAGAACTGCGAGCGGGCACAGGCACGAATCACACTATGCTGCGTACGATTCCTAACCGAACGGTTATTCTGATTGATCGCCGTTCTGGTGCTTGGCTGAATGTGACGTATCGCGGTCAAACCGGTTGGATTCATGAAGATTCGATTCGAATTGAAACAACCAACACGTCAACACCAACGCGTGGTGGAACAATTAACGCGAATGTTGCGCTAAGGCGCGGCGCAGGCACTAATTACGGTAGCATTCGAACGCTCAATAGCGGTGCAAATGTCACTATTTTAAGGCAGTCAGGAGACTGGTTACAAATCCGAGTGGGCAACGACGAAGGTTATGTGAGAGAGCATTACGTCGATTCAACGAAGGCAGGCGTGACGAACATTCGAACAAACTTAAGGCGTGGTCCTGGAAACAATCAAAGTGTGATCAGAGAAGTGCCAAGTGGTGTGAACGTGACGATCATTCGTCAACAAGGGATTTGGTATTACGTTCGCGTTGAGGGACAAACCGGTTGGCTAGATAGTTTTTATGTGAACCTTAGAGGACTTGCAGGGCTTCCAAATGCCAGAAACAGAGTTGGAACAAACACGCGAACGGTCAATGTCTCTGGTGAAGCAGGACTTCGCATTGTGGTGCCTGAAAGGCGAACCATTGCAGCGGGTCACGCCTTTGATTTCTTAGAAGGAATCCGCGTGGAACACGTGAATGCCAGTGGCGCTGTGACGAGCATCCCGATTACTTGGCATCAAGATAGTTGGTCATATCGCTTTACGCATAACGGCACAACTTTTACGGTTAATTTCGAAGGCATGTTGGACAATTTAACGCCTGGTACCTACGATCGTGAAGTCGTTGTGCGCCGAGGAACTACCATCGTAGCACGCGCGAATCAAAGAAATGTTGTCAGATAGTTAAATTTCGGATATAATAAAAGCAGACGATAAACCTAGGTCTGCTTTTATTCATGAAAGAGGTAGTAAAATGCGCGTAATAGCTGGTGATTTTAAAGGAAGACGCCTTCAGGCGATGAAGGGCGACAACACACGCCCGACAACGGATAAAGTAAAAGAGAACGTCTTTAATATAATGGGTCAATTTTTTACGGGTGGCCGTGTTTTGGATTTGTTTGCAGGCAGCGGGAACCTCGGGATCGAGGCGCTGTCACGTGGCATGGACGAGGCTGTGTTTATTGATATGAACCCCAACGCCATTCGCGTGATCAAAGAAAACCTAACGCAATTGAAGATCCAAGACCGAACAGAGGTGTATCGCAATGACGCGTTCAAAGCACTCAATGTCCTGGCGAAAAAGGGTGCCAAGTTCGATCTGATTTTTCTTGACCCACCGTACGGTAAGGTGGCCATCACCGAGTTGCTCAAAGTGGTGGTTGAAAAAAATTTACTAAACGATGAAGGAATGATTATGTGTGAATATAACGCGGGGCAGAGCGTTTTGTTTGACGGCTCCTATATAAAGGAAACCCGACGTGAAAGTTACGGCAACATTGAAATATTGATCTTAGAAAAGGTAGGTAAGTAGCGATGAGAATAGCAGTTTATCCGGGATCGTTTGATCCGATCACGAACGGTCATCTTGATATCATTAAACGCGGTGCGAAGTTATTTGATAAGCTTTACATTGCCCTTAGCGAGAATGTGAGTAAGCAGAGTTTGTTCACATTAGAAGAACGCATGGATTTGACTCGCGAAGCAACGGCTGATTTAAAAAACGTAGAGGTCGTGGTTGCAAGCCATCAACTCACGGTTGACTTTGCAACTGCCATCCAAGCTTCCGTTATTTTGCGCGGCTTACGTGCGGCGACGGATTTTGAGTATGAATTTACGATGGCGATGACCAATTCAAAATTAAATGCCGAGATTGAGACTGTTTTTCTTACGGCAGATAACGAGCACATGTATTTGTCGTCTTCTATGATTAAGGAAATTGCAAAATTTTCTGGAGATGTCACAAACTTTGTCCCACCTTGTGTGGCAACAGCGATCGGCGCTAAATTTGACGATTAAAAACTAGCATACTTCTAAATCCTTGCTACTAAGTTAGTAGTAAGGATTTTATTTATGGAGGACGTCGCGATGAAGGGCTATTATAAAAATTGGTATCAGCATTATTTAGAAGTTGAAAAAGAAAAAGAACAAGAGCTTCAGCGTGGCTATTATTCCAATTTAGCCAAAAAGGAAGAAAAGCCACTACCGAAAAATGAAAAGGCTGAGCGCGTGCAGCCTGAGAAAGAAGCGTCCTTGGTAAGCACAGCAGTGCCCACAAGATCGGGTCGTAACAAAAAAAGGTTTCGTGTTTTAGGTTTGTTCTTGCCGATTTCGACGGTGGTAGGCTTTGGCTTTTTGTGGTATCAGATGGACATTGGGCCAATCAGAGAATGGACAAACGAGGCGTTAGTGTTTGTTGGCCTACGGGAAGAGGCGCTTTGTGTGGTGAGTCGTCATACGCATTTGCTTGAGCAGCACATGGCGTTTGCCGATCACGTTTCTGCGTACCTAGCGGATGATGAGGACGTTGATCTTGAAACGTTACAATTGATGTATGAGGAAATCCGTTCAGCGCACCTTGAGGTAGGGGGATTGTCTGGCGAGGCGTTTGAGGAAGTGAATCGGCTTTGGACGTTCATGCTTTATAGCACGACTCAGATGATGCATGAGCTCACAACCGATGGTGAGGTAGCGGACGTGTATGAGGTTTTTGCTAGTGACCAAACGGATATTGGGGCGATGATTATGACGGAGCTGGGCTTATACTAATCAATACTAATTACCGATCACCCACCAAAAGAAAACAAAAGTCAAAGCGTTTAGGCGCAAATGGCTTTTTTTCGTGCGTTAAAAACTAGAAAAAAAGTCAAATCTGAGTTATAATATAAAAAAACAGGTTATACGAAAGGACAACATACCCATGGAAGAATTTATATCCCAAAATTTGATGTTAATACTTGGACTGTTCATTACTTTGATTTTAGGGACTTACTTTAGTGCGGCTGAGATGGCTTTTTCATCGCTAAACCGTGCGCGCATTAAAAGCATTGCGGAGTCTGAGTCAGGAAAAAAAGTGCAGGCCGAAAAAGTCGCAAAGCTTTACGAGGAGCATTTTGATGAAGTCATTTCGACGCTGCTCATTTGGAACAACACGGTGGCCATCACATCTGCCACGATTTCAGTCGCTTTGTTTGTTCAGCTGTTAGGCGAGTGGGGTTACTTTGTTTCAACGGTGATTATCAGCGCGGTTGTCATTGTCTTAACGGATATTTTTCCAAAAAGCTTATCGAAAGAAAGCCCTGAAAAAGTCGCGATGTGGTGCGTGCCCCTGCTGCAATTTCTAGTCACGATCATGCGGCCGATTAATTGGGTGATCATGAAAATGAAAGACGGTACGGGCATTGGGAAAGACGATACATCAGAGATGCTGGACCCCGAAGAGCAGGTCTTCCGAGAGCAAGAGTTGATTTTCATGGCACGTGAAGCGGCAAAAGACGGCGCCATGGACGAAGAAGAAACCGAATTGATTACCAACGCGATTGAATTTAAAGACATCTCGGTTTCGGATATTATCACACCACGCGTCGATGTGATCAGTGTGCCAAATGATGCGACCGTGGACGATGTGCTGGCGCTTTTTCTTGAAGCCGAGTACTCGAGAATTGTGGTGTACGAGGATTCATTGGATCACATAAAAGGCGTGATTCATTTGCGAGATTTCTTACGTTTATTGGCACAGAAAAACAGCGAGCACCCTCTTCAGTTGGAAGACGTCATAAAACCAGCCGTGTTTACCATCCCCAATGCCCGGATAAGTGATGTGTTACAACTATTTAAAAAAGAGCACACCCATTTAGCCGTTGTGAGCGATGAGCATGGTGGTACCGAGGGAATCGTGACCATGGACGATATTTTAGAACGCCTCGTGGGTGATATCTGGGATGAGCATGATGAAGTGGTCGAAGAGTTTTTATTATTGCCAAACGGTAAGTATCGTATTTTAGGAACTTCGTACATTAGTGATCTGTTTGATTTCTTAAACATTAAAGCAGAAAGCGAATCAAGCACAGTGGGCGGCTGGATCATGGACGAACTAAGACGCGTACCGGAAATCGGCGATGTTTTTGAGTTTGAGAACTTAATCGTAAGCGTTACAAATGCGGATGCACGTCGGGTAAAAGAATGTGAAATCAACGTTATTAAGGAAAAATGAGGCTTCGGGAGGGTTTTTCGGGTATAAAACAAGATAAATCGCTGCAAATGATGACGTAAAATGTTGGAAAATGCGTGATAGTGCTTGACATTGGTATTTTATCTTGTTAAAATTAAGTTAATAATTTATTGGGATAAACATTGTGAGAGATTGAAGTGTTTAAAAACACGTAGGAGCTTGGATGATGAGAGCAAAAAGAGGGAGAAAAATAAGAATAATAATATTGTCAACTGTTTTAGTGTTGGCTTTGTTTTCACAGAGTCTTTCTATATTGGCTAATAACGGTGGCGATCAAGACGACGATGATCAAGGGAGGCCAACTAGAACGGTACTCGTTCAATTTGCTTTGAATGGCGGTACGGGATCGGCTGATTTTAATGCGCGTCGTGTGCCCGTTGGCAGCTACCTAGAAAGACCCATTGACCCAACAAGAGAGGGG
>Ga0131853_10001651_pt1 | contig 39926 bp, 40 predicted proteins | sample TergutLab28metaG_FD_92764 | JGI IMG/M metagenome (GOLD analysis project Ga0131853, IMG submission 92764) | Labiotermes labralis P1 segment gut microbial communities from Petit-Saut dam, French Guiana - Lab288 P1 (version 2) (version 2) | ecosystem: Host-associated > Arthropoda: Insects >...
AATGTATTTTCAGGGCGGACATAGTCTTCAGCGGTTTCGCTATCAGCGGCGGGATAAGTAATATCGTTGATTTCATTTTCTGAATATACATAGTGCTCGTACATAATTTCATCACCGCTTAGTAGCCGGTACGCAAAAAAAATACCTGTCATTATAAAAAGGGCAATCATAGTTCCGATTATGATATTTAATTTTCTCAAGCATTTGCCCTTTGGCCTTTCATTTCTCTTTTTTAATGTATCCATGCTTCCCCCTGATGCAAATCATGTATCTATATATTAAACGTATCAGCCTTATAGCTTGTAACAAAAATAGTTGAAAAAAACAAAAAAAGCAAATTTATGCAGATTGATATGATTCCAACCCGTGTAAATCAGCCTTCTGCTTTTTTTGCGACAAATACCTATTTATATATAGCAAATACAATAGGTTATATTGTAAATACGATAAAACCCCATTCACATGATTGTATGTGGCCGGGGTTTTTGTATGTTATAAAGTTGAAATTTCATATTGACATATGTCGATGCAATTCATAATATAGACATATCGAAAAACACAAATATATGGAGGGGCAAATGAAAACAATTCACTCAGAAAACGCAAAAATATTCAAAGCCTTTTGTGACGAAACAAGGCTGATGGTCTTAGAGCTGCTACAGGGCGGCGAAAAGTGCGCCTGTGTGCTTTTAGAAAAAGTAAATGTCAAACAGCCCACCCTGTCACATCACATGAAAATCCTTGTTGAAAGCGGGATTGTAAACGCCCGAAAAGATGGCAAATGGACGCACTACTCAATCAATGGGCCTGTTAGCGAAAAAGCTATAAGCCTGTTAAGCAAGCTTACTACTGTAGCGTCAGATGACGCTGATACAAGCAGCGGACAATGCTGCTGATTATTATAAAAGGAGAGCACTGCAATGAAGCCCAAAGTAGACATAAGAAGATGTTTTGCAAGCAAAGATATATGTACAGCAATTAAGTTGTGCCCCGTGAAGGCGGTTAGCTATATTGAGGTGCCCGAGCCGATTTTGGACAAAACATTAAAATGCAACTGCAATGAAAGGGAAGAACTTGGCCTTACACCAATGTCTGCGGACGGATATAGTGCAGGCTGTGATTGTGCCGATGGCTGCGAAAGTGAAACAGGCGGCGATTTATATGCTTGCGGTGGTACACCCTATGGCAGAATAATAATCGACTGCGACAAGTGCATCGAATGTGGTATCTGCGCCAAAGAGTGCTGTGGTAATGCGATTGATATGGTTGGCCAATTGGGAAGTATAAGTGCAAGAGAAGAGGCTGGTGCCAGCAAAGTTGATTGCTGTTGTGTCGGAAAATGTTAGGAACCCATCCTTAAAAAATGCCGGATAAAAATCGGCATTCCGTTTTAATGGTGGGTTCTAAATACAAAGGAGCAAAATATTAATGAGCTGCCCAAGTGTAAAAGAGTGTGCATGCCCAAAAACCACATGCCCTAACCACAAAATATGCTGTGCTTGTGTGATAAAGCACAAGGAGACAGATAGCTTGCCGTTTTGTCTATTCCTTGATAGCGAGGGCGATAAAAGTAATGCCAACTATTACCGCAGGTTGAAGACGCGCTTTGAGGGTGAGGTGTGAGGTGCTTATGTGAAACAGTAAAAAGGGCTGCCCGTATATCCAGGCAGCCCTTTATATGTGCATAATTTTATTAAGTCTTACACAAAATCCTTGTCGCTGGTGTAAGAGCAGCCATTTTCATCGCAGTCACAATCGTCTACATCTTCAAAATCGCAGTCCATGTCGTCTAGGTCGTAGTGCAGGCAATCGAATTTTTTCTTTAGCCAGCACATTTTTACTAGTATGCCCACCACTACCAGGCACACTATCACACCAATGGATACGCCAACTATAAGGCCGCGTTTATTGCTGGCTTGCAGCTTTTGGGCCAGTTTCCAATCACACAATTTTTGCATTTTGGGAGCCTTCCTTTCTTATACATATCTTTACATATGTTATTTATGTCACTTGTATTTTACGGCCTGCTTTATATTCTATAAAAGCCTGCCTCATTATCTGTCTCTCATCATGAAATTTTAGCAGGTGGTACGCTTCGTGCTGCTTATAAAAGCCTGCATCTGCAAAATATTCTTCAGCTTGGGGCTTGCACTCGAAGGTGTTGGCTGACATTAGGTACCAGTGTACGGTCTTTGCTACCTTCGCTGATTCTCCATTTGCTTCGTGGTGCTTGTCCAGGTTGACCGTGGCGTAAAAGGTGTACTGGGTCTTTCCAATGTACTTGCGTATCTTGGCGGTAACCCCTGCTTCTTCTTTTACTTCCCTTAGTGCTGCGGCTTTATAGGTTTCTCCTTCTTCAAGGGCACCTTTTGGCAAAACCCAGCCCATGTGCTTCCCATGCTGGTTTTTATATAAAAGTAAAACCCTGCTGCGGTAAATTACTACGCCCCCGCAGCTTATGGTAGTTGTTTGCATTTCCAAGTATAACTTCACGCCATTCTTTTTTCAATATGGTGTGTGTTTATCTGTGAAAATATGCGTGGCGCTTACTTGGCAGGCAAAATAACCATTATTTATACGTAAGTGTGAAAACATTTACCTCCTCTGTCGCCAATTCCGCGCAAAATCGTTCGCGTAATTGGCTCGCCGTCGGCATATGTTTTCGCACTTACGTATAGGATGTCATTTTGGCCATACCTTTTTGTACCGCTTAAATACTAGGAAAAATAAAAACCCGTGCGCCCACCGTTGACATCTCTCCCCAAACGTTACCTGGGCAGTTGGCTCGGGTCAAGCAACCCCACGGCACATAAGCAAACTTGCTTAGCGCTGCTTCCTTCCGGACCTGACGCGGTTCACAAGGGCCTATTGCGCGGGACTTGACCGTCAACACTACTTACACAGGGCAGACTTCAAAAAGAAAATGCCGAAGGACAGGCATCACCCCAACTATGGCGGACTGATGGTACAGGGAACCGCCACCTCCCCAGCTAGCACGGGCAAACGTTAATGTAACAGGAATTTGCCAGGCTGTAAAGCCTGTTTGTACAGCTTTTTTATGATATAATCAACACAAGCAAAATATTGCGCAAAGCGCACCCCCATTTCAAAGGAGGTCTTAGCATGAGATTTGTCTTCACAGGTAAGAACATGACCATTACAGAGGGTTTGAAAGAGCGCACGATTCGTAAACTGACCCGCCTCGAAAAACTACTGCCAGATAACGCGGAGGTATATGTCACCTTCAGCATGAGCAAGCACAACACAAAAATGGAAGTATCCGTACCAATGCATAAGCGGGTACTAAGGGCAGAGGTGACCGACGCAGATGTAGGCAACTGCCTGGACGGGGCTGTGGATATACTAGAAAGGCAAGTTGTAAAATATAAAACCCGGTTGCGGGACCGCCGCCGCCGCAGTGTGGCCACAAGTGAAGAGATGCTGTACATCGAAGGCATGGAAATGCCCCAGCCAGAAGGGCCCCAGCCAGACATAATAATCCACCGAACAAAGCGCTTTGCCCTAAAACCCATGGACGCCCAAGAGGCAGTTATGGAAATGGAGCTGCTAAACCATGATTTTTACGTGTTCCGCAATAGCTGGACAGATGAAGTAAATGTGGTGTATAAGCGCAACGACGGCGAATACGGCTTAATAGAGCCCCAATAATGAAAATTTTACTTGTAACCAATAACCCCGGCAAGGCAAAAGAAATAATGCCAATGTTTGAGGAAGCAGGGCTTATCCTAATCTCCCTGGCAGACCTTGGCCTGCATTTTGAAGCCAAGGAAGACGGAAGCACCTTTGAAGAAAACGCGAGGCAAAAGGCAACGGAAACAGCCGCGTATGTAGAGGCAGCCGTCGGCGATACACAAGCCCTAGCAAGTTTTGCCATACTAGCCGACGATTCCGGCCTTGAAATAGACGCCCTAGGCGGCGCCCCAGGGGTAGACACAGCCCTATATATGGGCCGAGACACACCTTACCCAGAAAAGTGCCAAAGCATCATAGATAAACTGGCCGCTGTGCCAGAAGATAAGCGGACAGCCCGCTTTATATGCACCCTGGTATGCCTTATGCCCGGCGGGGTAACCCTCAAAGCAGAAGGCACAGTAGAAGGCCGGATTGCCCGCACCCTGGCAGGGGATGGGGGCTTTGGGTATGACCCTATTTTCTACTACCCACCCCATGATAAAACCCTGGCACAGCTTACCCGGGAAGAAAAAAGCACCATAAGCCACAGAGGGCAAGCTATACAAAAGATGATAGGTATGATATTAAATGCACAAGATATTAGTAATAAGTGACTCCCACGGGAAAGTTGCCCCAATAAAACCACTGCTTGACCGCTATAGCGGCAATGTGCAGACAGTTGTCCACTTAGGTGACAATGCAAAGGACTTATTACAATACCAGTCATACTACCCCGCCATAAACTTTGTGGCAGTGGCAGGCAATTGCGATTTTACAAATGAAGTACCACGGGAGCGTATCCTGACTATTGGGGGCCAGGCCAAGGTTTTATTAATGCATGGCCACACCCATGATGTAAAATCAAACTATAACCGACTCATATACTATTCACTTGAAAAGGGAGTGGATGCTTGTTTGTTTGGGCATTCTCATACCCCGGTAGTGTTTAGTCATGAGTCGGTTTTTTTTATGAACCCAGGCAGCATAAGTGAGCCCAGGGGCCAAAGCAAAGCCGGATACGGCATTGTTACAATAGACAGCCAAGGCAATATTAATGGGGAGGTGCTGGCGATATGACAACCAACCGCTGGGTCTTACAAGAAACCGATGCAGATTTGCAGCTTATGTCCAAAGTGCTTGGGATAAGCCCCACAATGGCCACTGTCATGGCCAACAGGGGGCTAAGGACTAAAAAAACAGCCCTAAACTTCCTTATGCCAAGCCTGGAGAGAATGCATGACCCAATGGAAATGGCCGGTACGGGTGAGGCCATAAGCCTTATAAAAGAAGCAATACAAGCTGGGGACAAAATTGTTGTGTACGGGGACTACGACGTAGACGGTATTACCAGCACAGTTATATTGATGAAAACCTTGCAAGCCGCTGGGGCAGATGTAGATTACTACATACCCCACCGCATAGATGAAGGGTATGGCCTAAATATTCCCGCCATAAATACCATACACCAGGCTGGCGCAAAACTGCTTATTACAGTAGACAATGGCATTTCCGCAATAGAGGAAGTAGCTGCCGCTAATGCTTTGGGCCTGCCTGTGATAATAATAGACCATCACGAACCGGGCTTTACCCAAGAGGGGGATACCCGCACAGATATCCTGCCTGCCGCCAAAGTAGTAATTGACCCAAAGCAATCCCACTGCCAATACCCATATAAAGAACTTTGCGCAGCTGGGTTAAGTTATAAATTGGCAATGGCCTTTGGCGGCCTTTCTCAAGACCAGCAAGATGAAGTGCTGGCCTTGGCCGCAATAGGCACAATATGCGACATTGTAGACTTGCAAGACGAAAACCGGACAATTGTAACAGAAGGCCTGTCCCGGCTAAATGCTCATAAGTTGCTTAATCCAGGCCTGGGCAGCTTAATCGCAGCCCGGGGCTATCTGGAGAAGCCTATAGATACCTTTGCGGTAGGTTTTATCCTTGGCCCATGCCTAAATGCTACCGGGCGGCTGGGCAGCGCCAGCCAGGCGGTGCAGCTGCTGCTTGCGGCCGATTCAGCAGAAGAGCGTATCCGCCTTGCCCAAGAGCTGTGCCAGCTAAACGACGCCAGGAAGCAGCTTACAGCCGACTGTGTAGAGCGGGCAATAGCCGACCTTCCCAACCCACTGGACAAAGTGCTGGTGCTGACCGACAACCAAGCCCACGAAAGCGTAGCCGGTATTGTGGCAGGCCGCATAAAAGAATCCACAGGCCGCCCCACAATATTGCTAACCCAGGGTGACGGGGCCATGAAAGGCTCTGGCCGTTCTGTTGAAGGGTATAATTTATTTGAGGCGTTATTCGCCCATAAACACCTTTTTATCCGCTTTGGCGGGCACCCAATGGCAGCGGGGCTTACCATTTTGGAAGAAAATATCCCATTGTTAAAAGAGGCCCTTAATGCTGACTGCAATCTTGCAGAAGATGAATTTATACCAGCGCTAAAAATTGATAGGGAGCTGGATGTGGCAGATATTAAGTTGAGCCTTTCAGAAGAGCTGGCAAAACTAGCCCCCTATGGCAAGGGAAATAGGGAGCCGCTATTTGTAAGCCGCAAATTATATGTAGATAGCTGCCGGATTATAAACGAAAAAAACACTTTAATTTTTACCTTCAGCACCACTGCGGGTAAGCTTAAGGGTATAGCCTTTGGGCTAAACCAGGCATATGCAGCGGCAGTTACCACCGCAGGGGTAAGGCCCTTGGGGGGGTATTTCATGGATATTGTGTATTTGCTGGAGGTAAATGTGTATAACGGCATGACATCTGTGCAGGCGCGGCTGCGGGATTTTCGGGTTGTGACGCAATAGACTTGTAGCGAAATTGGTAAAGACACCTTCATTAGATTTGTAGCAAAACACCGTTTTAGTCGTTGCGAGCGTAGGGTCGCAATCCAGAAACCTTGCAGGTGCTTGGATTTGCGACCCTACGCTCGCAACGACGGACAGGGCAGGGGTTTGTACTGTGTTGTCAAGATTGTGAATTAATTGCATTTAAACAAAAAAGCCCAAAAAGCATTAATACGAAGCCTAATACTCGGATATAAACATACTCGTAATATAAATTGCTCCCTTCGTGGATAAGAAATCGCCCGCACGGTCAAGTGACGGGTTTAGGTAAAGCTTATAATCATGCGGCTATGTGGTATAATCAAGGCGAAAACTAAACATGGATTTTGTTCTATACATCTAAGCTAGTCATAGAACAAATTGGCGAGGGCGACCTGTATGGCAAAATTAAGAGAGTGATTAGCATAATCATCACAGGCCACCCGCTGATTGAGAATAGTGAAAAATTTCATCACCAATTCGGATTGTATGATTTGGAGAATAAGGTTTTGCTAACAGACATTTTGGAAATCCACACGCTGGAGATTCCAAAAGCTCGCGAAAATTTTGATGATGCAGAAGATACCAAATTGCTGAATTGGATGAAGTTTCTTGACGCTAAAACGGAGGAGGAACTAAACGTGTTAGCCCAAAAAAGCCCTGCTATGCAAAAGGCAACCTTACGCCTATTGGAACTCTCCGCTGATGAAAAGGCTAGACAGCTATATGAAGCTAGGCTAAAGGAGCAGAGAGACATTTAGAAGCTATGTTCATAGGGTTCAATGTCGCTTTGGCGGTCAGATTTACGCCACTCTGCGTCGGCTTTTTCTAGCTTGCCTTCTTGGCAAGCGTCAAAAAAGCCTCCTTGATTGGCGTAAATCTGCCGCGCCAACTCGACATTGCCCCCTATGAACACAGCTTCTTATTCAAGAGAATATGGCGCACGACAAAATGAACGTCTGCAAATTGCACGTAACGCGCTTAAAATGAGCATGTCTTTTGACGATATAATGAAACTTACTGGGTTGCCGCTTGAAGAAGTGGAAGCCTTGCAAACTGCCGACCTATAGTGTCGGCAGTTTGTTTTTATAGCACTACACCATACGCTCGGCGGGGTTGTTGGCGGTAGTGGCAACAGGCCCTAGTATTAACCGCAACCATCACCCCGACCCCAGCACAACCTCCCTAACCCCATCCAAAAACTCACTTTTCCGGTGAGACGTAATAACAATAATCTTGTCATCCTTCATGCCGTTAAGCACAGTGGCCAGTTTGCTTTCCCGGTGGGTATCCAGGGCGGAAAAGGGCTCGTCAAGGATTATGACCTCCTTGCCAGACAGTAGCCCCCGCATATTATTAAGCATTTGCCCCTGCCCGCCAGACACGTTTTCGGCAGCTTCGGACAGCACAGTATCCAGGCCATCTGGCAGGCTGTTCAGCCACTGGTCAACCCCAAGCTCTGCGGCAAGCTTCATAATCCGCTCTTTGGAGATGGATTTATCTCCAAAAGTCAGATTGTCATAGATAGATAAATTAAACAACTTATTTTCCGCAGGGGCAAAGGCGGTTATATCCCCTATGTTGGTTATGTGCTCCCGCTTTTTTCTATTTATTTCGTACACTGCGCTTTCGCAGTCATATAGGCCCAGCAAAACTTTAATAAGTGTGGTTTTGCCCTTGCCGCTTTCGCCGCAGATGCGGGTAATATAGCCTTTTTCGAAATCCGCATTCACATTTTCCAAGACATTTTCATTGCCGTCATAGGAGAAGGTTATGCCCTTTGCGGACACCTGGTTCACATCTTTTACAGGTTGGAAGGGTTCTTCCTCTTTTATTTCTATGTCTAAAATCTCGTCAATTCTTTTCCATGTAACTACAGCCCGCACCGCTGTCCCCATCCATCTAAATACTACCTCTACAGGGACCATTATTTGTTTAATCAAGTATACAAATACAATAACCTCGCCAACGCCAATCCGCCCAGATACCCCAAGATACCCCAGATACAGTATGGACAGGTATATTGTGGAGTTGTTAATAATATCGCTTATAGACCGGCGGATTATATGGTCAATAATTGTTGCCTTCATGGTTAGCTGGCTGAAAATTTTCCGCTCGGCATTGAAGGTGTCAAGGATGTAACCACCGGCAGAGTATGCCTTGACTGTGTTGATAGAGCTTAGTGCGTTTTCTGTGATTTGGGTCATGTTGCCCAGGGACGCCCTTTGTTTTGCCACGGGGGCTTTTAACCTATCCAGGATTTTTTGGTTTACGAAGGTCATAACAAGGGTTATGGCCACCACACTAAGGGTTACCCCAACATTTAGCATAAGCATATACGCAAAGGTAAAAATAAATAAAAACACATTATTGCCAATGCGGGAAAATAGGTTATACAACAGCTCTGACGCGGTGGCTGCATCGTTTCTAAATATAGATTGCAGCGTCCCGGTTGTATGCTTTTCGTATACCCCAAAGGGGATTTTGGTAAGGTGGGCCAATAGGCGGATACGGATTTCAAGGGCAAGTTTTTCTGTAAGGTATAAAGTCATAACCGCGGAAAGCCAGCGGAAAAAGTACGCAGACCCCATAAACAGGTACCCGATAACAATAAGCCCGGCAATACCAGCTATGCGCCCGTCATTTATAAGGTCTATAATCCTTTGAAGGTAAGATGCCCCGTAGGCCCGGGTAAAGCCTGCCAGTATGGTGATTACCAGGCAAAGAAACATAAACAGCTTGTTTTTCCCAATAAACTTAAACACATGTGTCATGATTGGCTGCCCTTTTCTATATGATGACTATAATCATAAATTTCCGCACCATTTTCAGTTATTTCTAGTATTTTGTTAAAAGGAAATGCCACATGGCCGTGGCATACCATCACCACGGTTTTGTCTTTAAAAACTTCACCAAGGCGCGAGGCTATTATTTCTTTGTTATCACTGTCTACATTTGAAAAAATCTCGTCGGCAAAGATGTATTTAATGTCTGCTTTTGCGGATTTATATACACTTCTGGAAATGTTAAGCCTTTGCTTCTCCCCTTGAGACATGGCATCTGGGGGAGTATCTTTGGCCTTTTGCAGGTTTAGCAGCTTAATTATGTCCTTAAGTTTTTCGGTATCTGTGGCCGCGCCTAATGCCATATTGGCAAAGGCATCGCCGTTTATTATGTTGCTGGATTGGGATATATAGGCATAGTGCTGGGCCATGCTTTTTATATTTATATTGGTTATGTCTTCGTCCCCATAGTAAATCCTGCCCCTTGTGGGGCGGTATAGCCCAGACATAAGGCCCAGTATTGTGGATTTTCCTGTGCCGTTTTTGCCTATTACCATGACTTTGTCCTTCTCGTTTATGGTGAAGGACAGGTCGGTCAGCAGATTTTCAGCGTTATTATAAGAAAAGCATACATTTTCGAAACGGATACTGCCTTTTGGCTGCATATCTTTTAGGGGTTCGTTTTCCTGGTTGTCTAGGTTAAGGATTTCGTCAATGCTTTCGATATTTGCAATGGCCCTTATTTTGCTGGAGAAACCATATGAAATATAATTTAGCCCGGTAGACATAAAATCCACCACAAATACAAAGGCAAGCAAAGTTCCAATTTCGGTATACCCGTGGTAAACCCGGTATGCCCCAAGGCCAAAAACCACAATGTATTCACAAAGTTTTGTAAGTGCCCATGTGCCGTCATTTATGGCATTGCGCCAGGCGTTTAGCACGGTGTTAATCCTTAGGGTTTGGGTTTCTTTTTCATTTAGTTTTTGGGAAACATAGTCCCCTTGGTTAAATACCTTTATCGCAAGCATGTTGTTCAGCAGGTCTATAATGAAGGCGTTATTGGACTTTATTACCGCCACAGATTTCTTGTTTATAGCCCCAAAGCGCTTCCCCAGGGCAAAAAGCAGCAGCCGCATTAATATATTGAACCCAATAATACCAATGGCGATTTGCCATTCTATAAATAACATGTATATTGCGGATAATGTGACAAGCAAATACCCGGTTAGATTGCGGTCAATATAATTAAGTATGCTTGATACTGCCTGGGCTGCATTGTCTATGACATGGGTAACTATGTCGCCCAGCTTAAAGTTGTCTAGGGCAGCTTTTTTTGTGTTTATATATTTATGTAAAACCAGGGCTTGCAGTGATTCTTCAAACTTGTTTGACAGATATGTATGCAGATATGTAGAGATGGAAGAGACCAGCAGCCACAATAAGGTAGCAATGAAGGCTATGATTACACTGTTTACCAGTATGCCCATATCCCCATAAAGGACGGCGTTGGTCATGCGCCTTAAGACTTCTGGCAGAACAAACCTTAATGCCGTGGTTAAGGCGGATAGCAAAAGGAATAGGATGAATAGGAATTTTGAAAATTTGCTTTGGTTTAGGTGGTGGAATAGTTTTTTCATTGATAGACCTCACATAAATTCAGCTTTTGTATATTTTTATTATTTGGGCCAATCGTTAAGCAGTAAGCCGTTAATATCTTTAAAATGCTTTGTATTATGTGTTATCAATGTATAATCATTTTCGATGCAGAAAGCAGAAATTAAGATATCTGCATCCCCAATAGAGTGTCCAGTCTTACGCAACATGGCCCAGATAGATGCTGCACGTTTCCATATGGCAGCGTTGACTTCTACAACTGGGCAGTTGATGCGTATTATTTGATAAATGGCTTCTTTGCGGGGTGCTGGTGTGTGGTAGAACCCACGCAGTACTTCATAATCAACAATAGAGGGGATTACCATGGAAGTCTTACTAATGGCCGTTTTATTGAATTGCTTAATGATGGATGGTTCGCGATTAAGAAAATCGATAATAATGTTGGTATCTAATGCGTATGTCACAAGAAATCACCCTTCATCAGAAAGAATAATTGTTTCGCGCCCAAAATCCATACGCGGAAAATCATTTATATCTAGAGTTTCTTCGCTAGACTCGTCCAATAAGCGGTGTAGCTCCATCAGCCAATCTTGAGATGCAAGTGGTTGGCTGACTTGCAGTGTTTCATCTAGTATAGTGATGTATACTTTGCGACGCTCTGGTATGCGCAAATGTTTCCCTGCTGTGTAAAACTTACCGCTTTCAAAGTAACCTTCATAGGCTTGGGCTTGCATTTTGCAAGACTCCTTTCAATGGCTATTTATTATATTCAGCACAATATCATTGAATTAAACAAATAGCAACTTTTGTATATAAAATAATTTAAACCATATGCTAAACTTCCTTTTATCCTCAAATTTGCTACAATACAAACAACAAAAGCATCACGTAAAACCAAGGAGGAACTATGAACCCCAAAGCACTGTCAACCCTGGAATATCCAAAGATAATAGAAATGCTGCAAGCCCGGGCAATATCCCCTATGGGCAAAGCCCAAGCCGCAAACCTTACCCCCATGACAGACCTTGCAGACATAACCCGCGCCCAGGAAGAAACCACTGCGGCCACTGGTTATATTTTGCGCAAAGGCAGCCTTCCCCTTGGGGGGATAAAAGACATACGCCCATTTATATCCCGTGCCCTGGCAGGCGGTATGCTCTATATAGAGGACCTGCTGGGGGTAGGGGATTTTTTATATGTATGCGGCAAAGCCATGACCTATGGCCGCCAGGAAAGAAATAAAGAGCCAACAAGCCTGTCCCCATACTTTGACGGCATACTAACCGCCCCGGCCCTTGAAGCCGAAATAAGCCGCTGCATAAAAGGCCCTACAGAAATTGCCGACAGCGCAAGCCCAAAGCTGCGGGACATAAGGCGCAGCATTGGCCAAGCCCATGAAAAAGTGCGCACCCAGCTGCAAAGCGTAATACGCAGCGGGGCATACAAAGATATGCTGCAAGACGCGATTATAACCTTGCGTGGGGATAGGTTTTGCGTACCGGTAAAGGCCGACCAGCGCGGAAACTTCCCTGGCATGGTGCATGACCAATCCTCTACTGGGGCCACAGTGTTTATGGAGCCCCTTGCGGTGGTGGACATAAACAATAAAATACGGGAGCTTCACTTCGAAGAAAAACGGGAAGAAGAGCGAATCTTGTTAAAACTAAGCGGCCAAGTGGCCGGTGAGGCGGATATACTAACCGCCAGCATTGAAAACCTGACCTACCTAGACTTTGTGTTTGCAAAAGGGGAACTGTCCCTGGCCCAAGAAGCCAGCCCGCCGGTGTTTAACCAGCGGGGGTATGTAAATATAGTAAAAGGGCGGCACCCCTTGCTAAAGCCTGACATTGTTGTACCAACCAATATATGGCTGGGCGGCGAGTTTAATATGCTGCTAATCACCGGGCCAAACACCGGTGGTAAAACCGTCACCCTTAAAACAATTGGCCTGCTGACATGTATGGGCCAGTCCGGGCTTCATATACCCGCCGCCGAACATTCCGAACTTGCTGTGTTCGGCGATGTCTTTGCCGATATCGGGGATGAGCAAAGTATCGAGCAAAGCCTGTCCACATTCTCCTCCCATATGAGCAATATTGTGGGGATACTTGGCCAGCTTGGGGGGCAAGCCCTTGTGCTTTTGGATGAACTTGGCGCAGGCACCGACCCTACAGAAGGGGCGGCTCTTGCAATTGCCATACTTCAGCATTTGCAGGCCAGAGGGGCCCGGACGGTTATCACCACCCACTATAGTGAGTTGAAGCTGTATGCCCTTTCTACCCCAGGGGTAGAAAACGCAAGCTGTGAATTTGATGTGGAAACACTGCGCCCAACCTACCGGCTGCTGATTGGTGTGCCAGGCAAGAGCAATGCCTTTGCAATAGCCGCAAGGCTGGGCCTGCCTGACAGTATAATAAACCAGGCCAAGGATGTACTTAGCTCTGAAGATGTGCGCTTTGAGGATGTGATTACCGACCTGGAAGCAGGCAAAAAAATGGTGGTAATAGAGCAAGAGCGGGCAGCCGTCTACAGAAGGGAAGCCGAAGCCCTGCGCCAAGATTTGGCCAAAACCCAAGAAAAATTGCAAGCCCAAAAGGATAAAATCCTAGAAAAAGCCCGGCAAGACGCAATGTACACCGTGCAGCAAGCAAAGCGGGAGGCGGAAGCCCTGCTAAAAACCATGCACCAGACCAAGGAAGTAGAAGAAGCCCGCCAAAAAATGCGGGAAACCCTAAGCGAAATGGAAACAACCCTAGCCCCGGCAATAACGCAGCCAACCCGCAAACCACCGGAAAACCTGCGCCGGGGGGATAAAGTGTTCATACATTCCCTAAACCAGCACGGCACAGTCTCCACCCCGCCCAATGACAAAGGCGAGGTGCACATCCAGGCTGGCATCATGAAAATAAAAGTGCATATTGGGGACTTAAGCCTTGGGGAGGAAGATGTAAAAGATAAATTTACCCCTGCAGGGGGCAAAGGCCGGGGAGACAGCCCCCGGGTAGGTAAAGCCATGAGCATATCCTCCGAGATTGACCTGCGTGGGATGCTGCCAGAAGAAGCAATGGGGGTTGCCGGTAAGTATCTGGACGATGCATTCCTGGGAGGGCTTGCTGTTTGCACCCTTATACATGGCAAGGGTACAGGAGCTGTGCGCAATGCTGTGCACAGCATATTAAAAAAGCACCCCCATGTTAGTGAGTACCGGCTGGGTAAGTATGGCGAAGGGGAGACAGGGGTTACTGTGGTTACCCTTAAGTAGGGTAATGTCAACAATTTAAGGTTTAGTGTTACATGGATTGTAGGAGCGCTGCATGCTGCGCCCGTATCAATACCCGGGACGAGCAAGCGCGTCCCATACAATACATAGTATGAAATTGCTAAAAACTGATTTCCGTACCTGCAATAAAACAATCTTTTCATTTGCCGGGTATTGCCTTACAATACAGCAAATCAAAATAAGAGGGTGGACATTTTGGACGCATATACCAACGATGACATAATATTTGGCGTCAAGCATGGGCGGGGCATAATAACTGTCTTTGTTGTAGTGGCTGTGATATTGTTTGCCATTGCGATATTGGTATCATCACCGGTTGCCAGGGTGTTTTTAGTCATTTTTGGCTTGGTTAGCGTAGGCCTTTGCATATCTTCTATGGCAGATGTGAGACGGTTTAAGAAATACGCTCATTTTATTTTTTTACAAAATATCACATCTGTTTCGCAAATGGGGGCACTCCTTAAAAAATCCAATGGCACAGTAGAATCAGAGCTTAAAAACCTGATAGCTTTAGGGTATTTCCCCAACACAAAGGTTGAGGATGGGGAGATTCTGTTAAATGTAAAAGAAGACGATAATGAAGAGGAAAGCAATATAGACGAAAACAAAAACGAAGAAGCACCTGCAAGGGTAATGCGTACATGCCCAGGCTGCGGTGCTCCTTCTAAAGTAGAAATATGCGAATTTTGTGGTTCAATTACCCGTTAAGTAAGATGCTGCAACCCCATCTTCAAAAGCAGCTCGTCCCGCGCCACATTGTGCTTGACCGAATTGCATACTTCTATGGCTTGATTGTAGTACGCTAGTGCTTTTTCGTATTTTTTCTTTTCTTCATAAATCTTGCCTAAGCTGTACAGGCACACATCACATATGGGTTTATGGCACCATGCGCCGGGCTTACTTGGGGTATCCATGCCCACTACATATATTTCTTTTGCTTCCGCGGTTTTTTTAAGGCCCATTTTGCAGTTGGCAATGTACACTTGCCAACAGGGGGAGGGGTCTTCTTCGCATTTTTTGTGGAATAGCTCCAGCGCTTTTTCATAGTCCTTTTTTGCCCGGGCATAACGCTTCAATTTTTTATATGCCATCCCGCGGGATACATAAGGGTGGGGGTCATCGGGTTCTTTTTCTATTTTATGGTTATAGCATTCTATGGCTTTTTCATAATCCTTTTGTGTGTACAGGTAAATATCCCCCATGTAGTCCACAGCGCTTACACAATCGGCATCTTCTTCTATTGCTATCATAAAATATTCCGCAGCTTTGACAACATTGTTAAAATATTTATAGTAAATTTGGCCTATGCGGGTATAAATCCAGGACAGCCTCCACTCGTTGTCTAGTTTGTCTGCTAGGGTTATGGCTTTCTCCATTTGCTCCAGCGCTTCGTGGTGGCGCCGCATATCTTCGTAAATTGTGGCCCGGCGCATTACCAGTGCCCCTTCGTTATAGGGCGCTGGGGACTTTTGGGCTAGGTCCAAAATTTTCAAGGCTTGTTCATAGTCTTTTTCTTCCTGGTAACAATATGCTATAGATTCGCAGCTATCTATCTGGGCCGGGTCATGTTCCAGGGCGGTTTTATGCTGGTGTATGGCTTCTTGATAGCGCTTGCAACCTTGAAGAAACAGGCCATAATGCCGGTGAAGCATTGCTATGCCTGGGTATAATCTTATGGCTTTTTGGAAGGCCGCTTCGGCTTCGTCATTCTGCTTTAAACGCCCATGAAGGATTGCCACATACACATGGCTGGTAAAAGAGCTGAACTTATCCAGCATACGCTGTGACCATATCAGGGCCTCTTTGTAGTGTGGGACATCTAAGTACATGTCTATTATGCGCTCATATATTGTTTCTTTGTTGGGGTTTGCTGCTACGGCGGCTTCATATACCTCCATGGCTTTGTCTGTTTCGTTTTTGGCAATGTATATATTGCCCATGCCCAGCAGCGCTTCTGTATGGTTGGGGTGCTTTTCCAAGATGCCATTGTAGATGTTAAGGGCCAAATCCCACTGGCCTTGCTTGCGTAATATATTCGCCTGGATTGCTTGCCAGTTTGCCTCGTCTTTTAGCCGCAGGGCCTTGGATATATTTGATAGGGCATTTTCTAAATCCCCGGTTTCTTCTTGCAGCTGTGCCATTTCTACAAGGATATTTTCCAGGAAATCTTCGTGGTCTTCCTCTGCCAGCAGGGCCTCAAGTATTTCACGGGCTTCTTCATGCTGGCCCAGCATGCGGTAGGCCTCTGCTTTTAGGCACTTTATTTTTGGGCTTATGTGGCCCACTTCTTCTGCCCTGTTTGCTGTTGCAATCATATTTTCATACAGGTCTTCTTTTTCAAAAACATACATCTGAAGCATATATGGTTCCGTTACATAGGGGTAGATATTTAATGCCATGTCGCAGTAGTCTACAACTTCGCTATAGCGGCCGGCATGCCAGCACTGGTTTGCCTTTTGCATGTATAGCTGGGCATTGCCGATATTTAGGGCTATGCCTGCGTCTATTGCTTCCATGGCTTCGCCTGTCCGCCCCAGGGCAGTTAATGCGCGGCATTTATATACATATAGCATTGCTTGCAATATTTTTTCGGTCTCGTTTATGGCAGTGGCGGGAGCTTTGTCTATATACACCAGCATATCCTCGTACTGCCCAAGGTATTGCAGGGCTACAAGGATTTGCTCGTAGTATGTTAGCTTTGGTTTCATTTCTATTAACTTGTTGTACAGGGTTATGGCTTGATGGTAGTCCCCGGATATGGCGGCGCATGTGGCTTGGATTTCTTTGTATTCAATTGTTTCAGATGTTTCAGATGTTTCGGATATTTCTGATGTGGGGGTTGCGGCTATTTTGTTAAGCAGCCCTTTACACATATCCACCTTTTGGTTGGTGGCATAATATCTTGCCAGCGACAGGGCTATGCTTGTATCTTCGGGGTTGGCATTATGCTTTTCTTCGTATATCCCTATCAGCCCTTCGGTTATGGTAAATAAAGAGGAAATAGTATAAAAATCTTCTGGATAGGCTTCCAGAATTTCTGACGCGGTATCCATGGCGGATTCATAGGCTTCCTGCTTTAACTGGATATTTAAGATACCCTTTTTTGCGTCTATGAAACCTGGGTTATGCGCGAGTATTTTTGTAAATTGGTCTTTTGCTTCTTCGTTTTTGTCCATAATGGTCAGCAGTGCGGCGTAGGCAAACCAGATATGCATGTCTGCTGGGTATTGCTGGCGTAGGGGCTGGATTATTTCCATCCCACGTTCATGGTTGCCTTTTTGCATTGCTATGCGCGCTTGCAAAATATCGTAATAGGGGTGATATAAAGGGATTGCTTCCAGCTGGGATTGTTTATCCTTGCTGGTGTCCCCTTGCCCGGCATTTATGCTGGTATCCAGCTCTAGAAATAGCGATATCCACTTGTCGTACAGGCGGGCTTCTACTGGGCCGGATGTTGTTGTAAAAAGGCCGTACTTTGGATGTTCGTCTTCATCAGCCCTTTTTAGCAAATAGTCTATAAAAGGGCTTGGAAACTCCTGCTTAAGGTGCTGTTCCCTGGCTGGCCAGTCAAAATGGCTGGATAGGGTGCACCATATAGGCTTTGGCAGGTAGAAGTTTTCCAGCAAAAAGGTAAGCAGCATGTGCTCGGCTTCATCTACCATGTCAAGGCGCTGGCATACTTCTCTTTCCAGTGCTTCTTTCCATGCGGGCAGGTGGCAGCGGGTTATGAAGCCGCTGTATATTTCGTTTATATGGTTTATGAATAAGGTGTGGGGGGTGATTTCTTCTTGGCTTGGGCTGCTGGTATCACTTTCTTTTAGCGCTTCCTCGTAGGCGGTGCGCAGGCGCAGGAAGCTTTCCGGGTCATCTTCCGGGTTATGGTGGGGCAGCATGGTCATGTAGGCTTCCCTTATTGCGTCCTTGTCGCTGGTTGGGGCGATGGCTAGGGTTTCCCACTTATTCATCTACAGCGCACCCCTTGTAAGCATTATTATAATAAGCGCAAGCACCGCCAGGGCAGAGATAGCAAGCACCCATATATTTAGCCTGCCTTTGCTTTGGTCTGTGTCATATAGCCCTGCGCGGCTTAATGCCATGGAGATAGGCTTATACAGCATCATGACAATGGCAGCGTTGAGGGAGTTTTTTACCAGGTTAAATGGAAGGAAGATAGGCGCAAGCATGGATACAACCATTGCCCGGGTTGCGCCCTGCATATATAGGGGCACGATTAGATAGTTCCACAACAGCATAACCCCGGTACCGAATATTGCCCCCACAATAAGGCCGGTAACCGCACCGTGTAAGCTGCGCCAACGCCTGTAGATAAGCACCGCCGGTATTACAAAGGATGTGCTGGATATTATGTTCATAAGAAGGCCCCAGAAGGCGGTATCGCTTATTGTTATCATCTCTACAAAGGATACTACTACTATGATAAGCAGCGCGGACAGGGGGCCGTACAGGAAACCTGCGATTATTATTATTACGTCTTTGACATCGTAAGACAGGAAGCCGATAAAGATAGGGAAGCGGATTACATATAGTGACAGGAAGGCCAAGGCGGCCAGCATTGCCAGGGTGGTAAGGCGTTTTGTTTTTGTTTGCATTGTTATGCTCCTTTTATGGGGTTTGCCTGGTTATTAAGTCTACAGAAATCTATTTTGATAGTTTTACACTACCCAACAATCCCGTCATCCCAGCCTTGAGCCGGGAGCCCCACTCTTTTGCAACAGATTATGAGATCCCAGCTCAAGGCCGGGATGACGGGGTTGTAGTTTTTCGCAAGTTTTATTGAAAATTGATTTCCGTTGGTTAAAGTCAGGCTTTTTGAAGATATCATAAATGCAGCATAATATAAAGAGTCTACAGCATAAATTGGTATAAAAAAGGCCCCCCTGGTGACCGGTTAAAGTCACCAGGGGGGCTTTTGTATAAATGTCTACCCTGCCATAACAAAAGTAGCAATAGCCACCGAGTGCACAATGGAAGCCGCGTTTACAAACAAGTGAAAGATTGAATGCATATATTTGACCCGTTTACCCAAGGCATAAAACAACACCCCAACGGTATACAGCACGCCCCCTATAATAAGAAGCACGAAAAAACCTACCCCAAGCACTTCCACCAGCCGGTGTATCCTAAAGACAGCCATCCAGCCCATACCCAGGTAGCATACCAGGGCAAAAGCGGCAAAGCGCTTTCTGTTTACGGCGGTAAGGGTAAGGCCAAGGATTGCCAGGCCCCATATCACCCCAAAAACAACCCAGGCATCTACAGGGTACTCTACCCTAAAGCGGTTAAGGAGTATGGGGGTATATGTGCCTGCGATTAGGATATAGATAGTGCAGTGGTCCAGCACCCTAAATACCCGCTTGGGCAGCTCTTTCCGCAGGCCGTGGTATACGCTGGACATGGTAAAAAGCAGGATTACGGTAAAGCCATATATTATGCCGCTTGTAATCCCCCAGCCATTGCCGTTTAGGGCGGCCACAATAACACAGGCCAGCATGGCCACAAGGCCCATCCCGCCGCCTACTATGTGGGTTATCATGTTAAAGCGTTCCTCGCCGCGGGTGTATGCCGGAAGGTCTGTTTTGCTCATATGTTGCTCCTTCGAATAGTAATCTTATTTATTCTAATGATTTGGCCCATAAGCGTCAATGAATATTGACAGCGTGCCGCACTTGTATTATATATAATAATACAAGTGCGACACGCTATTTTATATAAAAAGGATGGTGCCAGTCATGATAATAAAACTAGACACAACCAGCACAACCCCTATTTACGTCCAGCTTCGCAACCAGATAGTGATGGGCATAGGCCGCGGGGATCTAAAGCTTGGCGAAGGCCTGCCAACTGTACGCCAGATGGCAGAGGATATTGGTGTAAACACAATGACCGTCAACAAAACATACACCATATTAAAGCAAGAGGGCTTTATAGAAATCGACCGCCGCCAAGGGGCAAAGGTTAGCCCTAAGGCAGGCACCGGCCAGTTCCGCGAAAAGGTGGAAGACGAACTTACATTACTAATTACGGAAACTATGCTAAAGGGTCTTAGCCGGGAAGAATTTATGCAGATGTGTAACGATGCTTATGGAAAACTTAGTCCTGTTTATTCTGGAGGTATGGCATGACAATTTTAACAATATCCTTATTGGCAGCAGCGGGGTTCATCCTTATTGGGATGCTTATAAGCGGGCTTATAGGAATACGCCCAAATGGGAATATTATACTTGGTGTAAGTTTGCCAAATCACGCATTGGGTAACCCGGCAGTTGTTGCTATTGTTAAAAGGTTTACCTGTGTTTATGTGGTTAATACATTTTTATGCGCGCTGCTTATTGCGCCTATTGTCTTTGTTGATGAAAGTTTTGCAACCTTTTACATGCTGATTTGGTGCTGGATTACTATCTTCTTGCTTATGAGGCTTAGCGAAAAATATTTTTCCCGGTTATATGACCTTAAGGCGGAGAATGAATGGCAGGCGGGGCCGGTAGGCATTGTTGCCATTGACACCAATGTAAGCAGGCTTAAGGGTACATTTATGGTTTCCCCCAGGTGGTTTTTTCTGCCTTTGGCCATGTGCGGGGCTTTGCTTATAGGGGAAGTTGCGGGGGGTGCTGCCACACTGTTTTGGCCGGTTATGGGGTTTGGGTTTTTGCTTATGTTCTACCTTGTATACCTTTTGGTAGGGAGGGTGAAGTCCAAAACTTATAGCGAGGATTCTTCTGTAAATATGGAGCTAAATTATGCGTTTAAGCGGGAGTGGTCCCGGGGTATGATCGTATTGGCGGTTATTTCTTGCGGGTTGGCTGCCTTTTTCCCACTTATTACTGAAATGTGGGGGTATACCGCCGCAACTGTTATTACTTTTTTGTTTACCTTTGCCAGCCTTGGGGCTGTATGCATTGTCTATAGCCGTGTTAGGGCGCGGCGCAATAGGCTTCTGCACCCGCTCGAGGCGCAGATAAACAGGGACGAAGACCAATATTGGATTGGTGGTATTCTGTACAATAACCCAAATGATAGCAGTATCATTGTCGAAAAACGTATTGGGATGGGCTTTACCATGAATATAGGGACATTTGAGGGGAAGCTGATATTGGTTGGGTGTATTTTATTTATAATTGCTGCTTTTGTGTTGCCGTTTTGGCTTATCTGACAACAGGAGGTTTTAAATGAAAAGAATCGTAAGTTTTGCACTGGTTATAATACTGGCACTGGCCCTTATAACCCCTGCAATTGCAACTACAACTGAAGGCCCAGTGCACATTGTGCAGCAAGGTGACACCCTTTGGGGGATTGCCCGCCAGCATGATACAACATGGGAAGCCCTGGCCCAGTACAACGAAATAGCCAACCCCCACATGATATTCCCCGGCCAGGAAATCCGCATCCCCGCAAGGCTGCGGGACTTGCTTCCCCCAGATGGATATGAAGAGGAATACAAAGAAGGCGCACTGCCCTTTGTAAGCGAGGAAGTGGTAATTGGAGAAGGTACCCCATGGCCCTTAGGCGGTACGCTTACAATGCCCTCCACAGCCAGCGGCGAAAACCCTGTGCCTGCGGTTGTGCTGGTGCATGGTTCTGGGGCTACAGACAGAAACCTTGCTATAGGGCCAAACCAGGCTTTTTATGATATTGCCGCGTATCTGTCGGCCCATGGCATTGCAGTGCTAAGGTATGATAAGCGCACCTATGTCCACAATGTTGCCCAAGAATATGGCGCTGCTTTTACCGTTTGGGAAGAGACAATAGAAGACGCAATCCTGGCTGCAAACCTGCTAAGGGAAGACCCGCGTATAGATCCCGGCCGGGTATATATGGCAGGGCTTAGCCTTGGCGGTATGCTTGCGCCAAGGATACATGCCCAGGGCGGGGATTTTGCCGGGCTTATAATAATGGCCGGGTCCCCCCGGCAGCTTATGGAGATTACCGTGCAGCAAGAGCGGCATCTTATAGAGATAGGCCGGCACCAGCTAGAAAATATGGAATATTACCTGGAAATCCAATTGGAAGAAATAGCGGTACAGCTGGTTATGTTGGAATCGCAAATAGAATTTCTTGAAGCAGCAACGGAAGCGGGTGACTTTGCAGCCCTTAGGGCAGCCGACCCGGTTGCCCATGATATGGATGATACAACCGCAGAGGAATACGCCCAAGCCCTTTTGGAGGCTGCAAGCTACCTTTATGGGCAGCTTAGCGCTGCAATGGAATATGTAGCTGACACCCTTGCCAATGCATCCTTTGATGATTTGTATGCTGAAGGGTTGGCCCAGCTTGAAGTATGGGAAGAAGCTTTGGCTTCGCTTTTAGAATACTTGGCCGCTGTTGTGGATATGACTGCGGAAGAGGCCCAGGAAATGATGATTGGTGCATTCCCCGGATATTATATTAGGGATATGGCCCTTAACCCCACGCCAGAGCTTTTGGCAGAGGTAACTATCCCCATGCTTATATTGCAAGGGGACAATGACTTCCAGGTGTTTGCTGATACAGATTTTTTGCTGTACAAGTATTTCCTTGGCGGGCGGGATAATGTTGTTTTCCGCCTGTACCCTGGGTTAAGCCATATATTTATGCCGTCAGCAGCGGGCAACCTCCAGGAATCTTTATTTGAAAGGGATAATATCCCGGCCAATGTTTATGAGCAAGTGCTTCGGGATATTGTTGAATGGGTGCTGGGGTAGTGCCAGGGTATAGACATTCCCCTTTCGAGGCAGTGTAAACAACTTAAGGATTCCTTGTAGGGGACGCGCTTGCTCGTCCCGGGCATTGATGCGGGCGCGGCGTCCTGGAGCTGTTGACAAATGCAAATTTGCGGGCGGCAGGTTGCCGCCCCTACGCCAGAAAGGCCGGGATTACGGGGTTCGTAGGGGCGGCAACCTGCCGCCCGCACCACAAAACCCCATTTGTCAACCGCCCCGTCCTCGACGCCCCGCAGCCTAGCATTTACACGGTGGAGCGGGGCGTCGGGGACGCCACCCCCTACTGAGGCAGTCCCATGTGCATAACAGTGTCATTTTTGATGAAAGCGCTCTAGCCCATATAGATACTGGGTTTGCGTGTGGAATTTTACTCTTCCTGCTCCCCTGTGCTTTCTTGAAGCACTTCGGCGTTGCCGCTGGTATAGATGGCAATGGTAGTCCCATCTTCCCAGCCCATTTCCTTTCTTATTTCCCCTGGGATTACAATCCGCCCCAAGTCGTCAATTGTCCTTATGGCTTCAAATTCCATACTATGTCCTCCTTTAATGTGATAATAAAAAGGCCAGCGTCAGGTTTTGGCAAAATAAAAAACGCACAGGCAAATGGGGGGATCCATCTACCTGCGCGCTGATAGCTAACGCAGAACACCTGCTTCTTACCAACCGCTTTTATGCATTGTATAACAAAACAACACCTTACACACCCGCGGCTGTATGGCCTGTCGCCTTGAAGTGGTTGGTGAAATGTTGTACACTTTGCCTGCCACGGTGGCAGGGTAACCTGTGCTTTAGGATGGATGGTAACATGTGCTTATCCCTAAGCCTGTGGAAGTGTTTGCGTCACTTCCACGGCTCCGTGGTTATTTAATTGTGACAGTGCTGTGGCACAAGCCACTGACCTTTTTATTTCGCCACCATAATACCAAAATGTGTTTCTTTCGGCAACTTTTTCTTTTATGGGTACATGTCAATCAATTTTCAATAAAACTTGCGAAAAACTTACCCCCCTCCTCGTCATCCCGGCCTTGAGCCGGGATCTTTTAATCTATTGCAAAAGAGTGGGGAGCCCGGCTCAAGGCCGGGATGACGAGGGGGGAGGATGGTGTGGAATTACTAAAATGATTTCTGTGTATGGGTATGTAGCAATTATTTTTACCCCCACCGCCCCAGCGAAGCCTGCATATAATTAGCCACATCCATGTCATAAACACTATTTAAAATCCTGCTTGCGACAATTTCGTCTGCATTCCCATGTGCTTGTATTTCACCATTTTTCATCACAATCAAATCATCGCTTAGCCCCATGGCAAGGTTGATATCATGCAATACCCCAACAACGGCACGGTTGCCTTCCTTGGCCCATTTTTTTAAATAGTCAATAATCTCTATTTGGCATTTTAGGTCCAGGTGGTTTGTGGGTTCGTCCAGCAATATAATACGGGGTTCTTGGGCCAGTGCCCTTGCAAGAAACACCCTTTGAAGCTGGCCCCCTGACAGTTTTGTAATATCCCTGTCTTTTACATCCAGCAGATTTACAGCTTCCAGGGCCTTTATCACAATTTCTTTGTCTACCCTTGCCGGGTTGTCAGAAATACGCCCCTTTATGTGCAGGTACCGGCCCATCATCACCGTGTCATACACACTGAAGGCAAAATAAATGCTGGGCTGCTGGCTAAGCATGGCTATATTTAGGGATATCTCCCGGCGTTTCATTTCGCTGAATTTTTTGCCCATTATTTCAATCTTGCCCTTGTATGGCAGTATGTTGGCAATGACTTTCAGCAATGTGGTCTTTCCGCAGCCATTTGGGCCTACTATAGACACATTACCCTTCACTTCCATGGATATGTTTTTGATGATATCCGCACCGCCATACCCGGCAGATATATTACTTAAAGTCAGCATTGCGCCCTCGCATGTTCATCTCTTTTATTTTTGCCACAACTATATCGTAATTTTCTGGGATGTGGGGGAAGCCGCAACCTATACATACTTTTACATTGCCTGAATATTTAAACTTGCCGCCGCATTCCTTGCCAAGTACATACAATGGGCAATAGCAAAAAAGGCAGTTGAAATTGCCATCCTCTGGCAGGGGGTGGCATGGGAAAAATCTGCACTTGTGGTTTCTGAAATACCTATGATTATCTTCCAATGCTTATCTCCTTTATTGCGTCCAAAAATTTTTTATTATTTTCTGCCGTAGAAACGGCAACCCGGTAGAAAGTGCCATCCAGCCCGTGATAGTTGCCGCAGGACCGTATCCTTATACCCTTGGTATCAAGGGCACTGCGCAAATCAAAGGAAAAGGGGGATTGAAAAAATATGTAGTTTGCGGATGATTCGAATACAGAATACCCAAGACTAGCCAATCCATCCGCTACTACTTTGCGCTCTTTTTCCACATATGCAACAGTTTGGGCAACAAATATTTCCCCGCCATCAAGGGCGGCTATCCCCGCTGCCTGGGCCAAGTTGGACACAGCCCAATCTGTCCCGTGGAAGTACAGGCTGCTAATCATTGTTTCATTGGAACATAGGGCATACCCAAGACGTACGCCTGGTATGGCAAACATTTTTGTGAACGCTTTCAAAATAATAAGATTTGCATAATCCTTAAGAAAAACCTTGCTTGTGTTGGCTTTTCCTTCCCGGGCAAAATCTATAAAACATTCATCTATAGCAACCCATGCGTCAATATGCTGGCAGCAGTCCAGCAGCTTTTTTATAAGCCCTGCGCCTGTAAGCCGGCCGGTGGGGTTGTTTGGGTTGCATACATATACCAGCTTGGGCTTGGTTTCTTCCACGGTTTTTATAAAATCCTCATCCAGCCCAAAGCCCTTGTCCTTGCTGGTGAAATAATGGCAAACTTCCGCACCATATGACAGTGCAGACCTTTCATAATCAGCAAATGTTGGGGCGCACACCATAATTTTATTCGCCCCGATTGCCCTAGGCAAGCGGAAAATAAGGTCAGACGCCCCATTGCCAAAGATAACCCAATGGGGGGTTACACCTTCAAATGCGGCTGTTTTCCCCCGTAAGGCAATAGAAAAACTATCTGGATAGCTGGTTATATTGGGGATTTCGCGGATTATTGCATCTGTGACTTTGGCGGGCAAGCCCAGGGAGTTTACATTTGCGGAAAGGTCAATAATATTTTCTTTTCCTGGCTCGAAGTTGGCATTGCCTCCGTGGCTATATTCATACATAACCCAACCCCCCTATAGCAAAACTGGCTGCCGCCAAGATAATAACCGTAATAACAACCGCAACATACATCAGCCGGTTGGCCCTTTTAATATGGGCTGGAACGGGTGTATTTACATCATCGCCAATTGTAGGCTTGTGTACAAGTTTGCCATGGTAGTAGCTGTCCCCCCCAAGGCACAGCCCCAAAGCCCCTGCGCATACAGATTCTGTTTGTGCAGAGTTTGGGCTTTTGTGGTTGCGTCTGTCCCGGGCATAAATCTTTATTGCCATTTTTATGTCCCCGCCCGCAAGCATACTGCCCAAAATCATTATTAAGGCAGAAAGCCGTGCAGGTATAAAGTTGACAACATCGTCCAGCCGTGCCGCAAACTTGCCAAAATACTCATAATCTTCGTTCCTGTAGCCAATCATGGAGTCAAGGGTATTTATGGCCTTGTACGCCATGCCCAAAGGTGCGCCGCCTATAAAAATAAAAATAAGGGGGGCTATTACACCATCAGATAAATTTTCCGCAACTGTTTCCACCGCGGCTTTTACAATCTCTTTTTCGTTAAGGTTTTTGGTTTCCCTCCCTACAATATAGGAAAGGCTTTTACGTGCCCCTTGCAGATCACCGGCTGCCAAGGCGTGATATACCTTCATGCTTTCTACCTTTAGTGCCTTTGCGGCTATAAGGAAGTAGCAAATGACAGCTTCCGCAACCAGGCCAACCCACCAGTTGATACGGTAAAAACCCCATACAACAAGCCTTGTGAGCCCAAAGGAAAGGCATACAATAACCACAACCAAAACCGCACCCGCTATAAATTGGCCGATGGGTTTTTTTATCTTTGATTTTTTGAACGCCTTAATACCGCAATATATCCCATTGCCAATCAGCCGTATTGGGTGCAGGGGGTTTTGAGGGTCGCCGATTATGCAGTCTAGTATAAAAGCCAGCAGTATGATTATGGCTGTGTATTCTGAAAATATCCTAATCACTTAGCACCGGCAAAACAGCGTAATCATCCTTTAAAACCTTGGCCCCCAATGAAAATTTAACTGGCTGTTTAAAGCATGGCCCTGCGGAAACAAAGGTGTGATATTCACCATTTTCGCCGCAGATGTCGGCGCCGCCGGCTGCTATTTCCTCTGCAATTTCTTTTGTAAGCTGCTTACCTAAAAATTTATCGCTTGCCTTTTTTGTATTTACAATTGTAATGTTGGCAATAAACCCGCTATCTATAAGCTGGTACACCACATCTTTCCTGCTTTGGTTAAGCAGGGGGAAAAGTGGTGTGATGCCTACGTTTTTGCATCTTTCGCTGCACCACTCTATATGCCCTTCAATGTCAATGTCCCCAAAAACACAGGCTTCGGCACCTTGCTCTTTGGCCCGGTGCAGTGTTTTTTCAAAATTTAACACATAGTCAGCCCCGCTTGTTTTTATCAGCCAAAGGGGGATGCTTAGGGAATGGGATACTCTTTCCAATATTTCTTCTGTAAGGCCGTGGAAATGGGAGCGGTTTGCGTCTGTGTTGTAGGTGGTGATTAGGGCAAGGGGTTCATGCCCTTCTTGTATGGCGCGGTATACGGCCAAAGCGCTTTCTTTACCGCCGCTGTATGATGCTACAAATTTCATTACTATAGTCCTTTCTATCGAAAATGGCTGTGAGGCAGCGCGGATTTTTACCGCAAGCCAAGGAAGTGCCGACGAAGCGGGCCAAGAAGGCCCGTGAGGAGGTGCTGACGCAGGATTGCGGTAAAAAGACCGTTGCATCACAGTCGTTTTCGGTAGAAAGGACTATGCACCCCATTATTTATAATTTTGTATATAAGCTCCATGTTAAGGGATTTGCGTACATTGTCTGCTATGTTGTCAAACTGGCTTTCATAATCTGCCGCTGCAACCGGCTGGTTGTCAAAGAGGCTGTCTTCTTCTGGAAGGTTGATTTCTGTATATGGTATAACCCCGGCTACAGGCAATTTTGTTATGTCTTCAAGGATTTTTACCCCATCTGCAAAGTACGCCGGCTCGCCTTTAAACCGGTTTACGATTGTGGCCTTTACTAGGGGGCGCTCGGTTTCGTTAAATAAATTTATTGTGCCGTAAAGGGAGGCAAAGACCCCGCCCCGGTCAATATCGCCTACCAGCAAGACAGGTGCGTTTGCCCTTTTTGCCATGCCCATATTTACAATATCATCTTTGTTTAGGTTAAGCTCTACAGGGCTGCCAGCCCCTTCTATTACTACTATGTCGTGGTTGGCAGCAAGGCGGGAGTAGGCTGCCATAATCTCTGGCACAAGTTTTTGCTTTATTTCTCTGAAATTGTATGCGCCAACTGTGTCAAAGGGCCTGCCATTTAAAATAACTTCCGTGGCTTTTTTCTTGGCAGATGGCTTTAGGATAACTGGGTTGGTGCTGGGGGTGGGCGTTATGCCTGCTGCCAGTGCCTGCAACCACTGTGAGATTGCAACCTCTTCACCTGCTGGGGTGAAGCGGGTGTTGGTTGTCATGTTTTGTGCCTTAAATGGCGCTGCTTTGTGCCCGTCTTGCATAAAAATCCGGCATAGGGCAAGGGTTAGCATTGTCTTGCCTGCCCCTGACGCTGTGCCTTGTATCATTATTGCTTTTGCCATGTTTAGGCCTCCTTACTTTTTTTGCTGAAGTATATATAAGCAAAAAACGGCGCGCCAATAATTGCGGTAACTGCACCTACCGGAAGCTCTACAGGGGAAGTTAATGTCCGCGACGCAATATCGGCAGTTACCATAAAGGTGCCGCCAACTAGGGCTGACATTGGGATTACAATTTTGTGTGACGCCCCAAATATTTTGCGCACAATATGGGGGGCAACCAAATCCACAAAGCCGATAACACCTGCAAAAGCTATTGTGCTGCCTGTAAGTGCCGCGGCGGTTATCAGCAATATAAGCTTTGTCCGCCTTATGTTTACGCCTATAGCCTGGGCCTGCTCTTCCCCAAAGGTCATGACATCCAGCTCCCACTTAAACCGTGCGATACATAAAATACCTGCAAGTGCTATAGGGAAAAGTATATACACCGGCTGCCAGCCCCGCAGGCGGAATGTACCCATCTGCCAAAACACCATATTCTGCACCCCTTCCCGGAAGAAGGTGAACATCAGCGTTGTAATGGAATTGATAAACAAGGCAAATACCATGCCCGTAAGGATAATAGTCTGGTTGTCCATACGGATATCCAGCTGCCGGGCAAGGGCCATAACAATAAGAATGGTGCCCATGCCAAAGGCAAAGCCCAGTATTGGCAGGCTTAGTACAGACAGAAAAGGCAGTGAGAAGCCCATTAAAATAACCAGAGATGCCCCAAGAGACGCCCCGGAAGACACCCCAAGGGTATAAGAAGAAGCAAGTGGGTTACGCAGCACACTTTGCATAACCGCGCCGCTTACCGACAATGCTGCACCAGCAATAAATGCCAGTAAGGTACGGGGCAAGCGCTGGTGCCACACAATTGCGGCATGTGCTGGGGTAACGTGTTCGGACAATTGAAGCCCGAACACGTTGTGCCCAATAATGCGCAGTACATTTGTAGGCAGTATGTTAACGCTGCCTATGGCAATGCCCAGCAGTATGACGGCAATGCTTACGCATACCGTTATGATTAGCTTAGTTTTCATTCAAAATATTCTGGGAATACGGCAACTGCTATTTCCCGCAGTGCCCTTGTGATATTTTGGGTTGGGCGGTTGCTGGATGCTGTGTCTATGGGGAATACATCACCGTTTTGTACGGCTGTAATTACTTCAAAGCCTGGGCGCTCCATAATTTCTGCTACAGGGTCTGGCAGGTGGTCTGTTGAGGTTAGGATAACGTCGGGGTTAAGCTCTAGCAGCACTTCATCTGACACGCTAATCCAGCCTTCTTGGTCTGCAAAAATGTTGGTTGCGCCTACTAGCCCTATCATTTCATTGAGGAAAGTGCCTGAGCCAAAGCTAAACATCCATGGGGCGGGTGAGATTTCGAAGTATACGGTTCTTGTCTCTGTTATTGTTGCGGCGATTTGTGCTATTTCGCTAATTTCGTCTTGCATCCTTGTTATTATTACTTCCCCGGTTTCGTAGGCATCCATAACTGCGGCAACGAAGCGTATATCTTCTATAATGGCGGCAATGCTTACGCTGGTGGGCATGTAGATTACAGTAATGCCCGCGGCGGAAACAGGTGCCAGGGGGTCTTCATCGCCGCCGCCCCTTGCCATGCCTGTGACGAATATCACGTCGGGCATAAGGTTGACAATAAATTCTGCGTCCAGGTCCATGATGCCAAATTCTGCGGCTACACCAGCAGGCAGGCCTTCCACATCACCAGAGAACCTGTCGGTGGTGATTATGCGGTTTGCAAAACCCAGGCCTACCAGGATTTCTGTGGTTGATGGGCCTATGGCTACTATTGTGTTTATTTCGTCTGGCAGGGATAGGGGGTAGCCTTCCCGGTCTGTATCTGGGCGGGGTCTTTCGGGGATTGGTTCTGGCTCTGGTTCTGGTTCTGGTTCTGGTTCGGGGGTAGGTTCTGGGGTTGCTTCTGCTGTGGGGGCTGGGGTTGGAGTTTCTTGAATTTCTTCTTGGGGCTCGTTGCTGCCGCAGGCAGTTAATATGGCTAGTGCCATCACTATTACCAGCAGGCTTAGGATTGTGATTATGTTTCTTTTGGACATTTGTAAATCCTCCTTGTTGGCCCAATATGGGCGTTTTTATCAGCACACCATGCCGCCGGTTTGCCAATTCTCCTCACTGGAGTAATGTCTACAATTTAAGGATTTGCGTTACATTTGTTGTAGGGACGCTGCTTGCTGTGCCCGTATCAAGGCCCGGGACGAGCAAGCGCGCCCCCTACAAGAAATCCTTAAGTTGTTGACATTACTCATTGGAGAGGAAAGACGCGGTCGGCGGCGAAGGGTGGTTCTATCTTTTAGTGTTTTGAGCACACGGAAATCAATTTTCAACAAAATTTGCGAAAAGCCACCCCCTCGTCATCCCGGCCTCGAGCCGGGATCTTATAATCTATTGCAAAAGAGTGGGGATCCCGGCTCAAGGCCGGGATGACGAGGGGGGTGGGTAGTGTGAAATTACAAAAAATTGATTTCAGTGTTTTGAGCATGTTAGTTTAGAGGGGGGGATTGCAGGTTTATTCTATTTGGGTATGGGGTATGGCATTTTGTTTTTGGGTTGCTGTTGCGGAAGCATATAGTGTTTACCACCCCGGCCCTTTGGGCACCCCTCCGAAGGAGGGGAATTTGGCTGCGTTTAGGTTTGCTTAGATTGGCTCATATGTTATGTGGGCACCGGTTTTAAATATCAGCGTATACCCGCGCCCTGGCTTCGGCTGCCATTCATAAAAATTGCGGGTATTTGGGAATAGATATTCCATTATGGACACGATTACACCGCCATGTACTACAGCCAGTACACTGCCCTCCATTGCGCTGTCTTTAAGCAGCTTATAGCCATTTATTACGCGGCGGGTAAAGATTTCCTTGTTTTCGCCATTTGGGCAGCATACTTGCCCGCCTTCATCTGTTATCCATGCTTGGTAATCATCTTGGTCTTTCAGCATGTCATAACTTTTCATTTCAAAGCTGCCAAAGTTAAACTCCATAAGCTGGGGCAGGGGTTTGCTTTTTACTGGGCCGTACAGCAGGTTAAGGGTTTGGGTTGTGCGCTGCAGCCCGCTTGTGAAGTATTGGTTTGCGCTGGCGGGGTAAACATTTTGGGCTTTTAGCTCCGCCAGCTGGGTTATTCCATTATCTGATAAGGGCAGGTCTGTTGCGCCGCAATATAGCCTTTGCTCGTTGGCTAAGGTTTTGCCATGGCGGATTAGGTGAATTGTCATTATTTTATTTGCGTGGGTATCCCGCAAAACAAGCGCACCACCTCACTTGATTCCTGGGCAATCTGCCCTACTGCCCGGCCGGTTTCTTCACGCCATTTTCTTAGCGAAGAGTCAATTGGCACAACCCCGCATGAAATATCATCGCATATGATTACAGCGTTTGGATTTTCTGCCACAAAAGATTTTGCATTATCCGCAATATCAGCCCCATCTTTTACAAGGGCAAGAATCCATTTGTCTATTTCATAGACTATCTTCTTCCCTGCGGGGATTTTTATATCAGTATCGCTGCAGAAATATATATCTTCTTTGGTAACCCCAAAACGCCCGAGGGCATAATCCAGCTTGCCCTGATAAGCCCCGCCAATTATTAAAACCATATCCCAACCTCCACATTTTGCAGCAAGGCAAGGGCGATAAGCCCAAATACCTCGCCAATAACCATGGCATACCCCAGCAAGTCACCGGATATACCCTTGAAATCCCTATAAACAACCCCTATTGCCCATGCAAAGCCAATGGCTACGGCCCCAGAAACAATAAGCCCATAAGGCCCAGCATAAAAAACACCAAAGCCAACAGCCCCAAGGGTAATAATAACCACAGCAGCCTTATGCACCGCTGTCACATTTTTGCCAAGCATGGCAGTATAGTTGCTGATTGATATATGGGGCATAAAAAATATTGCAAAGACCGAGAAGCACCGGGACAAAACACAGATAACTATCAAAAGGGCCAAAAACCGCCCCCCATCGGCCACTGTATACATAGCGGCAAATTGCAGCAAAAACAAAATCCCCAGCATAACAACGGCAAAGGCCCCAACATTGGGGTCTTTTATAATCCGCAGCTTGTCCTCTAAGGGCCTGCGTGACAGCAATGCGTCACTGGTGTCCATAAATCCGTCCAAATGGATAAACCCTGCTATCACAAAAGGCGCAACTGTCAAAAGCGCAGCAACTATTACTATGGGGAAGCTAGGCAGAAGCAAGAGTACACTTGCCCCCCACCACAATGCCCCGATAGCAGCCCCGACTAGCGGAAAAGACACAATCATAATAGCAGTCAAGCTTTCATCCCATATAAAAAACGGCAGGGGAATCCCGATAAACATCCCCAGGGCCATATAAAACCCCTTAATCAAGCGCATTAAGCAGCCCTCCGCCTTTGTGGGTAATGATTTGGGTAAATGCTGCCTCAAGGACTACATCGCATTGCTTTGCGGCAAGGCGGTCAATGAGGGCAAGAGATTTGCGGTAGTTTTCTGTAAACTCGTCGTATAGGAAAGCGTCGCTGTATATATAGTCTGACACTATTACTATATTGCTTACACTTGCCAGCACTTGGGTGAGCCCGGAGGCAATTCTTTCCCAAGCATTATCGTCAACTTCCCCCGTTGGGGAAAACATTTCATTTGCCAAAAGGGCGGTTGTGCTGTCCAGTAAAAAAGAGCCATTGGGGTCGCAGGTTGTTAGTATGCCTTCAATGTTTATTGGCTGCTCTACTGTGGTAAAGCCCCAGCCATCCCGCTCGTTTTGGTGTCTGATTATGCGCTGGGTGTCTTCATTGTCGGTGGCTTTCATGGTGGCTACGTAGTAAAGGGGGGTGCTTTGTTGTTTTGCTAATCTTTGGGCGTAGGTGGATTTACCGTTTTTACAGCCCCCTGATATGAAAATCCGCATCCCGCACTTCCTCCAGATATTCGTCGTCTATATTGCCTTGCTCGAAGGTTCCCATATCCCTCATCATTGCGCAGGCCCCGTCCATGATTGCAAACATAAGGGGGCAGCCGCTGCCTTCCCCAAGGCGCATGTCAAGGTGCAGCGGAGGGGTAACCCCTAGGGCAGCCGCCGCAATTTTGTATCCCTGCTCGAAAGATGCGTGGGATGGAAACATGTACTCTTTTGCAAGGGGGGCAAGTTTTGCGGCGCATAGTGCGGCCACAATAGAGATAAAGCCGTCTATTACCACCGGCACTTGGTTTATTGCGGCACCTATATATGCCCCTGCCATTGCTGCTATATCAAAGCCGCCTACTTTTGCAAGTATGTCTATAGGGTCTGCGGGGTTGGGCTTATTAAGTTCTAGGGCGGTCTTGATTACATTTACTTTGTTGCGGTAATTTTCTTCTGTTAGCCCGGCGCCTTTGCCTGCGGTTTGGTTTGGCGGGGTATTGGTTATCGCGCTTAGTATTGCGGCGGAGGTTGTTGTGTTGCCTATGCCCATCTCCCCAATGCCGATTAGCTTATATCCTTTTTTTACAGCTTCTGTTACGGCTTCTATCCCAGTTGTAATTGCTTGCATGGCTTCTTCCCGGGTCATGGCGGGTTGTTTTGTTATATTCCATGAGCCTTTGCGGATTTTTTTGTTTTGGATTGCTGGGTGATCTATATCGGCGTTGACGCCAACGTCCACCACAATCAGGTCTGCGCCAAACTGCTTTGCAAGTACGGCCACACCTGTTATGCCCTTGGTAAAGTTTATGGTTTGTATATATGTAACTGCTTGGGGGGCTGCGGATATGCCTTCTTCAGTTACACCATTGTCTGACGCAAATACTATTACGCAGCGCTTGGAAATATCGTTGTAAAGGCTGCCGCTTATGCCGGAAAGTTTTGCGGCTATATTTTCCAGCTCTCCCAGGCTGCCTGGGGGTTTTATTAGGCTGTCCAGCCTGGCTTGGGCTTGTTCCATGGCTTTGCTTTCTAGCGGCTTAATACTTGCTATGGTTTTCTCTAACATGCTGTATCCTCCTTAAATTAAAAAACCCGGCTCATGGCAAACAATGTTTGCATGAACCGGGATGATATTGCACCGCAAAGCAGGGCCTGTGAATAATACACATGGCCATACTTCCTCACAATAACCATACCGCCCCATACTCTGTGAGCCGTTATGATAACGGCGTAATCCGCCGTTAAAATGGGGCAGGTATTCCGACTTAGACATACGGGGTATAGCTAACGGCGTCTCAATCAGTGAATGACTGCGCCACAAAACCGCTTGAGGCATGCGGATTTTGTGGCTTGCATTCACTGTTTCGAAGCCCGTTCGCTATACTTGTGCATTAACGCAGCAACCCCAGCGCAAAAGCTTCACCTTCTCAGGCATAACTTGCCCAATGGCGGCTTGGTTTATGATTCTTTTCCCAAGCATGAAGCCTTACTTGTCAATACGGCAGCAGGACTGTTCAGGATTCCAACCTGATTCCCTATTATCACATGGCATACCCCTTCAAAAGGAAGGCAACCGTAAGCCATGTACACCACATTTCATAATTATTAAATTGTCATAAAATCTGAAAATTGCTTTGCCATATAACCATAGGATGTTTATCCCGTCAAGTTCTCATTAAACACAGCCGCCGAAATCATGGCCAGATAATTTTCAATAGGTACATAATCCGGGATGCTATTGCCAGACCCTAGGCCATATCCGCCGCGCTCCTGTGACAGATCAAGCATTGCGCACGACCTGTTGTATACTTGCTCTGGGGTGGCCCTGCAAAGGAAGTCCACATCTATGCCGCCTAGTATGGCAATTTTGCCGCCATATTTTTCATAGGCCTTCTCCACAGGCAGGATTGTATCTTCAAAAGAATGCCAGCCGTCATATTTTATTTTATCTATTACATCCCCCATAAGCCCTTGGATATTGCCGCAGGAGTGCAGTGTGACAGGCTTACCAGCCTTGTGCACTGCTTCGGCAATCTTTATATGCCATGGGATTACATACTCCCTCATATGGTTTACAGATAAAAGAGTCTGTGTTTTGAAGCCCCAATCGTCGTCAGACATCATTGCCCCCACTGCCTGGTGGCGGGCACAGGTTTCATAAAACCGCAGATACCTGCTGCTTACTGCGTCAAATAAGCCCCGCACCAGATTGGGCTCGTCGTAAAGCATGAAGCATAAATTGTCGCAGCCTACAAGTTTAAGCACAGTTTCAAACACGCCGTCTGGGCCGGGTACCAGCATCTTCATGCCTTTTGGCATATAGGCCTGCATTTCATCCAGCCAGGCATAGCCGGCATCTTCAGGTTCCATCCATACATAATCTTCAAAACTTTGCCTGTCATGTATCACAAAGCCTTCGTTTAGGGACACAGATGCCTTGTAACTGCGCTGCCCAGATGCAAATCCAAAACTTGGGCTTCTTAGGCAGGCATAGTCGTACCCGGCTATGTGGTACGCGTCCACTAACTGCTTAAGGTCAAAAAGAGGGTCGTCCCGGTTGTAGTCTATTTTTTGTGTTAGGGCATCCAGGAGGTTTTGGTTGCTTATTATAAATTCGAATAGGGTGGGGCGGCTGGGCTTTTCTCTTTTTAGAATCTTGGCTATGTTGGTAAAATCCGGGGTCTTTTTTGTTGATATCCATGTGTCTATGTTGATAAAATCATTGGAGAATTTCATCATATTAAAAACCTCTTTCCGCTTAAAATATGGGGTGGATCGCTTTCACCCAAAACGACAACGGTTTACATTGCCATTATAGCAAAACACAACGGCAACCGGAACTTTATGCCAATCCATTCGTTGATATACGTAAATGTGAAAACATTGACCTCCTCTGCCGCCAATTCCGCGTAGAAGCATTCGCGTAATTGGCTCGTCGTCGGTATATGTTTTCGCACTTCCGTATAATTAAAAAAGGAGGGGTATTATGCGGTTATTTATAGGATGCGCATTGTTTGCGGTCTGCTGCTTATTTTTCACCCTGCCGGTATCGGCACAAAACCGCCCTGTCAGGCAAACATACACAATCGAAATAGAAGTAGAGTGTATAGAAGCCGCTACGGAATTTATCCGGGAGCTTAATGGGTATAATCTAACGTCCAATGTTTTCCTGCAAGAATCAACGGGCTGGGGTGCCCAGCGGCGCGCCAATTTTACACGGCGGGTAGACAGCTGGGCTTTTAGGCAGGTGCAGGAAGCCCTGCGCGGCATGGGGGATGTTTTGTCCGAGTCTGAAAACGCGGTGTCTCTTAGCGGGGCAATTATAGACACAGAGGCAAGGCTGGCTGCTATTTCCCAGGAAATTGAGCGGCTAACCATGATGATGGCCGCCAGTGACAGCTTGCAGATACTGATAACCATAGATTCCCGGCTAAGCCAAGTAACGTGGGAGCGCAACAACCTTATGGGAAGGCGCAATGTGCTGCTTAGCGAGGCCGCAAGCCCTGTAATAAATATTATGCTGTTTGAAATCCCAGAAGACAGGCCAGAGCCGACCCCCCTAGGATTTGGCCGCCGGGTTGCCGATAGGTTTAGCAATTCCTGGTACAATACACGCTCTAGCGCTGCAAGTTTTCTGGTATTTTTGATACGGATATCCATACCCCTTGTTGTGGTTGGGATAATTGCTGCCATCTGCATTGTAATTGCCAACAATGTCCGCAAAAAATGGCAACGCAGTAAAAAAGTAATAACTGACACCTCAAAAGATAATGAAAATGCAATTGAGCAGCAAGATGCCGGGCAGGATGAATCAGACGAATCAGACGAATCAGATGAAGAGGAGGGCTATGTATGAAAAAAATAACAATGTGCATAGTGTTGGCAGTCTTGGTCATATCCATTGCTGCATGCAGCGGCGGTAACAACTGGTCAGTAGACGAAAGCCCTGCAATGCCCGCTACCGCACCAGACCAAGGGCCTTACCTGCAAAGGATGTCTGCTCCGGAAAGGACTCTGCGTTCAGGGGTATCATATGGTGCTTTTTACGAAGCGGATGACTTTGCCGGCGGTGCAGACCAAGTAGGTTGGGAAGATATAGCTGGCCAGGGTGTGCGCCATGTTATTCAGTTCGCCGGTATTGAAATGGAAACAGAATATTTTGATGATGCTGTTGCCGGGCTTAGGGGCGTAGCACCTGCCTTAGACGGATATGTAGAATCGGAGATGCTGACAGCCCGTGGGCGGCGCATGTTGTCTATTGTGATAAGGGTGCCTGCTGCCAGCTTTGAAACAGCAATAAGCCAGATTGAAACCATTGCCACAGTGCGGGTGCTAAACCAAAGTGCCCAAGACGTGACAGACAGCTTTTACGACATGATTGGCAGCCTAGAGCTGCGCCGGGTTGAAGAAGAGCGCTTGCTGGCACTTATAGACGAAGCCGACAGTATAAATGAAATATTGGCCCTGGAGCAGCGCCTTAGTGACACAAGGTTTAGTATAGAAATATATACCTCCCAGCTAAATAACATGGCCGGGCAGATTGCATACTCTACAATTGAGGTAACACTTTTTGATATTGCCCAGGAGGAAAGGATTATAATCAGCCCAACCCTAGGCGAACGCATTGGCGGGGCCTTTGGGGACTCTGTTGACGGGACGGTTAAAGCGTTTCAAGGTTTTGTTGTTTTCCTTGCGGGGGTTGTGATACCGCTTTCGGTTTTGGCCCTTATTGGGTTTGGGGGGTATAAAGCGGCGCGGGCAGTGTATAGGAAGAGGGTTGTTGCAAGGTAATATGAATCTCAGAAAATCACATCTACAGCCCGTGCCATAGTAAACGCCTGCTTCATTCTTCTTTTCACGAAGCTTATTTTCAGTGAAAAAACACGAAAATAAAAAAAAATTTGTATCATTGTTAAATAAGTGCTAAAATCCCTGCAATAAGCACAAGGGGGGCAAGCCCCTCCAGCTATTAAAAAGGAGAGTGAACCATGAAAAAGCATTCACTAGTACGTAGGCTGTTGACTCTTGTTTTGGCGTTAGTACTTACTGCCGGCTTGGCAATGCCTGTGTTTGCAGCGGAAGAAGACGCTGACGACAATGGTTACGAGTACGAAAACGGTTACGAAGACAACGGTGACGAAGACGCCTATGACAATGGCGACGAAGAAGATGCAGAAGACGAAGATTACGACGCAGAAGATGCCGACGAAGACGCCGATGAAGATTATGACGACGAAGACGTGGCTGAAGAGCCAGAAGAAACATTTGTACCAATCACAGACACAATTGTACACACATTGACAGTAGAAGTTGATGGCGTGGAAGTTTCTTTTGCCGACCAAGGCCCAATAAATGTGGGCGGTACAGTATTTGTACCAGTGCGCGGCGTATTTGAACATATGGGCTTTACCGCAGCATGGAGCGGCAGCGCACGTACAGCCACACTTACAGGCGGCGGCGGCGTTGTTGTTGTAATCCCTGCTGACGGTACAACTTTTACCGTAAACGGTGAAGTTATTACCCCACCAGCACCACAACACATGCTAAACGGCCGTGTTATGCTACCCCTTAGGGCAGTAGCAGAAGCCCTTGGCGCAACCCCAGCATGGTGCCCAGATACCCTAACCGCAAGCATCACCACCGCTGCTGACGAGCCAGTACCTGCTGACGACCCAGTAGATTATGATGAAGAAGATGCCGACTACGATGAAGAAGACGCCGATGATGAAGAAGATGAAGATTACGATGAAGAATATGACAACGGCGAAGAGCAAGACGAAGATGAAGAGTGTGAAGACGAAGAATGTGACGAGGAAGAGGATGACGAAGAAGAGGAAGAATAAAACTTTCTTGATGAGTTAACCTCTGCGTTCAACTTTGCAAACAATAAAGGAAGGGCTTATAACCTGCATTTTGCAGATTATAAGCCCTTTTATATTGCAATCCTAATAAATGTCAAATGTCCGTAGGGGTGGCGTCCATGGAAATCAATTTTCAGGAAAACTTGCGAAAAACCACTCATTCGTCATCCCGGCCTTTGAGCCGGGATCTCATAATCTATTGCAAAAGAGTGGCGATCCTGGTTCAATGCCGGGACACGTTAATCTAATTTAACCCGTTATGCTAGATGAAAAGCTAGATATGATACCGATTCCAAATTAAAACATGTCATAAATCCAAGATCGGCAAGTAATGCTTTTGAGTGTAGCAAAAGAGAGGGAATTAAGAGATAAACACAGCCTATCCATGACATCAGAGAGGGAGTTA
>Ga0131853_10001652_pt1 | contig 39925 bp, 39 predicted proteins | sample TergutLab28metaG_FD_92764 | JGI IMG/M metagenome (GOLD analysis project Ga0131853, IMG submission 92764) | Labiotermes labralis P1 segment gut microbial communities from Petit-Saut dam, French Guiana - Lab288 P1 (version 2) (version 2) | ecosystem: Host-associated > Arthropoda: Insects >...
ACTTCCGGTTTGCCGGATTATTTCACGCACAAAGAACAAGGCAGGCCATCCGGAATTGAGTTATTGCTGCAAGGCAACGATGATACTTGGGAGCTTGAAAAAACAATTTCGCTGATGAATGCCATGACCCCTAAATTTGCACCGGGGCAAAAGGGCAAGGCAGCGTATTCCGACACGAACTATCAGTTGCTTGGGAAAATCATTGAAGCGATTACCCAAAAAGAAATTGGCGAAGTATTCAAGGCGTGTATCTTTGACCCACTGGCTTTGGCAAACACGTATGCATTTAACGACATTGCGGACAAAAGGCCTGCTGTGTTTTATCATCGAGATAAACCGCTTTGGCTACCAAATTATATGGCTTCGATAACTGCTGAAGGCGGCATTGTGTCCACTGCGGACGATGTGATGATATTCTTGAAGGCGTTTTTTGCGGGATGTTTTTTCTCAAAAAGCAAAATTGAGGGGCTGAAACAATGGAACTTGTTGCTTCCGCCACCCGGCCTGTTTTATTACGGCGTTGGCTTGGAAAAATTGCCGACACCCCGCATTATCTCTTTGCGCAAGCCGATTGGTGAAATCATTGGCTTTTGGGGACAAACCGGCTCATTTGCTTGGTACAACCCCGACATGGATCTTTACTTTAGCGGAACGACGAATCAGGTTGATGGCACAGGGCACAGGGCAGCAGGCAGTGCTATGATCAAAGTGATAAAATCCGCCCAATAAGCAGGTAGCTATGTATTACTCCGAGCTGAAATCACACGATATTGCCAATGGGGTGGGTGTGCGGGTGTCGCTGTTTTGCAGCGGCTGCCAGCACGCCTGCCCCGGCTGTTTTAACCCGCAAGCTTGGCAGTTTGACTACGGCAAGCCCTTCACCGAGGAAACCGTGCAGGAGATATTGCAGCTGCTGCGCCCAGCGCACATTCGCGGGCTAACGCTGCTGGGCGGCGAGCCACTGCACCCGCACAATCGCAGCACGATACTTGAACTGATAAAACGTGTGCGCCGCGAGATGCCCAATCGGGATGTCTGGTGCTACACGGGCTTTGTGTTTGAGCACGAGCTGCTGCCCGATGAGGCGGTGCACCCTGTGCTGGCGCAACTTGATGTGCTGGTGGACGGGCGGTTTGTGCAAGACCGCAAGAGCCTGAACACCCGATTTCGTGGCAGCGACAATCAGCGCGTGCTGGATTGCCGAGCGTCGCTAGAGGCGGGACGCGCGGTGCCATTTTTCCAAGAATAGGTTTGGCAAATTAAATCACAAAAATTGCTTGACATTTATTGCGGAATATTGTATAATAGATGACATAACGTACCGAAAGGAAAGAGTTTTACATGAAAAAGTTTCTCAGCATTCTAATGGTTGTGGCACTGATGGCCGGCTTCGGCATCGTTGCCGCGCAAGCAAACACAAGCGTTACAGAAGCTCAACTGGTTGGCCGCTGGCGTGTAACCTCGTCGCAAAACCAAGTGTTTCGTCCAAATGACGTAATCGTATTCAACGCAGGCGGCGGCGGACAAATTATCCGTGCAAACGGCGCAACCAGCGCAATGACCTATCAGTTCGTGCAATCTGGCGGCGCGCGCTTGCTGCGTTTGACCAGCACTGCACTGCCCAATCCCGGCACAATGTCGTTTGGCGTGGTAACTCGCTCGGGCAACAACCTGACCATTGGCACCACACAACTGACACTGGTGCAAACCACCACACCGCCCACGCCTCCCACACCACCCTCCAATGTGGCAACCATCCCCGGCACAGACCGCCCGGCCACCACATGGAACTGGTTCCTGTTTGTGTTCGCGTTTGGCTGGATTTGGATGTAATCTCTTGCACACAAAGCGACCCGCTTGGGTCGCTTTTTTTCGTGGGCGAGTCTTGCATTGCGTGCAATAGTGTGATATAATGGTATCATAAAAACCGGAGGTGAAAACATGCGTGTAACCCAAAACCTAAATCAAGGCTGGAAGTTCTGCTTGGACGAGCAACCCTACGCGTTTTATGCAGGCTATGACGACATTGACTGGCAAGATGTGACGCTGCCACACGACTGGGCGGTGGAGCATCCTTTTGATGAGAGCTACAGCAGCGGCACGGGCTATGCCCGCGGCGGCGTGGGCTGGTATCGCCTGCGCTTTGACCTGCCGGAGGATTTGGCGGGCAAAACCGTGCGTGTGAACTTTGGCGGCATCTACAAAAACGCACGCGTGTGGTGCAACAGCAATTACCTAGGCATGCGGCCATGTGGCTACAGCAGCGTGACACACGACATTTCGCCCTTTGCACGCGCGGGCGAAAACGTGATTGCCGTGCGCGTGGAACACAACGATCTAGCCGACTCTCGCTGGTACACCGGCAATGGGATTTATCGCGATGTGACGCTTGAAATCATGGATGCTGTGCACTTTGTGCCCCAAGGCGTGTTTGTGTACTGCGTGGATGAACAGACGCTGCAGGTGCAGTGGGAGCTTTCGGCAGAAGCGGAAGTTAGCTTCGAACTGAACGGCAAAACCGTGACCGGCAGCGGCAAAACCGGCAGCGTGCAACTGCAAGTGGACAATCCCAAGCTGTGGTCGCCGGACTCCCCTGCTTTGTATACGCTAACCTGCCAGGTGTTGAAAGACGGCCAAGTTTGCGATAGCATGGACATCACTTGCGGCTTTCGCAGCGTAAAATTTGACGCGGACACGGGATTTTGGCTCAACGGCGTGAACATGAAACTCAAGGGCGTGTGCTTGCACCACGATGCCGGCGCACTGGGCGCTGCGGTGCCCAAAGAAGTGTGGCGGCGGCGCTTGCAAAAGCTCAAAGCTTGTGGCTGCAATGCGATTCGCACGGCGCACAACCCGCCTGATACCCACCTGCTGGACTTGTGCGACGAGATGGGCTTTTTGGTGATGAACGAGGCTTTTGACGAGTGGGAGGGCTGCAAAAACAAGTGGTGGCAGGGCCACAATGTGTATCCGCCGAAGCATTTTGGCTACTCGGATGCGTTTCCCAATTGGCATGAGCAAGACTTGCGCGACTTTGTGCGCCGCGACCGCAACCACCCCAGCATCATTTTGTGGAGCGTGGGCAACGAAATTGACTACCCGAATGACCCATACTGTCACCCGATGTTTAAGACGATGACCGGCAACAACGACGCCAACAAGCCCGCACAAGAGCGGCAATATGACGCCAACAAGCCCAATGCCGAGCGGCTTGCGCAGATTTCTGCGAAGCTTGTGGACATCGTCAAGCAGCATGACCCCACTCGTCCGGTGACGGCGGCGATTGCTTTCCCGGAGCTGGCCAACCAGGTGGGCTATCCGCAAACGCTAGACGTAGTGGGCTACAACTACAAGGAGCATCTGTATCGTGCTGACCGTGAGGCCTATCCGCACCATGTGATTTATGGCAGCGAAAACGGCCACGAGGAGGATCAATGGCTGGCGGTGCGCGACCATGACGACATCTGCGGGCAGTTTTTGTGGACCGGCGTGGATTATCTGGGCGAGGCGCAGGGCTGGCCGGTGCGGCTGTCCCCCGCAGGCCTGCTGACCACCGCGGGCTTTGAGAAACCGCGCTACCACCACCGCCACGCCATGTGGGCCAACGACCTAGTGGCGCACCTCGAAGCCGATGGCACAATATTTACAAATGCAGCACAAGTTGAGCTATTTTGCGATGGGCAATCGCTCGGCGCGAAAAACTTAGAAGGCTACACTGCGGCATTTGCGCTGCCTGCGCAATTCAATGTACTGCGTGCGGTTGCCACACGCGGTGACGAACAAGTCGAAGTCATCTACGAAACCCCGGGCGATCTGGCGAGCATTGCGCTTGATGCCGAGCAGGGCGAAAGCGTGGTGCAAATCATCGTTACGCTGCGCGACGCACAAGGGCGACTGGTGACCGACGATGCACTTATCACCTGCACGCTGCAAGGCGGCGAGCTGTTGGGCATCGACAACGGCGTGCCGGATGACCTGACGCCCTATCGCCACCACACGCGTAGCACCCACCGTGGGCAAGCGATTGTGTATGTGCGTGCGGGCTCCCCTGCTGTGTTGCAGGTGAGCTGCGGCGATGTGCGCGCTCAAGTGGAACTCACCGCTTGACAAACGCGCCGATTTGTGCTATACTAGATGTATTATTTCATTGAATTTAGGAGAAACCCATGCAACGTATTGTGACCCTGGAAACCCGCACCCTGCAAGAAAGCCTGTGCAACGGCGGCTGCGGCGAATGCCAAACCAGCTGCCAGTCGGCCTGCAAAACCAGCTGCGGCGTGGCCAATCAACCTTGCGAGCAACAAGCTGAATGATACACGGCTACACTTTACACGGCAAAAACATCATACTTGACGTGAACAGCGGGTCAATCCATTTGGTTGACCCGTGTGTTTTGCATGCTGTGCAGCATTGGGATAGCGTAAACCAAGCAGATTTTCCAGACATACAGGCGCTGATTGATGCGGGCAAATTGTTTGCGCCGGAGATTTCGCTGCCAGCCCAAGAGTCCAAGCCGCATTATATTAAGGCGTTGTGTCTACATATGGCGCATGCTTGTAATCTCTCATGCGAATATTGCTTTGTGCGCGCGTGGGACAAGCAGCTGATGAGTGTCGATGTGGGCCGCGCAGCCATTGACTTTTTGCTGGCCAACAGCGGGCCACGCCGCAACTTGGATATTGACTTTTTTGGCGGCGAACCGCTGTTGAACTGGGATGTGCTCAAGCAATTGGTTACCTATGCACGCGCGAAAGAGAGCGAAACTGGCAAACACTTTCGCTTCACGCTAACGACCAATGGCATGCTGATTAACGACGACGTGATTGACTTTTGCAACCGTGAAATGAGCAACGTGGTGCTGAGCCTAGATGGCCGCAAAGCTACCCACGACCGCCTGCGCAAAACGCCCTGCGGGCAGGGTTGTTATGACAGCGTGGTGCCGAAGTTCCGGCGCTTGGTGCAGGCGCGCGACGGCAAGGGCTATTACATCCGCGGCACCTTCACCCACCACAACACCGATTTTTTGCAGGATATCCTACACATGGCTGAGCTGGGCTTTCGCGAGCTTTCGCTAGAGCCTGTGGTGTGCGACCCCGCTGCGCCGCACGCGTTGACACCGGATGACTTAACACGCGTGCTGGAAGAATATGAAGCGCTTGCCCTAGAGATGGTCAACAGCGATTTTTCTTTCTATCACTACACGCTGAATTTGCGGCACGGGCCGTGTTACTACAAGCGCACGGCGGGCTGTGGGGTGGGCACGGAGTACCTTGCGGTGACACCTGCGGGCGAGTTTTATCCTTGCCACCAGTTTGTGGGCAGCCCGGAGTTTGCCATGGGCAATGTGTACCAGGGCCTCAGCCGCCCTGATCTGCGTGATAACTTTGCGACCTGCAATCTGCACGCCAAGGCCGAGTGCCGCAGCTGCTGGGCCAAGTATTTTTGCGCCGGCGGTTGTCCGGCCAATGCCTACCACGCCGCCGGCAGCATTCATGGGATATATAAAGACGGCTGTGCATTATTCAAGAAAAGACTTGAATGCGCCATATGGCTGGCAATAAGCAAGGAGCTGGATTAACCAGCTCCTATTTTTTTGTAGTCTTTTTTGCGGGCGGCTTTGTCTTGGTGGGCTTTTGTTGCTGCTCAATGCTTTGGCGAAAGGCGTCCATGAGGTCTGCAACATTCACTTGGCCAGTTTTCTTGGGCATGGCCATGTCATCGCCCGAAATCTTGCTTTCCAGCAGCTGGCGCAGCTTGGCTTGGTATTCATCGTGGTAGTCGGCCAAGTCAAAGGGAGCATCCATGGTTTGCAGCAGTTTTTTTGCCATGTTCAGCTCCTGTGCGGTGACTTTTGGCGAAGCTTTGCTGGCGGGCTGGGGCTTGATTTCATCGGCGAAGAACATCGTTTGCACCAGCAAGCCGTCCTGCTGCGGGAAGATGGCCACGAGGGTTTCTTTGGTGCCCAGCACGGTTTTGCCCACGGCCACGCGTTGCTCTTGTTCAAGTGCCTGGCGCAGCAACGCAAAGGCTTTTTCGCCACCAGGCAGTGCCTGCGCGTAATACGCTTTGGCATAGCAGATGCTCGAAATTTCTGTTTGCTGCACAAAATGCAGGATGGTGATAGCCTTCTCTTTTTCGGTTTTGATGGCCTCAAGCTCTTCGTCGGTGACGATAACATAGTGGTCTTTTTCGTACTCATAGCCGCGCACGATGTCGCTTTGCTTAACCTCTTTGTTGCAGCCCTCACATACTTTTTTGTAGCGGATGCGGCTGTGGTCAGCCTTGTGCAGCTGGCGAAAGCCGATGTCGTTTTCCTGCGTGGCGGTGTGCAGCGCAATGGGTATGGCCACCAAGCCAAACGACAGCACAGTTTTGGTTGCGGGCATAGAATCACACTCCTTTGGGGATAGTATGTGTATGAAAAACAACTTACACATCTACAACCAAAAGAGAAATTTTGACAAAACTACTGAGCCTCAAGCAGAGGCCATAATATGCCACAGCGAAGCGACCGAGCCCCGCCCCAGGCAGCGACATTTTGTCATACAACATCATGAAGCGAGCCGAAAGCACTACGACTTGCGGCTGGAGATGGGTGGCGTGCTGAAAAGCTGGGCCGTGCCAAAAGAGCCTTCGCTGACCGAAAAGCGTCTTGCCATTCAAGTGGAGGATCACCCACTGGAGTATCGCCACTTTGAGGGCACCATCCCCAAGGGGCAATATGGTGGCGGCACAGTGGTGATTTGGGACAAAGGCACTTACGAACTGCATGCACGCAGCGAAAATAACATCAAGTTCACGCTCCATGGCGAAAAATTAACGGGGAATTGGTCGCTGGTGCGCATGGACGACAAAAATTGGCTGCTGCAATTTGCAGGGGCGGCCGAAGCACCTGCGCTAATGCTGTGCAAGCTGACCAAGCAAGTGCCCGAAGACGACGGCTGGGTATTTGAACTGAAGTACGACGGCTGGCGCGTGCTGAGCACAGTGGAAGACGGTAGCGTAAACCTGCAAACCCGCAACGGCAACGACTGCACGCAAAAGTTTAGGTCCGTGGCGAAAGCGCTGCAAGGGCTTGGCCGGGATTTCACCATGGACGGTGAAATGATGCTGCACAGCAAGCCACTGCAATACATTGCCTTTGATTTGCTTGCGTTAAACAGCGAAGATCTGCGCGGCACTCCCCTGCTGCAACGCAAAGCCAAGCTTCAGGCTTTGCTGGCCAATGCACCGGATAGCCTGCAATATAGTCATCATTGGACAGAAAACGGGCAGCAGCTGTTCAACCAAGCCTGCGCGGCAAATTTAGAGGGCATCATCGCTAAGCGCGCAGATGGGCTTTACACCGGCAAGCGCGAGTGGCTGAAAATCAAGTGCGAAGATTACACACGCGGCGTGGAAATTTCCAGCCCCAACAAAGTTTTTTCCACCGAACCGCATGTGACCAAGCAAGACTTGGCGGATTACTACCAAGCCGTTGCGCCGCGCATGCTGCCGTATATTGAAGGCAGGGTTGTGACTGCAATTCGCTGCCCGGGTGGGGCTGACGCGCCCTGTTTCTACAAGAAAAACCCGCAATTGATCATCAACACAGCCGATGAACTGCTGGCCGAGGTTCAGCAAAATACTGTGGAATTTCACGTGTGGGGCAGCCGGGTTGACACCCTAGAACAGCCAGACATGCTAGTCTTTGACCTTGACCCAGACGAGGGCATGGGCTTGGAGCAAGTGCGCCAAGGTGCACGTGATCTGAAGAAAATTCTCGACAAGCTGAGGCTGAAATCATATCTAAAAACCAGCGGCGGCAAGGGCTACCACGTGGTTGTGCCCATGCCCATGGAAAACTGGCAGAGCTTTCGCGATTTTGCCAAGGGCATTGTTGACACAATGGTGGAGGATTGGCCGGATCGCTACACCGCCAACGTGCGCAAGGTGAACCGAAAAGGCAAAATTTTTGTGGACTGGATTCGCAACACGCGGGCGGCCACCAGCGTTGCACCCTACAGCGTGCGCATGCGCCCCGGTCTGCCGGTAAGCTGCCCCATTGCGTGGAGCGAACTGGGCCGCGTTGCACCGGATGGCATTGATATGGCTGAGGCGAAAAAGCGGCTAAGACGCAAGAACCCATGGGAGGATTTCCTTAAATGAAATAAAAAAGGCAAGGAGTAAATCCCTGCCTTTTTTGATGCTTATGTTGAAATAGCACTAGGCTAAAGCAAACTTTCAAATACCTCTGGCCGCGGGTTAGCAATTACCACATGCGCAAGCACCATGCCTTGGCTTTCTTGCGCAGCAACGCCGCAGGCCACGGCTTCACTCACAGCGGCCACATCGCCGGTGAGTACCGCAAAAGACTTGCCGCCAATGCCCGCGGCAAGCCGCAGCTCTACTAAGGCAACATTAGCGGCTTTCACGGCAGCGTCTGCGGCATAAATGGCGGCAGTGACGCTGTAGAATTCCATCACGCCTAAGGCTCCACATTGTTGCGGCTCGGCAGTGAGGTGGATGGCACGCACCACCTGTTCGTGCAGGCGGGCAATCAAGCAGTGGTCCACCACATGGCCTTGCGCCGAGGCAACGCCCGCATCCAGCGAGGACTGCACGGCTGCAACATCGCCGCTAAACAGCAAAAAAAATTTTCCCGGGCAGCTGGCACGTGCAAAAATGAGCTCTACTTCAGCCGTTTTGCACACAGCATCAGCCGCTTCAATACCGCGAGCGATGGATGAAAACTCCAAAAAACCAATGCATTTCATCTAACTGCCCTCCTGTCTAATTGTGATTGCATCGCCAACGCTAGTAATCACACCAGCGATGGAGGCGTGGTAGTCAACGCCGAGCTTGTCTGCTGGCGCGGCTGCTATGCGCTGCCCCAGCGTGACCCGCTGGCCAAGCTCAACAATCGGCTGTGCTGGCGCGCCAATGTGCGCGTTGAGCGCAATGCAAACTTCACTTGGCGTCGCTTGCACAAACTGCGCAGGCTCTGTTGCATACCACTTGCCCACGCCAGCACGCATGGCGGCCTTTTGCGTGGGAATGCGTCGGTCGGCACGATAATCACGTGCTTGCAAGTTGGCTTGACCTTTTTCGGGGCGCAGTCCCTGCTGCTGGCAGGCCTGTTTGATCAGCACGTTGATTCTGCGTGGATTAAGCTCCATGGGGCAGGCGTAGAGCTCGCAAACGCCGCATTCGCAGCAGTATTGCGCCGCACGCACCACGGGGTCATCCAGCAGTTCTTCAATGGCTTGCCCGCCCGCCGTGCGCCGCATGATCTTGTGTGGCTCTAGGGGATGCCCTAGCAGCCAGCGCGGACACAACTGCGTGCAAAAGCTACACTGAATGCAAGCCGCACGCGCGCGATTGCGGATATGCGTGGTGCTGAGTTGCGCATGTTGCCAAAGCCGCGTGCGCTGCGGCAGCAAGAGATAACCCGAGGTTGTTTTGCTCACATGCGAGGCGAGGGCTTCGTCTTTCGTCATGGCCTTGCCCATCATCGGGCCGCCGCTGACGACCATGAAGTCATCCTCCAAGGCTCCGCCCGCCAAGGCAAGGCAGTCTGCAAAGCTTGTGCCCAGCGGTGCTTTGATGATGCATGGCGATGCTACCGCCCCGGTGATGGTTAAATATTTCTGCGTGAAGGGCCTGCCCTGCATGGCGTGGTGCACCGCGAACATTGTGGCAGCATTGCTGACCACACAGCCCACATCAAGCGGAATGCCGCCGGGCGGCACCACACGTCCGGTGACTTCATACACCTGCACTTGCTCGTCGCCGGCGGGGTAAAAATTCTTGAGCAAAAATAGCTCCACCGGGGCAGCAAGCGCATCAATCGCAGCTTGCAACGCAGCAATTTCCGCGTGATAGCTTTCCTTGAGCGCAATGTATGCCTTTGCCGCGCCAAGCTGTGCTTTGGCAGCAGCCGTTGCCGCGACGATTGCCGCAGGCTGTTCGCGCATCAAATAGCGGTCAGTGCGAAGCAGAGGCTCACATTCCGCCCCGTTGATGATGAGGGTGTCTACCCCCTGCGCGGCCAGCTTCACATGCGTGGGAAAACCTGCGCCGCCGCAGCCAACCACACCGGCTTGCTGCACTTGCTGTTGCAGATTCATCACGCTTTCTCCGTTGGGTCAATGATGCCCACAATGGCGCAGTCGGCCGCACAATCGTCTTGCCCCAATGCGCGGCGCGCAGTGGAACCCGACACCACAAGCACGCGCTCGCCAATGCCGGCGCCCACTACATCGACCGCGACAAAGGACGTTGCATCAGCTTCTGATTCCACAACCATCAGTTTTAGCCCCTCTAGGCTGGATTCTTTTTTTGTGGCCCACACGTGGCCCACTACTCGGCAGATTACCATAGCAATCTCCTTACTTTATTTGAAAATTACTTCGCATTTGTATTGGCTGAACATATCTCTCGCGCTGGGCGTGATGATCGTGCCCTTGTGCAGCAGCACTTGTCCGCCGCGTTCGCATAATTGCTTTGCCCGTGTTTCGGTAATCACTTTTTCGGCGATCACATGCTCGGGTGCAGCTTGTTGCACCGCACGTTGGGTATGCAGCATGCAGGCGTTAGCTTCGTCGAAATCAATGTGCATGGCCAGTGTGAAGTTTTCGCGCACTCGCACAGGCACTTGCTCGAACACAACGGGCCTTGCGGTTTGCGCACGCACGCTGACCAAATCGCCGTCTTTCACGCAGAATGTTGCAGCATCATTCGGGTTCATGTGCACATGATTTTTCGCAACAATTGTGCTGTTCTTGGCCTGAAAAACGCCCGCAGGTCCAATGAGCGTTACCTCTGCAGCGTCTGCTAAATCTCCCGACAAGCGCAGCGGAGCATCGAGGCCCAGTTGGCGGCAATCGCTGAGCGAAAGCTCCACTTGCGTAGCCTTGCGCAACGGCCCGAGCACAGCGATATTCTCCAGCATGCCCTTGGGCGTAGCGATGCTCACCCGCTGCTCGCTTAAAAACTCGCCGGGCTGCGACAGCGCACGCACTTGCTTGAGCTCACCCGCGCCAAACAGCGCCGCAAAGCTTTGCGCGTTCAAGTGCACATGCCGCGCGCTGGCCTCAATGGGGATGCCGGCGAGCACCCCGGCTTGGCTCGCTTGATCTTGGACTAAACCAGCCAGCACCGAAGCGACAATTTCTTTGATTTGTTGTTCGTTCATCCTATCTCCCTCAAAAACAGAAGATACACCGCGCTGCTCATGCGATTGAGCGCTTCGATGAGATCATCGCGCGCAATGGCACAGGCAGCCAGTTCGGTTTCTCGCACTTGCGTGCGCACCACGTTGAGCGCCAAGCAAAGCGCAGACATATCAGCATGGGGCGCAACATAGTGCTCGTGCGATTGCGCCCGCAGCCCTGCGCTAGTTAGCCCAAGCAAGGCCGGCGGCGGCAGTGGTTGCTCTTTGACCTCAGCGGCCATGATAGCCTGCGCTAAGTCAAAGCAATCCTGCAAGCCAGCTGCGCAATCTTGGCGATTACACTGCCGTGCCTGTGCAATGCATTGCAGCAGCAGCGCTTGCAGGCTATCGAGCTTGCCACGCAACGCGATGCGCTGGTGCGTTTTGGGCACCAGTTGTGTTTTGTTCAGATGCGTCATGTGCTCCGGCTTTTGGAACACCACCGTGATGCCCCGTTGCGCGCAATACTCTTGCGCGGCGGGGCTGAGCTGCTGACCCATGGGCAAGCGCAAGAGCATTCCATCAGGCAGGCACAGGGCGCGCAGCTCAGCTTCTGTGACAAGTTTCATTATGCTCTATCGCTGGTTTCCAAGGTGGGTAGAATGCATTCCACTTCGTTGTGTGGGCGCGGAATGACGTGCACGCTCACCAGTTCGCCAACGCGTGAGGCTGCTGCGGCACCTGCGTCGGTTGCGGCTTTCACGGCACCAACGTCGCCGCGCACCATCACGGTAACCAAGCCGCCGCCCACGTGAACTTTGCCCACGAGGTTGACATTCGCCGCTTTAACCATAGCGTCTGCTGCTTCCACAGCGCCGACGAGACCTTTTGTTTCCACCATACCGAGTGCTTGTAATGTTGCCATTTGAGAATCCTCCTAAAATGTTTTTAATGTGTGTATTTATATCTGCCCCAAGCGCTGCATCACCTTGCGGGTGATTTCTGCAATTTGCTCGGGTGTGATATCTAGTTTGTTCGCCTGTGTGCTGGGCGTGCTCGCAGGAGCGGGGCTGCTGCCACGCAGCGAGCTGAGCTCTGTTTTGCCCCATGCCACCCGGCGCACATCCATCAAATGCATGGAGGTGACGTTATCCGATGTGGCGCTGCCGCCAATGGCACCGCAACCCAACGTGAGCGCAGGCGCAAGCGAGGTGGTTGCACCCACGCCGCCCAGTGCAGCCGGGGTGTTCACCAGCAGGCGAGACACCGGCTTTTGCAGCGCGAACTCGCGAATCACTGCCTGGTTTTGCGAGTGAATCACCATCGTGTGGCCCACGCCTTCGTTGTGCAGCAAATCCATGCAGCAAAGGCAGGCGCTTTCCCAGTCCGGCCGCACATACCACGCGAGGACAGGGCAAAGTTTTTCACGGGCGTATGGGTTGCGCGGGCCCACATCTTCTTGCCGTGAGAGCAGTACACGCGCACTGGCAGGCACCGATATACCTGCCATTTCTGCAACCTTGAGGGCAGATTTCCCCACCACTTGCGGGTTGATCGTACCATTTGGGCGCAGCAAGAGCTTGCCAAGCTGCTCGCTTTCGCTTGCGCTGAGAAAATGCCCGCCTTGAGCTTTGAACTCGGTTTCCACTTGCTGTGCTGCGGCGGATTCCACCACCACGCTTTGCTCGGATGCGCAGATGGTGCCGTTGTCGAAGGTTTTTGACTCGATGATATGCCGTACCGCCGTGGGGATATCTGCGCTTTTTTCGATGAAGGCAGGGCCATTACCGGGACCCACGCCAATGGCCGGATTGCCCGAACTATACGCAGCGCGCACCATGGCATCGCCGCCCGTGGCCAGAATCACACCGGTGTCGCGGTGGCGCATGAGTTCATTCGTGGCCTCCATGGTGGTGAGCGTGATGGCCTGCACGGCGTGTTCGGGTGCGCCTGCGCGTGCTGCCGCCTGCTGGACGATCTCCACCGCGGCCAAGATGCTGCGCTTGGCACCCGGGTGCGGGCTGATGACCACCGCGTTGCCCGCTTTAAGCGAGATGATGGCTTTGTAAAGCGTGGTGCTGGTGGGGTTGGTGGAGGGGATGAGCGCCGCCACAATGCCCACCGGCACGCCGATTTCCCACAGGCCTGCGGTGCTATCCTCGCGCAGCAGCCCGATGGTTTTCATGTTTTTGCAATAGTCCCAAGTCATCGCCGAACCCAGTAGGTTCTTCAACACTTTGTCTTCCCAGCGGCCGAAGCCGGTTTCTTCAGCGGCAAGTTTGGCCAATGGCTCGGCCTGTGCTGCGCCCGCGCTGGCGATTTCCGCACAGATGCAGTCGATTTGCTCTTGCGACAGCTTCGCAAGGGCTACGGCGGCTATTTTGGCGCGGCGCATGATATCACGCAATGCTTGTATGGATTCTAAGTCGCGGTCGAACATAGAAAAACTTCTCCTTAATAACGGTTCAAGTATTGCGGGTCTTCGCGCAGCAGCTTGGCAATCATGCTGCGCAGGGCCTTTGCGTGCATCACCCGCGCGGTGGCGTCGCCGAAGCGTCCTAGTGTCAGAACACCCGCTTGCAGGGCTTGAGGTTCGAGCTTGCTGAATGTGTCCGAACCAATGCGGGCACAGTGGCGATACTGCGGTGTGTGCAGCCGTTGCCCGGCATGGTTGATGACGTAAAGATCCATCTTTTCCGGGGAAATCGTGTCGGCAGCGCCGTCCCACTCCTCCGGGCCATGGATAAAAGTGCAGCGGATGAAGTTCACGCCAATGAGCAAAATCTGCGCGTTGCGTTCCCACAGCCGGTAATAGGCACCGCCCTTGCCGCAGGGCGTTTGGATATGCTCCTCGCCGGCCAAAAACTTTTCGGCGTCTGCGCCAAGTGCCGCCAGAGAATGCGTGGGGTGCAGCGAACGCAGCACGCCGGGTCGCTTGCGAAACAGCTCTGTCAATACGCCGACGCAGGTGGGTGTGTGCAGCATGTCCATCACGGGATTGCTGCGGGTGTGAACGTTGCTCCAAGTGTGGGCAGGCAGCACCAGCAGACCGGGCTGCATGTACTCCGTCAATGCGTCGAGACGGTGTCGCCGCGACCCTCGACCTCGCCAATGGCTTTGTATGAACTGTGCACCATCAGCGTGCCGTGGGGGTCAATGCCGAGGCTCGCCAGCTGCGACAGAAAATCTTGTTTGGTGTGCATCAACATGCTCCGATCAACGGTTCTTGCGCAACTCGCGTGACTTCTTCGGCGAAGGCCTCGCATGCTGCGCGGCAGGCTACTTGCTCACCAGTGAGCAGCGCCCCTGCAAAGTTGGTTTCGCTAGGCGGGCCATAGTACACGGCAAGCTGCACTTCAGCGGCTTTGAGGGCGGCATCAAGCGCCACGGTGGCCTCAAGCGGCGGGGCGATGAGATAGGCCATGGCGGTGCCCGCTGGCACATTGGCCTGCGCGGAAAGATAGGTGCCGGTGCGCGAAATGCAGTGCGCGAAATATACCACGCTGTTTTGCTCGTCCACGCCGTAAAATGCGGCGTCGTTTTCGATGTAACTGGCTGCTGCGCCGAGCCCCGCACGCACTTGTTCGGGGTCTGGCCCGGCTAAGATGCCGATGAACTCACCGGCCAAGCGTGTGCTTGCGTTGCTGGCTCCGCCATACATGCTGCGGGCATAGAGCACGCGAACTTCGGCTTTTTTGGTCGCTTCGTCTAGGGCAACATAGCCCACGTCGTCGCAGTCTGTGGTGAAAATACCCAAGCTGCGCTCGCCCGGCTGCGCGCCCAGCTGTGCGAGCAAAGCGGGGTCGGCGTTGGGCAAAATGCGCATGCTTAAAATCGTGGTTGGGATGCGGTTGCTGGTCATGGTGATTTCCTCTTAGTTCAATTCGTCTTCAGCTGGCGGCTGGAACTTCGCAATTACTTTATCCAGCTCCGTTGTGGGAATGAAGAATGTATCGTTATCGGGATTGCGGTTGCGCAGTTCCAAGCGGCGGTGCAGCTCCGCAACAGGTACGTCCATATAATGCAGCTTGAAGTTGACGCCCAGTTCGTTCGCCCGAGCTTTGTAAGCATCGCGCTCGGCACGTTTCCAGCAGCCAAAATCAAGGATGACGTCGCCGCCGATTTTCAACACATGCTCCGCGATATCCCACAGCAGCGCTTCCAAAAGATTATGCCGTTCATGGTGTTGTTCGTCGCCAACATCATCGCCAAATAATTTCAGGTGCCAAGTGTCACGCGTGAGTAGCAGTGCGTTTGTTTCCTGCGCAAGCTGGCGGGCATAGGTGGTTTTTCCACTGCAAGGCAGCCCGACCATTAAGTGCAGTGTGCTAGGCTTCATTGAGCTCCACCCCGCTTTTTTTCTCGCGATGCATGCGCCCAAGCACCTCGGCGACATACGCCCCGGCTTCCACGGCATTCAGCCCACCGCTGTAGATATTCGACACCACGGTGCGGCGAGCCTCGGGCATGCCAACCGTTGGCGCATAGGCCATGTAGGCACTCATGCTTTCGGCAGAGCCCAAACCGGGCCGTTCGCCAATGAGCACGCAAATCACTTTCGCACCGGTCAACTGCGCCACTTGCTCCATGCTAGCCACACGGCCGTATTTCACAAAGAAGGGCTTACCGCAGCGCAGCCCTTGCTGGCTTATGCTCTCGGTGAGCACAGGCAGAATATTTTCCAAGTTTGCCGCAATGGCTTTTGAACTGAGGCCGTCGGCGGCGTAGATGAGCACATCGCAGGGCTGAGGGTTGTGTGCGGCGATGGCCTTTGCGGTTTGTTCGCTGAACACACGCCCCAAGTCTGGCCGGGTGAGAAATTCATCGCGACTTTTGCATTGTGTGACAAACTCGGGTAAGTTTAGCTGTTGCAGCAACTCGGCTGGCACGTCGTTGTACACAGCATCGCGTGCCGCGGCGTGGTCAGCGCGAAATTGCAGGTAGGTGTCGGTGCGCAAGCGCGTGCCCGCACGCCCCACGCCAATGCGCGCGGAAGTTACTTCGGACTTGCTTGCGGGTGGGGTATGTTCAAGCGCCGCGGGCGTAGCTATTTCTGCGGCTTGCACTTCTAATATTGCCTTAACAATCAGATCAACCAGCATGTCTTGCGTCATGGCTTGGCCCTCCCGAAAATCAGCTCTGGCTTGCCTGCAAGCTCTGTGAGTTTGCCGTCACGTGTGATGCCCATTTTCTCCAACCATGCGTCGAACTCCGCAATGGGCTTGAGCCCCAGCGTGTCGCGAATGGCCGCAGCGTCATGGTATGCGTTCGTCTGATAGTTGAGCATAATATCATCACCGGCAGGCACACCAATGGTGAAGTTCACGCCGCTGGCGGCCAGTAATAGGGCAAGGTTCTCCACGTCGTTTTGGTCGGCCTGCATGTGGTTGGTGTAGCAGCAATCACAGCCCATGGGCACGCCCGAAAGCTTGCCCATGAAGTGATCCTCTAGGCCTGCGCGAATCACTTGGCGGCTGTCGTAGAGATATTCCGGGCCAATAAAGCCCACCACGGTGTTGACCATAAATGGCGCAAAGGCCTTGGCATAGCCATAGCAGCGGGCTTCCATGGTCACTTGGTCTGCGCCGTAGTGTGCGTCAGAAGAAAGTTCGCTGCCCTGCCCGGTTTCGAAGTACATCACATTGGGCCCGCGCGAGGTGCCATGTGTTTTCAGCAGCGCCTGTGCCTCTTGAATCGTCTCGGTGGTGAAGCCGAAGGCTTCGTTGCCTTTTTGGCTGCCTGCGATGGACTGAAAAATCATGTCCATGGGCGCACCTTGCTTGAGTGCCTCGATTTGCGTTTTGATGTGCGCCAACACACAGGTTTGCGTGGGAATGGCGTACTCCTGCTTGATTTGTGCAAAGCGCTTGAGGATTTCTGTCATGGTGCCCACGGAGTCGTTCACCGGGTTCAGACCCAGCAACGCGTCGCCGCAGCCATAGCTCAAGCCTTCCAGCAACGATGCCGTTACCCCCGGCACGCTGTCTGTGGTGTGGTTGGGCTGCAAGCGCGTGGAATAGGTGCCGCGCAAGCCGATGGTTGTGTTGCAAGTGGCAGGTACGCGCAGCTTGGAAGCAGCGTGCACCAAATCTAAGTTGCCCATGAGCTTGCACACACCCGCAACTACCTCAGAAGTTAGGCCTGTGCTGATGCGCTTGATCGTATCTTCAATTGAGGCAGTGTCCAGCAGAAAATGCCGCAGCTCAGCGATCGACCAGTTGCGAATTTCTGCATATACTTGCTCGTCCACGCCATCTTGAATGATGCGCGTGACGTCATCTTGTTCATAAGGCACCACAGGATTTTCGCGCAAATCACTCACCAGCAAGTTAGACAGCACTTGTTTGGCTGCCACGCGTTCCAGGCTGCTTTGCGCTGCCACGCCCGCCAGTTGGTCGCCGGACTTTTCTTCGTTGGCGCGCGCAAGGACATCCTTCACGTCACGAAACGTGAATGATTTTGCGTGCAGCGTGGTGGTCAGGTTCATGCCGTCTCCTCATCCAAACAATAATGTCTTTATCACAACCGGCAGCACTTGGCCGTTCATCAATGGCTTGCCAATGTCTAGGTAGCAGTCCGGCTGCCGCGCGTCAATGCCATCGAGGGTGATGACTGCTCGCTCCTGTGCGTGCGGCGTCATCGCTAGCCCAAGGGCTTTGCCGATGTCGTGCTGTGCAAGAAACACCCAGGGTACGTCAGCGTCAAGCTGCGCCTGGCTTGCGGCTTGGTGCAAAGCCTGTGCAAAACGCTTGAGTTCCTGCCAGCCGGGGCTTGGTTTGCCTGCAAAGGCAATGGCCACACAGGTTGCGTCTGTTTGCTGCACAAAATCGCACAGTGCTTGCGCAAAATCATCAGCTTTGCCGTGGTCGAAGGCCTCTTGCTCCTGTTGCGGCGAAAGTGCAAACACGGGCAAATTCTTCAGCGGGAATAAATCGGCATGGGTGTAGCCAATGGTGCTGCCCGACAGCGTGGTGGTGTAGCTGCCTGCACCCATCACCGTTGCACGGATGGTCTCTTGCGGGGCAAGCACCCGGTAGCCAAACAGGCGGCTGTTGCGCACAGCTTGACCCAGCAGCACACCAAAATCGTTGTAGGCAAACACTTCATGGCCCGTGCGATAAATGCAATCTGCAACACCGCCGCTAAACAGCAACGTGCTGTTGGGGGTCAGCAGATCATTCGTGTTCCGCTCAAGCTGCTGTGCCATGGCTTGGGCCAGTGCACGCAAATCGGCTAGGCTTGGTGTGTCGCCAACCCGCAAGTGCAGACCAATTGCCTGCACGATTTTTTCAGCATGTTCGCTGATGTATATGAGCTGGCCCTGCGGCGTGAACTTCAGCAAGCGGCCGCCAATGTCATAGCAAGCCGTTGCCGTGAGTTTGTCGCAGTCAAACACGGCAACATTGGTTGTGCCGCCGCCGATGTCGAAGTTCACCACATGCGCAGCGTTTTCTTGTGCATAGGCCTGCGCCCCGCTGCCTTGCCCGGCAATGCGGGATTCTAAATCCGGCCCGGCGGTAGCGACAACGAAGTCGCCCGCAAAGCCACTGAGATGCTGCAGCACAGCGGCGGCATTTTCGCGCCGTGCGCTTTCGCCTGTGATGATCACCGCGCCGGTGTCAGTTGCGCCAACGGCAAGGCCTGCTTGCGCAAACTCGCTTTCGACTAACACACACAAGGCCTGCGTGTCAATCAAGCTGTGGGTAAGTAGCGGGGTTTCGTGAATTGCCCCGCGATAAATCACTTCTTTTTTGGTGATGGCGATATTCGGCGCGGTGAAGCGCCCACCGAGATCTTCTAGGGTTAGCGTGCTGAAAATCACCTGCGTGGTGGAGGTGCCGATGTCAATGCCAACGCTCAGCAAGTTGTTTGCCAAAACATCGCCCTCCTAGTATGATTATATATCTTATATATTAACACGATTTGCAACAAAAGGCAAGTGTTTTTTTGCTGTGCGTGCTCAATGTCATCCCAAGAAAAACGCCACAAGCCGATCAATTCCCTCGTTGTACTTCAAGCTGGAAAATGACAGACGCAGCGTGGTGGGCAAGCCGAAATCTGAGCCGGGCACGGTTGCCACGCACTGCGATTCCATGATGCTTTTTGCCAAGGCAAGGCTGGTTGCAATGCCGTGCTGTTGCATGTACTTTCCGCATTCCAGCGTGATATAAAATCCGCCCTGCGAGTGGATTGCCTGCACACTGGGCACATGTTTGAACTGCTCCATGGTGTAGTTGCGACGCGTTTTGTATGCGTTGCGGAGTGTGTCGATTTCGCTTTGGTGCTGCAACGCGGCGATGGCGCCGTATTGCACCACGGGGTCAACAGTGAGCAGTGTATGGTGCTGCATCACGGTGAGCGGGGTGACCAGTTCGTCCGGCACAATGCAGTAGCCGACGCGTTTCGTATACATCCGCCAGCCCTTGGAGAATGCATCCGTTGTGATGAACACGGACTTCGTGTCACGCAGCTGCATCACAGAGATGCCGTCGTCGTCAAAGCAGGTGTTGGCATAAATCTCATCGTTGATGACTGCTGCCCGACCATCTACGATGTCATCAATTTTGTACAACTCTTCTTGTGTAAGCACATTGCCCAGCGGGTTGCCCGGGCTGTTGATAACAACAATCTTGGTTTTGTCTGTGAAGTTTTTCTCAAACGAATCAAAGTCAATGCGCAGTGTTTCGGGGTCAATGCGATAATACTTGACCTTGGCACCCATTAGCAGCGCGCAAAAGTGATACAGTGAGTAGTACGGCAGCGGGATGAGCACTTCATCGTCTGCGCCAAGCAGCAAGTGAAACAGGTTGCGAAACAACGCACTGGTGCCCGTGCCAATGATGAAATTCTTCGCGGGCACGGTGACGCCATATTTTGTCTGGTAATACTGCGCAAGTGCATCTTTAAGCTGCGGCAGCCCGGCGGGAAACACCTGCGTATATTTGCTATAGTCGCTGGCGGCATGCTGCATGGCCGCGATGATCTGCGGATGCTGCGGAAGTTCTGACTTGCCCAGCGTCATGCGAATCACATCTTTGCCTGCGTGTTCAAATTCATTGGCCATGGCATCCATGACAAACATTAAGAATTTTTCTTTCTCAAAGTCAACATTCAGTCGCAATTTCATGGCGTAATCTCCTTCACAATTAAGTCGCTTGTGTCATACATCACTTTCGCGTGATAGGATGCAATCAACTGCGAGCTGATGATTTTATCATGTTCACCGAGCAAATGCCGCAGCACTTTTCCGTTGCGATAAACTTCGCCGCCCTCGCGGGTGAAGCAGGCATCCACGGTATCAATGCGAAAGGTTTCATTTTGCACACAACTGCTGCGCAGTTCGCCGCAAAGATGATTATCCTTGATGGACAGAAGAATTTGATAGGTCAATTCCGTTTCATTCTTCAAACGCAGATCGCGATAGTTGTATAGTGTTGATGTGCCAGTGCCAAAAGGCACCTGCTGGCCAAACCCGGGATATAAATCCACCCAATCATGCTCATGTCTTTCGGTAATCGTTAAATTTGAATGCAGTGCAAGAAAGTGAATAAGATTAGATAACTGGCACAACCCGCCGCCCACGCCCACAGCAGGTTTGTTGCAAATGAGCATGCGCGCAGCTTGGTAGCCTTTGCGCGCGGTGCATTTGCCCAGCAGCCGCCAAAACGAAAACGTCTGGCCGGGACGGATGATGACATTTGCAAACGTTGGACACGCGAGTGTGACATTGATTGTTTTGTTTTGCTCGGTAACCGGGTCAAACGCCGGGGAATCCCGAAACAAAATGGTTTCGTATTGCACAACGCACTCGGGCAGCGCCGCAGCAGTGCTTTGCCGCGCAATATCGCGCAGCGAAGCCAAATTCTTCGCTCGCCGCACCCACCGGCATTTTTGTGTGGAAAGCCAATACGCCACCGGACCATATTCGCACAAGAGTTTTCTCATGTTAACACATCGCCTTTCTTCGCTTTACGATAGGGTGTGTTCTTATTTTATCACAGCTGCCGCAAAATGTCTAGTTACAATGTTGTAACCTTTTTGTGCAACCTAAACATTACGCCTCGCGGGAAATAAAAAAATCACGCATCCATAAAAGTGAACGCGCGAACTGTCCGCAGCGACTCGCCGCTGGTGCGAGAGACGGGACTTGAACTCCCGGCCTCTTGACCCCCAGAAAGTTTTTGGCAAAAACACAGCGATACACAACGACACACAAACCCTTATATATCTGCGTTTTCTGGGTTTTTCTGTGTCAGCCTATGTCGCTGATTTTGAGTGGATTTCGCTGTAGTTCCAGTAAAAATTCCAGTAGTGGCCGGGGCAAAAAATCGTTCAACCCAATTGTGTCATCAGTGGTGACACAATCTCATACGCAAGAAAAAACAAGAGATGGTATTGACTTTTTCCGAGAAACGGTATATACTACTAACAGTACACAATAAATTTCGTTTGTGTATCGTTAGAGGTGATTGTATGAAACAACTCAATCAAGCCAAACAAGCTATCCGGCAGGCGGGCGGGGTGGCCAGCATCGCTGATTTTCACGCCAACGGCCTTGCAAAGGACATTGTTGCCGACCTGTGCAAAGCGGGGCTGTTGCAACGCATTCGGCGGGGATATTACTGCCTTGCAGACGAAGTCGTGCTGGACGAGCAAATCATCGCCACGCTATATCCCGAAGCGGTGGTGTGTATGCACTCGGCGCTGTTTCACTATGGCTACAGCGATAGAACACCACTTGCGTGGTCGCTTGCGTTCCCACGCACATTTTCGCGTTCGCGGCTGAAGCTGGACTACCCGCCCATACAACCCTATTTTGTGCAGGACGATATGCTTGCACTGGGCAAAAGCGTGGGTGATTTTAATGGTGTTGCACTTGCTATGTATGACCGTGAACGCACGATTTGCGACTGCTTTAAGTATCGCGAAAAGATGGACGCCGAGCTATTCAACAAGGCGATTTACGGCTATACCAACGACAGCAAAAAAAACGTGGGCAACCTTGCGCAATATGCCAAGGAAATGCGTGTCTACAAAAAAATGATTGATGTGATGGGGGTAATGCTAAATGACGGATAGAGGAGCTTCCGTGCTTGCACGGCTGAAAAACAAGGCTGCACAAAGCGGACGTACCTATCAACTTTGCTTGCAACTGTTTTGCCAAGAGGAATTCTTGCGGCGGTTGCAACGCTCGCCTTATGCAGAAAACATGGTGTTGAAAGGCGGGTTGTTTCTTTATACCCTCACGCAGTTTGAGAGCCGCGTCACGGTTGACGTGGATTAACATACCCAACACGCCCGAAAAACTCTCTGCCGTGCTGCAAGAAATTATCCAAGCCGACACGGGCAACGATTTTATTACTTTTGAGATAACGCACGTTGGGGAAATCAGCTTGGCCAAGAAATACGCAGGAATCACTGCGACGCTTGTGGCACATATGAAGCATACCAGAACCGTCTTTAGCGTGGATTTCGGCGTGGGTGATGTGATAATCCCCCAGCAAGAAAAGCGGAAAATCCCAACGCAGCTTGATGGTTTTGCACCCCCAGTGGTGAACACCTATTCCGTGGAAACGACCATCGCCGAAAAACTGGATGCGATTTTGTACCTGAAGGCGTTTTCCAGCCGAATGAAGGACTACTACGACATCTACTACTTGGCGAACAAGTTCGACTTTGCAGGCGCAACCCTGTGTGAAGCTTTGCGAAAGACCTTTGCCAACCGTGAGCGCAACTACACCGCCGCCGACTTTGCGCAAGTAACAGCCCTTGCCAACGATGCAGATATGCACAAGAAATGGGCGGCGTTTTTGAAGAAAATCCAAGCCCCGACCATGACATTTGAAGACGTGCTTGCGGTGATGAATGTGTTCTTGGGTGGCGTGTTCTTGGCCGCAGTTGAGGGTGGCGCTTTTGATGGGGAATGGGTTGCAGCGAATGGTGCGTGGGAAAATCTTTAAGCCAATAGCAATTGTGTCAACGGTGTTGACACAATCAATCTCGCGGTTAGCATAAGTTGCTCTTCCCTAGTTTAGAGGTCTCTCCCTGAGTTCTTTAAGCAGAATTTGATAGAGATTTTGTCCACGATGGTTGAATCGGAATTCGGTTTCTTTTAGGTGTAGCGCGAACTTTTCTTTTCAAATAGTCCTCTTGGATTGTTACATCGCCGTCATCAGTAGCTTGTTCACCACTCAACGCCGCCGCGCATGAATTGATGAAACAAATCAAGGTTAGCCGCCAACTTTTCGGGAACTTCACCATCACAAAACGCACGGGTAACTCTTTCGTCATCAGTGAGGTCTGTACTGCGTTCAGACAGCATAACCAAACGATAAACGGTATCAAGTTGCTTTTGCCGCTTTATAATGGCACCTGCAAAAATGGTAGTGTAATCCGATGGTTCCATATCTACAAGAGCAAGCTGATTGTAAGCAGCACCAATAAGCGGTGCAACCAGATAGACATCTATTTTTATTTTAACAGTGTTATCAATTGCGAATAATTAGGTCTTTCAATCTGTATATTTTCTACTCTTAATTCAATAATCCAAGCTAGTAAATTCGCCAACAGTTCTTTTACCTCTTTTCGGTATGGACGCGGATCATTGACAATTGCATTATGTAACTGTGCCGTTATTGCACCGAAATAAAGTTGATTGTTTTCAGCGGCAGCCAACACTTGAACAAGCCATTTAAAGCCGATTGTTGAAACGAAAGCGTCTTTAATGGTCGATTTATCGGTTGTGCCGCTTGGTAGCCGTAGCAAAAGATAATCATCGAGCAGAATGTTGTTCAGCGATTTTGATTTTGGAAAGTCCTGCGTAAATAATGTGGTTATCTCGTTGTTCATTAAGCCGAGAATCTCCTTGTTCCATTTGGCATTTGATTTACCATCTATTTTTGCAGTTGTTATTTGATTCTTCATTAGCTCGTACAACTCGTCTGTCATTTGTGTTGCCCTATCAAACATCGTATTGATTTTTTGGAGTTCAACCTCGTTAACATCAGCCAATACAGCCATTTCAAGGTTGCTGTCGTCAAAAAGTCCTATTCCCTTTGATGTGAGATTTGCACTACCTACAACCCATCTTTTTTTGTCAAAGATAAAGGTCTTTGCGTGTATATTAAGCTGAACAAACAAGCTCCAATTATGCTGCCTACAATATTCATAGATGCTGAAATCGGTCGCGCCATTTAATATATCGTCCAAACTAAAACGCACCATCAACCTTTTTGCAACAGACGCATTGTAGATTTTTGAATCCACAAATTCTAAGGCGTTTCTTGTACAATATGCTGAGATAATTTGCAGATTATCTCGTATCTTAAGAAATTCCTGCTCCAATAAAGACTTTATACGGTCGTGATGAATTATCTCATACATCGTGCATCCTCCTATGAGTTATTGCCGATTTGCTCATTTATGTACTTTCTGAGTTTCTCATTCCAAGTGGTTATCAATTCATCGAAAGAACCGCGTTCTTTATCGTTTGCTTGGTCAATGGTTAGGACAAGCGAAGCAAGAAACAGCTCAAATGCGGTCTTAAAATCCGGATCATCCTCCAAGCGTAGGACAAAGTTCTTATAAAAAATATGGTCAGTATTGATAATACAGCTTGTCGTTCCTAAGCCGCGTAAATCGTAGTCAAAAAAGTGATTTCTGCCGTTGCTTTTGTATATGAAATTCACCTTATTCATGATATACAAATCAAGTATTTCATCACTCGGGTTTTCACCTGTCTGTTGTGTGACAAACTCGCGGGCTCGCTCACGAAATTCTTCTTCGGATTTTTGCTCGCGCTCCTGTTTACTGAACGACGGTGCAGTTGAGTGTTCCTCCGCTTTGTTTACGATTTGTTCGGTCTGAGAAATCTCTGTCTGCGCTGTTCGTGCCATTTTGCGAATGTCTCTGTTTCTGCGATACATTGCCTTTATTGTGTCACTAACAAAATTTTTAAGCTATAACCACAGCGGTTTTAGGTCCTCGTCCTCATAATCCTCGTCTGGTTGGCGTATAAGCTCTACATACTGTTTGTTATTTGAAACGCCGAACGCTTCATCAAGCTCAGGCATAAAGGAGATTTCACAGCCCCACCAACGGTGCTGCGGTTCATTCATGTTGCTGTAAAAATCAAACTGACCGAAGTCAATCTCGCGTCCCGAACGAACGACAGAAATTCCTTCGAGTTTCTTTACGTGTTTTCCCATTTGTGTGCCGCCAGGCTCGCCTTTTATAGCGGTAATATCATAAAATTCTCGCCGTACAACAGAAAATCGAAGTGTGACATACGATTCGCAGATTTTCTTTGACTCTTGATCACGGTATTTTATAGGCACCTTCATTTCGCCGTCAGGATATTCTGAATTTTTGAATGGTTCAAAAAGCGGCTCAGTATATAAATCAAGATTGCGCTCTTGGATTTTATCAGGGATTTCGAGGTTCCCCAAAACAAGGTTAGGCTTCATCAAAAACAAAGGATCGTTAGGCAAAACCTTTCTATCTAAAGTTTCGTTAACAGTATGCCTCAGATAAATGTTCTGTGTTCCCTTTTGAATCAAGTGCCGAAACTTTTGTCCAAGCGAAAACTCTAGGCGTTTAAAGAGCGGCGTAACTGTGCTTGGGCTAACCTTATCGCAGTCTTTCCAAACTACAAGCGTTCCATTTTTGGTGAAATCAAACGATTTAGAGGTGATGCCGGTAATATCCGAGTGCTGATACTGTAGATAATCAGCGTATTTTTCCGGAATTGTTGCAGGCTCTGGCTCGTCAAATTCTTTCTGAACGCCTTGCTGAATCAGCTTTATATCCAAATAGGTCATTAGGCAGTTTTCTATGCCATTTTGCCATGAATACACTTCAACACGTGGACAGGCGTGTAGCGATGCTTGCGGCAAGCCAACTCCGAATCTACCTATACCTTTCCTTTCTCGGCGGGTACTTGAACCAATTTGCAAACACGTGCTCAATTTCTCCTTATTCATTCCTGTGCCGTTGTCGAGAAAAGCGATTTCTGTGACAATTTTCCTGTTGCCGGATGTCACATATGAGGGCAAATCATCCGTCACCAAAACGAACACATCTCTTGCCTGTGCCTCGATTGAATTATCAATGATTTCTGACACCGCACTCTCAATGTTTTTGTAGCCGGTGTTTCGGAGCGCATCACCATACTGCTCAATGTTGATAATGGATTGACTCATTTTAGTTCCTCCTAATTTTTTTGATTGTGCGTTGTATTGAAACTCCAATAATTATCAAAATAGCTAAAGGCCTTGGATTCATCGTATTTTTTAAGATTATCCTCAATATCTACTAAAAGGCAAGTTTCGTTCCCTCCCATCATTGGACCACGTAACCCGCGCCCTATCATCTGACTGTAAAGAACAATGGACTGCGTAGGTCTAGTTATGAACACGCAACGAATATTTGTTGCGTCAAAGCCTGTGGTGAGAACCTCGTAATTTATCAAAATATTCAAATCATCCTCGCGATCTTTGAATTTCTGTATCGCTTGCTTTCTCATTGCCGTCGGCATATTTCCAAAAACGCAAGCATTGTTGATGCCCTGCAATGTAAGCGCGGCTGAAAGGATTGCACCGTGTTCAACAGAGCATGCAAACACAATAGTTGGAATATTCTCGTTGTTTAGCCGTATAAGTTTTTGAATGATAGATAAGTTTCGACTTTTGTTCCTGCCAATTGTTTCTAAAAATGCACGCGAATAATCGTCATAACCGTTAGCTGTTGCTTGAATCTTTAATTTTCGCATCTCTTGCTCGCTGAGTGTTTCAGGATAAGTCAATATTTCACGGACAATTTTTGCAAGGACTCTGCGACTTTGGAAATAATGAATGATATCAGGGTCGTTCTTTGCGTTCCTTGCTTTTGTTCTTGAAAGGTTCACGCTGTTCAAAACGTCAGGTTCTATTCCTATAAGCTTACTATCAAACATACTTACAAGTCGCTGTATATCCGTTGTATCGGCAATATTTCTTCCCGGTGTAGCGGTCAATCCTATCAAAGAGCGGTCGAGTGTATCTGGTGTTTTTGTCATCAGATTGTTTATAAGAGTTTTCGTTTCTTTCGCTGCCGCTTTATGTGCTTCGTCTATTATAATCAGCCTGCAATTCTGCACTAAGCGAGCGAATACATCTGGTTTTGACTTGGATATGGAAATAAGTTTTTGAGAGCTTCCAAAAAGGAATCCTGATAAATTTTCGCCGTCATCAGGTAGCTCAAATTTATCCCATAACTTATAAGTCGTGACGCTTTCCTTTCCGAGGTGCCGCCACACTGCCGCAAAAGTTTCATATGCTTGGTCAAGCAATTCCTTTGTGTGAGCAAGCCAAATAACAAGCCCTGATTTATTTAGGTTGAAATTGAAATAATGTATTATTGTGTGCATTGTGGTTTTTGTTTTTCCTGTGCCTGTAGGCATTTGCACAAGCATACGGTTAAGCGGGATGTTGTTCGTTAGCTCGGTCAATACACGTTGTTTGATTACAAACTGATAATCAAGCAATTCGAAGAATCTCTCATCGGCAACAATATCCTCAACTGAGTTTTCATCGAGAATTTCTTTTAGAAAAATATCTTCTTTGATTTCAAGAATATTAAGCAATCGGTCGGTTATGATGCTTTTCCGCCAACTGGCTTGCGCCACCTCGTCAATAATCCTCCATGAGTCGTCACATTTTGCAAATTTGCTTGGTAACACTTCGCGGAATGACAAAACCTCGTTTTTAGTTAATCGAGTAAGGAAACCCTTGCGAAACTCGCTATCTTTCAAGACAGAAACACCGTGAATGGTGGCTATCATTTCAGATAGCGTGGACTTTGTAAAAAGTCCTTGCTTGTCGCTCGGCGTCCATTCCATCAACATATCAGATAGGCTTTCACCAAGCACCGATTTCAATTCATCGGTAGGATAGGTAGACAATACTTTTTTAAATTTATTTAAATTCATCTTACTAGCCTCCTCAAACGTTCTCATGGATATAACTTAAGGCTTTGTCAAGTTGCTCAAAGTCGCTGTAGGTATTGAAATAACCAACGCTAAAGCGAACCGTTCCCGCAGGAAATGTCCCCATATATCTATGGGCGTTGGGCGCACAGTGCAGTCCAGTCCGAACGGCGATATCATGGTCGCTTAGGACTTGTCCGATGTTATCACTGCTATACCCATCAAACACGCATGACACAACACCTATTGCTTGATTATCGCCCTGTGTTAAAAAGATAGTCTTGATATTATCAAACTTTGCAAGCACCTCAAGCAGTCGGCGGCGGTTAGCTTGTTCTTTTTTATGAATGGTATCAATTCCAATATCATTCATCCATTTAAGTGCGGCGTTCAGTCCTGCGATTGCAGGAAGATTCGGAGTGCCGACTTCGTATCTTTTGGGAATGGTATCGGGCAAATCCAAATTTCCCGAATCAAAGCCTGTGCCGCCGTATAACAATGGCTCAAGTTTTGCCAACTTGTCGCAAATGAATCCACCCAAACCCATCGAACCATACAGCGTTTTATGGGCGGCGAACACGGCATAGTCTATGTTCTCGTTGTTCAAATTCGTGTCAACTAAGCCCATCGTCTGGCACATATCTATGATTGTAATGGAACCATGCGCTTTTGCCAACGCACATAATTTAGTGACAGGGGCAAGGATTCCGCAAACATTACTTGCGTGACTGACTACCATGACATCGGGCTTAGCATCATTGAATTGCTGCTCTATCTGCTCAAGGTCATACGAGAGCGCAGTTTTGTCAAAAGCGAGGGTGTGGATGCTTATATCGTATTTTTTTTGCAAATGGTTGATGACCCTCATCACGGCGTTATGCTCGAATGGTGAGAGGTATATGTTCGTCTTGCCCTTATTGATATCACTGTTAAGGATTACGTTCAGCGCTTCGGTCGCAGACGGCGTGAACACAACCACTCTATTCGGACAGTGGTTCAATTCGAGAATCTTCTTCCTTGTGTCCGCAACCAACGCCGCCGCTTTGGAAGCTAATTTATGCTGGCCACGGCCAACATTCACTCCACACTCACGGTAGAAACTGTCCATGAAACGATAGACTTCCTCCGGCTTCGGGAAAGTCGTTGCGGCGTTATCGAAATAAGTCACTTGTTGCCCTCCTCTCCACTAATCGGTTTTTTGATAGGTTCTATTGCCGAGTTTGCAAAATCCATGAAAAGATTTGTTGTTCTAAAATAACCAGTAGAAAAACAATCATATTTTATTTTTGAACCTCTCATACATTCAGTAGCGTCGTCCCAATCCATTTTATCGTCTGAAATCATTGCCGCAACTACTAACGTAAGTTTTACTTCCAAGTGCTTATTTAATTCGGCATTATCAATTATAATACGTTGATGTATTCGAGAAGTCGATTTTTCGACGGTAATTAGACCTAAACGAGTTAGGTTGTCAATATAACTTAGGATGTTGTACCATTTTTCACATCCTGCATTTAATCCTAAGTCGCTTAATTCAATTCCATATGGTTGACCACCCATAACAATTTGTGCTATGAACATTTTTGATTTATTAGAGTAATTCTTAATCGCTTTTCCGTCATCCTCATTACGTGTCATATGAAGATAATTAAGTATTTTTGCTTCATCAGGACAAAGCTGTTCAATGATTTTTGTGTATGCGGGGTGAACTTCGCCTATATTTTCAGAGTACATTGATTTTGCTAATAAACGTGCATACAATTCTCTTAGTTCATCGCTGTCTATGCAATTATTTAGAGCTTGTAGCAGTGGCACAGCAATATGAGCATCAGGTTCTTGAATATTTTCAGGCAATAAATCTTCCAGCTCTTTTTCTAACAATTCAATAAAGACATTTTTATTATGCTCTCTACTAATAATCCACTTTTCGAGGGGCAAAAGAGCCGATTTTATTGCGCGAGGAATAAGACCAACTAATTCAGCCGTTGGTTTTACAATAGGCTTTGCAACATCAGTATATACAGGCTCAACAATCGGTTTTGCAGCTTCAATTATTGTTTTTGCTAAGTCTTTATCCATAACTAATTCCCCCTAACACAATTTCTCAAGCAGTTCAATCAGCACTTGCCGCTTTTCCTGTTCGCTGATAGATTGCCCGTACTCATCAAGGTAGGCGGTCACTTCGTTTAGCAATAGCTTTGCTTTATCGCTGTATTCTGTCTTGTCAAAGCGTTTTGGAATTTTCTCGCCTTTAGCGTTGGTGATGATAATCTCATACGATGTCGAGCTATCGGCATCTGTTTCCTTTCGACTGTTGAAATCCTCAATGGTGCTTTTGAAAGCCTGCAAATCCCGCAGGAATACATCGACCGTATCGTTATTCCAATCGTCAATCCGTAGGTAAGTAACCGCCTTAGCAAGCCGTTGGACGAACGTACTTTCATCGTTCGTAATGTTCTTCATCAGTTCAAGGATGTTGTTCTCACTGCCTGAATAAAGGTATTGCTTTGTCCTGTCGCTCAAAGATTCACACCAGTCTTTGATGATTGATGTAAGGCTTCCATTTGGCTTGCCGGACGAAAATATCATCTTGACCGAAACGGTAAGCTCTTTGATGAGGTTGCTCACGGCATTGTCATACTGGTCTTTGGTGTCACGGATGATGTGGACAACATTGACCGAAAACTCTTTCAATCCATAAATGTCGAACACTGTTTCAAATAGGAATTCACGAGGATTCGGATTGAGTTGCTTCAAATTGCTTGTAAATTTTCTCTGAGTAATATCAATCTTCTCGTTCTTGCCGTCTGCTTTGAATATCGTGGCCATTTCTTTTGCGTACTTCGGCAATGAAATAAACCAACGATTCATCGCAAGTAAAAGGTAAGTGAAGCTGTTGTATGACTTTTCGCGCTCGGTCACGAACTCCGCAAAGAGTTCCTCAAGCTGCGCCATGTACTTTGCCTTTTCCTCGCTCCAATCCTCAAGAATGACCGAATATTCGCTTGGATTCTCATTGATGTCGTTGAGAAGCTCCGGCGTGATTTTGACCTCGTTTCCACGATAGAGGATGACAAGATTCTTCTTGTAAAGGTGAAGCACAAGGGCAATGTAGATGGGTATAACGCCGAGTTTTAGTCCAAAGCCATTCTCGTGCAGGGTGAGGGTATCGTAGAGCGTTTGAAAGCCCGCCCCGCCTTTCTTTGCGGCTTTCTTGGTGAAGAACGAGCTTATTTCAGAGAGCATATCACGCATCAGTGCATCGTTGGGTTTTAGTTCGACAACAGGGTCGGTATCAATATTTAACAATACGCCAGTTTGAAGCAGTGTGCTTCTCATAATAGAAACATCCTGTCCTGTGCCGGATAGTCCGATGCTAGGTGCTAATTCGTTCGCCAAAAGTCCGGCAAGTATCTTTGTCCTACTGTTGACCGCCACGGTAGGCAGCTCGTTCTTATTGACGGATTCGTTATTGATTACAGGCGTTCTTGAAAATACTTTCTCGCATATATCGGACAAAAGCCCTGTAAGCTGTGCCTTGCGTTGAAAATTGAATTGCTTTCCATCATAGAAATACATTGCGCTTCCATTTTCAGGTCGTGTATAATTATTGATGAAGCTGCCGACAACCTCTGACAAGTCATCAACATAGATGGAATATTCGTCATTTAGGATTTCATCTTTCGTATTGGCGGCTTCGTTTTTCAAATATGTAACCGCCGCATAGTCAAGCGCATCCTTGCCAATATCAACGAATTGCTTAGGTAGGACAAAGACAGTCCTCGTTTGCGGTGACTTGTCGCTTAGGATTGCTTTCTTAATTTTTTCAATATCAGATTGATTATCGGGTACGATTGCATATATGACACCATCGGCCTTGCTGTTGGCAATATGTTTGTTCCAATCTGTCACAGAGAAGAACTCTACGCTGTCTATGAATTTGAAGTCAAAATAACGGATGATGTCGTTGTCATCGTTGTAGGCGGTTGGGTACAAAAAGCTGTCAAAGACGGAATTGTTCAGAATGGATGTCACCTTTGAACTGCCCAAACGTTGTGCTTTGTACTTTTCGATTTCCTCACGGATGTCAACGCCGCTTGTTTCTTTTATTTTCAGATAGTTATTACTCCGCTTGAGATAGACAACGCACTCATTGTCTATGAGGTCTTTCAAAGCAAGGTCAATTTCTTTCGAGTCGTTCATTGCATCACGGAACGCATCGGCAATCACATCAACAATCGGCGGCAGCTTTTCAAACTGCTCCACGAGGTAAATGAGTGATATGGTCTTGATTATTTTGGAATGGAGGGACTTTTCCTCAACTTTGTGTAATACGCTTGTCGTGAGCTTATACATTTTGTGGACTTCACTGGTGTATGGCTCTTTGCGGAAAAGCGGCTCAAAATAGTCATAGATGAAATCCGGGGTGAGCAAAGCAAAATCGTCTTTCGCGCTGTTGAGAAACGCAGGCAAAGTGTGCTTATCATCAGACGAAAGGAAAGTGAATAGAGTACGCTCGTTCTGCGCCACTTTTTCGGACAGCCGGGGCAGGATGAATGTTGAAATCGGATGAAGCGGATAGCACCCCTCAATAGCTGTTACAAGCTCATCATCACTCTGTTGTTCTAACAAACCGTTTTTAATAAAACGGTCTTTCAAATCATCAAAACGCTCCTTGTTCGCCCGTTTGAAATCACCCCAAAGCTGTTCATTCTTGTGGACGACCGCTGAGATAATCTCGTACATCTGCGAGTAGTTGTTATGAAGATTGACGTGCTTGAAGCGACCCGAAACGCCACGCCATCCGTCAACTTTATCTTTCGAGAGATTGCCGTCTATGTAGTTGGCAATGTCTTTATGGCTGATAAGCATAAGGTGGATTTGGGTAGAACCGCTTCGGTCGCACTTTTCGGCAAAGTCTTGAAGCATCTTTATATCGCTGTTGGTCGCCGTGGCGATGCTTGATTCAAGATATTTGCTGAACTCATCATAAACGACATAAATGCCGTTGTAGCCTTTATCCTTGAGCTTAATGGCAATGTTTTCGTAAAGTTCGGGAATGTCAAAGCCGAGGAACGGATTGAATGAGCTGCCAGATGTCAAGGTTGGATAAAGCGTAGTGAACTCATCGTAGGCAGCGACATCAAACTCATCCAATGCCAGGATAAAATCTTTGACTGGCTTACTGAGTTTTTCAGCAAACTTTTTATATGTATCGGGGTATTGACCCCGCCAATTCTCAATTTGAGTGACTGCTGCCTTGAAATGAGTTTCGGGCATCAGGTCGGATAGTCCTTCTTCGTTAAGGGCTTGCTGTAACGCACTCATAAACGACTGCGTAAGACTCGTGCTGCTTCCACGCACGATAATGGGGAGAATCATTTGCTTGCTCTTGAGATACTCAACCGCAAACTCATAAAGGGACGGATTATTCGTTTTCATCTTTTTGAGAAGCGCATCAAACATCGCCTTGTCCTTTTTGAACAACAGTGACATCAAAACCAAAACAATATGAGATTTGCCTCTGCCGTATGCGCCAATAAGAATCCTTGCCCTTTGGGTTGACGATGCAACCGTAGAGAGCAAAACATCCTCGATGACATCAAGCGATGACATAGTAGGAATAAACCCACGAACCTTATCATCGTTGTTAATGTCATAGGCGATATTGACAGAGGTTTGAAACCCTTTGGAAATATCAATTAACTCTTTCATGCACTTCTCTCTCCCTTTGAGCGTTCATCCGTTAATTGCACGGTAGTATTGCTCAATACACTCATAATAGTCCCATTCCGTTTTTATCTGAACGACATCCAACCCTGCTGTTCGCACAACCTTGATATGTCCCATCAATTCAATCTTGTAGAGCAGGGTGGTAAGACTGATGATGTCAAGATTGAAAACCTTTCCTGCGTTGCCGTTATCATTCTGAATGGATGATATGCGAACTTGACCTGCTCCGTTGGCCTTGTCTAAAATAACCGCAAGCAGAATCAACGGATGTAATGCATCTTTCTTCGGCGCACTCTTTCGGTATATTTTCAATCGGCTGCCATTCTTCTCTGTGCCAACAATATCAATCAATCCGAGTTCGCCAAGTGGACAGTCAATGTTGCTTTCGGGGCGAACCTTTTCAGGATTTGATTTCATTCGTGGGACATAGGTGCTGATGATGCAGTTGAAATCATCCTCAATCGTTCGCACAGGCTTTTCGCCCTCATCGCTGTTGCGTAGGTATTTATTCAGTTGGGTAAGAAAGTCATCCCTCGTGAACTCTCCGGCTTTGAATTCATTGAAAAAATACCACCATGATGTAGCTTCGGTGTCCTTGCCCTCGCTTGCCTTGACAAGCTGATAGTGTAGCAGCCACAGCGTTCCCATTTCCTCAAAATAACGATCATTGTCATTGATGATTTCGCCCAAGTGTGTCGGTTTTTGAACACGCTGTCCCGATGTTGGTTCAGTGGTCAAGCCAACAGCGACCATCCAATAACGCATAGCCTTAACCATGTTCGCGCCGATGCCAAGAACGTCCATCGGATTGTTCTCACGGCTGACAAACACATCAGGATTGGCAAGCACATTTCTCATGCCTTTTGAGAGCCAACCTTTTCTTATGAAAAATGTATCATGTGCGCGAAATTTCATGTCAATTTACCCTTTCGTCTTCAAATATTTTTCCATCAGGCAGCCGCCCTCAAGATATTTCGCAGTCACGCACATCTTACAGCGTTTACATTTCGCATCGCCTACATGGTAATCGCCGCCGATAATAGAAATTGCACCGTATCGGCAAAGTGACTCGCATTTCAAACAGCGGCGGCAAGCATTGTATTTCTTTACCTGATAGCCGACCATGCGCTGTAGGTCATCGTGTTTCGCCACGTTCATCGTCTTAACTTTGACCGAGTAATCGTAACCATCTTGAGCGAACGGTTGGATTGAAAGAATCGGCACATTGGTATTCACATCGACCACGATGGTTTCATTGATGAGCTTGCGACCAAGCTCCGGGACGATTCGTCCGAATGGGATGAACAATTCGATGAAGCAGTCATCAATCGGCTTGTTCAGTTGGTAGACTTTTGCGTTATCTTCGGTCGTGCAGTTCGTAAACCGAATCTTGACATCCTGCGCCGCTTCCAAGCCGTTTCCGCCTTGTCGGGCTTTCCATTTGCCCGAATCTATGTATTCTTCGGGGTCGGGTTTGCCGATGCGCTTCGCAAAGCTTACAAGAAAGCTGTGCCACCTCTCATACTGCTCCGGCATATATATTTGTGAAAGGAATTGCGCTCGTTCATTGTTGTTTGGACAACACCAACAGCCAACACGATCATATCCCAAACGGTAGGCATCGTTGAAATCAACTTCCTCGCCGAATATGTAGAGCCAAATATCAATATCTTTCCAAAGGAATATCGGGGATGCCACAGTCTGTTTTTGTATCTTGATTGATTCCGCATCGTCCTCAATACGGTTGTATTTACTCCTGTTTACCGATTCACATTTACGAATTCCGTAAAAAGTGAGGATGTCCTTATCCCGATACATATTGTTCAAGACCCTTGTTATGGGGCCTGTTTTGAACATCGTACAACACCAACGAAGCATCCGTGCAGGGGGACCGATGTCCTCGCATATTTTATAGAAGTCCTGCTCACGATTGATTGCCGTCTTGAAAATGGCTTTAGGATTGTCCTTGCGGTAACGGTCGGCGTAGTCAATAGTCAAAGGAAACTCAAGCGTTGTGTTTCCAAAGATATGCACGAGGGATGGGTCGCCCAACGCTTTTACGGCTAAATCGGCGGTGACAGTTGAATCCTTACCGCCCGAAAAGGAAATAACAACACATTCTCTCGTATAGCTCTTGACCGTATCAGCGATAAAGGAGTGTGCTTCGTCAATGATATAGTGAAGCCGTGCCTTGTTCAACTCAACAAATTTCTTGATATACTCATCAAAAGCGACCGAGTTGTTTTGCGCTTTGAACTCATTGAGCTGCTCACGGATTACTTCCGACGGCACTTTCTTATAAAATTTCGTTGTGATGGCAACTGACTTGCCGTTGATATAATAACGGTTATTCGATGCCCACACGCTGTCATTGATGTAAGCGAGGGGCTTTCCCTGTAAAATTTCAAACAACAGTCGTTCTTCGGGGAATACTGGTCTTAAATCGGCACAAAGGTATGATGTCTTTCGCTCGCACAACGGGCAGATGTCTTTATCTATATCGCTTGCGTATTTGATGATAGGAGCTTTGCAATCAACACACCAATATATCACAAGCGGAATGTCCTGCTCTGTAACCGAGCAACAGAGTTCGCATATCTCACTGTTTGTTTCGCGTTCACAACCTTTGCACCACATAAATCCAGTATCCCTTTCTAAAAGATTCTTTCAAAAAACAATCAGCTATTATTTTTCTTAAGGCTATTCCTACCCCTTTTCTCCCTCTCCACCTTCCCCCTAGGAAAGGCATATCTCCACTCATCATACTCCTCTTGCGTAATCGCCCCAGTTTGCAGTTCGCTGAGAACCCTGCACCAATCCCAGAGGTCATCTTCCGGCGAGGTTGGTGCAGTTTTTTTGTTTTGTCGGTCAATACAAAGCATGACTTGTCCATCAACTTCAACTGGATGCAGACCGAAGTCATCTTCCATACTGAATAACACCTGCATCACGCCATGGCGGTTTTCAAGGCAAGACTCAGCCAAAGCATACGGGCTTAGCTTCAACGCAAAGGCCAGTTTCTCCAGCTGCTTGAACGACGGCGTGCGATTACCAAGCTCGTAGTTTCGCACGGCGGGTTCGCTCATGCCGGACATAATCGCAAGCTGTTTTTGGGATAGCTCACGCGCTAGCCGGAACTTCTTAATTTTCTCACCAATTCTCATGTTAAACGTACCTCCAGCACCTATTATACCACATTCCGTTCAAAAATGAAATATATTTTTCAAAAAAACTTGACAGAACGCAAATGAACTGTTGTAATACAAATAAACCAGTACGATATTGAACGGAAAGGAGGCGCACACTCGTCGTTCCCGCCGGTGCGGGGCGCAGGGGCGGCAGCCCCGCCACACGGACTTTGGAACAAAGTCTAGTGTGTTACACCTTAAAAAGGTGTACAAGCGGGTGCGATGATTTGACCCAACATAAAGAGAAAGGGGGAACTATGCCATACGCAATACTTCGCATGAATAAGCACAAGGGTGGTGCGACAGGCGCCATCGAAAAACACCACGAGCGCGGCAAAGAAGCGTACAAAAGCAACCCGGATATTGACATCAATCGTAGCAAAGAAAACTTTCATATCAAAGTGCCGCAGGGGAAATATCACCACGAAGTTCAGCGCAGAATTGAGGACGCGAAGTGCCGCACTCGCAAAGACAGCGTCCGCATGATTGACACGCTCGTCGCCGCCACGCCGGAGTTTATGCGAGCTTTACCAGCGGAAAAGCAAAGAGAGTTTTTCCAGCACGCATATGACTTCATGCGCGACAAAATTGGCGAGGAAAACATCTTTGCAGCCGTCGTTTACATGGACGAAAAAACGCCGCATATGCATCTTTGCTTTGTGCCGTTGACGAAAGATAAGTGGCTCAGCGCAAAAGAAATCCTCGGCAACAGGGCAGCCATGCACCGCTGGCAAAATGAGTTTTACGCGCACATGGCGACACGGTGGCCGATGCTTGAGCGTGGCGAACCTGCCATCGAAACCCAGCGAGAGCACCAACCTGTACAACAGTTCAAGCGAACAACGCAAACGCCGGAGTTCATTCAGCTTTGGCAGAAACACGAGCGACTGCGACGACGCTGGGCGAAAGTGCCGTATCCCATTAAAGAAATGATAGTGGAGGAAGAAAGAAGAAAGCGCGGCGTTAAAGCGCGGGACGCAAGATAACTGAAATTGAGGAGGAAAGCAAATGAAAAATCACACGTCATACGAGCATCTTCCGTTGATGCTTAACGCGAATCAACTAGCTGGGGTGCTGGGGATTTTGAGGGCGGGAGCTTACGAGCTGATGCACTCGCGGGGCTTCCCAACACTGCGAATCGGCAAGCGGATGATGGTGCCGAAAGACCACTTAACCCGTTGGATTGATCAGCAAAGCGGATTGATTTAAGATGAAATTTATGGTATAATGGATGCGGCGATGAAAGGAGGCTAACGCCATGAATCAAGCAATAAAAGAAGAGAAGCGGCGACACTTTGGACGGTAGCACCACTTCTCAACATGTATGCACAACTGCCGAAGCAGCAGTACGCAAATTAGGCTGCGTGTTGTTCCTTCGGCGGGGTGTGTACCCCAACTTAGAAAGGAAAACACGAATGAACAACAAAACTTGGAGTCCAACCCCGACAGAACAATCCATGCTCATTTTTATGGAAGAGCACGAGCCGCAGCTGCTTGCCGAACTGAAAGCTGAGGGCACGCTACAAGAGCACTTGCGCGAACACGCCCGTTGGCATCACGACACGGTGGACAGAATTGCCGAGCAAATGGGCGGCGGCGCAAACGCCGAAGCCTGTGCTCGCGAGGCTGTGCGCGGCATGGTCTTCGAGGGGAGGCTGCCATATGAGTAAGAAACGCGGCAACGGCGAGGGCAATATGCGCAAGCGGCCTGATGGTCTGTGGGAGCAGACTTTCATGCTTGGTTACGGCACGGATGGCAAACGCAAGCGGAAATCGTTTTACGGCAAAACACAGAGGGAAGTCAAAGCGAAGGTTGCGGAGTTTCGGCATCAGCAGGCCATGGGGCTGACCATCGACCCAGACATCCCTTTTACGGAGTGGGCTGACACGTGGTATGCGGGGCACCAAGACCAAGTTAGCGCGGTGACGTATGAAAGCTATCGTTACACGCTCATCGCGCTGAAAGAGGCGTTCGGCACACGCAAATTGCGCTCCATTAAGCCGCTGGATGTAGAAATATTCCTCAAGTCCAAGCAGAAAGAGAAATCAGAATCAGCCGTGAAGAAATATCGCGTCATGCTTTACCAAATCTTCCACAAAGCGGAGGCGAACGACCTCATCATCAAAAACCCAGTGCGGTTTGCGGACAAGCTCAAGCGCAAGAAAATCGAGAGCACAAAAGATGCTTTCACCCGTGAGGAAGTCGCAATCTTGTTCCGGCAACTGCCCGACAATCGGCTTGGGCATACAATAAGGCTGATGATTGGCACGGGGCTGCGCTTGCAGGAAATCGTCTGCCTTGAGCAGGAACACATCGCGCCGGATGGCAGCATGATTCACGTGCGGCAAGCGGCCGAGAACATCAAAGGTCGAACCGTGCTCAATCCTGGGCATACAAAATCGCAACTAAGCAAGCGAGACATCCCGGTGCCTGCGTTTGTGCGAGGCAGTGCGCTCTTTCTGCGGGTGAACGCGAATCCCTACGCATGGGATGGCCGCGAGCCGGGCAGCGTGTATAACATGCGTACGTTCCGCGCGAAGTACACCACGATGATGAGCAAAATTGAGGGCGTTCGCCCGCTGACACCGCATTGTTGCAGGCACACTTACGTGACGAATTTGCAGTCGCTGAATGTGCCACTGGAAGTCATCGCGGGACTCACAGGCCATTCCGAAATTGAAACCACGCGCGGATATTTGCACATTCGACCTGAAGCTGCCATCAAAGTGAGCGAAACATATTCGCGCGAATTGGCCGGGCTATTCTGGTAGCGTTCCAGTATAGTTCCAGTAGTGGCCACTTTGCAAGCAAAAATGAAAAAGCCCGAAGCAGCTAAAACTCAGCTGTTTCGGGCTTTCTGCTGGTCCGAGTGAAGAGACTTGAACTCCCGGCCTCTTGACCCCCAG
>Ga0131853_10001654_pt1 | contig 39911 bp, 32 predicted proteins | sample TergutLab28metaG_FD_92764 | JGI IMG/M metagenome (GOLD analysis project Ga0131853, IMG submission 92764) | Labiotermes labralis P1 segment gut microbial communities from Petit-Saut dam, French Guiana - Lab288 P1 (version 2) (version 2) | ecosystem: Host-associated > Arthropoda: Insects >...
AACAGCTTAACACAAGATGACCTGCAGCACTGCTTCCAACAGTGGAAAATTCGCATGGAGCGGTGTAGGGATCGGGGAGGGGACTACATTGAAGGGGATAACATTTCGATTGTCTGATTTTTTCCAATAAAGGGTTAGAGCATGAATCCGGTTTCTTTATTGCCACACCTCATATAAAGGAACCCTTTTCTTGTGCTTATAAAAGTTTCATTCATAAAACAATTACATAGTCTAGTTTGTGGTTACCAACATTGCAGAAGAACTTGCTGCATCTATCTGTGGGGTAGCTCGCCATCCTGAGGATGCACACAGTATGACCCTGAATGTTCACCACTACAAAAGTCTCAGACCTCATGAGTTGCAACGTACATTCACAACAGTGTCATAATACAAAGGTGATTTCATTATTTTACTATAGTTTATTTAGCCCTCTCCCATCCTTTCGTATATAATGTGACACAAAAACACCATGCATATGAACTATATACAGAAATACAAACCTCTTGCCACCTGCTGTTTCTGTACACAGACTATTAGAACAGCTATCAAAGAATGTTAAATGGAAAGATCATGATATTCATCATACAAAAAAAAAGTGCATTTTAATGCAGGTGGAAGGCTTCTAACAGTGGACCTGCATGAAAAAATAATGTTGAACCCTCCTGACAGAGAATAAGAAGCATTAAAAAAAACTTGGAGACAAACAACAGGCAGTTTCAATACTAGAAAATTAACTGAAAGACACGTAAATTTACCACACCTGAATAAGTTCTCGGAGGCCCCTCTCATCCTGGGTAACATCATTCACAGTTAGGACTTTACGTTTTGCTGCTTCTCCTTCACCCAGGTAATGACGCACCATTTCACTCACTGTATCAACCTAGGAAAGTAAGTGCAACTATGAGTGTCACAAATTACTGAATTGTACACACACAACTCACTGAATGCTGTCTTTTCTGTTATGATACCACTGTCACTGACATTTTGGAAAAATCTGCTGCCTCTGTCTTCAGAGTAGCCATCTGCCCCATAAACTGTGCTACCATCTCAAAATCCTGATTTCCTTCCTGTCATGTAGTCCTTGATAACAGAACTGTGTTTTCCCCTTCTCTATACACATTATAAGAAAAATAAAGAGGGGGGGGGGGTAACAATTTCACTCTTGCTAGTATTTCTTGCTTCCAGAGTCTTCAAGAGCTCAGACTTCAAATTAAGTTTAAAGCCTTGCAGATTTACATCTTAACTTGCAAGTGGCAAATTGTTACAAAACACTTACACATTCTGGTTTAGATCTTTAACACCTAACTCCACATAGCAAAGTCCTTCTTGACAGCCCAACAGTTCAACTAGTCAAAAAATTCCCCCCATTTTGTGGAACCTGAATGCTTATTACTGTGCCATGAGCCTGCTATTGGTGCTTGTCCTGACCTATATGAATCCATATTTCATGAACAGTACGTAACAAGGTCAATATACACCTAGGTTCACAAAACGTCATCAGGTGGATACAAAACTATGGTCACAAAATGATAAAATGGATGCATAATGATGGTCACAAAGTGATCAGATGGATGCATAATGATGTTCATAAAGTGACAATATGGATACATAACAATGATCACAAAGTGATCAGGTGGATGCATAACTATGGTCACCAAGCAATTATATGGATGCATAACAACTGTCACAAAGTGAACAGATGTATGAGAACTGTGCTTTCCTGAGTTATTACTTAGCAAATAGTGGTGATCATATGGATGCACAACTGTAGTCACAAAGCAATGAGATGGATTCATAACTACAGTCACAGTTATCAGAAGGATGCATACATATGGTCACAAAATTATCAGATGGATGCATCACTATGGTCACAAAAGCTACAATTATAATTAAGGCTTACCATTTCCTCCTCAAGTACTACACCAGGCATTGTTAAAAGATCACGCTCAGGGAAGTAAGTGCCAGGTGGAGATGTTGCTGCTGAAATAAGGGCATGTCGTGTCCGTTCTGATGGAATCCATGCATCTCGACGTCGGTCAGCCACACTGGGATGAATGGTGCTTGAAGATTTTGTGAAGGCCTCATCATTTAGAACAGACTCCATTGTATCCCCTGTTGGTATGGCCAGATTATACAATTACAGTACACACCAATATCTGACAAGTCTCTTCACACATAACAGCAAATGTTTCATAAATACAAAACAAATTAAGCATGTTCTTTTTTTTATGTATTATTTCACTATTTTAATAGCTCAACTTTGATTCCTGTACTACATTACTCATTAGAAACATATTCTCTCTAGTTGTAAATGTGATACTTAGCAATGTCACAGAAGAAATTGAGAAAGTCAAAATAAACTATAGCACTTCAGATTTTTGTTTAATCAAAAGATACTTTTTCAAGTGCACTAAATGTACTGCACAGTACTGAATGAGAAATTATATATCTATAATAACTGATACGATAGGAAGGATAATAACATAGTGATTACAGTACACTGTAACATACCACACTACACAGAGGCCACAAAAAGAAGTTCCACAGATTCATCTTCTGTATCACCCTGGGACTGTTAAACTTTTCCTCCCAGCATACTTCCCTGTATTCCCATCTAGTCATCTACCCATTCTGACATATAGAACATGCTTCTAACTTTTAAATACGGCCACAGGGAATTCTTACTCAAGAACCACTGATCCATATGATACTGGCAGGCAAGAAACTAGTAGGACTGCAGTCATCTAACATTCAGATGGGGACACTACATTCTTCCAAAGTGATGGCACATGTCTACAAGAAAACATTGTATAATATCCCTGAATACAGCAGTATCAACATTCTCTCCCAGATTTCATGTTACTAATACTAATTTTTATACCTACCAGGATTAATATTAAGACTCTGAATTCAAAATATTTTCACCTGTTGGGGTTGGTGTTGTAGGTGATGATGGTGTGAGGAATGATCCATCTGTGGTGGTTGTAAAATCAGGTGATGTCATCATGCTGCTGGCACTGCTACTTGTGGGCAATCCAGGAGTCATTAAATCTATGCCCAACAAGGATGATGCCACTAATGGGGAGGGTGTGTTGTGAGGAGTTGGCACTGCACCAGACCCCAGCATGTCAAAGAAAGATTTTCCTGATGACATGCCATTCTTGCCTGATGGAACTTCGTGAGATGAAAAGATTCGACACACAACAGGTTCCTCCTTTGTATCTCTATCCAACATTTTATCTTGAGGCTCTGATCCATCAGTGATGGCAGTGACCTGAGTAGATGTCGATGTCTCAGGTACACTTCCTGTGGATGCCAATGGTTTACAAACAGATTCTTGTGTGATCACAGTTGATGTAACTGTGGCTGCGGTTTGGGTTGGCTGGCATGTCGATGTTGAATTCAAGGGTGCAATTGCTGACTGGAAGAGATCTTGAGAACTTGCACTTTCTTGAATGCTTGTCATCATGGCAGGTCCACTGCCAGATGAAATCTCATCAAAGAAACTTGCACCCACTGATGTAGAAGTAGTTTGGGAGAAATATTGGCTAAGTGAAGGTCTTTCTGAGTCTACCTTTACATTACTGTCATTCATCTTTACTATTGTCTTCCAGGTCAGATAATATTCAATGTTATTAACAATTTCTCTGGTTACTTCACTCCATTCTCCTATGAAATAAGAGAACACAAAAGACAACTGTACAGAAAGTGGATTTCATACCTTTACAACAGCATTATAACAGGACACAAACTAAAAAAATGGCTGTTGGTGTTATATATATTGGGTTCAGTTTCATTTGAATTATCTTTATGACGTGGTTATGGTAAGGGCAAGAGTTCTGTTGTAAATGAATGAAGCAGTCTTGAAACATTAACCCTTTAAAACACAGTGGGTATATATACAGTATATGCATCATTAGCTTAACAAAACGTCTTTGGAAATGTACACATAGTATAACCGTTATTGCAAGGTAGCTCCCCTATAATTGTGTTGTTCCACATTTGGTGGTTAGTGAGGTCTATGCATAAGAGCAACTTGCGCTACAATAGTGGGTAAGAGGAATTGTGCAAGATTGCAAAATGTAGATATAAACATTTGTGTGTACAGAAACAACTGTAGCTTTATATGTGCGGTTATTGTTAAAACTGTCTGATCTAAATAAAGATTTAAATTGCTTCAATATTTTTTACATAATTCTCAAATACTGAATTTCACAAAAATACATTCAAAGGTTAAGTTGTTATTGTGCACACTGCATTTCTTCCCAGATTGTGTATGTCTACAATAACTCTCAGAATTCAAAGCAAAGATATCTGTCAACAGCAGTAGCCCATGGGTCTTTGTAATGGAAATAGAGTCTTTTCTTTGGGACAGGAAATGATCTTTAAATATCATGTACATGGATCTTGTACTTCAAAAGACTGAGACTTGGAAAAGACAGGAATTTTAAAAATTAAAAAACTCCTGCTCACATAAAATACAGTAGAATGTATCTCTCTACAATACACAATGATGATGAATACTGCATGGAGATCAGAATAATGAGCTGAATGACACTTAGAATAGCCTACTAAATAAGCTACAGCTTAGGACCTCAAAAAAAAAACAACTGTACTTTAACTATAATGTGTCATAACTGAGGCAGCCTCTGGCTTCTGAATACACAGGTCCAGGTTCAATGCAAGGGTAGTTCATTTGGAATTCATGGTGGAAAAAGTTGCAGTAGAGCAAATTTTCCTCCATAGCACTGTGGTTTTCCACTGCCAGTTATTATTCCACCACTTCTCCACACTCATGTATCAGGGGTTAGTACAACATGCCTAACAGACACCACATTTTCAAAGGACTCAGTATCATCCTATCCCTAAATCTAAGAAATGTTATTATAATTGCATTATGGCCAAAATCTTACAACCTTCTTCCTGTGACATTTCTTCTAATAGTGCTCTTTTGAATATTTAGTTACCTAAATGCCTCAGAAAATGGCTGCATGAAACTACACAAATAAATAAAAGCAAAGGTATCAGTAATTGTCACTATACACGCCATGAAGACATATGGTGGAGTAGGGGTATAGCTCCCCTCTTTCTTAACCTCCGCACTAGACTGAGGTGAGTGGTAAGCATCATACCCTCCCCAGTGTACCCCAGTACCCACTGAATAGGAGACTGGGTGGGTTCCAGAAGCAGTCTGGGTATTTTGGTTAAGAGATAAATCTCTTGCTCCTGCTGGTATATGAACCTAGATCATACAGCCCAGAGCCTGGTCCCTTTATTGACTAAGCTCTCCTGATGCCACACTTATGTGAGCATAAAAACGACAGAATATATTTGGCCATCACACTATTAAGAGTCATCATCAGGGATAACATTTGGTATTATTTCCCTAATGCATGGGGAGCTGGGACAGCACAGTTCATTGAGTGATTAGGCCACAGGCTGCATAACTTAGGAATCGTCTGATTTCTGGCTGGGGCAAGGTACTTGTAATTTCCTCTTCTCTCAAATATCCAGACTAGCTCTTGGACTCACCCAGCCTACTATTAAATGAGTACTCAAACTCTATCCTCAGCAGTCAAGCATCCAGAACATAAATCTTCTGTCTGGTGCCACAGGTGAGAATGCAAGGAGATTAAATTCCACTCCACACTATGCCTTCATGATGTGGACTGGGAGAACTCTACCTTTATGTTACCTTACCTAGTGCATGAGTAAAGCAATATTATGAACAAACATAAGAGTAATAACAAAAAAATGCTGAACTGAAAACGCAGAGGTCAAATGTGAACAACAATGCTGAAGGCTCTTTGTACTAACCATTATGTGCACAGAATGTTACCATTGCAGGTTGCCTCTCATGACTGTTCTCCAAAAGTCAACTAGGTATCTAAATAACTCCATGCAGCAAACACCCTTGAGAAATTAATTCAGCCACAGATCCCTATCCAGAGCCAGTTGAATCCATGCCACCATCTGCCAAGTTATTCCTTAGTGTTCCATTTTAATGACTATATCTCTCTGTACCTGCATCTTCTACGTGATTTCTTTCCTTCTGGTTTTCCAGTTATATTTCACATTTTACTGGAACAACATTAATGTGCACCGCTGAAATTAAAATGATGTAGTACTAACTAAAATTATCTTCACCACACACCAACTCAAACCACTTGAAAATGCAACTAGTTATTAGCTTCTGGCCACGACTCCGGTAAGATGCCTGACTTACTTTCTTAAAAATATTTTCTATTACAAAATAATTTAAAGTTTAAGAATAAAACAATGGCCCAACTTGGTGTCACCACGTACCTTGCAATTCACATTCTGGGTTGTCAGAGTTGCAAATACTGAAAAGCACCGTTGTATAAGACACAATACTATCACCAATTTATTTCTAGTTACCTCGTACTGAACACTGAATCATAACGTCTTAGCCTTCTAAAAAAAAATAATGGAATGACGTAACATCCAATTGTTCGTTCTCCCACGTATAACCTTAAAATTTACGTTCGGTAGTCCTAACGTTCTACTACTACTATTTGTGGTATGTGTAGCATTATTTTGAGAACTACTCAGTTACGGAAATTTTTTTTTATTACCTGGACACTGCGTTCTTTTCACACTATCAACATACTTGAAAATTTGAAAATCGTTCAGCACCTCAGACTTGTGTATGTGATTCAACGAGGTTGTTAAATGCTAACATTATACAGCGTCAATCAATCAATTATAGGCAAATAAATTTAAAGGTAACAAACCTCCAAACCTATACATGACCTCAACATGACAATCCAAGTATATTAATTGAGGTTATAAACACCCAATAGCTAACGAAAGTTACGTTGTTAATTAGCCAATTCACAGGTACTTAATTCAAACCCTTACCCTAAAAGGATGAAAATGATGTCATGATATGATGCCATCCTTAGACTTTAAATGAATTATTAAGGGAAATTACGATCCCAACAACCGCAACTTGCTCGTGTTGTCTACTCTATCAAGGCCATCTTGCATGTATTTCGTCACCAACAAAAACATGATGGCGAACGAAATGTAGAGAGTTTAAGAACTGCGGAAGGAAGAGATTTGTGTTGCTTTTTGTATTTATACCTTCTTTTGTCACTACATGTGTGCTAGAATATGACTGAAATGAGGAGCTTCAGAGTACGTAGTATTTCATGTGTATTTGTCGCTGTCTGTGAAACTTCATGAAGTACACCGTAATGATGACAGCTTTGTAGAACAGTGTTGCTTAAAAATCAGGGTTCAGGGGATTGTAATGGTAAAATAGGCATCTGTACAAGTATCGGTGTCCTACATGTAATGGAATTTACATTAGCGGTAAGGTATTTGTTTCGGTGCCCGTCTGTTTTTAGTCTTGTGCCTCTAATGTGTTTACGGCACTACAAGAGCAGATGTTGCATGCCCGTAGGCTTATTGTAAATTGAACTGATAGCCTAGTGAAGATAAATGTAAATGCAAAATTGTTGCTTCTACAGTGTACTACGCCTTGTCATGTTACATTTCGGTCATTTAACGATACTTTTACATTCCAAGTTACAAGGTGGAAATTTTAATCTGCCTTCACATATGCCAAATTTGAGGTTGTCAGAGTGGTGACTGTGAAGATTATTGTCTTCAAGACATGTGACGCCTGCAGTCTGGTAGGTGTATATCGACATTCCAAAGTAACCTTATGCCACCATTACTGGGGTAGATAATAAACTGCTCTGATGATAGAGGCAGCAGGTTCCTCAAAAATGTCTTTACATTTAGCCAACTTCGTGGCATCACGTTCTAGATGACATTATTGTGCCAATATTTATGTTGTGAATAAAATTACTTCTTTCTTTCTTCTTTTTATTATTTTAGGAGAGTTGCAAGTAAGTGGTGTAACTAAGTTTGCAAGTTGCCATCTAGTCACACAGCTGGAAGCTTTCACAATATCTTTAGGGTTAGAGGACAGAAAATTGAGGAGAAACTAATTGGAGGTATTGGCATTAGACTTTAAGTGGGTAGTTTGGATTGCATTTGAAAAGATGTCTCCACGGAATAAGGAGAATAATGGTGGGAGTCAGAAAAAGGGAGGCAGAGGAAGAAAAAGATGTGAAGAAACAGGAAATGGGAACAGCTGTGGAGGAGAAGTCAGAGAGGATGATTATCGTCGACGCCGTGATCGCAATAATCAGGTAAATTCATGAGTTGTGGTTTTAGAAAGAGAGTATCTCCCATGATCATTTTGCATTTTGGAGTGTTATTGAATCCCAGGTATTTAGTGACCCATCTAAGCATCTTCTGTGTGATAAGTTTATAGAAGGAAAATGGTGTTTTTCATTTTTGTGGATTATGATGTATGTTTTATTGTTGGGGATGTTTCTGTCCATTTGTAATTGTAGATTCCATAATGTGGTTACCTTATCTGCAGGACATGTTTCTGCTTATTTTGGTACATTGTTGTTGTTGTTGTTATTATTATCATAATCATCATTATCATTATCTCCTTTATGCTGTGTGTTTATACTTATTTTCCTGAGACAAACTATGTCCTTAGGGAATGCAGTGTTGCAGCTATTCTGTTGTTACTATTCATGGTGCTTATATTGTTAGTTTCAGTGTTGAATCTATTGTATTTTTACATTAGTACTTTCCAAGTATGTGTGCAGTGCCCAATATGGCTGTTTTCTGTAGTTACTTGACTTGATGTTTTCCTGGTATGTTGCTCACGTATTTTCTAAATGACTTTGAAATTGTCCCAGTCGCCCCAATTATTACTGGTATCACATTTGTTTTTACATTCCACATGTGCTGTATTTCTGTTGTAAGGTCTGTATATTTTAGAATCTTCTTGGCTTCTTTTTTAATCACATTTCTGTCTCCTGAAATTGCAACTTCTATTAACATACATATTCCCTTTTCATTATCACAGATTGTAATATCTGGTTTGTTGGTGGGAATAGTTCTGTCAGTTTGTACCTGTTGATTCCACAATATGGTTACCTTGCCTCCATGACTTGTTTCTACTGATTATTATTGTTGTTGTTATTGTTGTAGTTGTAGTAGTAGTAGTATGTAAAGATAATTTATAATCTACTTTACATGCTGTAAGTGCAAATGCATTGGTTATAGCTTATTTTGACAATAACATTTTATTTTTATTTTCTTTAAACATGCATTGCCTGGTTGTAGTTAAAATTTTTACTGGTAACTGATTTAACATTTAGTGCCTGGGAGTTGAGAGCATCAAATCATTTTTCATTCTCATGAATTGATCTGCACGTATTTTAAGACTAACAGTATGACACTAAAGTAAGTGACAGTGTGTGCTGAGCAGAGGTGAAAGTCATAGTAAAGTCCAGAAAATACTGAATGACCTTTTTTTCCTGGCAAGCTGAATATTTTTCTGGTTGCTGGGTATTAAAAAGACTTACACCACCATGCATAAAAATTACATACATAGATAACAAGTATATACAATACATGAAATCTCTGTCATTCACCAAAACTATGTTGTTATTAAAACAGAACAACTTGCTAGTTTCTGGTCATCTTCAGACAAGTTCAGTTATCATTAAATAGTTAAGTGATCATTAAGTACCTGAAATTGTCTAAGATAATTAGAAGTACTGAAAACAAACTGAATTTTATTAAAAATGGAGTTATGCCAAATGAAAGAGTGGTTTTGGTTATTGTAAATACACGTTACTAATAAACAACAGGATGTAACTCCTAAAGAACATGTATGGATACATGTATTTGTGCATATTGTTGATCTTGGGGGGGAAAAGACCCTAAATACATTCTAGAAGGTTTTGAGGGGAAGTTGTAAGTTATGGAAAGTTTTGTTGTAATTCAATAATTATGCAAGACCAAACATTTTATTGTACAGAAATGTTTATAACACATTTTTTCAGTTAAGAAAATCATAATTATTAAAATCAGAATTTTATGGATGACTGAATGTGATTTTTTTAAATTGTTGGTAAGTAATGGTTTCCATGACAATAGTGCATGCTTACACACATATGAAGCTACTGTATTTAATTTTGCTTTTCCTATGCAAGATGGAGAAGTCCATTCATGTACCAGAATGTTTCATAAGTCAAGGATGGATTGAAAACCACTACCTTCAAGTTGTAATCTCATGTGTTGTTACTATGCATAGGATATAATTGCTCAAAATAATAAATTTTGGTCTAACATTCATGTATTACTGGGAAGTGTTTTGTTTCACTGTGCTCAGTTGTTTTCTTCTTAGTTTATACTCATGTACAATTTTACATCTCTTTACCAACATTTTCATTAGTGTCTGGAGATTGATTTTAAAATGGAGTCAATATTATTCATTTCAATGTGGTACTAACTTCACGAAATGGTATGGCAGGCTGTGAAACGCAGTCGTGTTAAAAGCAAGCTTCGCACCCAGCAGACGTTGGAACGGGTAAATCAACTTAAAACGGAAAATGAGATGCTGGAAGAGAAGATTCGTATGCTGACAAAGGAACTTGGTTTCTTGAAGGATCTGTTTCTAGCTCATGCTGGTAGGTGGATTTATGATCAGTAGCTGTGGAAATTTGCTTCTGTTCTTACACTTTTGTTGTGTGGTACCACCAAATGTGTTCACTGTTCACTTCCTGGCCTCTGCCTACCTAGATAAAGGTGCAGAGTCCCTCAGTTTGGGGTTATCGTGGTGGTGATGGCTGGTAGAGAGGACATACAGCTTCCTGACAACTTCCAATTATTGGAGGGGATGGCTGGTATTTTAGCATTCCAAAGGTTTTATTTTTTGAAGAGATGAAACTATCTGGGAGCTGAAGAGTCCTCATATAGAAGGAACTCAGAATCTTCTGAGTGGGAGTCCAGTATCTTACCCTAAGACCACCAGGTCCCATTTTATTCACATATATTATTATTGAGAGAGTGTAATGTAGCAGGACATTGGAGAGTGAAGATTTAATTTGTGATGTACAGTTTTTATTAAAAAGAGGAATTTACATGACTGGCTCACATGAAATGGAAGATGGCGCATAACAAAATTAATACAGAGCAGAATGGAATATGTGACACTCTGCAGTAGATCTACAGGGTACAATCTATGCACATTTGTTGACATCTGACAGTTGCAAGTGGCAGATGTCACTGCTTTTATTTCTTTGGTGTAAAACTCTTGGACATAATTCTAAGGTGTGTCATCCCCGTTGTGTGTTGAAAGACTAATGGTGAGTTAATTTCAGTCAGAAAACACAACTGTAATTGTATGCCTGATGATGGTATTTATTAGCAAAGTAAATACCATCATCTAGCATATGATTATAGTTGTGTTTTCTGACTGAAATTAACTCACCATTACTCTTGGACATATTTCTTGAATTGAGATGCCAAGATAGAGTACAGTTACTGATGCTGTCTTATCAAAAAGTGTTTGTGGCAGAAATAATCAGGGTTTCTGAGTGATGTATCCTGTTTGTAGTATGGAATCTGCTGAGGAAACTCAATTGTGTTGCATTGCATTTAAACCTTTATTAACTCTTATTATAGTTTTGTCCTCTTACTTTCCTCTAAATGGAGGAGGAGCTGTGTAGCTCCACACATTCTTAATCTTTGCACGAGATAGGGCGAGAGGTTAGTTTTGTACCTTATCCACTTTACCATGGGAAAATAGCTCTCGCTACCCATTGATTTGTTGGCTGGGTGGACCCCGGTGCTAGTCTGGGCTTTTGGAGAAGAGAAAATTTCCTGCTGTGCAAGAATTGAACCATGATGCTGGGGTCACCCAGCCTAGCCTAGTTACTATACTGTCAGTTTTATATTGTCATTGTCAAGTCAAAAACTGCTGTGTGGATATTATGGAATTTTATGTGTTGGGTGCCTGGTAGGTAATCTCTTGCAGTATAAATTTTTTTTATCGACTAGTTAGGTGAATTTGTTTCAGATAAACTTATCTGGTTTTGTTGAAGTATAAGAATGTAAAATACGGAAAGTGGTATTAATATTACAAACACAAAAAAAAAAAATCACATTGCAGATGTTGACTTTAAGTGACGATATTCAGTTATAACGTATGGACTGAACATTTGAAAGTTCACAGAGGTAAAGGTGTGTGGCCTGCAGTGCTGAATTAAGATTGTGATGTGACCCACCAGCCTAAATAATTACCCACAGTGATTGGATCTGGTCATGTGTGCAGTCATAATGACCAGTAAATTTCTCCTGTTCTTGAACCTAAACAAGATGTGATTAAGTGCACTTTGCATTGTTATAGGCTCTGCTCACGGTGTGAACTTAGAAAATGTTGACCTGGAAACTTTGCTTAAAGAAGAGCCAAATACAGAGTCAGAACGCATCAAGTCTCTGCAAGAAGGAGAACGGTTGCATCTGGGCAGAGAAGATGGCAAACCTGAGTTCAAATAATTTGACTGGCTAGTAAGTATTCTGAATTTGTGTCAGTCTTCAACCCTGAAGACAGAAGCAGTAGGTTCCACTGAAACATCAGTAAATAGCTTCCAGACTACAAAGTATCACATTGCAGAAGGCAGTAATCTCAATGTTTCAGTTCAGTGAATGACAGTGTATACAGGATCCAGGCCAAATTAATGCAAGTAATATTAGGAATGTAATATGTGGAACTAGAGGCAATTTCAGGAACAAAAAGCAGGACTATTTGAAGTGTAAAAGAAATTGGCTTGAAGTGAACAGAACAAGAACACGTTGAAACCTCTGTGCATTATTTTCTCACAAGTCGCATTCATTTATTATGGTCTCTATAGAACTGGTGAGGTTTCACTGTATTAGAGATGTGTCTAAGAGTCATAAATTAATTTAACAGTTAACCAGCCTAGAACTAAGTTGTTGAAGGATTAGAAGGGTGATCTTACAGATTCCCACGGTATTTTGAATAGGTGGAAAAATCACTTCTGTCAGTTATTGAATGTACCTTGGACGAATGGTGTTTGGCAGAGTGCAGTACCTACAGCTGTGCCAATGGTACCTGAGCCTAGTGGCCTCGAGGTTCAGATGGCCATTGAAAATTTAGCGTCATTGATCAAGGATTGATCAAGTAGCAGTAGAATCAGTTCAAGCAGAAGGTAGAAGAGCAAATTCTGAAATCCATAAACTTACTAATTCTGTTTGCAATAAGGAACAATTGTATCAGCATTGGAAGGGGTCAGATAATGCAGTACTTATGGTAAGGTTGACAAAACTGACTGTAGCAAATGCCAATTTTATCCACCATACTTCTGTGAAAGTTGAAGTCTTATATAGATGAAACTATGGGAGATCATCTTCATGGGTTTCAACATAACTCAGCTAATGAATATATATACTGCAATCATCAAATACTTAGTTAGAAATGGGAGTAAAAGGGGGCAGTATATCGGCCATATATAACTGCAAGAAAGCTTGTGATTCAGTTAGGAGCAAGATGTTGTATGGTGTCATCATTGAGTTTGGTATCCGTATGAAACTAGTTAGGTTAATGTACGAATGTTTAAATGTAACCTGCAGTAAAGTCCAAGCAAAGAAACGTTTGATACATTTCATATTCAGCCATTGTGAAGGGCTGAGATAACCTGGAGTGACTGAAGGTGACTGAGACATCCTGTGGTCTGATGATGGTAATGTAGTGGGGAAAAGCATAGTACTGTAAAGAAAAACACAGAGGCCTCGTTTAATTGCCAGTAAGGAGTTTGGTCTAGAAATAAGCACTGAGAAGACAGTATGTCTTGATGTTTCTTCTAAAGAATGCAGAACAATACATAACACAAAGATAGCTAATGAATCCTTTGAAAATTTGGTAGAGTTTAAATATTTTAGAATGGCATTGACAAATCAAAATTATATGTGTGAAGAAGTTAAGAACAAATGAAATTTTGGGAATGCATGCTACCATTTGGTGCAGAATTGTCTTCCTTCCTGTGTGCTGTCTATAAGCATAAGGATTAAAATATAGCCAACTGTAATTTAGACTGTTGTTTTGTATGTACATGAAAATTATTGTCATATACAGGGAAGGATATAGATAGAGGATGTTTGGGAATAGGGTGCTCAGGAAGATTGTTGGGCATAAGAGGCATGAAGTTGCAGGAGGATGGAGAAGTTGCATGATAAGGAGCTTCATGGTTTATATTTGTTACCACGTATTAGTAGGATGATCAGACCAAGGATGAGATGGGTGATGCATGTGGTACATGTGGGGGAGAGGAGAATGCTTACAGGTTTTTGGTGGGGAAACCTAAATATGAGAGACCACTTAGATGGGAGAATATTATTAAAATTGTTCATACAGGGGCATGGTCTGGATTAATCTGGCTCAGGACAGGGACAAGTTGTAGGCTGTTGTGAAGATGGTAATGAACCATTAGGTTCCATACAATGTAGGACATTTCTTGATTTGCTGAGGATCTGTTAGGATCTCAAGGTATTCGCTGCACCAAGTGAGTGAGTTGGAGTGGGCTTGTTTGGAACAGGTGGAACAAAATGTTTTTCAACACAGGCTGGGGTTGCCCTTTCAGAAATAATGTCACTGTGTTTTCTCAGATACCATCAGCATAGTTGGCTTTAAAAAAAACTTTCACCTCTTCTCTGATACTCATGCACAGTCATAATCTGCAGTGTAGGTGTCTGCTGACGTGTGTGTGTGTGTGTACTGTGTAAGTGTTCTGCTGAACATGTGTTCTAAAAAATCATGTGACATCTTCCAGGTCAGTCTGTGTTTGAGAAAATGCAGTAGCAATTCCAATTTTCATAATTAGCATGGGTTGTGAAGTGCATCTTGCATAGTGTTATTAAAAAATGCCAGGAAACTGTCCATTATGTTTATTTAATGCTTACAGTATTTCAGGAAGAGGCTCTGCCACTTTCTTCAGGTTGTTGTCGTCGTCGTTAATTTGTCATTTTTGCTTGTGCTGCTGCTATTGCTCTTGCTGTTGTTTTAGTCATCTTTTGGTGTTTTTGATTTCTGTGCTGACATTTAACTTCATAGAATATTTTTTATGCATTTTCAATGAAATGCTGTAGAAATGGTCCTTACATATTTGCCATGTGCATTTGTCTGTTTCAGTACATAACAACTTCAGAACTGGTAGATTGATTTGGGAAGTATTCCTAACATGTGTCTTCACATTCCAGTTTTGTTTCGTCAGACGTCAGTGATTACATTTTATGGGAACACTTTAAATATGTTTCTGTGTCCTTCAGATTTTCCAAATGAAATCTTGTATTCATACATGTTACATGTGCATCTAATTATTCTTCATCAAATCACCCTGATAAATATTTGTTATATACTGCAAATTATTAAGCTCACCATTGTGCAGCTTTCTGCAACTCATTGCCTTATATGAAAATAATTTAAAAATTTTGTTGATTGCAGGTAAACATTGCATGTTTTGTCAAATTGTATGTAACATAGCAGAATACTTCATTGATATTGTTTTTCTGTGCAGCTGCTTTTCCTGTGAATTTTACTCATTTAAGGCAAGAGACGCATCGACAAACAAGATGATCTGAAGATTATGAAACTGAACGTTTTTAAGACAAAGATACAATTAGTTAAATTGTGTCTTGTGTTTGATACTGTGTCTTCATTTTATGTGGAGCAATAATAAGGGATGTGTGGATTTGTTCCCACTGCAGACTAAAATGAAGAGGAGCTGCTCTATCATTTCTGGGAATGGCATTATTTGTTTGTTTTATTTGTTTGCTCAAATATTTTAGACATACTTCCACACATAGAGTGATTATGTTTGAATACAGTATGATGTCTAGTGCAGTGGTATATGTAAGTGCTGGCTGTTTAGTCTTCAACAGTGCTTCAGCAGTTATCCATATTTTCGTTTTTGTAACGAGTAAACCTGAGTCATTTTTTTATGGCACATCATATGCTGAGTGAGTTTAATTATTTCTGTTTTGTCAATCAACAAAGAAAGTTATTTTTTGCTACATTCACACAGTATTTAGTGAAAGGTATCAAGAAATGAAATAAAAGTATTAAGAAAATAATACAGAGCACAATGGGGTAATAGTAACCCTCCAGACTGCTATCCAGGCTGTACCCAGGTGGAATCGTAGCTGGGACAGCATCTGTCCTGACTTTTCCTCAGTCATACCATTCAGATGCCAGAATTATGTTTCGGTTAAGTCATGAGCATTTCCATATGTTTTTGCAATTATTGTAGTAAAGTGAGATGTTTTGTGAATGCCACTTGGTGTCTGAGGGTCAGACACATTTCTTGTCAAGCCATGCTGATTTATAATGCATAAATTTGCATTGTGGACTCATTAAGATATTTGGTTTCCTGTCAAGTGTTTTCAGCCATTTGTTGGGTGGTCTGCAAGAGTATATGTTTCACTGTGACAGTCCCCCATGCTGCAAGAATGATGTGCACACTGTGTTGAGTCACACATTTCCTGATTGGTGAATTGGAAGAGGAGGTCCACTTGTCTGGCCTCCCAGTTGCAAGACCTCATTCTGCTTAAATGACAATGAAGTTGGCAGTGTGCTCAAGTGTGTCAGGTATAGTGACTAGGCTACAGGCTGCCCAGCTAAGGATTCAAGATTTGACTTCTAGCATGGTCAAGAGATTTTGTCCTTTGCCAAAGCTTCCAGACCAGCTTCGAGGCCCACTCATCCACCTACTCAGAGTTGTACAAGGAGTCCCTTTCCCAGGGTTACAGTGGCTGGTCTGTGAAACTGATCACACCTCCATCTAGTGCTGAAGTTAAACATGAATGGAATTATACTGCCACTCCTCCATATGCCTGCATAATATGCACAGGAACAGTGTTGCCCTTACCTTTATCTGTGCTTAATCAACCACAGTGCTATGAAGTAATGAGGGGAAGACTTCTTTATGTGGAAATCTGTCAAAGATATTGTGTACTATGGGGATGTGTGAATGTGAAGGAATGATGCAGTTGATCACAGATAAATTGCAGAGACCTGGAAAACAGTTGGTTAGAGGCTGCATATACAGGGACATAATTTTATCTAACACAATGCAGCACTGTACGCTCATAATGTTGCCCATGATCGGAGGTAGTGCATTGATCACAACTGTTACAATTTGCTGTGTGTTGGAGTCTTCATATTTTAAGTAAACATAATGCAGTTAGTGTTAGGTTCTACTCACCATATTTAACGAAAGCTCTGGAAGTGGTTTCCTTCAGCTTGCTGATGCATGTCACACATAACAAACATACTCATTGTACATTGCAGTTCCGGTAAAATTGAGAACACCATATTCTGAATGCTTTTTCTCACATCACCTTCAGTTCAAGGGATATTACTATATACTTTATACTTAATGTTCTCAACAATTAAAAATCAATTGAACAAGTTAAGACCTTGTGAATGAGGAAGCTGTGGTCGGTCCCCTGTGTATTAATCCCCTGTTAGGTAATCTGTCGCCAGAAACACATGTAAACAATGCACAGAATTGTCTGCAATGTGACCTGTTGTATTGCTTTTTTTAAAAAAAAAAAAAAAAAACACCTTGTTCCTCTTGTAACTGGACATGCATTCAAAGAATAGTGTCAGAATGTAATATAACAGTGTGAATTTATAGTCTGTGGGAGGGGGGGGGGAACAGTTCTCATAATCCTGGTTGCCAGAGCACAACACACACCAGACTAGGTAATGGTACCACATGGAAAACTTGTTCTAACAGTTCATGTATCCACTGAGTTGAAACCAAATTTCGCTGTTAAAAACAGAGTGCCTGTGGGGCCTGTCTCTCCATTATACACCCCGTGACGGTACCGTTTCACAAAAGTCGCACTTGCTTCATGATGTGTCATAGTGTATGTTAACCACAGTTGCTGAACCACAGTGAATATTCAGCAGTTTTGTTGCATTTTATGCCATCAATACCAACACACCCATTTGCTGTGGAAGTTGATTCAGCATTTTTCTTGAAGACTTCTTCAATCTAACTTGGATTTTATCTAGATTGTGTAGTGCATGTCTTCTCTGCATTTTGTTACTGTCTAGCTTGGACCCATTTGCTCAAAATGCTGTCACATATTTGTAAATTTTTGTCCTGTTTTTAACAGATGCATCAGAAAACTTCCATATGTATTTATGACACATCTTGTAGGATTTGTATGAAGCGATGTATTGTACAAAAACGTGATGCCCCAGTGTTGTCTGCACACTGACTTTGGATGACACATGGATAGCAGACCTCTCTCTGATAACTCACATTGAAGAGAACTGGTGAGTGGGATGGGTTGTGCAAGATAAGCAGCCTCACAGGAAGCGATTAGCAGTTGTTGACATATGAAAATAGTGACTGTAAAGTTTAGATATGGGCTAGAAGATCTGAAGTAAATATAACTCTATATGTAGGAGAGTTTCCTCATACTTTTATTTTATATCTTGGTACCCTGAGCATGAATATCTGCATTTATAGGCCTTGATATTAGAAATATGACTTACCGGATGTACACATGTGATCAGACTGTCTCCAAAAATTACATCTTCCTATAACAGAGCTCATCTGTGAAAAATATTTGTGATAGTTTTTTTTAATATTTATTTTTAATTTTGTCACAGTAATTCATGTGTTACAAGTCTTAAGTATATGAAATTTGACAAACTATGTGAGTGTGCACAGATTTTTGTTTGAAATAATATTTTGTGTGTTGAAAGTGTGAATACGTGACTTCTGTATTGACTGTCATTATAGTTGCTCTCAAGTTGTCTCTTCATGTCAGCTGTGTAAATTTCTGTGCAGCAAAAGGCTTACATATGTATGGGGAATGAAAGGACAATGTATATCAGGATTTTCTGTTGTAACCACTTAAACTTGTAGATGAGTTCATCCTGATTTCATGTAACCAAACAGTAAAGGTGGTGGAGTAGGCATGATGTATGCCATTTTCAACACTTACTGCATAGAAATACTTATATTCATTGGATCTTTATCATGTAGAAAAATAAGCATCATGCAAAATTTGCTTCCACAATTTGTTTGTAATATATGGCATGTCATTGGCAGTTATGAAGGTAATTGTTTGAAAGTAATAATTTTACAGTTATTCACAGTTTCTTGGTATGATAAATGATGTAATAAAAATCTGTAAAAATGGAAAACATCATAAGCATAACTGACATATTTGTCTATATAAGATTGTAGGTTTACATGATAATTAGTAAGGGTATGGTCTCCTGGGATATGATTCTTTGTAGTTTAGTAGATTCCTCCACTACATTAGTTTGGTGCATAGGTATCAACGTAGCTCATAAACTGCAGGCTTTCACATTCCAGAAGACTGTAATTTTAATGTTGCTATATGTTTCATAATTTGTCAGCTTGGTGTGAACATGAAATAGAAAATGGATTTCTTACATATGCATTCTATTTCTGTTTATTTTCTTACCACACAAGAACAGCTGTCATAGCCCACAAAATGTTACAGTACATGTGTTGCACAATTGGCCTCACAAATGCACATTTTCTATCCTATAGTAAGTAGTTTGTTAGTCTTTTCAACTGAGAACTATGGATAGCAATAGTAGGAATAATGACAACCTTGAAAAGGTATAAAAATGCGGTTTGTTAGATAGCACTTGGTAGTCACCGCACAAAACTATTTTTTGGGGGCTCTAAATAGTGGAATCGTGAAGTGGCCTATTAAGGGGTTACACCCGTGTAATACTGCGGCAAGTTTATTCCTTTCGTTTCAAGATTTAGAATTCAAGTAATGTAGATGAGGTCTTTGTCTCTCTGGTTATTACATGGCGTTTGTCGGTAGTTATTTATGGTCGTTTAGGGGTCACCTTTATTGAACCTGATACGTTGTGCCGAAACGCCTGTAATGACTACTAATATACGCCACGTAACAACCCACAATACCGAACACCTCTCCACTTGAGTTTGACAGACAAGCGAACAAGACTGCGGATACCATGGATATTAAACTAGATGATCTGTGTTAATGAGTGCCTCCTTCGGCAGCACCACGGAAAAGAGTTAGTGGCGTGTATGTTACGTAGCATGTGCCATGGATTAGATATGTACTTTCACAGATTTGTTGAGGAGTGATGAGCCATGTGATTACATAACATGTTTTTATGATGAGTTGTATAATCTGTAGCAATAGCACGCTTGGCGTTTTAAGGTCGGGCTAGTGCTAATATCGAAGTCATTGACACAAAAAAGAAGTATAATCCGTGGAAGAAGGTGACGTGAATGCTTGGGGAGTAGTAGTAGTGTTATAAGTGGGAAGAATTGACATAAGTTTGCCCGAAAGTAACTAACAGATGGCAACAAGAGTGTATTGTGTTTTGCCAGTTCATCGATTATCAAACACTGCAATGACTCATATTTTAACGCGTAAAGTTAGGTTGATATTAAACCCTGCTGGTATTCACACAGTGAACACTACGGAAAGTTTGGTTAAGAGAAAGTTAGGACAACTGCTTCAGTGGTATGAAGAGTTTACTGGTTTAGATGAAGTTCGAATGGCACAGAACCGGGTGCTTGAGGCAGAAGCAAAGTTCGTTACAGCGCAGGAACGAAGAAGAGAGGCTAGTACATTGGTATCTGCAATACAGAGTAAACTGAAAGATTTATGGGCTGAATTGGACAATACATCAAGGGGAGAGGAACGATACGTTCACTTAGTAACCCAAGAACATAACATTCTTAAAGAAGAAAGGAGAGCGGTAAACGAATTCCAGAGCTATGAGCGAGAGGAGCGTGAGTGTTTTGCAGCCTTGTCGTCGGCAGTCAAGGAAAGTCATGAAAAAGAAAGGGCTCAAGCAGAAAGAACAAAATATTGGTCAATTATAGGGTCAGTAATTGGTACCATTATAGGTATCATTGGGAGCTCAGTTAACAATCAAATGAAAATGAAAGAAATGAGAAGGCTCATTGGAGAATCACTGTTAAAACATGGTGAACAGGATATTTTAACAGACGTTTCACAGGCTCTTTCCAAACATGAGAAAGCACTGTCAGTGATTGTGAGAGAAATGCAACATATTGCTTCTGTTCCAAGTGATAAAGTCTCAGGTCATCATAATGAACTAGTTCACAAACTTGACAATCAAGTGAACAGTGAAACAGTAACTATATCAGAGATAACTGATGAAATTTTAAAATTGCTTAAAAAACAGGAAGTGTGTTTTGATAAGAATTTTCAGGAACTGAAATCAGTTATTGTGTCTCAAAACATTCAGTTTGTCGATGATCAGGCATTACAACATCCTGCACGTGGAAGACCTCTGCACTGGCTAGAAACCAAGATCACCATCTTTGGAATGGCAGCTATTTTAGTGCCGTTGGTATGCAAATATTTTGGCATTTGATGACTAGCGAGTACCTTGTATATTAAATTGAGAAGTGAAATGTATTTACATACTATCTGGTTTGTTTCTGGCTCATCACTGTTATGAATGTGAGCAAATTAATAGAGTTTTGGACCTGTCTGTGTGGCACGTAAGGGGTTGACTCTTTACATGCATGTAAACTTATAACAGGCCCACCTTTGCAGTTTTATTTGTAAGTATTTACATGTTAAGCTTATGATTGTGGCAGCAGGATCCTGTTAAGTGTTGTAAATTTTTACCAGAAACTTACAACACCCAGGGATTTTTTTAAATTTCTTAAAGGTAAAAGTTTACTGAATTCTCAGTCATAAAGGATTTATTCACCTAGCAAACTAAAGAAACTAAAACTCCACATTTTTAAAATTAACAAATGATCTCTGCTTAAGAAATTCAAACTTAAAACGTGCCACATAAAATACCAAATGCTTGCTATTTTCAAGGAATTGGGGTATGCCTGGACACACCCAGTACACCTCACACACATGCCTATGGATGCAGGCACTGGCTTGAAGTTTCCATTTGCCCATCCTAAAGCTAAATTGGTCCATAAGCATAATTTTTTTTTATGGTTTTGAATCCTCTTGCAAATATGGAGACAGGGTTGCATTAAATTGTGATAGTTTAGTTTGAGTCCATGTCACCAAGGTTCCCGTTGTCTTAGCACAAAATCTTCATAATAGATACTCAAGTTATTAGGAATTGTCCTGAGAAACATACACGTGTTCATGGAGTCAGCAGTATTTATTTTTATGCCTCAAAATGTTTAATGTGTATGATATATGAGCCTGTTGTCATGTCATTTTTAATGCTGGTAGTGAGTTCTGTTGTTTTGCAGTCTGTGAAGAGTTTGAAAATTGAATTATAAAACTTTTCCTGTTCCACTGCCTGTTCTGTCTTTGCACAGAATGACCCTGAGGTAGTCCTAAGCCAGTACAGGGATTTTGCATGAGAACTATTTGTTGCCATATCATTAGTGCTTGGAAGGGATCATTGATGTAAAGTTCTGTGATACATTTTTCTTGTTTATTCTGCAGTTTCCCTCCTTCCTCCCCACCCACACAAAAAAAATTCTTTTATGTTTCTTTTGGGAGTGAGGTTGCATATCCATTCGCCAGTCTTTTTCAGGTGGTTTCATTTGTTCCTATGCATCATTGTGGTTTGGTTCCCTTCCATGATTGCTGACATCTGATTCGTATGTTTTAACAGTAATTTTGGCATACTTATTGTTTTGTTATGTCCAGCTGTAGATACCTGTTTTGGATAAGCATGAAAATTATGTTATTGGGATTTTTTGTTTGTGTATGGTACAGTATTCCTTGAAAGTATAGGCATACACTGAGTTGGTGGAGATTAGTAGGTTGACTGTTTCACCTCCTATGAGACATACTCTTATTGTTGAATTATACTTGTGTGTGTAAAATGCCTCTTTCTTCCACAGAACTCACAATTACTGTTCTTTCCCTATCCAGTTTATGGAATTAGTTTGTCTTTCTATACACTTTATCAGCATGACAGTTTGTGTCCCTGTCCAGTTTATCGGTATGACAGATTAATTTTCCCTATGTAGTTTGGCAGTACAACAGTTTAATATTAGTTGATAAACAGTATGGTTTTAGAATAAATTCTACTGTAAAAGCAACACATAAATTACTTGATGAAATATTCAGTGCCTTAAACAATAAACAAATAGTTTGTGGTACAGTTTGTGATTTACATAAGGCGTTTGATTGTGTTGATCACAAAATAATGCTTGCTAAATTGTAATTTTCTGATATTACTGGTAAGTTCCTTAATTGAATGCAACTTCTCTTGAGGACAGATATCAGAAGGTCTCCAATATACACTCCGATAACATCTCTTTGGATTGGAAAAAAATAACTGGTGTTCCTCAAGGATCAATTCTTGATCCTTTATTGTTCCTTGTTTGCATTAATGATTTGTCTAAAGTACTAATCCAGAAAGCTTTACTGATACTTTTCGCTGATGACACCAGTGTAATTGTTACGGGCTCAAATATTTTAGATTTCCAACTTCATATGAAAGTAGTATATGAACAATGAAACAACTGGTTTATTATAAATTTATTTTTAATAAATTTTGAAAAAACAGGTTTCTATAATTTTAAAGTGAAGAATGGTTGAGATAAATGGCAAATTACAATATGAAAATAAATTTATTACCAATTTATCAGATACAAAATTTCTAGGACTATGCCTCCATAACACAGTGGATTGGAGAGTGCATATAGACCATATTATACCAAAATTAAGCTCAGCATGGTGTGCCATTAGAACTCTAACACGGTGTCACAAGAAACGTTAAGAATGATATGCCTGTTTTCACTCATTAATGACATATGGCATAATATGTCAGCATAATTCTCATAGTATTTATATATTCAGATTGTAGGAAAAAAACAATAACAACAACTGATTATAAGAATAGGGATTCGTGCAGAAATTTGTTCAAAAATCTAAATATTTTTACTCATATAAATATATATTCTCATTACTAACATGGAGCAATATATTACAAATTCGGATATCCATGGCATAAATACCAGATATGGCTCCAATGTTCATCGAACAATAACAAATGTATGCTATATCAAAGTGGTTCTTGTGTTATTGGACTCAAGTTTTTTTAATAATTACCTACTTATGTGAAGGACATATCCTGTAATGTTAAGGAATTCAAATCTCTTTTTTCTTTATTCAAATTCTTTTTATACGTTGGAGGAGTATTTCCAATATAATAGTACCTAGTATATTTTATTCATAGCATATATTTTATTGTATTACTTGACTGAACAATACTGAAAGTAAAATTTTAATGTTGATATTAAACACTGTATTATATTTTGTATTTTCTTTTTGACTACATTATATGACGCCATTTTCATAACGGTATGTTCGAATATCATATGTATGTACATGACCTGTGACTTTTTCTATATCTCAGGGTCCCCTGTGGTACCTCCTGTAGATCACTTGAAAATGAATAACATTATACTATACCCGCAGCGTTCCAGTTCATCTACTTCACACAGTGAAGAGCTGGCGTATCACCTTTAAAGTGTTCTCGAGAAACAGCTATAACTTAATGCAAAGGGCTGTACAAATCATTCTCCAAAAACAGGGTTTACAGAACATTGACATAAGAAAATCTGAAAATGTTATGATGTTACAGGTAATGCCCATGGCATGGAGAAAACGAATTTAAGATACGACATGCATTTCCTACTCAAGAGGCACTTAAGAACTGAATGAACAATATTTAACAATAAACAATGTAAAAAATATGAATGAAGCGTATTTAACACCTTATGTTGCTGAAAACGAGGTCATATGTATGAAGACCACAGACATAAAATACAGAATAACAACCCCGTGCAAAGAATATTTGTAGCAATAACACCTAAATATCAAATCCAAGTATCGCACATGAAAACGATCGTATACATTGGACCGGCGTGTTGTACGAGTGCTGACATCTATTGGGTATCCGGGGGAAAAGAAACTACACTCCCTGATATCATCTGTGCGTGTAGGGCACATCCGTGGTCACTCGGTTCAACCGGCTGCCACCAAGCGCCGCAGTCATTGCCGTGTTCGTTGTCGTGCATTGGGATCGAAACGGTTGCGGACCAGAAACATTAAACTCTACGCAATTCGTGTGACGTATGCTTGTTAAACGTTTTTCTAAGTGTGTTTACATATGTGATGTATTTTCGTGGCGTTTTAAAGTGATACATCTTCGCATTTAAAAAGGTGAACCGGGAAGGAATCGGCTGCAATTCCCACAATGCAATGTGTCTTGGCAGGTTTCATCTGTGGCAGAGTGCAGTCGTATCTGGTCGTGATGGCTTACCCGTGAATAGTTTTGGGGAAAATAGTGTTTTAGCGAATTTTTAATGGTTGACAAGTGTTGGAAAGTGTTTCAAAATATGTGTCACTAATAGTGTTGTACTTTGCGTGTATTAATAACGCCTACAAAATAGGGAATCTCGCCGTAAACGAGAGGCAGCGCGACTCCCATCGGTGCTGCCTACCCACCATATTTTTTGATAACTGGCCTGATGCCATGGGTTGTTTTGGAGGTGGGGGCTCAAAAGCGGACCATGAGGAAAGTAAAAAGAGTAAGGAAACAAACAAAAGGATAAACGCACAAATTCAAAAGGATAAACAGTTATACAGAGCCACGCACAGATTGTTGTTACTAGGTAAATATTTTGTCGCAGCCCTGTGTTCAGTCGTCTAGTGCTGTCAGCCATATTGAGCGAGTAGTTTTGTTGATTTGTGTTTGTATTGCTGCTAATATGTACTATTTTCGTCTTTTGCAAGGTGCCGGAGAGTCGGGCAAAAGCACAATTGTAAAGCAGATGAGGATACTGCACGTAAACGGATTTAGTGAAGAGTAAGTTTCCTCGTTTTATTTATTGCTTGTTAACCCCAAATGTATAATTGTAAATTTATTTTCAATACTATGTAATTCAGCAGGAATATACAAATCGTTGATTTGCCATATATTTTTTGTGTCCCAGAGTGATGGTATGTGGAGATTTGCTCAAGTTCTAGGTCTGTAAAGATACCTGTAATTGCTGGTTTTGTTGTATGGTTATAGTTTTTAGTCATGTACAGAAAGGTCTTTGATACTTATAGAAACTACGGCAAGCGTGCATAGAAGCAGAACTTAGAATAAAAATGCATCTCATTCTGCCGAGTTACAGTTTGAATTACAGTACTTTCACAATGATATAAGCAGTATTACAGGGTTGAACAAGAGCAGTGTTTGTGGGATTTTAATTTAAGCACACATTGGGCAGAATTTTAGATGAGTCAGGTAAAAAAAACTTCTAGAGTATGCTTCTGTTTGCCTGACCTGAATGGCCTCTCCAGTTGTTGTGTATTGGCACTGACATAACAAAAATAGGACCAACAGCTGGTCCTGCATGCATGTGTGCATAGGAGGAGCATGGAAGGATATGGCATTATGAAACGTGAATGTATAACAACATTTACTGTGTAAGATGTGAGGTCCTCACACCAGTGCTGTTGAAATCTTAAGTGACCGCACTGTAGACACTCATTAGACTTGGATCGTAAACATTTAGTTCGTGCAACATCCCACATAGAAACAGTACTCTATGCTGTGTTTGCTACATGCTGTCCATAAATTTAGTAAAAACAAAATTAGAGGAGAAATTGATTTTGTTGTGTGCAGGCATTTTGTATGTTACAAGATCCCACACACTCATTGATTGGTTCATTTCTTCCGCATTTCCTTTAATGCAAGTTGCAACTTCTTCACTCTCTGTGGAACCCTGTATGCTATGTTACAATAGTCCAGACTATGACTAGTGAAGATTAAAAAGTAGTATTGAGTTGGTGTAGACTGTCTGAATTACAGGGAAGTTTTTTTCAAATTCCCAGAAATCTCGAGAAACGCAATTCCTTTCACGATATTAGGCCTACCTCGCTCTGCTTACAGTGTGTCTCTGCTTTAGTGTGGTGCTGTGAACTGCATTTTTATGTGGGGATTACCGAGTAAATGTATGCTGTTATTTATATGCAGTTTAACATGCTTTATTTAGCAAAACATCTTCAAGTGGTAACCATCTAGTTTGTTGACACATTATTTTCATACATGTGAGAAATCTATACATAAGCTGCATTATGATATTGTGCACCCAAACAGTGATTCTTCAGACCTTGACTATATGAAGTTTTTATGTAAATTGAATAACACCTGAACACATGCCAAAAACACACAATCAAAATTGGGGATTGTGAAATCCATTGGTCACTTGTTTTAGAAGTAACGTACTCCATGGTACTGATAAGTGTAGCTGTCGTGTTTGTGGTGGAAAACCAAGTTGAGCACTGTGGGTGGCTTTATCTTGGCTGCCAGATGGATTACTATCAGTGTAGTAGAAATTTCCTGCCTGTGTTATGAACAAAACAGGATTCAAGCTGAACTTGGTAACAACCACAGAAGTTGTTTCTTGAACTAAAAGCAGGTATAATTTTTCTGCTTTGTTACTGACTGACTGGCCTGTTTGCTTGGCTAACCTTGGCCGTGCATGAGGTGCTAGACCTTTCAGATGTGGCTACACGTATCAGACTTTAACAAGAGAGTAATCATGAATGATACCATAACAACTTTGTTGTGCTTTGGAGCATTATTTCTGACATGCTGCATTGAACATCTGAAAGAAACATTAGTCTCTTGGGACATCCATCTGATTGAACAACAGGGTTACATAATTTTTTAAATTTTGTTTACCAGAAAGTCTGTTATGTGAAATTATTCATTAATTATTTAGTATGACTGGGTCAAACTAGCATCATCATTTTGCACTGAATGCTTTATAAAAATGTGTAACACATGTTGCCTAATTCTGTGTTCCTTTTGCAACTACGCATGAACAGGCTTGTATTTGAATGTCAGTTTTATTTATGTTTCTGCAGAAAGAGTCTACCACTACTGGGGAAGACATTGAAATATAGCAGGTTTAATGGAAGATATAATTATAAAGGCTAGAGTGGACAAAATGGGGGGAGTAAGAATTGGGCAGAGAAAAGAAGAGGTTAGTAATGATGCAGTAGAAGGGAAGAAACAAAACAAAGAGGTTTGAAAGTAACAGGGGGTTAATAGGATGAGGATACAAAAGAAATTTTCATCAAATACTAAATGTGGCACATGAAGTAGTCATGACTAAATGATTGGAATTTGTAAGAGGCTTTCTGTTCAGTTGTTAAGACACATTATATGTGTAGTTAATATATTTTCTGGGCCATAACTTGAGTCAGGTATGGCATGTATGCTACCAGTACATGATGGAGGAACTATGTCAGACTTAATTCAGGTACCATTGTTATTATATGGTTTGCCAGGTATGCTGTGATTTTAAAGTTTCAGTCTTTTTAATTTTTTGTGTGCTGAGCCCCTCAGATCATTATGATTGTCGCATGACATTTTTTTTTCTCTCTAATGCACTTTTTTCCCCTTTCAATTATCTTTTCACCCTCCAGTCTAACTGTAATGCACCTTCACAGTATATTAGTAAATGCAAAATTATGTGCCATTACTCCTGGTTAATCCTTTCAGCATTATGGATGTACAGTGATGTGCATGAAAGAGCTATTGACAGGGTAGGGATGTTCATTTATGTCCCCACATGTTCTTAGGTGTGTTCGCAAAATTGTGAAAAGCAACTATTGCCTTTGTCATGTCTGTGTGTCCACTTGGAACAGTTGGCTACCACTGGGCAGATTTTAATGAAATTTGATATTGATTATTTTTCGGAAGCCTGTCGAGAAAAATCAAGTTTGATAAAATATGACGAGGATAATAGGTACTTTGCACAAAGACTTACGTTCATTTATGATAGCTCACTGAATTCTTCTTAGAATGGGAAATGTTTCAGACAAAAATTGTAGGGAAGATCAAAATACAGATTTTATATTCAGTAACTTTTTTCTGAAAATTGTGCTGTTTACGAGATAATTTGGAAAAAATGTGGTAGAGTGATGATGGCCGCAGATGACATTATATTGCAGTGCATGCTCTTTGCATGCTGGATAACTAAGGCCGCAGACACACACTCAGAATGTGTAATACTTCTATCTGTTCGATGGCAGTAGTGGTTAAACAAACATGCCTGAATGTTACGTTTATATGTATACTGACCATTTTGTTCCTTATGTGGTCTGTGTGCTGTATGGATGTACATCGATAGGCTGGGAGGTGGGAGCTTTGTAGTAGCTCAGTGAGCCTCAGATATGTTTTTTGTATTGCTTCATGCTGTTTTCTGTTGTTGGCATTATAATTTGTCAGTTGGAAGGGCATTGGCTGCTTATTAAGTCATTAACTTGTGGGCATACTTATTGGTTTGTGCACTGATTTCCTATGGGAATGGTTGCTTGTGGGTTGTATTAAACTTTTTGTCCATCCGTTCCATTGCTGTTCTGCCTTCAATGCTACAGGCATTATACAGTGGTAACTGATAAGTGTGGTAGTTGGATAGTTTTGATCTTTTGATGTCATATGTTTCCTTTTGCTAATGGTGTCATATCATTTATGTACAGTGACCTCACATTATGCACACCTGTTGTGAAAAACAAACAAGTGTAGAAGCTTCTCAGGTTGAACATACTTGCCAGGAGACAGAAATATTTGTGCCCCTAGGGGCATGCTCGTAGTCTGCAGAAGATTGATTGTATAATGAAATGTACACTGCATCCGTTAAAGAGGAAGTATAAACTGTTTTATTTAAAGACCCAGGTCATACCATGCAATAACACACTTTTCATCTGGTTTATAAAAACCGATCAGTTTATGTTATGTAGGGCCAAAGTTGCTGTTTGTTCTGAGATAAGTACAAAACACAGAGACACAGTGTTGGCAGAATGTACAGTTCTTGAATGTTAAACCTGTCACATCAGGTAACCAGTAGGCATTAAAAGTTTAATATTTGTTATTAGTCAGTGGTGTAATTTTTTTTATAGTCCCTTTCCAAGTTTATGCAATGGGTCTGGTGTTTTTGCCACTTTCGGGGGTGACTTTTTGGAATTGAATGTAGGGTGGTTGGTGAGTATACTTGAACTTCAGGGACATTATGGAAATGATGCCCTTGTAGTTGTGATTTAATTCATGGAAGCAAAGACTAATTCACAAGGGGCCATATTGAGCAAGTACAGAGGGTGAGGACCACAGGCATGTTTTTGGCAGCCAAAAATTGTACTGACGAAGCAGTGTGAGCTGGTACATTGGTGTAGTGAATCACCCAGTCCTGGTTCTGCCAATGTTTTGGGCAATTTCAGCAGACTTCCTGTCTCATTGTAAAACCTCCTACTAGTAATGCTGGTAAACTGTTTGGTCTGGAGGAACAAAATTATAAGGAACAGTGCCCTCAAATAAACTCACCATTGTGCTCTTGGTATGCGATTTGACTTTTTACTTTCGTTGGGCATGGAGAGGATCCATTTTTTCACTGAGAAAACTGATGTTTACTTTGTGGGTTATAACGGTGAACCCACATTTAGTGGCATGCATTTCTCATGAAGTTTTACAAAGTTTAAAGGAAACCTTAATGAAAGTGTTCTGTATGGTCATAAAAGGCATTAGAAAATCATGGTTTGCACTTAACATGCTTAACAGTACATACATATTGAGAAGCAGTGCAGAGGGTTATAGCTGCAGAACTTATTAGAATAACTCAGAACAGAGCAGTAGTATGGCACTTTATGGCAAAAAGTTGTACTGGTTACCATTCATGGTCCTAGCAAGAAGTTGGGGAACTTTTCGGTATGCCTTTGTATGTGGGATTAGTTCACGTTACTGTTGATTGTGTATTGCTTGCATGTATGTGCCATATTTGAATTGTAGAGTGTAGGGCCTAATAAACATTGTGTGTAGTGGTATGTTGCAGTTATTTTCTTACTTTGTGAGTAGTGTCTGGCATTTCATAACTTCTTTTCACCTTTAGGTGATGTTTTTATAAACACGGGAGTTGTGCATATTGTGGGGATCATGTGCCCTTTTTTGAATAGCACAGCTCTCATACCATGCTGAGGTGTAACAAGTTGGGAAATTACACTTATTGCAACAATTGTAGCATGTTCATTGTCTTAACATTTAATCGCTTACAAACTCATAAACCTTATAGAAATTGCACTGTCCATAAAAGGTGTGTTTTCTTTTTCTGTACTGCTTTTGTAGAAGTTACATTTCAGCCATAATGATCAGTACTGATTTTGTGGGAACTCACATTAAGAAGACACACCATGATGTCTGTACAGAAAATGAATGTATTGTTTGTCTGTCCTAATATAAACAGTAGACAGGTAGAAGCAATTTGCTGTAAAACAAAGAGGTTGGATATTTTGTGTGGAATGTTCCAGTTAGAATTTTTTCACATTTCAGTGGCAAAGTGCACTGGTTCGTTAAGAACAATTGTAAGGTCTCATAGTGGGAGTAACAAAGGGGGGGGATTGAACATGATGCAGTCCAGTGTGAAGGGGCCATGTGGTTAAGAGGGAGGTTGGGAAGTTCTTGCAGTGGGTGTAGGTAGGAAAGGAGGTGTTCTTGAACCATTCTTCCTAACAGAATGCCCCTTTCCCTTTGGATAGCATTGTGCTGTACACAGCCACACTTCTCATACTGTGGGAACTATGTATTGGTCAGTTCCTCCATTTGCTTCCATTCACCCAGAGGATGGCAATGTACTCTACTCTGAAATGTTGCAACAGCTTCAACATGCTACACAGCTAAATCCAGAGCGTCAAAGTTACAGTAGTGTACCAGTGCTGAAATTATCATAAAGTAATGTTTGAAATTGGGTTGATTAACACAGCACTGCCTCGAGTTTGAGCCATTAACATATACTTCTTTTCCATCTGAATAATGATCAATATCAGTGTGTGTTTCCATTGGGGGGAGGCTAATTTCTGGAGGTGATGAGATATCAGGTAGTGTTTGTGGTTATCAATTGAAGGGCTGTACAAACACCTTTCTGTTTTGTATTATTTGACCATATTTAGTTCTGGAAAATATTCCCAATGTGCTGATTTGCTTGTCTGCACTGTCAGGTTGGCCTTTGTGTTAAACATGTAACGTGATTGAGTTGTTGATAAAATTGTGTAGTCAGTAGAAATACACATCAACGCCTGAAGGAGTGTGCACAATGTTTTTATTTCTCCTGGCCACAACAGATGCAGAGAATCATGTGCAAAGACTACTTGAAGTCTTTTCTGTTTAAGATCCTGCGGCCAGTTAGATATGCTTATCTTGATTTGTGTTACTATACTTTTCCACTAACATGAGCTGCCTATAAGCCACAAACACGTGGAGCTTCATCCATGCTCCAGATTTTGGCAAAATCTTGAATCTGTCTTAGGGTTCAGTGGCAACATTTATTCAAGTATATTAAGTATATTTTTCATAGAGTCTAGTGTTGTGGGATCTTAACATAGACAACATTTTGCTAGAAAATACTGGCAATACTTATTTTTCATCATCCACTTTTCACAGAGTTAAAAAACTGTGTTCTTGGAAGAAGGTAGTATTTTCTGTGCCAGTGATATTTTTTTGAGACACTCCCTCATTTTCTTTCTATTGCTTTTGCTCTTGGGGTTGAATGTTGTTTCATTTGATACTTTTTCTCACATGGAATGTGTTTACTATGCAGCAGGAAATGCATAATATTACCGTCTTGCACTATAAGGTTTCCAAATTATGCTTCAAATGTGAATGTCATAGTGATGTGATGAAGACTAGTTTGGTGCAGACAGGAATGCCACACACTTTTCTGATTTTACAAATAAGTTTTTCATCACCGTGAACTGATGTTGAGAATATCGTGTGTAGTGATGAATGTGTGGAATCATACACAAAAAATTTGTCCTGCAGTAAATTTGTCTGTAAATTTCATTATTGCCTGATGTTGATGTACCCTGCAAGTTAATGATGACTAGTAAAAAGTTCATAATGTTGAATAGTGTCGAACGTAAAGAGCAGTACGAGATGGGCATATTGACAGAAGAAAAATGTTGAAAGACAAAAGGATGTGTTAGAACTTATTACTAAAAAGCAACTAGGTCAGAATGTACAGGGTTGAAAAACAGGAAGAAAATATGTAGTCATGTTAGACATTTTTAAAGAAGTGATTTATCAAGTATCTCAAAATGTATTAATCGGGGCGTTGTTTTGAACACATTTTGTGTTGTAAGAACAGTTAGTACATTACTGAGTAGTAGTGAGGAATAATCATAGTTGTAATAGGAAGAATGGCTTACAGTTTCTCTGTGGGTTTGTCAGGGGAACTTCAGATGGGCTTATGCAGTGTCATATAATGAAAACTGTGTATGGTGTAATATAATTGTTTTGAATGTGTATGAACCAAGTGAGGAGAAATGTAATGATTCAAAAGACAGTTTTTATGAGGAATTAGAGCAGGTTTTTTTTTTATCATTTTCCCAAGTACGATATGAAAATTCTGTTAGGAGATTTTAATGCAAAATTGGAGAGAGATGACATTTTCAAACAGACAGTTGGGAATGAGGGTCTGCATCAGGATAGTGATGATAATGGTGTTAGAATAGTAAACTTTGCCACATTAAACAATCTAGTCATTAAGAGCAGGATGTTCCTGGACTGAAACATTCATAAATACACCTGGACCACTACTGATTGGAAGGCTTACAACCAGATTGATCGTATATTGATAGGTAGGAGATGACATTCGAGTATACTCGATTTACAGTCTTTAAGGGGAGCTGACTGTAATACTGGTCACGATATGGTGGTTGCAGATGTTAGGGAAATATTGGCAGTAAGTAATCAAGGAGCACACAAGTTTGATGTGGGCAGATTTAATGTCAGAAAGCTAATGAGCTGCAGGTTGCAAAACAGTATCAGATTAAGATCTTAAACAGGTGTGCAACTTTAGAGGTCTTAAGTGGCAGTGAGGACATAAATAGACCTTGGAAAATGTTGAAAAAGAATATCAAAACCTTAGCTTAAGAGAGTGTAGGTCTGTATGAATTGAAGCTGCATAAACCATGGTTTGATGAAGAATGTTTATGATGTTTGGATCACAGTAAGCAGTCTGAAATGCGCTGGTTGCAGGATCCCAACCAAAGCAGTGTAGATAATCTAAGCAATGTAAGATGTGTAACTAGTAGACCTCTCAGGATTGAGAATAAGGAGTATCTGAAAGCTAAAACTTAAGAACTTGAAACTAACTGTAAGATTAAAGACATCAGAGACCTGTATAGCTGCATCATTGACTTTAAGAAGGGCTAACAGCCTCAAACTAATACAGTAAAGGATGGGAAGAGTGATTTGGTTACAAACTCCCACAGTATTTTGGTTAGGTAGAGGAACCATTTCTCTCAGCTGTTCATTGTACTTGGTGTTAGTGATGTTAGGCAGACAGAAATACATAGAGCAAAACGACTAGTGCCTGAGTTGAGTGCCTTTGAGTTTGAGATGGCTATTGAAAAGCTAAAAAGACAAATCACCAGGTATTGATCAAATTCCAGCACTTTTGATTAAAGCAGGGGGTAGAATAATTCGCCCTGAGATCCCTAAACTTTCGTATTAATTGTATTTGGAATAAGAATGAATTGCCTGAGTAGTGGAAGGAGTCATTCACTGTCCTATTTATAAGAAGGCTGATAAAACAGATTATAGTAATTATAGAGGCATATTTTGTCAAGTATGTACAAAATTTTGTTCACACATCCTGTTATCTAGGTTAACTCTATATGCAGAGGAAATTTTGGAGGATCATAAGTGTGGATATTGACGCAGCAAGTCAACTACTGATCATGTATTCTGCATTAGTCATATACTTGAGAAAACTGGAACACAGTGAAGCAATGCGTCAGCTATTTATAGATTAGAAGAAAGCCTATGGTTCATTTAGTGGGGAGGTCTTGTATAATATTCTCATTCAGTGCCCTCATGAAACTGGTAAGGCTAATAAAATGGGTCTGAATGATACACATAGCAGATCCGGGTAGGCAGATATGTTTCGTATTAGGAATGGTTTGAAATAAGGAGATGCTTTATCGCCATTCTTTTCAACTTTGCTTTAGAGTACGCCATTAGGAAGGTTCAGGAAAACTAGGATGGCTTGAAATTACATGGAACACCATTTTGATGTGTATGATGGGTATGAATGATAAACAATACATGGTGCACATCAGCATTTGGCTTATGCTGATGATATTATATTGGGTGGAATTGTACGTAACATAGAGAAAAACATGGAAGCTTTGTTAGTCGCTAGTGAGGAGATGGAGATTGGTATAGAAGTAAATGTTGGTTCAACTAAATACATGGTCATGTCTCGATATCAGAATGCAGGACGAAGTCACAGTATAAAGATTGATAATAGCTCCTTTGGAAAGGTGGAAGATTTCAGATATTTGGGAACAACCTTAACAAGTCAGAATTCTATTCAGGAAGAAATTAAGAGCAGATTGAAGTCAGGGAATGCTTGCTGTCATTCGGTACAGAATCTTTTGTCTTCCAGGTTGCTATCTAAAAATACAAAAATTAAGATACACAGAAATATAATTTTGCCTGTTGTTTTGTATGGATGTGGAACTTTTCCGCTCACATTGAGGTAGGAACGTAGGATGAGGATTGTTTTGGGAATAGGAAGCTGAGGAGAATATTTGGGCCTGAGAGAGACTAGGTAACAAGGGAGTGGATTAAACTACATAATGAGGAGCTTAATCTGTATGTTTCATCAAATATTGTTTGGGTGATCAAATCGAGAAGAATGAGATAGGCGGGTTATGTATTACATATGGGAGAAAGTAAAGGTGCATACAGGGCTTTGGTGGGGAGATCTGATGGAAAGAGACCACTCAAAATACCTAGGCGTAGATGGGAGGATAAAGTTAAAATGAATCTTCAAGAGGTGGGATGGGGCATGGACTAGATTGATCTGATTCAGGGTAGAGACAGGTGGCGGGCTGTTGTAAACGAGGTATTGAACCTTCGGGTTCCATAAAGTGCGGGGAATTGCTTGAGTAGCTGAGAACCGGTTAGCTTCTCAGGAAGGACTCTGCTGCCCCGAGTGAGTAAATAAGAAAGTGAGTATATCGTCCATCATTTACAGTCCACTACTTTATCAAATCATTTACATATGCTGGACTGCGGAATTTTTTGCGATATGAATAAAAATAACTAGAGCAGTAGAGAATACACACTTGCAGATCCCTGTACACTATTTTAAACACTACATTCTTTGTGTCGTACCATGTAATTGACATGGCATTGAAAAAATTCGTGCACTGTATTCATACCATAGTGCCAGTCAAGGGCAAACAACTTTTGCCAAACAAATTCAGCGTTTACAAAATCCCCAGGCACTTGTGACATAGTGTTTATTTTCCAAACTGACGATCACGTCGACCAAGAAATCAGAACACGGAAGGGATAATGATCTGCAGTAGCCAAAGAAAACCAAGGCCAAACATGGCATGACATTTGGCAAAATACAAGCTGCATCCCCGTATGACTGTGTAAGCCATGGACACCTTTGGACACCTCGCACATCTCCAACCATGAGAGCAGGTGTTAATGAGTAAAATTCTGGTTTTGTCTCTTTTCCGGAACCTGCTAACATCATCCCTTTTCCATTGTGTAGCGGTACTGTGAGCCAAGATTAGGCTATGGGCTGGACGGTCAGGGATTCGAATTCTGGCAGGAGCGGCGCTGGCGGCTACGCAGCCTCCTTTTCGGTGGGTGCTGGGGTTCTTTGTGGGTGGGGATTAAACAACCGGGGCATGAGGCCATGGTTAAAAATGAGTAGAGCCATACCTCTACTCCACCTATATACTTTCATGGTGTGGATAGGGACAGCTTTACCTTTCCCTTTCCCTCTAGACTTACCCGCCCTGAAGGCCGCCTGTTCAGTACATGCCGGATTGGTGGATGAACTTCAGCACATAAGACTAAACCCCAAAAGCTGACGTATTTTAGAAGTAGAACGTGAGAGCCTAAGTACACAAATAACAGTAAATTGGTGTCTTGCTACTGAAAGTGTAGGCATGTGATAAACTATTTTAGTAATGATGTTGCATCACACAAATGCCATTACACTACGGCTTCAGCTTTTTACAACTGTGAGGATTCATATTGTGGTCTTTGTGTGTTATGAAAATGTGTGTTTGGGTTGATGGATAAAATGCTACAGCACTGTTTGTTAACGCAGAGGACAGACAGCCTGAAATAAGTTAATCTTGATTTAAAACTTTCATAAAACTTCAAATGTGATGACATTTTAAATTTATCTGTCTTTAGGATTATGTTCTTTGGTATGTCACCTCATAGAAAGGTATTAATGATTTGGAGAAACCTGTTGTCGTCGGCTGTAGGGTGGAATCTAAGATGCACTTAAGAAGACAATTTAAAACAAGTATTAAAACTCCTACATGTTTCGGCACCGGGTTGCCATTCTTAGGGAGACCCGTATAGAAAAAAGGAGTATGAGCCACAACACGTCACTGTAGGTATTACACTGCCCGTATTGAAACGTTTAAAATGTTAAAATTCTAAAGAATGTAAAAAAAATTGATGGGTGTAATAATTACGGTATTGTGATGATAAAATTATGTAATGGTGATCAGTTCCAAGTGTAAGTCCGTACTTGTTTACGTCCTGTACGGAGTTTGCGCACAAACATCTGCCTTGTTCTTGTGTGATGCGAAGGGATGTCCAGGTACAGCGCGTGATGTGTGTCGTATCTGGCGGTGTTGTGTAGTGTACTCTTATTGGACGAGATCCCCTCGGATCATATAAGAACTAGGCACTTGTTTGTGTACGTACTCCATACATACAGATACAGTTTTCTCTTGGACTTTATCTGTTGTGTAACAGATATATAAACACTAAAACACTACGTTTCGGAAGCCGGCTCTGCTTCCGTCTTCAGGCACGACGCATCTAATCTGTTGAACCCCTTAGATCAAGCTAATCTCGAGTGACTGAGAATAGCTTGATATAAAGGGTCCAAACATTCTCCCTGAAGATGGCGCCGAAACACGCAGGAGAGTGTTGTTAATAATGCATGTGTTTTATTGTATATGTTCGTTTTGTTGGTGTTTTAAGCATATGGTTGCTATCATGTAATTTTAATATCACAATATTGTAATTTTTATGGTCATCAATTTTTTTTTACGTATTTTCGAATTTTGTTATTTTAATCATTCCATTGCGGGCTGTGTAATACCTAGACTAACGTGCTGTGCTTACATTCCTTTCTTCTGCACGTAACTCCCTGAGAATGGCAGCCCGGTGCCGAAATATGGAGTTTTAAATAATTGTTGCTCACTTATGATGTATAATATTTAACTGCTTTTCCACGTAAACAGTGGTAAGGCAAACGCGCTTCAGTGTTACGTATGCCTGTCTTGTTCCAAGTAGCCACATAAGTGTAGTCTAGACCTTATATTCTACATAACCAAATCAGTCTGTTTATATCCATATTGGGGAAATAAGAATTATTTTTTGTCATGTGTACTATTGGGAGTGTATAAACACAAGGAAACTGGCAGGGCTCCATAATTAAACTCTTACCCACTCACAAGGTGCTAGATGGGTGGAAAGTATAAAAATACATAAGATGCACACAGCTGAACTACAGAGATTGAGTTTCGTTAAGCAGCCAGTAAATTTAAGTTGAAACTCTGACGTTCTGTCATTATCAGCTTCTGCTGTCAGACTCTTATGTCTCGATTGTCACATTACGACACTGATGTGGAGAAGTAGATAGGTCACAATATTAAACATTTTGTTTCGTGGTTTTAGTTGTCTTGAAATAAAGATAGGAAGGAAGATTAAGGCGGACCAGGGGTTGGGTTGTTCAAGTCAGTGAAGATTGAACTAGTTAGTATTGGGTCAGTTTTCTGGATTGTGTATTAGTGATATTGAAACCTGGTTCTTGTACCAGAGTTAGGTTGTATCGTCACATATAACTCGCTCTTTGCTACTAGTTACATCTGGCCTGTATTTAATTAATTCATTGGTTATGATTTCTGTAGTGGTGCTATCAGTAACCCAGGCTGTATTGCCATTAAATGTTACGATGCAGGATTTGACGTTTCCATACTGGTAACTGTGAAGGTCTCTGTCGTCTGGGATGTTACACTGTGCAGTCATATGTATGGACGTTTCAGAGGAACGTGCTGCCTCCATCTCATGGTGGAAGAAAAAGCTCTGCATGACAAGTCAGGAACGTGTGGTAGGGGAGATTAGAAGGCACGCTAAGAATGGTGTGCATGGTGTGAGTCTGCCTATGTTACTGAATGGTTTTCTCTATGTGGCCAATTCGTCACTGCTGATTATTATGGAAGTAAGAGGTTTCTCGAAAACATTAGTACACATACCAGGCTAGACGGTGTCATAGCAGAGGACAGTAATCATCATTCGATAGGCTGTTAATGAATCATTTGGGAAGGATGTGAAAAGCGGCGGTCATGACTTAATGTGAGGTATCGCTCCCCCAGTATTTGCTTGGTGGGAATGAGGGAAACCAGATTAAGGGTTGGCGAGTCTGTATGCTGCGTTTTAAACGTGGGACCTTCAAAATGTAATGCATCTGTTCTTGCTGGGCCGTCAGGTACATCACCGTTTGCTGAAACAATTCGCCATTAAATTACGCCCCAAGTTGTACCAGCTGATATCTTCACGGAACTTGCCTTGGAAATTCAAGCTTAAAATGTAGTTACAGTAGTAGTAGTAGTAATAGCAGCAGCAGAGTTCATGTGATGTAACTGTGCATGTCGTTTGTGGACTACACACACCTTATTACGTCAGAGACGAATATTTGATCTGAAAATCCCTGAAAGTTACTCTTTTTAACCGTACCTGTCCAAGGGTGCGCAAATCCCGGGCGTCTGATCGCCCAGGCGAAGAAATTTTCTGCTTTCCCTCTTGATAGTTACAGCATAGGTACTGCTTTTTTTTTTTTTTTTTTTTTGAAGAAAAAAAAGTACTTTTTATTTAACTTGCACGGAGGATAAATTTTCAAAAAAAAAATGAGGTTCACCGTTGGGCC
>Ga0131853_10001655_pt1 | contig 39905 bp, 34 predicted proteins | sample TergutLab28metaG_FD_92764 | JGI IMG/M metagenome (GOLD analysis project Ga0131853, IMG submission 92764) | Labiotermes labralis P1 segment gut microbial communities from Petit-Saut dam, French Guiana - Lab288 P1 (version 2) (version 2) | ecosystem: Host-associated > Arthropoda: Insects >...
TTAAGCTTGTGTCTATAGGGCGTTGTCTCATAAGCGGAAACTTAAGGGAAGAAACCATAAGAATAGTGAAAACCACCATCTTCGTCGTTGCGAGGCGAAGCCGAAGCAATCCATGCCCAATGGTGGATTGCTTCGGCATCGCCTCGCAATGACGGGCTAAATGGTAGTGCTTTTTGGCTTTAGTTGCAGGTGAAGATGCCGTTGAAAATCCTTAAGTTTGCGCATACGGCACACATATCCAACTATTTGGCTTAATAAGGCAGCCGCTTTAATATTTATTCTATTTCCTCCTTGTATCGCTAACGGCATCTCAATCAGTGAAGGTCTGCGCTCCAAAACCGCTTGAGGCATGCGGATTTTGCGGCTTGCATTCACTGTTTCGAAGTCCGTTCGCTATAGGTGATAATAAAAAGGCCAGCAGCAGGTTTTGAGAAATAGAAAACGCGCAGGCAGATGGAGGGGTTTCCATCTACCTGCGCGCTGATAGCTAACGCAGAACACTGATACCATTAACCGCTTTGTGCATCGCATAACAAAATAGCACCGCGTACATCTTGGAGGGAAACTTGCATCCTCCTTGAAGTGGTTGGTGAAATGTTGTACACTTTGCCTGCCACGGTGGCAGGTAACTGTGCTTTAGGATGGTTGTGCATCCCTAAGCCTGTGAAAGTGTTTGCGCACTTTCACGGCTCCGTGGTTATTTTATTGTGTTGGTGCTGCGGTACGCTGCCACTGACCTTTTTATTTCGGTTGCATCATACCAAAAACTTCTTTTTTCGGCAACTGTTTTATTTTATAGGTATGTGCTAATAAATTTACCTTTCCCTTGCTTTTTTCAGGACTTCAAAATATAACTCAGGGCTAATAAACCTGTCATTGCTAATCAGCTCATCGCATAAGGGCTTAATCGCGGAAACATAACCCCGCTCCTTAGCTATCAGCAAGATGCCAAGCGTACCAATAACCTCTAAACCAAGTAAGGACGCATATCGACGGCCTGCAAATTCATCAATACATACTAATGAAATTCCCTTGTCCTTCGCAATTGTTATAACATCTGCTTCACCTTCATCTAACTGCAGCATTATACTGTGCTTTAACGGAATATTTTCAGGGTCAACAAGTTGAAACCAGTTTATCTTGGACAATTGCGCATGTCCTGCTTTTCCTTTGCCATTTATATAAACTTCGTTGTGGACTGCACGAGGCAAATATATGTCACTAAATATTCTTGGGAGCAAATCCAACAGGTTAATGACAGCTAAACTGATTAGTGGTGTGGAATTAACAATTATAGTCACTGTATTTACCCCAACATTCTACTAACTAGATTAAACTCGTTATCTAACTCGTTGCTTGTATATTGGTAAATATCTATATTTTGCTTGCTTAATAAAGTAACAAAATCATTTTTCCCCAGGCCTGCCATATGGGATGCCAGCCCCAAGCTTAAGCGGTTTTCTTTAAAGTATTGTATGGCGAGTGCTTGCATAAAATCGCTTTGTATGTTTTTAACATCCTTTTTAATCGCAAATAAAATTTCATCTGAAATAGGTATTGTTACGGTCATCATAAAAAACCACCTTCATAACCTTAATGTATAGCCATAATAACATCAACCATGCGTGTTTAGCTATATCTTTACATTTCTATACAATAGGCTTCCCCGCCAAACCCATACACAAACCCATCGCCGCCCCGCTCCCCGACACAGTACACGCTGTCATACCGTTTGTATTGGGTGTTTTGCTTTGCGCCGTCTACATAAAAATCCCCGCCAAATGTCAGCTTCAGGTTGCTGTATTGCAGGGTATCCCCGTCGAAGGTAATCTCTTTTACCAACTTCCCAATACGGGCCATAAATACGCCAAAGCTCTCCGCTTCGGCAGAGGAGCATTCGCAAACCCAGTATTGCTTCCGGCCGCACTGGGCAAGCTCGTCCTGGCCAAGCTGTACCAGGGGGCCTGACCCAATTAGGGCAACATAGGAATCCCCTGCCCGGCCTACCGCATAGCGCCTTCCTATATATGCCTCGTCAAACTTGCCATATGGGAAGTAGGCGTGGGTATAGTCGTACAGCCCCTTCTCAAAAGGGGCTTTTTTATTGGGCAAGGGGTATATGGCCAATATGCGGTTAAGATGCTGGGCTGCATGGGGGTTGCGGCTATTGCCTACCCAATATCCAGGGGATTTGGATAGCGCGCCGGTTTTGTTAAGCTCCCCAGAGGGGTTGGTTGCAAATACACATATATCGTGGTTTATGAGGCAGTTCCATATATGCTGCTGGTCTGAAAAGCCGCCGGGCTGGTAGCCTTGGGTTGTGGCCATAAGGTAATGGGGGGTGCGGTATGTGTATGTGTTGGCCCGCTGGGTGGCTTTGCCATTGGTTATGGGGTTTATTATTTTTGCTAGCAGGCCATAAAAAGGCTTTAGCACTGTAAGGTTAAGCATTTTTAGGGGGGCGAAGAATTCGCTGGCGAACATGTTATTGCGGGCTATACCTTTCATTGTATGGCGGAAAATTTGGTGGTTGGTGAAGGCCTCCATTTCCCACTGGGCAGCTAGCTGCTCGTCTTTTGGGCCAAAGATGCCTGCTTTTACACCTTCGGTTATGTCTATGGAGTTGGACGCTTTTATTACTTGGGGGGTGGTGTCTTTTGCTATTTTTTTTATTACACCTGGTACTTGGTAGGTTTTGTTTAGCAGCACGTTTAAATCCATGTTGTTGGTCATTGCTGTAAGTTCTTCGTAGAAGACATCGGTAGTTTGGTCCAGGTCAATCTCGAAAAGGCTGGCGATTATGCGGTTTAGGGCGCAGCCGCCTCTTGCGGATTTTTTATTGTTTTCGTACATACGGCCGCCGGTGGACACGAAGCTGCCGTTTAGGCTTTGGGTGGCTATGTCGTAGTAGATTATGTGCAGGATTTGGGTCATGGCATTGCGGACTTCTTTGTCGGGGGCAAATTCTTGGATATTGCTCATGGCTACCAGGTCTTCCAGGTAGTAGTTGTTGGAATACCACTCTGTAAAACCGTAGCGGAAGCGGCGCTTGCACCAGGCTAGTATGCGCTTTTTGCCCCGGGCTTTGTGGTATGTGCCCGGCCTGCCCGAGTTGATGAAGGTTTTGCCTTTATATAAATGCCCGGCCAGGTACTCCAGCCCTGCGAATAAGATTTGATGATTTTCTGACCAGGTGCATAGGCTGTCTTGGCCAGGTTGGTCCCAGTGGTATTTGAAGTTTAGCAGCAGGTCCTCCATTTGGGATTTTAGGCCGGGCTGGTAGGTGTCTAGCTTGTGGCTATATGCATATAATATGCGGATTATGGTGTTGGCCAGGAAGTCGGAACAATCGTACCTTTGGTGGATAAATTGGAATGTGTCGGCTAGTTGGGTGGTGTCGAAGGGCTTATCTTCTGCCAGCGCGCCCAGGAAATCGTGGATGTGGATTTTATATGGGCGGGGGGTGTTGGCTGGCAAGGTTGGGATTTTTCTGCTGCGGTTTAGCTGGTATAGGGTAAGGGCGGTTAGGGATGCGGTAGTTAGGGTTAGTATGGTTTTTAATTTCATGAAATTGCTCCTTATATGTTGAGTTTGTTAATGATAATGGGGCATGGAAAAAGCGGAAAAGGCAGGAAAGGGCAGGATTTACATGGATTTCTTATTAAAATTATTTTGAAATCCTGCCTTTTCCTGCTTTTTCCGTTTTTTCTGTGTTCCATGAGTTAATGACATTGTTGCCGCCAATCAGCCCAGGATGCAATTTCTCCAGGTCTGCAACCAGCGGAGAGGATAATTCCTGCCCTTCCCGCATTAATGCCAGCGCGTCTTTCACCTTATGCATACTATCTTCGGTCATTTTATTCCGTTTCATGAAATAAAACGCGGCCCCAAGGAGTAAAATGCAAGAAATCATAACCACACCCCGCAGCCCCATAATTGCGCTTGCGGGCTGTACCTCCAGCGCGCCGTCATAGCCGGTAAGCTGCAATACCCAGCCAATAACCGCGATGCCAAAGGCCGAAGATATTTGCCTAAACATAACCATCACGCTGGAGTATGTGCCCGCGTCCCGGCTGCCATTGGCCAGCTCCCCCACATCTACCCCGTCTGGGAACATAAGCCAGGGTATCATGGTGCACCCGCACATGCCTATGCCAGAGACAAAGGCAAATACATATATAGCAATAGGCGACCAGCCGGTCTGGTACATGGAAAGGAGAATAACCCCCAAAATCCATATGGGGACAGCAAGGCGGAACACAGCGGGCTTGCTCATGCGCTTGGTAAGCTTGTACACCAGGGGCACGGTAAGGATTTGGGCAATAACCAGGGCCCCAAGTACAAACGCAGTCTCCCCAGGGCGGTGGGCCACATAGCGCATAAAGTGCTGGAAGATTGTTGTGACTATATCCAGGGCCAGGAATGCGAAGGTGTAGGCTAGCACAAGCTCCCTAAAACACCGTACCCGTAGGGGTTTTACGAATGTTTTTATGGAAAATGTAATTTTGGTTTTGGGCATGGGGACCCGCTCGCGGGTGTTGACGGCAAGAAGTATCAGTATCACGCTGAATATTGCGCCGTAGATGCTGGCTGTGGCTACATATGCGGTTTGGTTGCCCACAACGCCGGTTAGATAGTCCCGTACCAGCAGCGGGGTTGTGGCGAATACTAGGTTGGAAAGGCCGGAGAATACCATGCGCATGGTGTTGGCTTTATTTCGCTCAGCATAGTCGTTACTTATTTCGCTGGAGAGGGATGCATAGTTTATACCAAAGGTGGTGGTGACTATAGCCAGCAGCATTTGGGAGACTACAACATAGGCCACGATTGCCCACATGCTCCAGGCAGAGATTGGCACATACATAATGGGGAAAGCGAAGATAATAAAAATGCCCGCCGCGAATATGGCCGGGCGCCGCCTGCCCCAGCGGGTGCGGGTGTTGTCGGATATTACCCCTACAATGGGGTCTAGTATTGCGTCCCAGGAGCGGGTTACAAGGCCTATTGTGCCTGCCAGGGCTGGGGGCAGCATAAGTATGTCTGTCAGGAATATGAAGTACATAATGCTCATGAACATGCCATGGCCGGTGAAGTCACCAAAGGCGAAGAAGAACTTTTCCCTTGGGGGGATTTTGTCGGGGTATGTTTGTGGGGTGGTGGTCATGGTTGCCTCCTTAGTCACCTATAGCTTAATTTTCAACAAAACTTGCGATAAACAACACCCTCGTCATCCCGGCCTTGAGCCGGGATCTCATAATCTATTGCAAAAGAGTGGGGATCCCGGCTCAAGGCCGGGATGACGAGGGTGTTGGATAGTGTGAAATGACTGAAAATGGATTTCTGTGCTCTGCCTCACTATAAAGATGGCGGATTCCCGATATTCTATAATGATTATGGCAATCGTTCATATTCCAATGCCGCAAAAATTGCCGCTGCCACACCATAGGTAAGATTGCTGCCCCTTGGGGTTAGCAGATACCCCAGCCGTGGGGCCAGTGGTACTGGTATCGTTGGCGCGGATATATTGGGCAGGCACAGGCCATGTTTATCCTTGCGGATAGACTGGTCTACTGCTTCAAAAGCCTTTTTGCCTGCCAGGGCATAACTTTTATCAAGGATGCCGGTGCGTGCCCCATACATAAACCCTGTTGCGATAAGGGCTGTTGCGGAAGCTTCTTTATAACTGGGGCGGGGTTGCAGCAATGTCTCAAAAAAGCCATCATCACGCTGGTGCCCGCGCAGTGCCTTCGCCAACCGGAAAAAGACTTCTACCGTTGCGTCTTTGTCATCCCCTTCGGGCAGATATTGCAACAGTAGTGGAATAGCAGCCATCACCCAGCCATTTCCCCTTCCCCAAAACATAGGCTTGGAGGGGTATGGGCATTTTAGTTTTGTCCAATAACTGTGGTAAAACAGCCCGCTGGTTTCATCCCGCAAGTATTTTGCAAATACGGCCGCCTGCTTTTTTGCATAATCTACAAGGACGGCATCCCCCTGCTGGCTGCCATACCGGCTGGCGAACACACCATACATCATTATGGAGTCTATCCAGATGCTTTGGGGATATGTGTACGCGTGTATCCCTGTGCCGTGGTGGTTGGGCAGGTGGGCTATTATGGGCTTTGCTTCCCGCATATATTTTGCAACATCTTTTGCAATGCGCAGGTACGCTGGGTTGCCGGTCTTTTTCCATAACAAAAATGCCCCAAGGCCAGGGGCAGCAGTGTCGGAACTTACTATCCGATAGCCACGGGCGATGTGGGCATTGTAATAACGGCACAAAAAATTGGTGAAATAATCTGTATTATGGGCTTCGTCTATCATGGCAAAGGCATAGTTTAACAGCCCCTGGCCCCACATCCATTTCATGGTTTCGGGGCAAAAGCGGCGGGATAGGTGCTTTGCTAGGGTGAAGGTTTGCATGGGTGATGCTCCTTTTTTGTCTTTTGTAGGTTATAGCTATTTTAACATGTTTGCGGGTATACAACTATCAATGATAAACTACCCCAACGCATATTATTTATCAGGAGGTCACCATGAAACACATAAAAACCAACTACCCCCGTATACGCCGTATTTTCCTTACATCAATAGCAATATTCCTACTGGTATTCCTGCTGCGGTGGGGTTATGAAATTGTCTTTTTCAGGCATGACATACTTATTACCGCCCCCCATACGGGCATGTCTTTTGACGGGCATTCATACCGTATACGTATTTCCAACATAGCCACAGACCAAGTTACCCAAAAAGCCATTACCGGCGAATCAATCGTCATAGACCAAAAATATGAAAAAACAGCAAACATAGCATCCGTGTCACACCGCTTCGACGAAGACCACGAGAGATTGCGGGCATTAATAACCGCCCATGACGCAATGGTGCAGACAGAAAACTTGCAAGGCCTGCCAGGCAGCCAAATCCTTACCATGACCATTGGCGTAATGCCCCAGCAGTTTGACGACATGGTAAACAGCATAAGGGCGCTGGGCACGCTACAGAGTTTTACCGTTAACCGGGTAGACCGTACCAACGAGTTTAACAACCTGCTTGCCCACCAGGAGGTGCTGCGCAAAACCCGGGAATCTTACGCAACCCTGCAAGAGATGGGCGGCAGTATCCAGGACATGCTGCTTCTGCAAGAAAGGATTTTGCTTGTGGAAACAGAGCTGCAGCACCTGGGTGTAGATTTAGGGGTTTTTGCGTCAGAGCATTCCTTTTGCACAATCAATTTTTCCCTTAGGGAGCAAGAAGCCCAAGCCTTGTCTCTTCAGTTTGCCCTTAATGGTGCTGCCACTAGCTTTTGGTGGACGCTGGGGGCTGCGGTGATTGTATCCTTTGCAATAATCGGGCTTTTGGGGGTTGCTGTCCTTGGCTTGTGGCTGCGTATACAGGTAGGTAAATTGCAGTCAAAAGAATAGAGACGGAATAGCAAAATCAACAAAAAGACTTGCGGAAACCCTATAGGGCCTTTACAATATGCATGAAAATACAAACCTGAAAAGGAAGGTACAACCATGTCCAATGCATTCCCCCGTGTAGATGTTGCAGGTGTCTCATTATCACGTATGATAATAGGCACAAACTGGCTTGCAGGCTGGAGCCACCGCTCCCCTTCGGCAGACAATATGATAAAAACCACCCACTCTGTAACAGAGCCTATTGTGGCCATGCTTACCGCGTATATGGAAAATGGGATAGACACTATTATGGGCCCCTTCGACAAAACCCCGGTTATATGCGAAGCCATAAAAATTGTGGAAGAAAAGTTTAACCGCCCCATGATTCTTGTAGACACGCCCATAATAAATGTAGCCGACAGCAAAGAGGCGAGGGAAGAGGCAAGGGCTACAATAAAAAGGGGTAAGGAACTTGGGGCAACCTTTAGCCTGCCCCACCACTCCAGCATGGAAGAGCTTGTGGACAAACACGCAAGAACCATACGCCGGGTAGGCGACTATACATCCATGGTGCGGGAGGCTGGCATGATCCCCGGCCTGTCGGCCCATATGCCAGAACTTATTGTATATTCGGACGAAAATGGCTACGATGTTGAAACCTATATCCAGATATACAATTGCCTGGGCTTCCTTATGCAAGTAGAGGTGGAGGCCGTTGCGGCCATAATCCACAAAGCCAAAAAGCCGGTAATGACTATAAAGTCCATGGCGGCAGGGCGGGTTACCCCATATGTAGGGCTTAACTTCTCCTGGGCTACCCTGCGCCCATGCGACATGGTGACAGTAGGGGCCTTCCATGCCGGTGAGGTATACGAAAATATAGAAATCTCCCGGGCTGCATTTGAAGGCCGCTATCCTAATCTGGAAGGGCGGTCTAGCCCGAATACTAAGCAGGCCGCGCTTAAGGGGTAAAGGGTTACCAAAAACGACAACCGATATGAAAAGGGTCACCCAAAACGACAACGCATAACCATAACCGCTTTTACCAAAAACGACAACAGCAGCACATCTATAAGCCCAAGCCCTCCCATTCCAATCAAAAAGGAGAATAGTCATGAACGAAACCATAAAATCAATAAAAGACCGCTACTCCTGCCGGGATTTTTCCCCCGCGCCACTATCAAAGGAACAGGTAGCAGCCCTGGCTGAGGCAGCACTGGCCGCACCTTCGGCCCTAAACCTCCAGCCATGGCACATAATTGTAATAACAGACAAAGCCTTAATAGATGAGTACGATGCCAACGCCATGGAAATATTAAAATCCCAAAACAGCGACGCCTATAAACGCATGATGGACCGTGGCGGCAGTATTTTTTACAATGCCCCATGCCTGATTGTACTAGCCAAAAACAGCACAAACTACGCAACCCTAGACTGCGGTATTGCCACCCAAAACATAGCACTGGCCGCCCACAGTATGGGCCTGGGCAGCGTAATCTGCGGTATGGCAAGGATCCCCCTATCCGGCCCACGGGCCGAAGAGTGGACAAAACGCTTGCAAATCCCGGATGGGTATGTATTCGGCATGTCTGTATGTGTAGGCACAGCCCAAAGCGGCAAAGCGCCCCATGAGTTGGACATGGCAAAACTTACGTATATAGAAGCATAGAAGCATAAAAGAATAAAACTAAACCAGAGGTGATAGCATGGGCGACGTGTACAAAGAGCAAATTGTAAAACGGCAGCAAACATCAAGGGATTCGCTAAAGCGCGCAGGCCTGATAATGGCAGTAATATTTATATCCTTTATTGCTTTTTCTATGATACCCCAGTTTGCCCCCTTTGTAGTGACCGGGGCAGTGTTTGGCGCATGGTATCTGCTAAGCTTTTTGAAGGTAGAATATGAATATACATTTACCTCCGGCGAGCTGGATATAGACGCAATATACAACCGCTCCCGCAGGAAGCGGGTATTTTCCGCCAGGGTAAGTGATTTTGAAATAATGGCCCATGTAGACGATAAAATGCACCATGGCTCTTTCGAAGGCGCCCAAACCTTCCGCGATTACTCTAGCGGGGTAACAAGCGATAACTCCTACGCATTTTTAATAAATCATGAAAACAAGCGCACAAAAGTAGTAATAGAGCCAAATGAAATAATGCTGGTGGCCCTGGCCGGGGTGCTTACACGGCGTAAGCTGCATGTAAAACGGTAAATTGTTTTTAAAGGAGGATATCCATGCATATACCAGAAGGTTTAGCCTTTGACGATGTATTAATTGTCCCGGGTTTTTCGGATGTACAGCCGTCTCACGTTAACACGGCAATACAACTCACCCCAGACATAAAGCTGAATATCCCCTTCCTGTCAGCAGGGATGGACACCGTTACCGAGGCAAAAATGGCCATTGCCCTAGCCCGGTGCGGCGGGCTTGGGATTATACACCGCCACATGTCCGCCCAGGCCCAGGCCAACGAGGTGGACAAAGTAAAAAGGTCTGAGCATGGGGTAATTTCGGACCCTTTCTCCCTATCCCCAAACCACTATGTATATGAAGCCGATAAGCTAATGGAAAAATACCGTATTTCTGGTGTGCCAATTGTAGAGCATGACAAGCTTGTAGGCATAATAACCAACCGCGACCTGCGGTTCGAGACTGATTACAGCAAAAAAATCTACGAAGTCATGACCAAGCTGCCCCTAATCACAGCCCCGGAAGGCACAACCATAGAGCAGGCAAAGGAAATCCTAGTCCGCCACCGGGTAGAAAAACTGCCCATAATAGATGACAGGGGCAACCTTAAGGGCCTTATTACCGTCAAGGATATAAACAAATCTATAAAGTACCCGCTATCATCAAAAGACACCCAGGGGCGGCTGCTTGTAGGCGCTGCCGTGGGCATAAAAGACGATTTTATGGATAGGGTGCAGGCATTGGCAAAGCGCAAGGTCGATATTATTGCCCTTGAGGTTTTCCATGGCCATGCAAAGGAAGTAATAAGTGCAATCCAGTCAATTAAAGGGGACTTCCCCCATATTGCAATTATTGCTGGCAATGTTGCCACGGCAGCCGCCGCCAAGGCATTGATAGATGCGGGGGCTGATATTATAAAGGTAGGCATCGGCCCTTCTTCTGTGTCTACAAAGCGGGTAATTGCCGGTATAGGCGTCCCCCAGATTACCGCAATAATGAACTGTGCCACAGTGGCAAAAGCCAGCGGCACCCCCATCATAGCCGATGGCGGTATACGCTATAGCGGCGACATAACAAAAGCCCTTGCGGCAGGCGCAACGGCTTGTATGATGGGTAACTTATTTGCCGGCTGTGAAGAAAGCCCTGGAGCAACGGAATTATTCCAAGGCCGTAAGTACAAAGTTTACAGAGGTATGGAAGTAACCGCCGCCTATGACGAGCATCTAGACAGCGAGTTCCCCAGCCACAGCACAATAAAAATCTCCAAAGGTGTAGAAGGCCGCACTACCTATAAGGGTGAGCTGGCAGAGGTGCTTCAGCAATTGCTGGGCGGGCTGGCTGTGGGTATGTCTTATACAGGGTGCAATACCATTAAAGAACTGCACCAGAAAGCCGAATTTATACGGGTAACATCTGCCGGGCTGCGGGAAGGCCACCCCCATGATGTGCAGGTGATCCGGGAGTCTGCTAATTATAATCTTTTATAATATTCTCCTAAGAAAGCACAAACTCAGCCCCACGTTCTGCCAGGGCCTCTATGGCTGTTACCCGCAGCATTGGGGTATTGCCATGTACACCTTCTGCTATGCCCAGCACACCTGTTACCGATACCCATGTATCATCTGCAAAGGGCTCAAAATCCCCCATGGCAACTTCAAAGCCAATGTTACCGTCGTTTCCGCAGCAGCCGGAAAGAAAACGGACAACAAAATGGAACTCGCCTATAGTCCCGTCGGGCTGGGCGGCCCGCCAGTTGAAAAACATGCCTTCTAGCTGGATTGTACGCCCTACATAGCTGTCTAGGTTAAACCATATATTGTTTACCTGCTGTACGAAGAAGCGCTCTGATATTTGTTCTATATTTTCATTGTTGGAGCAGCCTGTGGCTGCTATGGCCAGTATCAAGGCTATAAATGCTACGTGTAGTTTTTTCATTATTTCTCCTATCCGCCGGTTTGGGCGTTTTATGCTGCTTGTTATTTGTTTTTATCACGGAAATCAATTTTCAAAAAAACTTGCGAAAAAACCCCCTTCGTCATCCCGGCCTTGAGCTGGGATCTCATAATCTGACGAGGATGCTGGATCGTGTAAAATTATTAAAAATTGACTTCCATCGGCTTTTATTATGCCATTATGCTAAGGGTTTAGCAAACGAGGGGTGTGGTTGCTACGTATTTCAGTGGTGCTTTTTTATCCGCGCCCTGATGATGGGATATACAATTAAAAAAATAGCCAGTGCAATCATGACAATAAAGTACGCGATGACAATCATTGCTATTAAATCACCGGCTCTTGTAAACATTATCTCCGCTTTTCCTGGGCTTGGTTGTAAGAAAAAGCCAAACTTTATTGTAACCACGCCCATGTACAATAGAAAATCCTGTCTTCGGAAAAAACGGGACACTAGGGTGGTAATTTTTACTTTTGTTCTTACGGGTTTTTTCTTTGCTGTGGTAGGCAGGGCACCGCCACTGTTATCAATAATCCCTGAAAGGCACATCATGTTAAAAAATAGCAACACACCCCCAGCAAGTATAAAAAGTCCATAGGGTGGCCTGGCAGCACCAAGGCCCATTACAAACCAGCGCACTCGTTCAAGCCTTTCAGCAAATTCACTAAATCTTGCAAGGTCGCTGGGGGTGATTCTATATAGTGAGTGAAACATTAGGTTATCTCTAATCTCCCAGCTATTTGGCCCTTCCCGGTGGCTAACAGAGAAAAATAAATATCCATATCCCCTGCTTTGATACACAGTCATCCGGATACCAATCATTTTGGCATAAATATCATTATGTCCCCAAAAATACATAGAGCGCCCACGCATTTGCAGCCTAAATGGATTGCTAAGCCAATTAAGCCCACCGGCTGTACTGACAGAAACAGCATCAACCAAAATAGGCGAAAAGCTATTCATTAGTTCAATAAACTCCCCCGTATGCAAGTGAAAGTCAGCAGCATTATACCCTGACATTGTTGTGCGCGTACGCTCTACTTCACTAAAAGAAAAATTTCCAAAAGAGCTAATCTCGCCCTGTTCATAATAAAATTGCGGCGTGACTATAAACGTGCCATCCTCATCAAAAGGCAGCGCTATCCCCGCAAAAGCACCGCCCGCCTGCCTTTCCCACACCCAATAAACATTCACACCAACCAGCATAATAAGCACAGTAAGAACCAATGCCAATTTTACTTTCACGCATCTTCCCCCTTTATATGCATAAACATCCTTACGCAAGGTTAATGTATCATTTTTGTAGGAACGCTGCTTGCTTGCGCCCCCCAAAGCCCGGGATGAACAAGCGCATCCCCTACATATAAACATAGCGCTATGCCATTTTATTCGCGCATGTGTCACCGATTTGTAAATCTACCACTATTGCACCAGTACCGATTGTATGATAGTCTCAAAAAACTGCAGCAATGTAGCTAACGACATCTCAATCCATGAATGACTGCGCCACAAAACCGCTTGAAGCATGCGGATTTTGTGGCTTGTATTCACTGTTTCGAAGTCCGTTCGCTATACCTGTATATTGGGCTTTTTGGCGGAATACTTATAACATGGAGGTGGATCATGAAACTTAATAAACTGCACAAGGCACTATTGGCGTTTTTTGTTTTCATGGCCATTTTTGCCAATATATTTGTATCTGTTTCCATGGCTACCCACACCTGCACTGGCGGGCAGTGCTACCCATGTATGCTGCTGGACAAACTTAGGGACACATATAGGCTTGGGGCAGCAATTGCAACAACAATAAGCATTATATTTATTATGTTTTTTGCAGCAGACACATTACGGGAAGCCCAAAAGGGCCACACCTATAACCTTGTGACGCTAAAAGTGAGGATGAACACCTAATATATAAACCATGGCAATCATAGATACCCTGGATTACGAAAATCAATTTTCAACAAAACTTGCGAAAACACCTCCCCTCGTCATCCCGGCCTTGAGCCGGGATCTCATAATCTATTGCAAAAGAGTGGAGAGCCCGGCTCAAGACCGGGACACGCCATTCTAATTTATATTGCAAAGTCGGGGCCGGGGGTATAGTAAGTTAGCGTATATTGCAAATCTCCCGGCCAATGGTCGAAATAATTAAGATATTTGCGTATCGTTATGCTATTTTCATACCCATAATTAGGTTAATCGCAGCCAGTCATTTAAATTAGAATGATGTGCTTAGAATATTAGAACATTACTATATTCCTATACCAATCTCACAGGAGGCTTCACATGAAAAAAATAATATTTTTACTTATACTAGCGCTATTTTTAGTAGCGTGTAACAGCAATAACGAAACACAGGAACCATATGCATCCCCAGAAACCTATGAAGAAAACAACGAGGATGAACCAACCCCCACCCCAGAGCCAACCCCACCAGAACCGTTGCGGGTAATAGCCACAATCTTCCCCCAATTCGATTTCGTGAGGCAGATTGCAAGGGACAGGGTAGACCTGTCTATGCTAATAAGCCCAGGGGCAGAAAGCCATGGCTTCGAGCCAACCCCCCGTGACATGATTGCCCTGGGGGACGCAGACCTGTTAATTTACATTGGCGGGGACAATGATGCATGGGTAGCCCCAAGCCTTGCCGCGGTAGATAGAAGCGATATGCATACAGTTGCACTACTAAGCCTTGTGCAAGAGGTAATTGCGCATCATGTACACGAATGCGATGGTGACGAATGCGACCTTCCCCACCTGCATACAAGTGATGATAGCTGCGACCACCATTCCCATGACTGCACCGATGACCATGATTGCGGCCACCATTCCCATGACTGCACCGATGACCATGATTGTGACCACCACGCACATGATTGCACTGATGACCATGATTGTGACCACCACGCACATGATTGCGCCAATGGCCACCATTCCCACGATTGCGACGATGATGATTGCGATCACCATTCCCACGACTGCGATGACCACCACGGCCACCAAACACATGTAAGCACCTATGACGAGCATGTGTGGACCTGCCCAAGAAACGCAATAATAATTGTAAATGTACTTGCAAATGTACTTGCAGACCTAGACCCTGCCAACGCCTACTACTTTATGGCCAACGCAGAAGCCTTTATTGAGGACTTACGCGCCCTGGACAGGGATATTGTAAGCGCAGTTGCAGAAGGCGCGCGCCGCAGCGTTGTCTTTGGTGACAGGTTCCCCTTTGCGTATTTTGTAAACACATATGGACTAATAGCCCATACAGCCTTTGATGGCTGCTGTGCAGGCACCCAAGCCAGCCCCGCAACAATTGCCCAGCTTATAAACACCGTCAATGATGAAAACATCCCCGTTATTTTCCATATAGAGCTGTCAAACATGGCAATCGCCAACACCATAGCTGCCGAAACCGAGGCCGTGCTGCTTGAGTTTCATTCTGCCCACAATGTAACCCCTGGGGAATTTAACGCCGGGGTGACTTATTTAGAACTTATGAGGCGTAACTTAAATAACTTGTGGGAGGCGCTGAGATAATATGGCGTTAATAAGCTGCCGGGACGCCGCATTCGGCTACGAAGGCAAAACTGTAGTAGAAGGCTTAAATTTTAAAGTAGAAGCAGGGGATTACCTCTGCATTGTGGGGGAAAATGGCTCTGGCAAATCTACCCTTATGAAGGGCCTGTTGGGACTTATAAGGCCCCGCTCTGGCGCAATAGAAATGGGCGGCGGCCTGCTTTCTACCCAAATTGGGTACTTGCCGCAGCAGACATCTGCCCAGAAGGATTTCCCTGCAAGTGTGTATGAGGTTGTAATCTCTGGCCGTTTAAGCCGCAGGGGGATACTGCCCTTTTACTCCCGGCGGGACCATGCCATTGCCGCAGAGAACATGGATAAACTAGGTATAACCCCCATAAAGAAAAAAAGCTTCCGGGAACTTTCTGGCGGTCAGCAGCAAAGGGTGCTGCTGGCCCGGGCCTTATGCGCAACAGAGAAAGTGCTGCTGCTGGACGAGCCGGTAAGCGGCCTTGACCCAGTAGTCACCACAGAGTTTTACCAAACAATTGAGGCCCTGCGCAAAGAAACCGGGATTGCCATAATCATGATTTCCCACGACATACGGTCTGGGATAGAATACGCCAGCCATATCCTTCACCTTCAAAACCGCCAAGTCTTCTTTGGCCCCACAGCGGAATATACAGAAACCGAAGTAGGCCGTTATTTCATGAGGGGAGGTGCAGGGCAATGGAACTGATGCAATCTTTTTTTGATATGACACTAGACATGCTTTCCTTCGCGTTTATGCGGCGGGCAATTATTGTTGGGCTGTTGGTTTCCCTTTGCGCTGCCCTTCTTGGGGTAAGCCTGGTGCTTAAAAAGTATGCCATGATTGGCACAGGGCTAAGCAATGTAGGCTTTGCCGCCATGGTAATAGCCGGGGTTATAGATGTGGCCCCCCTTACACTAAGTATGCCCGTGGTGGTAATCACGGCCTTTATACTTCTGCGTCTTAACGAAAGCAGTAAAATCAAAGGGGACAGCGCAGTTGCCCTTATATCCACAAGCGGCCTTGCAATAGGCGTTATTGTGATGGGGGTAACAACGGGGATAACCCTGCATATATGTAATATTTTGTTTGGCAGTATTTTTGCAATGACCAACCTGGACATGTATTTCAGCGTTGGGTTAAGCGTTGTAGTTGCGGCGGTTTTTGTGCTGTTTTATAAGCAGCTTTTTGCCGTAACCTATGATGAAACTTTTGCAAAAGCCACCGGCACAAAGGTGGAGATATATAAAAGCATGCTTGCCCTTCTTACGGCAGTGACTGTGGTGCTTGGTATGCGCATGATGGGGGCATTGCTTATTGCCAGCCTTACACTTTTCCCGGCTCTTTCTGCCATGCGGTTGTTTAAAAGCTTCTTATATGTTGTTATAGCGTCGGCGGTTATTGGGGTTGTGTGCTTCTTTATTGGGATGCTATTCTCCTTTGGGCTGGACCTGCCCCCGGGTGCTACTGTTGTGGGGGTAAACTTGGTTGTATTTTCTGTGTTTAGTATTTACTCATTTATAAGGCAGAAGCTGTAGCCATGACAGCAAAGGGGCGGCAGCGGCAAAACGCGATAAAAAAAGCAAAGCGCATCAGGGCATTGGCCCTTGGTTTTTGCGCTTTGCTTTTTGTTATTGTTATTGCTGGCATACTAATCCACGAGAGTAGGAGCAATGAAGGCGGCAGGGTATTTGAAAGCGGGGGCAGCCATGTAACCCTGCGGGAAGACGGGACCTTTGTCGCAAGCCTTCCCCACCAAGTAAGACGGACCGGTACATTTATAGAAACCGACAATACATATCTTGCAAAGGTAGAGTTTATTTACAATGGAAGGACTGCCATAGGCAATATAACCGGCAATGTACTTACCCTGCCCAGCACCTGGGAAAGTGGGTGTGCCCACAGGCATAGCTTAAGTTATACCCTTCGGTAGCTACTTAAAGCTAAATAACAACACCTGGTCTGGCTTAATAACCCCAGCGGCTTCCTCATAATATTCCATAGCCCGCAGTTCCCGCACCTTCTGGTATGGTTTATCAGTCTGTATAAAGAATTCCACTTCGCCCCCACCCTCATTGGACACATACACCAAAACATCACCGTTGCGCTGCACCATCCGCGCTTCCAGTCCGGCAACCCGGTTTCCTGCTTTATCTGTCACTTTAAAAAGCCGTTCAATGCCCGCATAGCTTATGGCCCTGTCAAGCAGCCCGGAAAGCGAATCCCTGTCCGGTGTCCCAGCAAGATACCAAATCTGGCCTTTTTCTAAAGGAATATCCAGCAAAACATTCTCCTCATACGAATCTCTGAAAATCACATCGGCAACCGAGCGGAAAATCGGCGGCTTTAAGCCGTTTTTCGCGATGTGTTGCCGACGATGATTTTCGAGATTCGTATCCGCTTCATCACCTGCTGCCCACACCTGCTGAAATAACCCCTTTGTTTTTAACGTAAGCCCTTCCATTATCCCCCCAGCAACTTGTGCGGAAACAGCTTTCCCTGCCCCAAAATGCACAGCACGTTCAAGATTTTGGTCATAGCGCTGCTTTGCTTCCCCCATGCTTTCAACAACCGGTGCAAAAGTATCGCCAATAGAAATGCCCCAGCGCTTAAGATAATCTTGAGGCCGATTGTATTCGTCGGCCAACAATGCCTCCGGGACAACAACCACATGCCCGCCCTGCCTTACATAAGCATCCAATGCGTTAAATACTTTTTCCGGTAAGTTCCGTACAGCTGGCAGCACAATAAGCTTATACTTACCCCCAAGGCCAGCTATAAGCTGCTTTTCGCTTATGAAAGTAACGCCTGTATCCATACAGCGGGCAGCTTCATAGCTATCCTGCAAAGCCTTTAAATATGGTGTGGTTTGTGCGGTCATAATTGCCGGGTCTGCCTGTATCATGGTGGTGCGGGAATATAAAATAGCCACATCTTTCGGCATATCCCAAAACGCGGTGATTTCTGTGGTTAGCCGCCTTACATCCAGCGCTGTGGTCAAATGCTCCAGCACTTTTTCTATAGGCATATCCCCATGGGCTGGGGAAAACATAGTGCTGCTGGGGAATTGCCTGGAAGGTTGCCTCGGCCACCAAAACATGGCGATTGTGCTTTTCCCATGAAGATAGTTTAAGAACCATTTATCACAACTGCCCCCCTGCTCTGGGTCAACCATAGGCCTGGGTTTATCAGAAAGGGCATGGAACAAGTCAATGCTCATCACATCCCGGCCTTCGTGAAGGATTACATCGTCTATTTCGTTGATGATAAGCTCTTCGTCGATACCAGTTGTGCCAATATTCGCGCTTAACATGCTGGAGCTGCCGCCGGCGCAGATTGGCATAGTGGGGTGATATTTTCTTATATCGTCATAAGTCCATTTTAGGTGATTGGTGAAGCGGCGCATGTTCCAGTCTGCCCAGTCGTACCATGGGGCCCGGTTTATATCCAGCTTGGGGCCATGCCCGGAAGTAGGGGGCGGTGTTATTTCATCGAAGCAGCTGTATGCTGTACCCCACAAATCATTAACAGTGGCAATGCTGCCATGCCGCTCTTGCAGCCACTGGCGAAACCAGGCAATAGATGTTTCGCAATAGCATAGATAAGTAAGCTCGTAAGCCAGTATTACATACATAAGCCCCGGCATATTTACCCACTCTGGGGCGTGGATGCGGTTGTACTCACTTATGGCGGATAAAATATGCTCGTTCTCTAAACACAGCACCACATTTTCCTTAAGCCCGCCCATAGACCATTGGTCTTTTATCAAATGCCCGCACCAGCCCCGCCAGCCAACCCGGGCAGTGTTTGGGTGCTGGTGGAAAGCCTGGTAAACCGGGGATTGCTCAATATCATAGCGGGAGCCGCCGCCGACAGCATAAAGCTCTAGCTTATGCCGCTCTGGCGCAAAAAAATCCAGCAGCACCCCCTCGTTGTGGTAGCTCATAGAACATACCAAAACCGGCTCCCCGTTTGGGGATACAAACCGGTCACCCTCAATAGCAAGCCCCCCCAAATCAGGTACAGGCTTTACCCGGCTTAGGGATACATTGGAATCATCCTCATCATCGTCATGCCTGCGGGAGGATAGAAAATCCCGCAGCCGGGTATTGGCCCTTGTCACCAGCGCCAGCGCTTGGGACAAGTTCCGCCTTTTTGCCTTTGGCCCAAAATGCCACGCCAGTACAGCGCGGGACTTGGATGCCACTTCCGCAGCTAAAAGGGTTGCCCGTTCATAGTGCACCTGCCTGCCATTTATTTCGGCAATGCGGATTCCTTCGCTTAGGGCTGTCATTGCGCTGTCTAGGTTTTGCTTAAGTACCGCTATATCATCCGGTTCCTGATAAAGTTCTGGCTGGTGGGTATAGTTGTGGATATCCAGGTGCTTGATGTGGACAATGCTGTCCCCGGGGCTTGGGCTTGGGTCGGGGGCGGCGGCGTGGCTTAGGCGCAGGTTTGAGACCGTGATATTTTCACCGCATACAATTTCAAGCTTGCAAATACTACACAAGTCCAGCATACGGTTTCCCCGGCGGGTGGATATTGGCGCAATCTCTACCACTACATGGATAATGCCTTCCCCCGCAAGTATAGAGCCGCCATGCTCTACACAGTCCCCATATTCCAAGTCGGGGCTTTCTTGTGATGCTTGGTCATAGATGTTAAACCCCGCAAAACCAGGCCTTTCGCCTGTATTGTTAAGGGTAAACTGCAATGTTTTAAAACCCTGCCAGTTATCCGGCAGGGTTTTTTCACTTTTTACACCATTTATTATAATTTCCATAGGGGTATCCTTTCGAATCTACTCAGACTTTAGCCTTTTAACGAGCCAATCATAACGCCCTTCGCAAAGTGCTTTTGCAGGAAGGGGTATATAAATAGGATTGGGATTGTGGCAATTATAATCATTGCATACCGTATTACTTCCCTAATCTGGGCAGACTCGGCAGTATCCAGGTCGGCAACCATCCCATCCAGGGAAGAGTTTCCGCCCATATTAACCATAAGAATATCCCGAAGCACCAGCTGCAATGGCCACTGGGAGCGGTCTGTAAGGTAAATAGACGCAGAGAACCATGAGTTCCAATGCCCAACCCCATACCACAATATCATAACGGCCAAGATAGCCTTGGACACCGGCAATATAATCTGGAACAGTACGCGGAAATGCCCGGCCCCGTCTATAATAGCCGCTTCCTCCAACCCGTCGGGGATGCCCATAAAAGCTGTGCGCATAACAATAATGTTAAAGGCATTGGTAGCGCTTGGGATAATAAGGGCCGTAAGGCTGCCCACCATCCCCAGCTGCCTTACAACCAAAAAGGTAGGGATAAGCCCGCCGCCAAAGTACATGGTGATAACAATCATTATCATAATCGGGGTTTTCCACAAAACATTTTTGCGGGAAAGGAAGTAGGCCCCCAAGGCCGTCATAACTATATTGACAGCGGTACCTGCCACAACAACTATGATTGTGTTTATATACCCGCTTAATATAAGAGGGTGCTGCAATGTACGGATATAGGCAGTCCAGTCAATGCCTAAAGGGTATAGCAAAAGTCCCCGGTGTGCTGCCAGCCGCGCTGCATCGCTCATAGACGCAAACAAGACATATAGCATAGGGTAAAGGGCGATAATGCCCCAAAACGCTAAGAATGTGTGATTAAAAATATCAAATACTATTTCCAACTTGGTACGCCGGATGCGCATGTTTTACCCCTTTCTACCATAGGCTGGTTTCGCTGAATTTTTTGCTGAACAGGTTTGCCAAAATCAAAAGTATCATGTTGATTGTAGAGTTCATAAGGCCCACAGCGGCACCAAGGCTGAAGTTTTGCTGGTTTAGCCCCCGCCTAAAGATATATGTCCCTATAACATCTGCAGTGGAATAAGTAGCGGGGGAATAAAGCAGCAGCACCTTTTCTGTGCCCACGCTCATGAGGCTGCCAATGCGCAGTATTAGCAAAATAGTGATTGTTGGCATAATCCCAGGCAAGGTAATATGCCACATGCGCTTAAACCTGCCAGCGCCGTCTACTATTGCCGACTCATATTGCTCCTGATCCACAGTGGCTATGGCTGCAAGGTAGATGATAGACCCCCAGCCCAAGCCCTGCCATATGTCCGAAGCTATAAATATAGTGCGGAAATATTGGGGAAAGGCCAGCAAGGGAACCCGCTGCCCGCCAAACATGGCAATAATATCGTTTATAAGCCCCCGGTACATTGTAAACTGTATAATCATGCCGCAGATTACAACCATGGATATAAAGTGGGGCAAATAAGACAATGTTTGTATAGACCGCTTAAAGCTGCTTAGCCGTACTTCGTTTAATAGCAAAGCAAAAATAATAGGGGCCGGGAAGCCGAAGAGCATACTGTAAAAGCTTAATAAAAGTGTATTGCGTATAATCCGCCAGGAATAAAAACTGTTGAAGAAATCAATAAAATGCCTGAAACCAACCCAATCCAGGTATCCCCGCATTAGGCTGAAATTTCTAAAGGCAATCTGTATCCCATACATGGGCCAGTAGTGGAATATCACGTAATATATAACAACAGGCAATACCAGTAAGTATAGCGGCCAGTTGCGGCGGAAATCCTTTTTTACTACCGCACCAAACCGCATTTTGGGTTTTACTTGTGCCATGGAATAAACCTCCGTTGAAAAAGATAAGGGGTTGTCTCACTGAGAATGAATAACTAATACGAATCTCTGAAAATCACGTCGACAACCGAGGGTTAAATCGGCGGCTTTAAGCCGTTTTTCGCGATGCGTTGTCGACGATGATTTTCGAGATTAGTATAAAGCCCGTCTTTCCCGCGCTTGACGCGGGATCCCATTCGGATTGATACGCTAAAGATGTTTTAGTTAATCAAAAGATAATGAGATCCCGGCTCAGGGCCGGGATGACGAGGCTATAGTGTTACATTCTTAGTGAGGCAGCCCCTTATTATTACCTGGCGTTAAAAGCCTCCAGCGCTTCGTTTTGGATTTCGATAGCCCTTTCGATGCCCATGCTGCGCAAATTTTCCAGATAAATGTCAAACTCTTCTAGCGAACGGGTGCCCAATATAAAGGCAATGTTATTTTCATCAGCATAGGTGTTGACTGCGGTCATAATGTTGGAGAACTCCGCGCTTTGCTCTTGTGTGCGCTGTACAGGAGGAAGCACATGTTCCAATGTTGCATCCCTGGACCATACTTCCCGGGCGGCAAACTGCTGCGGGAAGGTGAAAGTAGCGGTTGCTACTTCTGCCAATTGCACATATGGGCCTGCGGCAAAGGATAGCATATAGGCGCCGCGTACTTCCTGTGTGCCCCAGCCTTGTGGGTGGTTTAGCACATAGTCTGTATAAACCCTGCGCCCGTCACTGTCAAAGTTGAATGTCACACCTTCGATACCAAAGTTGGCCATGGTTATACCTTCTTCACCCCACAGGAAATCCATAAACCTTGCGGCTATTTCTGGATGACGGGAGTGGGAAGTTACTACTGTATATACCAATGCCGGTGTGTGTGGGTTTCCTGCGTCAGAAAATTGATTGTATCTGTCATTATGGGTAAGCATTGGCAGTGGTGCTGGCCATGCATTAAAGCCCTCTATATTTTCTGGGCCATTTTGGGCCATTGCTGCAACACCGCTCCACCAGTCAACGGTGGCTGCTGCGGTCCCGTCAAACATTCTTGCCCGGGTGGCGGTCTGGTCCACGGTAACAAAGTCCCTGTCAATCAAGCCTTCAGAGAACCAGAGGTGCATGGTTTCTAAATACTGCCTAAATTGAGGTTCGAACATTCCAAACCTTACTTCCCCATCATACACAAACCATTCCCGTGACATACCAAAGGCCCGTATAAATGTTGTATCTCTCCAGCCAATGGTAAGTGGGATTTCTGCCAGGCCAGAATCCCTTATTGCCAATAGTGCATATGTCCATTCATCTATGGTCTCTGGAATATCCAGGCCAAGTTCATCCAAAAGGTCTTGGCGGATTATTGCCCCCTGGGAAATGTTTATTTCGCTGCCATCACCGATAACACTGGGGAAGCCAAAATAATACCCGCCAGGAAGTACAACTGCCCTGGCGATATCTGGGTGGCGGTCCAGCCAGTCGCGGTAAAGGGGCGCATAATCCCACAAATCATTCAAAGGTACAACAACTTCATCTGTCAAAGCGCCTAAATGCTCCCCAGGATAGGCGGTCCACCAAAACTGGATAATGTCTGGCAAGTCACCTGCCACAAACAAAAGGGTAAAAGCATCATCTGCTGCGCCATGGATAAACTCCACATTTACACCGGTGGCTTCCTGCCATGCCTGTGCAAATGGGGTGTCGCCATAGTTGGCAAAGTTTGAAGCTGTGTTCCAGTTAAGGTCTTTCCAGTACCTTAGGGTAACATCTGTGTCCAGGGGAAACTCCCCGCGGGCAGCATCTGCCCCCGAGGCACCAGCCCCGCCAGAGCCTCTGTCGCACCCGGTAAGTGCCAGTACCAGCACTATAAGGGCTGCTACCAAAAGCAAAGTACTTCTTTGCGCTTTCATGTTCATCATTGCCTCCTTATAAATTAGTATTATATGGTGCTATGTTAAGCACATGGTATCACCGTCTTATGCAAATGACAATAGATTTTGTTTATTATGCATATGGATTAATTTGCATATTTCTAATGTCGCACAATTTTTATTTGATAGTGCTATAAATATATTAATGTATGGCCCTATATATTAACCACGCATGTAAAACAAACTAAGGGGATTGACATAGTACAGATAATATGGCACCCTGTCACTACGCGTGTAGTGAAATGACTATAAGGAGCAGATTCATGGATTTAAAACTTAGCGATGCAGAACTGGCAATAATGCAGATACTGTGGGACAAAGGTGAAACCCGGGCAACAGAGATTGCGGACATTGCCAAAGCCAAATATGACTGGGAAAAAAACACCGGCTACACCTTCCTGCACCGCCTTATAAAAAAAGGCGCAGTAACAAGGCGTGACCCAGGTTTTTACTGCAAGGCCGCCTGCCCGCGGGATGCCCTGCTTGCGCAGGAGGCTCAAGACATGGTAAGCAAGTTATACAGTGGTTCTATTGGGCAGTTTGTGTCGGCTTTTTTTGGTGGTAAGGCAATATCCGCAGAAGAAAAAGAGCAGTTGCAAAAACTTATTAATGGGAAGAATTAAGGGAGTGCGCAAAATATGTTAATATTTACTACATTTTTGTCTATGAGCCTGACCGGAAGCATAATGATACTTGCCGTAATGCTTGTAAGGCCTTTGCTTAAGCGGTGGCGTACACATGGGGTATTGCTTTTATTATGGCTTGCTGCCTGCTTTATGCTGCTTGTGCATTTCAGGTTTTCTTCCCCCATTAATGTATTTAGCGCTGTGGGTAATATGCCGGTTATTTCAAGTGCACTTGGTGTTGGGGGCAGTTTCACGGTTGCGGAAAGTGTTTCCGCTGTGGCTGATGGGCATATACGGGTTATGAGTACATCTGCCCGGGCTGTAAATATACTCCATATAGTGTCTGACATATGGCTTGCGGGGGTTGTTATTACGCTAATCTATGCCGTGGTATCCGCGCTGCTGCTGCGCAAAAGGTTTAGGTGTGCCGTGTACCGGGCTGACTTAAGCTGCATGATTAACAACAAAGCCCGTGTATATGTATCATCCCGCGCCCATGGGCCGCTAACCTATGGGATTATCCGCCCGCGTATAATCCTGCCCCTGTCTGCAAACGGTATGGATGATGAAACCCTTGAGCATGTCCTGCTTCACGAAATGCAGCATGTACGCGGCCGTCATGTGCTTATTAATTTTTTGTGGTTTATATCCCTGTGCCTGCACTGGTTTAACCCCATTGTGTGGCTGGGCTGGGTATACTTGCGCCGGGATATGGAAGTAATCTGTGATGCCAAAGTTGTAAAATCCATTGGTGCCGAAAGGCGCGGCAGCTACGCCCAAACTTTGCTTAACATGATACCTGTAAGGCAGGCAGCTGCATTCCCCCTTGCTTTTGGTTCATCCTCCGCAGGGGACAGGATTAAGGAAATCCTTGCTTACCGCCCTGCTACGAAGGGGGCGGTGTGCGTGTCTTTTTTTATGCTGCTGCTGTGTATTGCCCTATTTGCGGCCAGTCCGGCCCAAATGGTTTCAGCAAGCACATCTTTTTCTGGTGACATTGATGATATGGGGTTTTATATTTTTAGGGTTCATACACAGCCAATCCCCAGGGGTAATGGCAACTTACAGCAGGCTTTTTATACTTATACCGCAGGGTTTTCTTCCTTAGCAGATGCCCGGCTCTTTCTTGTAGGCGAATATTTTGCCGAAGGTGAAGATGGGGACTTTATGCCGGAATGCAGTGTTAACCAGGGGTTTGGATTTTCTTCTGGCAATACGTTTTCCTGGCGGGGGATGAATGTCGCGGTTGAGACAGAATATGAGACAAAATGGTACATGGTGATGGACGCGTCAACATTTTGCAGCGAAGACCTGGAGTTTGAGCAAGCTGTTATTGAGCTTATGGCCCGCTTGTGGACGGTTTCTGTTTTTAGTAGTGAGAGTTAAAAAATTTTACCCAATTTCACTACGTATGTAGTGGAATCACACAAGGAGGCGTTTAACATTAAAATCGAAATAAACAATATCTCAAAAACATACCCATCAGGTAAGCAAGCATTGCAAAACATTAACATAACCCTAGAAAGCCCCAACCTGATAGGCATACTAGGCCCAAATGGCGCAGGCAAGACAACGCTTATGAAACTGCTGACGGCAGCACTAACCCCCACCCAGGGCGGAATATACCTTGATGAAAAGCCGCTGCTATCCCAAGAAAAGCAGCTAAAGGCCAAGCTGGGATACCTGCCCCAAAGCTTTGGGCTTTTTGACGAGCTTACCGTATGGCAGTTTATAGATTACATGGCAGCCCTTAAAGGGATACATTGCAAAACCGCCATTGAAACTGTTTTGCAGCAGGTTAACCTGGCAGACCAACACAAAACACGCATACGCCGCCTTTCTGGGGGGATGCGCCAGCGCGTGGGCATTGCCCAGGCTTTGCTTGGCAACCCCCAGCTAATAATCTTGGACGAGCCAACCGTAGGCCTAGACCCGGAAGAGCGGGTAAAGTTCCGCAATATATTTTCAGAGATGGCCCGGGATAAAATCGTACTCCTTTCTACCCACATAGTCGAGGATGTGCAGTCTATATGCAACCGGGTGCTGGTTATAAACAAGGGGAAAATCCTCTTTGACGGGGAGCCGTCCGCATTGATTGCCAGTACCGCCGGCCATGTGGGGGTATATGTTTCCCAAATAGGGGACCCTGTGCCAGACAATTGCCAGGTGGTTTCCAAGGTAAATACCACCCAGGGGATACAATGCCGAATTATTGCAAGTAAGCTGCCAGACTTTGCAGAAGAAGCCGAGCCTACCCTAGAGGATGCCTACCTTTATTGCATAGAAAATGAAGGAGGCACGGCTATATGAATGTGAAAAAAGCAGGAGCATTTTCCCTTTACAAGGTGGAGCTTAGGCGGCTTGCTTTATCCAAGTTTGCGTGGGTGGCGGTAATCCTGTGCATTTGCGCGCCCTTGCTTGGCTACACAATGCACCTAAGTAACCCTGCCGTACTGACCGGGCAGTATATAGCAAACCCTGTGCTTGCAGGTACCGCATATGGCGCGCTTATATGGGGCTTGCTTACTTTGCTGGAATCTAACCGGGTGCACCGTGCCGGGATGGGGGTGCTTGTTGATGCTGTCGCTTCCCCTTTTGCCATGGCAACTGTGCGGGTGGCTGCCGTTGCTACTTTGGCAGCGGGGACGTGTTTTTTAATTGCGCTGGTGTATCTGCCATATACCATTATTAATGTAGGCTCTTTATTTACATTTAATTTGTATATCATCAGCTTTCTTGTGCTGTTGCTGCCTACATGGTGGGTTTCTATTTTATTTGCTTCTGCCATAGGTCAGGTTGCGCCCCGTATTCAGATTTCTGGGTTGCTGTTTGCTGGGTTTGTGCTTTTTGGTTTCAGCGCTTTTGTGTCGCAAAATATGTTTACTAGCTGGCTAATCCCTATTGTGCTAACTTTTTCTGATGGGTTTTCCAGCCTTTTTTATATCCGCATTGCTTTTTATACCCGGCTTATATGGCTGGCCTTTGCTGGTGGGCTTTGGGTTTTTTCATTGCTATGTATTCGCCGGTATCAGAAGAATATACTTGGCTCGTTTTTGCGTGGTATTCGGAAAGTTTACTTGCCAATGGGGGCGGTTGGGCTTTTTGCTTTTGGGGCTTTTTTGTGGGTTAACCAGCCCTTTGTTGACCATGGCCCTGTGGAATTTTATTTTGGCACCCCACGCAGCGGGCTTGTTTATACAGAAGTCTCTGCGGTTACTTACCGGCTGGTTCCAAGGACGCGCACGGGGCAGCTTCATGGCGTTGCAGAGTTTACATCTGCGTCTGGCAGCCGTGGCAATTACAGCATGTGGCTAAGCTATGGATATAGAATTGTAAGCATCGAATATGACGGCCACCCCGCAGATTTTACTATTACATCACAAGTTGAGCGGGACGCTAGGCGGATAGATTTCACCATATCCCGCCATGGCTGGCGCAGTTTACGTATAGAATACGAAGGCTTCCCAACAATGGTGCGTGCTTTTGCCCCTGGCAGCTGGGGCAATGAAATAAATACTACAAATGTCACCTTAAGCAACGCGTCTACCATACCCCTGATGGATGGCTTTATGCTTCCCCATTCTTTTAATCTAGAACTGACCCTGCCAGAGAATATGGTCCCTGTTGCCAATCACAGGCTGCTGACAGATTATACAAGGCAGGACAATGGCACTAAGCTTTGGGAAGCAAGAATCCGCGACAGCAGGTTAAGGATAAACGCCGCAGATTATATTGTAGAGTCCTTTGTGGCTGCGGACATGGATGTGGATTTTATCTTCAGCAGGGCCTACGAGAATATTATGAGGGAACACAACATCCCCGGCTCCATAGCCGAAGTATTGGATTTTTTTACAGAAAAACTTGGCCCGCTGCACTGGGCCCACTTGCCAAGCCTTTCTATGTTGCAAAGCAGTGCGCTAATGTTTGGGGGCATTGCCGGTGACGGCTTTGTGGAGTGGGGCGAAAGTATTTTTACAGTAAGCAATCTGGACAACCCCCTGCAAGGCACAAGCGCTGCAGAGGTTTTTGTACACGAGATGGTGCATATGTGGTGGGGCGGCCTTGGCGTGTTTAGTGGCTGGGGGGAAGATGATAACCTATGGTCTGACGAGGGGCTGACGGTGTACTACACCTACCGTTTTTTTAAGAGCAAATATGGGGAGACACATGCAAGGCAGCATTTTGTTGATGCATGGCAGGCAGCGGTAGACATCCAGGACAGGTGCTTTTTTTCACGAAACCCGGATTATTTTGAACGGCTGCCCGCCAACTTCCGCGCCCAAATCAACAGCCGTAACTGGGGCACAAACCTGTATGCCCGTATGCCCCTTATGATTTTGCGGGCAGAAGAGCTGGTTGGCGGGCCGGAAATATTTGACCAGCTTATGCGCCAGGTGCAAGAAGATTTTGCTGGCAATGGGTTTATGGAACCATTTACTTTCCGTGATTTTTTGGATGCTGTGGGCCTGGAAGAGGAGGACTTGAGACTTGGGTAAAATATTTAGATACGAACTTCGGCGTATGCTTTTGAACAAATACTATGTATGCCTGCTGATTATTAATGGGATTTTTGCCGGGTTTGTGCTGTCATCCCAGACTGTGGCAGGGGTTGCTTTTACTGCGCCTTTTTCTATGTGGAGCTTTGGCGGGTATATAGCGGGGGTTATGCCCATGGCGGTTTTGACCGCATTGTTTATGCTATGTGGTTATTATTCCAGGAATGAAAAGATGGTGGCTGTGCTGACTTCCGCCACGCCAGTGGATGGGGTGCGGTATGGGCTGGTTAGGAATGCGGTGGTTGCTTTAGGGTTTTTGTTGATATGTGTTGTGGTTATTTTTATGAATATTGTGTTTATTGGTGTTATTTTTGGGCATTGGGTTTTTAGTGGTTTTTTACATTCAGTTTTTATAATTTTGCCTGGGTTTGTGTTTTTTATGGGGCTTGGGCGCTGGGTTGGGAATATCCGGCCGTGGCTTTTGTATTTGCTTGTGCCGGTTTCCTTTGGGCTTAATATGGCTGGGCTTAGGGTGCTGGATTTCTTTGGCGGGTGGTACTTTAGCAATTACCCCCTTGGGCTGGCTGTTGGGGTTGATGGGGAGGTTGGGTTTTTGCTTGGTAGGGGTTTTGTGGTTGCGCGGGTTTTGCTTTTGATTGTTGGTGGGGGGCTTTGGTTTTTTAGCCTTCGGCGACAGACTGGGCTGATTTCTAATTAATCCGTGTTAATCCTGTCTTTTCCGCTTTTTCTATGGCCTATTATCTATAAATTTACGCTACACGTTGGGCCAATGACATTGAATGAACCACCAGCATACGGTAAAATATAAGGCATGGAGGTCGGAGTCGATTTATAACAACCAGAATATTTGATAAACGATGGGGCGAGCTAGGCCTAACTGATGGTGATTTGCGAAAGCTTGAGAGTTATCTTCTAGAAAATATAGGTGCAGGCGATGTTATTCCAGGAACGGGTGGGACTACCAAGCTTAGGTGGGCCCTTCCAAACACGGGTAAAAGTGGTGGCATAAGGATAATATATATCGACCTAATAAATGCTGAACATGTGCACTTCATAACATGTTACCCAAAATCAAAAAAGGACACATTGTCTGATATCGAAAAGGTTGCAATAAAAAATGTAGTAAAACGAATTATAAAAGGTGAAAGGGTTGGTATTTGATGGATAACGAAAATACAGTCTTTGACGATATTATGCAAGGGCTACATGAAATTGAAGAGCATCAAAAAGGTAATATCCAGCTAAGGTCTCACATTGTTACATCTCAAGAAGATGAAATAGAAATTGGCCAACTGTTGTTTCATAAGTTTTCAGAGCTATCTAAGCCCAACAAGCAAAGAGTTGTTAGGTTTGTGGATGAACTATTGCAGACTTCTACAGGATGACTATATAACCCCAATAGACATGTAGCGAAACGCCCGCCTTTGTCATTGCGAGGAGCAAAGCGACGAAGTAATCCAGCCAACTGCGCGGTTTCTGGATTGCTTCGTACCTCTCGCAAAGACAATGGCGGGCGTTTCATTATATGTCTAATATCATTGTGTCATACTTAATCTCAGCTATAGCCACAAAAATGACTAGCGGCATAATCTCTTTTTACCAGCAAGGGACCAATGCCCCCACACCCCAAAGCCTATAACCAGCATCAACACACCAGCCCAAAGCACGGGCTTACTACCAAGCCCACCGGTCAGGGGCAGTGTAATCATGGGCACATTACCTACATAAAAATACCCATCCAAATATTCAAAACCTGGGGCCGAGCCGCCTACAGTGATAATAACAAAATCGCCGGGCGCGTCATCATCGTGGGTGATGCGCCACTGCCCAAAGGGGATTTGGAAGCCTGCCGGGGCAAATGTTTCTACCAGATGATAAATCCCTCCTGGGGTTAGCCCCATAGTTATGGGGTCAGCAAGCAAGCCAGTGCTGCGTTCATTGGTGTAAACCCTTTCCCAATCGGCAGAGGGGTAGATTACTGTGCTTGGGGGTGTGCCTGTACCCTCAAAGCGGAATAGGGTAAAGTATGCGCCTTCTAATAAGAAAGGGTTTATGTCTGCAATGTTTACTAGATTGGGGGCGGTGTATACGCTGGCGGTGGTTTTGTGGAAGGCGAAGGGGACAGTTGTAATAGCTTCCCGGCGGAAGTTTATGTCATAGTTGTTTATTGGGTGGTTGTGGATGCTTTGGCTGCCCCCTTGGGCCTGGCCTGGTATGTTTGTCCATGTGTAAGCGTTGATTGGGGGTAGGAAGTCACCTTGGCCTGCTGTGTTGTATTCAAATGTTGTAGTGTTGGCTATGGTCAGGTTGGTGAATACACCGGTTTCCGTAAGGGTGGGCACATAGTATTGATACCACTCTGTGAAGATACCGCCGCCCATTTCGTAGGCGTGGTTGTTTGCTATGGTTGTGTTTGCTATGGTTATGCCTGCGTTTCTTACTACATATATGCCGCCGCCGCTGCCATTGTATATGCCGGGGGTTACTGCGCCGGTAGTCTCAATTTCTACACCACCGCCACCATGGTTTGTAAGGTTTTCGCCTAACGCCGTGTTGTCGCGGATAATGCCACCATGCATGATAAGCTCAGGGCGGAGAAACACATTAATCCCAGTTAGCCCTCTTCCCAAGACGCGAATACCACCGCCAGTATAAGCATTGTTGTAAGCTATTAAACTTCCGTGGTTCATGTTAAATACAATGTTTCCGCCAATAAAAATACCGCCGCCTCCGGCATCTGCACCTACACCTATTCCCAAGGCGTCATTCTCTAGGATATTGCCGCCATTCATATTAAATTGTGGTGTGCCACCAACACCGCGCATATAAACACCGCCCCCACTGTGGCCAGCGGTGTTTTCGCTAATATTGCCGCCATTCATGTGAAATTGCGGTGTGCCGCTTACACAGCGTATATAAACACCGCCACCGCTGTGACCTGCAACATTTTCATTTATTGTCCAATATTCATTAATGCTTATTTGTGAAGAAAGGGTTAACGACATGCCCATGCCACCGCCATCATGCAAGGCATCATTGTCAATGATGTTTACTAGGCTCGTGTTGTTGGCGGTTAGGTTTACGCCCTGCATCATTGTTGTGCTTAAGTGAATGCCGCCACCAATGCGGGCTTTGTTTTTTGTGATATTGGCTTCTTTGCTGGGGTCTTGGCCTTCAAATAATAGGCTTCCCCATTCTACGCTAATGCCACCACCGTAACCGCCGGTTGTGCCTGTGCCTAGGGCTTCGTTGTCGATTATATAGCCATAATAAACCCTTAGTGTACCCATGGGCCCAACATGCACACCGCCGCCGCTGTGGGTGTTGATGGTGGTTTGGGTTATGTTTAGTGCAGTAACTGAATGAGAGCCACCAGCGGTATAAACGGATTGCGGGTGTCCATTGTTATTGATAGTGCCGCGTAAAGTTGCATTGCGGCTGCCTTGGACGAATAGGCCGCCCCCATTACGTCCGGCGGTGTTATTGCTGATGGTTACTAGGTCGCATATTGTAAAATGTGTGTTGGTTGTATTATTAATTGGGTTAGTTCCCTCAATGTAAATACCGCCGCCGTCAAAACGCGCTCTATTTCCAAGTATGGTTAATGGATAAGTAATATCAAAACGAATATCCCCACCTGCTATAAAAATACCACCGCCACTACCGGAAGCATGATTATAATATATAGAGCCACCATAAAAAGTTGCTTGACCGCCTACATGGGCTATCCCGCCGCCACTACCACTACCCGCACTTGAGCTAACCGCCCGGTTATAGCGAATATCACCGTCAACAACAATAAGGTTGCTGCCGCCCATACCATTGTGAATCCCGCCCCCAATGTCAATAGCGGTATTGTTGCGAATTTCGCCGCCAAGTATAAAAAGATGGTTAAGCCCACGAATGCCGTTAAAAATGCCACCGCCATTAGTTGAGACATTATTATAAATATACACGCCATCTGCTACCCACATACTAACACGGCAGCAATATCCAATACCTCCACCATTGTTGTCGGCAATGTTATTACGTACCCGCCCTCTTGCTATAACAATGTATACATCACGAGTGAATCCATCTGCGTATATGCCACCACCCATTGGTGCACGATTGTATCTTATAGTTGCTTCAGGATGGTTCATTATAAACCTGCCAGCGGAAAGATAAACACCTCCGCCATTGCTGGTCAAATTTGGGTTTCTGGACAGGGTGACATTTCTAAGTTCTACTGTGACTGCGGGGCTATTAATTGATATATGCCGTTGATTTGCTACATTATTATTCCATACTTGATTGGGCGCGCCATCGTTGGCATCAAGAATAATATGGCGGTTGCCAAGCGCAGGCACAAAAGCAATGATCCCTGTCCCTGTATTAATGTTAAGTACATTACCGGGAAACTGTAAGCGGATGCGGTATGCATTGGCGCTGGAGCCATTGTTTTGAATCCATGTTATCTCTGCATTTATTTGTGCGATATTTGTAGCAACATTTGGGGTGTTAACAATTGTTGATGGTATGGGGGGTGTAGCAGGCAATGTATGTGTAGAAAATGATGCGATACCTATGTATCCCTCATGCGCATGTGCGTATGCATCGCCTGTGCCCGCAAACCAATTATGTTGAATATTGGGGAATACATCATGCCGTACATAGCCATGGCAATCGCATGACTTGATATAGTAATGCTCTTGTTCATAGTCCGGGGCATATGCATCATACCAGCTATAGTTATAATCGGGGGCATACCCTATGTATCCACTATAATCATCTTCGTTTTCTGGGTAATCATTATTTTGTAGCGGGTAGCTGTAAGGATAGTTGTGGCCTATATAGTTGATTTGCTCTTCATACTCATGATAATGCGGTGCATATCCAATATACCCTTCTTTCCATTGGTATGCATATTCAAAATATTCAACATAGCTGCCAAGTTCATGTTCTGGGTTGTAATTATCCAAAGCCATCCCCGCAACTGTTGCCACAATGGCTAACATGCCAAGCAGCGCAAGTATGCGCAGGTACTGTGGCTTTCTTGTTGCTTTTTGGTTTTTGATTCTCATGTTATCACTCCTGCAAAGTATTAATTTTATGCAGGAATAAGCATAGCTGGATTTGTAGCATTGTTTAACAAGCAAAATTCACGGGAAAAGGGGTTTTTGTGCAAAAAAATGCGGTTGCACCCCTTACGAATAAAGGCAAAAGCCCCGTCATCCCGCGCTTGATACGGGATCCCACCTGGATTGATAAGCTGCAGAGGCTTAGGGTAATCAATCCGAAGGGGATCCCGGCTCAAGGCCGGGATGACGGGGCTTTTGCGTTGCGTTCATTATGGGTGTGGCCCTGCTTCATATTGTCTGGCGTAACTATGAAAAACCATTATATTGGCACATATTTCAATTATGATGCCATATATTTTGCTCTGCACATGCGAATGATAAGAAAAACCGTAATCATTGCAAAATTTCCGTCCCAATGCGGGCAAAACCGTTACTAACAAAGCTGTTAAATTTCTGGTATTTTATATAATATGGTATGTAGCATACATCAAACACAAGGAGGCAATATGGACAACTACTCAACCTTATCCTTAGGTGAAAAAATCCATGAAATTAGAAAAGCCAAAGGGCTATCGCAAGAAAATATGGCGCAAGCACTAAACGCCAATAGAATGACAGTAAGCCGTTTAGAACGGGGCGAAGTAGAATGCAGCGCTCAGAATCTTGCTATTATAAGAAAGTTCTTGGACATAGAAAAAGCCCCATTGCTGGAGCATGAGCTAGCCCTGTATCGAGATCGTATGCAAGTGTGGATAGAATTACTAAGAACCGCAAGGGTTGCTGAAGCCCGAGCCATGCAAGAAGAAATGTCTGTTATATTAGATATACCCTTCGAGGGTGGCTTATACTTACTGTATTTGGTAACCGAAGCATTGCTACTTAGCATGGAGTATAATGTCCCTGCCACAGAAGAGAAATTAAATGTATTAGAAGGCTTATTGGATAATGCAAGCGATGAGATTTTAAACTTATATCATCTTAATAAAGGCTTTCACAATGCGGTTGCTGGTGATTATAAAAACGCATTAAAGCATTCCTTTAAGGCTGTTGAATACGCTGAAGCATGTAATAGATCTGACGATATAGCATTGTATAATATCGGTCAGTTCTATATTGCACTGGGTAAGCCTTACAGTGCTATTATATATTTCGAGCGCGCTAAGGCAGCATTTAAAGGCGACCTTACAAATCAAAGAATGAGTCGTTTGGTGCAAGCACTAGCTATGTGTTATTTGCTTATTGGTGAAACTCAAAAAGCAAATAAACTAGCAGATTTATCATTAGCACAAGCAAGAAGCCTTAACGCCAAAACCCGGATCGCACATGCTTTAGGCATAAAAGGTTCTGTTAAGTATAAGATGAAAATGTACGAAGAATGTATCGCTATTTATGACCAAGCATTGGAGTATTATAAACCACTTAGAGAAGCATATGTAAGTGTATTGGTGGGAAAGGCTAAATGCTTGTTCATGATGAAGAACTACAGCGAGTTTAAGAATGTATTAAGACATGGAGAGTCAGTATTGTATGGAGGGAATCCAGATGCTGTAACAACAGTATTGGATAATGATATAGCCGTTTTGCTTAACGCAACAAGCCACCTTATGACCCTAGATAATGTTGATTCTATTAATTATATCCAAGATGTTGCCATCCCGCATTTAAGAGCCGGTGGGTTAAGCAAATTTGAGGCGTTATTTTACTGCAACCACCTAGAAACCCACTACACCAAAAAACGCGCAAAAACCAAAGCCAACGCAATAGCAGCCATATCCCGGGATATTTATCGGGAGATATATGAGGGTGAGATAGAGTTTGATTAGGGCCTGTTCCCACTAGCGGCAATAGCCATCTTTTGGTCAATTTTGCGCCACTCATCGTCAGCATTTCCTTACTTGCCTTTGGGCAAGCTGCGTCAACACTTCCTTGATTGGCGCAAAATTGCCGCAAAAGCTGGCTATTGCCGCTAGTGGGAACAGGCCCTAATACCCATTTGCAATATAAAAGCCTCATGTCGGCAAACAAGACGGCATGAGGCTTTTTGCTGCAAAAAAACCAAGATTCTATCATTTGTCCGTGTAATGCCCTTTACATGACATTATATCTATTGTCTTGCGCTCACCAATGTTTGATATTTTAAATATTAATCTGTTCTTGCTATCTATTTCTAGGCTCCACCACCCGCTTAGTTCATGCTTTAGTGGTTCGGGATTGCCTATGCATTTATATCCATTACGCTCTACATCTTTGATTAGGGTATTTATTTTTTTCAAGGTTTTTTTGTCTTGGCGCTGCCAGTAAACATATTCTTCCCAGGCAATTTCATGCCACGCCTTAATCATTTTCTTCAACCTCTATCAGCTCGTTAATTACAATGTTTGTACCTCTTTCCATTTCGGCGGCTCTTAGTACTAACTCGGCTTTTGTTAGCTGGTAATCTCCTGAGGGGTATAGGCTTCTCATATCAATGTCGAAGGGTATCCTTCTTTCTCTTATTGCTTGCTTAATGAACACGTTAAAAATGCTTGAAAATGTAAAGCCAAGTTCATCAAGGAATACTTCAGCTTTTTCTTTTAGGTCATCGTCAATCCTGATATTTATTTGTGCCATTGTAATCCTCCTAGCAATGTGTAGTAATACATATTAATATATGGAGATTGCTATGCAATGTCAAGCAATACAGATTTATTAAAAAGGGGTTACCGCAGCGCGGCAACCCCTTTTAAAATATCGGCTATACCCCTAAAACTTAATCCTCTCCAAATCCCCAAGTGCCCCATCTGGCAGGCAAGTATCTGCCACCACCAAAAACACAGGATTAGAAGTAAAAACTTCCCCGTGGGCAGCCACAGCATCCACATAAGAAAACGCCGCCATTACAGGAATCTTGTTGCTGCCCCAGAAGTCGCTGGTGCCACCATTGTCACAGCTGCAAATGCCATATAGACGCTGCTGGCGGGAGGTTGTGATTTCCATTGCGCCTTCATAATAAAAGTCAGGCATTTCTATAGAGCCCATGCGGCGGCGGTGTCTGCTGCCGTCTTTGGTGGTTACTTCTACTATTGTGTTTTTGGCGTCATCGTCGGGGTTGATGCAGGCGGATATCCATACCCGGTCGTTTTTATATGCCCCTGTATTGTTCTCAACCTTATAAAAACTACATAAAACAGGCAGCCCTGGCTGGGTTAGATAGTAGGACTTGTATGTTGCGCCCTTTAGCCTTTCATCTTCGGTCACGGCCAGGGATACGCACATCCCCTGCCATAGATTGCCGTGGTTGTCCTTCATTTCCACAAAATCGGCAGTTATATTTTCTTTCAACATGGCCCTTTCATCCATATCAGCTATGCGGATGCGCAGCCCGCCTATAAAGGGGTTGAACCAGGAGAATGGCTTATGGTCTGGATATTGGCTTAGCAGCCATTCCTGGCCTTTTGCGTCTGTAAGGGAGAAGCAGCCATGGCCGTATTTTGGGTCTGCCTTGAAGGTTATTGCCCCATTGCTTACGGTGTACAGGGTGTCGTTTTGGGTGAACCTTACTTCGCCCTTGGGCATGAAAATGGCTTTGCGGCAGGTTTTTTCGTATCCCACCATGTTCATTGCTACATCAACAACGGCTATGCTTGTTGATGTGTCTAGGGATAGGTCATAGCTGTTGCGCGCTACAATATCCTCATGGGGGTTGGTTTGGGTCATGGGTGCGCTTAGGCTTTCGGATGACACGGTTATTGTGCCTTCTTGTACCTCGTCACGGTTGTTTATTATCTCCAGCTTTGCATTGCTGTCTGGTAAAAATGGGTTGTAATTGTTTAGCACAACTTCCATTGCCTGTATGGCAGGCGGCACAGATGGGTTGTATATTTGCTGGGCATAGTTGCGCAGGTCATTGTAGTTGGCAAACAGCCCAAGGGCATACACCACGGGCCTTGTTTCAAATATCTGCCCTGGGGCAAGCTCTCCCAGGTCTATGTCAAAGGACACATTTACATCCCATTTTACATAGGGTTTATATTCTTTGGGCCAGCAGTATCCTCTTGGGGCAATTGGGTTGTCTTCAAAAACCCAGTTTTCGTCTATCCCTTCTGGGCTTGCGTTTTGGAACCCTTCCAAAATGCCGCCGGGGTTGGCCCGTTCTTGGTTTTTAGTTATTTGGCCTTTGTAGCTGTAGATAGAGTTAACGCTTAGCTCTAGCCCATAACTGTCTTGGAGCATATTGCTGCGGGGCTTGTCTGCGCGGTTTTCTACCCTGTTTATGCGGGAAAATAGCCCGGATGCGTATAGTGTATACACCTGGGTGACCACCATACCGGGGAATTTTTCGGATATATATTCTGCTTCCATTATCATCTGGCCTGCTTGCTGGCAGGCCTTTATGTTGGGCTTTATCAGGTTGAACTCGTCGTCAAAGGGCTTACCCAGCTTTGGCGGGTCATAGGCGCCGTGGCTGAAGAAATGTTTGTTGGTAAGGTGTACAATGCCGGCTTCATTTTCTGTCTTGTCCAGCCTTATGCCCCATGGGCCATTGTATATGCTGAAGTGGGTAAGGTCTTCGGTGCTAAAGGCATGGGTTAGGTCCCTTGTTGTTGTGAAAGCGGGGACTGCAAAGCTTACTTCCTTCCCGCTTTTTAGCACTGCGGTACAGTCCAGCGTAAGCTTCTCGAAGCCGATTGCCAGTGTGGTGGTGGTTGTGGGGATGGATACTTTGCCTTTTGCTGGGATGTTTATCTTAAAAGGTTTTTCCGCGCCTTTTATGCCAAGGATTTTACCCTTTGGTATGTTTATTGTTACGGCTGCGTCTTCCGGCAGTGCGCTTTCCAGGCTTATATGGGTTTTTACGTCCATACCCGTTTGGTCAACAGTGCATTCCCGGTCAAACCCCACCAATAGCGGGAATTTTGGGTTTATCCCCAGGCCGAAGGTTACGGCCTTGCCGTTTATTTCAAGGCTCGCCAGTAGGCAGGGGTGTACTTTCCATGGGTGCTGGGGCTCGTTTATTGGGCCCACGCGGAAGCTGGCGGTCACTTCTTCCTTGCTGGTCACTTGCAAATTAACATTGCAGTCTAGGCTTATGTTGGCTTCTTTGCGTCCGGTTATTTTGATGTTCAGCTCTTTGCCAGTTTTGTTTACTATGGCGAAGGTGCAGTTGTATTCTGTACCAAAGGCTAGGTTATGGTCTTCTGCCATCAGCTCAATTTTATAATCGTTGGTTTCAATCATGCGCATTTGGCGGCCTGCTCGTTCGTAGCCAACTTTCAACATATCGCCGTCTTTTTCCCAGGAATAGCAGAATAGCTCGAAACCATTTTCCTGTATGCCGTCTGGGGATATTTCCATGGAGCGGGTAGAGTCTGCATACCAGCTTGCTTTCTTGAAGAAGTCCGCAAAAATGGGGGCGGTTGCTATTGTGGGTATATAGTTGGCAAGGTGAGTACCATCTGGCCTGTCTTCCCACATGAAGCCGCATTTTTTGTACAGGGGTACGGCGGCGGTGTTACCGCTCCATGTAAATAGGTCTAGCTGTGGGTAGCCTAGTTCTATTGTGCGCTGTATGCAGCGCAGTACCAGGGCTTTGCCTATTTTTTTGCTTCTATAGTCTGGCCGCACGCCCAGCAGGGGGATGTATAGGGTATTTGCGTCGGCAAAGTAGCGGCCAAAGCTGCAATAGCCTACAACGGTTTCCCCGTCCAGTGCCAGGTATACATTGTAGTGGGACGCGGCCTCGTGGGTTGCTATTACTTGGCTTGGGGTGCTTATTCCGCTTTCGCCGCCCCAGTCGTCCTCGTCGTTTTGGCCGCATATGTTCCACATTTCGGCTAGGCTGGGGGCTAGGGATGGGTTGTAGTCTACAATTTTTATCCCGGATTCTAGTGTTTCGTAAATTTTCATATTTTCATCTCCTTTTGCAACGGTGGTTTAGAAGCTGTGTTCATAGGGGGCAATGTCGAATTGGTGCGGCAGATTTATACCAATCAAGGAGGCTTTTTCGACGCTTGCCAAGAAGGCAAGCTAAAAAAAGCCGACGCAGAGTGGTGTAAA
>Ga0131853_10001656_pt1 | contig 39897 bp, 28 predicted proteins | sample TergutLab28metaG_FD_92764 | JGI IMG/M metagenome (GOLD analysis project Ga0131853, IMG submission 92764) | Labiotermes labralis P1 segment gut microbial communities from Petit-Saut dam, French Guiana - Lab288 P1 (version 2) (version 2) | ecosystem: Host-associated > Arthropoda: Insects >...
GGGTTTTTTGTTTGTTGTTGGTGTGGTGGTGTTTTGGTGTGGGGAGATAAAATTAGTTTTTTTTACGTGTTTAAAAAAAAGGGGGGGGGGGGGGGGGGGGAAGGGCATTTTGCTCATGTGTTTACATTTGACAATGTCTAACACGACATTTTAAAAATGAAGTAACTACTGCTACAAATCTTTAAAGAATCGCATGTTGCTCAGGCACTAAAAATACATTACTCATCAGGGTAAGTACAATTTAGCATTCACAAACAGTAGTCTTACAGTACTAGACGGAACAAGGCATTGCACGTTAAGTTGATTAAAGGGAGACAAGTGGCTGGTGACTATGGCACTACACTAGCAAGTGCGTCTACCGCCATTGGACTACTAACAGAACAAACCTCCCAGTTGAGATCTGCCCTCTTCAGGGTTGTTACATAGTGTGTAGTGGTAATTCCTTACCGAGGTTTCGGGAAAACTATTGGTCCCATCTTCAAGGATCTTGACGCCTGAATATGGGGCCGATAGGCTGTCCCGAAAAGTCGGTACGGAATTACCACTACACGCTGCGTAACAATACACAAAAGCGCAGATCTCATCTACATCGCGGCGAACGCCTGAGATCACGCAAATCCGCAGTTATCTTGAGCAGATATACACAAATCCCGGGAGCTGGTCGGCCGGATGACTATATTTTGTACCGTGGCGCGTAATACTTTTGGGTCTTCAACACGGAATTTGGTACATGTCAACCTTCTGGCGTCTATAATTTTGAAATGGCTCCTATATTTTGGAAAATTTGTGCACCCATTGTCTAAAATTAATAATGCGCACAGTGCGTTACGATTGTGAATGGCCGACACGTTTAACAGTGGTAAAACGAAATTTATTTATGCTCTGCCCAAACAGTGCCATTGTGGTTGGTATGGACCCAAAAGAAAAATAGCTATTATTTCCATACACAACACTGAGACGGGTTTTACAACCAAGATGGAGTGTGTTTACTGCGCGGTACGAGCAGAATCTTTAAACATAATTCGGTACAATCCTAGTATTTAAAGAGTTAAGAATATCAAAGGGAAGATAAAAAAGTAATATTATAATTAAATGAGATGGCGTAAAATGGGTCACGATATTCTAATGACAGGTTTTTGTGAAAACTGTAAAGTAACATTCGGATTCCACAAGTACCATCTTGAAGGGCCCAATGTTCCCTGGGATGTGATGCAATGCTTCTGCTTCCATTCTCAGGTCAGAAGTTTGAAGACTGCCCCGAAAATGGAGGCAGCACGTTACTCCGTAACGTCGGCAAGTTTATACCAAAGAACATGGCGTCACATCCCACAGAATAGTACTATTCAGGAGAAAAAAAAATATCTCGCCAAGTTGAAAAACCGTACAAAGAACATCCTGATTCAATGTAGTGATGATATTTTAAAAATTCCGGCGCCAAAAGTTTAACCTTTTGGTGCCGGATTTTTTTTTTAAATTTTAGCACACCTGTATATAAAATGTGAATAATACAAGAACCAAATATGTTAGAATTACGAAACAAACTGCATTTTGAAGAGAAAAAAACGGAGAGTATACACCATGTTTAAAACATTTGGTACTTATATTTGTTGAATAAATATATAAAATGCAACTTTAGAGGTTAGCGGTGCGGTACGACCACTATAGTTGATATTAGGCGTTAAAATGTTAAAATCCCCCGTACAATAAACGTAATGTGAATAGGGGGAACAGGAATATCGTGAACAATGCACGCCGTATGGCCAGTTGTCCCCATTTAAGACCGGAACACAAAACTGTGCACAGCAATTACCGAAAAAATGTTATCTACTGCTCTTCTGGTGCGATTATTCGCGAATGGAATTACTGATCATCTATGTGCATTCCTTGAACACAGCAGCTATTAATCAAATTCTTTGCTTTCGACAAATCCTATACAGAGAATCGGACAAAAATAAATCAATAAATCAGCTTTTGTGTATAAACAGCTTAGCCAATTATGGAAGACAGGAGTTTTGAATGGGGTTTCAACAGAATTCTGGACATCCCAAGAAATCTGATAGGTGTCCAGTAGATTTACTAAGGGAAGATTAACTGCTGCTCTTGTTCCAGATCTCAGCAGGCCAAAACAAGAGCAAACCTTATCCCTATGTGTAATATGTTTTCTTTTGGGTAATTCCCCGTCGTCTGAGTTCTAATAGCCGATGTTTCGGAACCCTCTATCAGTTCCATCTTCATAGGCATCATACTGCCTAGGAAGCTGGAACTGATAGAGGGTTCCGAAACGTCGGCTATTAGAACTCAGACGACGGGGAATTACCCAAAAGAAAACACATTACATATAGAACACGGCGAAAGCTTAAAATCAAGAATTCTTATCCCTATACTCTACAACAGGGACGGAAAACCCTGCTGGAATTCAGTACCATAAATGATAGAAGTGCCCATAGAATTGTTGTATGGCGTGAAGGGGGATCTAAAGGTGGAGGAATTTTTTCGTAGCAATTTTAGGCTAATGGTGCACAAACTTTCCAAATAAATATTGGCCATCTCGAAATTCTAGGCACTGGCAGCGTGACATAAAGAGAATTCACAAATATTAGGCGCCAACGTGTACAATTTAGTAGCCCGAACGACCTGGCGCACGGGATTTGTGTATCCCCATTTTAGGCCATAATTAATATAGATCCTAAAAGTTTCTGAAGCAAGTTTATTTAGACAAAATCAAATACCGTCGAACCCGGTTACAATGACATCGGTTTATGCGACACCTCGTCTATAGCATCAGATATTCTGTGATACCAATTATTTCCCCACTATTAACCATAACATTATATGCCCTGGTTATAACGATACAAAATATTCAGTCCTTTTCATGATGTTATAACCGAGTTCGACTGAATACTTCATACAAATACAGCATAAAGTAGCGACAGGATTTACATATTGGAACAATGGCAGAAATAACTCTTTTTTATAATGTAATAATTAAGGTGTCAGTGAATTCTGTCTATACCGTACGGGCGAAGGATAGGTATGTCTCATCTGCTCTTGATTACAACGACTATTGTTAAAAAGGTAAAGTTGTTCATGTCCAAGCCATAAAATCATACCTGCGCCCGGGATTTGTGCAACCCAGATAAAACATTTTCGAACAGATTACGAGTATGAATGACCATGACCTATATCGATACAGAATTTCCTCATGTGTATCTCAAATGACACACTAATTTTCTCCAACAAAATAACAAAATATAGAATATAAACATCATCCCTAGCATTCGTATGGCCGCCATGTTCATACAGTTCACAGGAAATTAAAAACCTAAGTGGTGGTCACTAGTGGTATAATGTTCACACTAAGGTTTCGTGAAAATCAGTCCAAACAGTCGAAAGTTATTGCGAAGAGAAGAGCATATGGGAATGACAATGCACTGTACAATATTGTTGGGTATATAAAAATTATACATATCGTACAAATTTGAGACGAGTTGTGAATGAGACGAAAACTGATTTGGAAGGAAACGATGGTGACCCAATCACCATACTACTGCTAGATGAGCTCTCTAACACTGCATACGAAATCAGTCCGTAAAGTTTCCGAACTTTTACTTGGCGCGCCAACGAGAAGGTGGAGTAAGGTCCCGCTGGTTGCGCTGCGTAGCAGTGAGTTTCCTTAGGCGAATGTCAAACCCAATCTTTCTAGTTAGCTTAGTCATTGAGCTGTGTCTATTAGGGTAAATGCGTGTCATTCTTGCTCGGCGAATTTGTCAGCAATTAAGAATAGGTGATTTTTATGAGCAACGTATTTGTGTGAAAATTTGTTTCAAATTAGGGAAATCGTTTTCAGAGACTTTCGAAATGTTACAACAAGCGTTTGAGGACGAAGCCATGAGTAGAACACAATCCCATGAGTGGTACATATGTTTTAAAGAGGGCCGAACTTCAATTGCGGACAATGAAAGTTCAGGACGATCTTCAACATCAAAAAAGGAAGAAAACATCCAAAAAGTTCGGAAAGTGATTCGTTCCAATTGTCGTTTGACCGTTCGTGAATTGTCAGAGGAAGATTGAATTTCAAAAGCCACGTGTCGTGAGATTCTCACTTTTGCAGTTGGCACAGCGCGGTCGGTACTATTTACAATCCCAAGGAGCACTTTGTGTTACATCTCTTTCAGAAAGCGTACCAACTACGAGCAACTGTCTGTCCATCACTGTACTATACCGAAACTTCCAAAGACATGCTGTTAAGCTGCCAGAAAAAGTGAAGAAATGAATTCTTGAACAACAAATGATTTCACATGAATGATGCACTCTGCAGGCCAACACAAATGCACAAATAAATCGCACGTGAGAAATTTAGGCAGTCTTTTTTTTTTTTTTTCGTGGGTCAACAGCCCTAGTGGGCCTATGCCACCTCTATGAGGTTCCTCGATCATATTCAGACAAACCACACTCGGTAGGGTCATTCCGGACGAGCTATCGGTCCGTCGCAGAGACCTTCACCTGACAACAAACAACATTCGCAAGACACAGATATCTTTGCCCCCGGCTGGATTCGAACCCACAATCCCAGGAAGCCAGCGGCCGCAGCCCTATGCCTTACATCACGCGGCCACGGGAATCGGCAGGCAGTTACTTAGGCAAGGTAAAAACTTAATGATTAAGTAAAGAAAAATTAACGTAAATATGAATACAAGCAGTATAGAAGGGACTAACTACCACAATGACAACCCGGTGCTCAGAAAAATGTACAAGGCCCGAACTCAATAAATAATTATTAATATTACTATTGCATAGAACTGGCTTGAAGGGACTGAACAAAACCAGGAAAAACCAATCAGGCCAGTTTCTGTGTTCTGGCTGTAGTGGCGCGTATGGGTGAGGAGAGTGGGGTGTATAGGGTCTTGGTGGGGAAACCGGAGGGAAAGAGACCACTGGGGAAATCTAGGCGTAGATGGGTGGATAATATTGGGATGGATCTCCAGGAGTTGGGATGTGGGTATATGGACTGGATTGGGCTGGCCCAGGATAGGGACAAGTGGCGGACGCTTGTGAGTGCGGTAATGAACCTTCGGGTTCCGTGAAATGCGGGGAATTTCTTGACAAGCTGCAAACCAGTTAGCTGCTCAAGAAGGACTCTGCACCATGGAGTAGGTAAGTAAGACTGTAATTCGACTCCTGCACCAAACAGGCGCTATAATACAGCCTGACCACTACACCAGCTTGCATAGAAACGTAATGATACAAGCCTTACTTGCCTTTAAAATAGGTAAAGTTGGCTAAAACCAGTTCACAACACAGAAGAAAATCAAACACCCACTTATGCACACAAATCGACACAAAGCACTCTAAGGCACACGGCAGGAAAACAGCAAGACGGAGGTGAAGCTGAAGTTGTCATTACACGCAACTGTTTGACATTTACAAGCTGAATTCGGGCAGCCAGCACAATGAAAGAACTGTTCATGAAATCCGCTGTAGAACTGTACGAAAAACTAAGGTAAAATAAAGCTGTCGTTCTCCACGTCATGAAGGCATATGCGGGCGTGGTAACACAATTCCACTCATTCCGAACTTCAGCACTAAACAGAGGGCACAGGTCAGCATCACGCCCCGACAGCTTTATCCTCCGGGAAAGTGCCTCCGGTACCCATTTAATGCAGGACTGGGTGGGCTCCAGAGCTACTGTGGAATCAATTCATCACTCGTCCAGCCAGCAGCCTGGTTAGTTAGTACATAGACGACGCTAATCTAGCTCAATCTTAAACGAAGCACATTCTCCATTCCGTGCATTATAAATCAATTATTACAATTCAAACCATCAAATGCACACGATTTTATTAAAATTACAACAAATTGTAATTTTATTAAAATTACAACACATTGTAATTTTAATACAACTGTGTGCACTTGATGGTTTTATTTGTAATAAAACGCGGCAACAAGCATGAAGCCCTTGAAGCGCTGTGGTCACTTAATGTACAATCAGACACAACACAAAAAAAACTCCACTTTTTGCCCACAGAGTGCGTTTATATGTTGTGCATGCATTTCAGAACAAACAGTGATTATTTCCCTGTTTTTCCAACCCAGATGGAGTGTGTACGCTGCGCGTTACGAGCTGAGTCTTTAATACCGTTTATCTTCGCCTTTAAGGGGTTCACTCTACTAGTGTGCCTCTATTGTTGGTTTGGGAGCAAAATGTTCCATTTTCTCTATGCACGCACATATAAACAATGAGAAGAAACAAAAGCTTGGGATTACATGGTCTACGTAGCATTTCTTACATATGGGGAAGCAGCGTATAATGCCATGGTGTGTAATTAAAAAAAAAACTAGAGGTACTGAGAGCGGGTTACGGTACTGTCCGTTCCAAAACTAATCCAACACCTGTTGACCCTACTCAACTCTCAAACCATTATTCCCATTAGCCATTATCAGTCCAATCCTGACTGTGCCATCCATCTTTGTGTTAAATGTAACTGGTATTCCTCGAGTTGCGTTATGAGGTGGTGTGCACGATGGCTGAGATCAGCCTAACCATACAATTACATACCTGATAAACTGAAGAACCTTACGGACAACTGTGTACTGAGGTATAAACAACACGATACTCTGCCTGGCTCTGTCAAACTACGCCAACGCACAACTTTCCATAAATTTAACTATATTTATTGTAACCTAAATTTTAATTCATGGCAAAAGCAAAATGCCTGAAATGTGAAACATAACGTAATGGTAAAGAATGAGATCTAATTTTAGCAAATGCTATTTTTAAGTGTTCTATCAAGCATTAGACTGATGATGACCCTATAGGGTCGAAACATGTTGCTGTACAAGTGGCTAAAAATAGAGTTGTGTTAACAGTCTTTACTTATTAACTACCTGGTACTCATTTAAGTTTTAAAACCTTTAACACCACACAGGATTTCCTGAACGGTAACGGATCAGAAGACGGAAACTTTCTATATCTGTCTACATCTTTATCAAACCAATTGGTAACTATTACTGTAATAAAGAATCTCATGAATTACTCATACGGTACGTACCTTCAGACATACCGTAATATACAGTGTTTAGCAACGTACTGACCAAACTGCAAAACATGTAATACATTCAGAGTTCAGACTGTCTGATAAACTACATGTTCTTGCAAAACCGTTATCTAGCTACGCGCTAGTAGAGGCAGCTGGCACTGCTGCAACTTGATGCAAACGCTTACCAGAATTATGAGAGGTAGCTTTTTAATTTTCCTCCAGGTTGGGGGTAGGGCGTGAGGCTAACAACCTCACCCCGTAAAAAACTAATTGTTACGAAAGCTTACAATAAGCCTCGGAACGTAATGAATACCCGACAACGACAAAGGACTACGGATTTGACATTTGGCGCATGGAACGTTCAGACCATGCTGCAGCCAGGGAAGATGACGGAGATAGCCGATGATGGCTTGGTCACAAAGAAAGAATGCAAGACACCGCAATTCCAAAAAAGATGTTGTACGGAAAGCTGTATGCAACAAGACGAAGAGGAAGACCAAAAAATGAGATGGCTGGATGACGTGTCCACGGACCTGAGAAAGATCGAAATAAACGAATGGAGAGACAGAGCAAGGGATCGAGAGGTCTGGAGGCGTATTGTAAAGGAGGCCAAGGCCCACCCCGGGCTGTAGCGCCACCGAAGAAGAAGAAGAGCTTTTTAATTTTATGTAAAGTGGGATGACTTCTGAATGCATTATTAACGTCGAAAGATCAGTCACCGACTCGTGATTATGCCAATCAAATGTGTTTCCCAAATGTCTGAAAACCACCACAAAATCAGTTGTCACGTCAGACGCCTGTTACCAGCACCTACTTCTGACACACGAAATAATAAGGAAATGAAATTGATGTTACAACACAAATTTCCATTTGAAATGGCTAAGGTGAACAAAAGCACATATATTCATAAGTAGTGATAAAAATTTTTCACTTTCTGACGAAGCACGAACAAAATGTTCCTTAACAACCAGATCTCAACCACACTAAAATGTCTGGTCCAACTCCAAAAAGTAAACCACCAGTAAAAGTGCAATTTTCAAAACGGATTGTGTAATCACACTGAGCAAAATTTGGCGCAATCAATCAAGCACGTTGGATACTACACATTTAGCAAAAAGACGAGAAAATGGCAAGGGGATGCTATGCAGACGATTTTGTTTCTTTTCCTTCCGCAGAATAGTGATGGTGAACGGGGCTTTTCTTTCGATAAAAATAAAAGAATTTGCACCAGTGGACAAGTGATATACATTCGTAATGTTAAGAAGATTACAGCAAGTACGAATACGACGCGAACATGCTCCGTATATACTGCTTGTAACGGTATAGCCCCTCAGTAACAACATCCCACATCTGTAAAATGCAAATTTTACAAATGTACTCGTAAATATAAAATAAAGAATAAAACACGGCTGTTGCAATAAGATGATACTACCGCTCGAGAACAATGTCATTTTGCATTCAGAAACTCGAACTGTAAGGTTTTTCCTGCCCCACATCCCTCGATGCACGTTGAACTGCATGAACAGTACTTCCTCTTGGCAATGCTAAATTCATGTAAAGGGAGTTAACAATTCGTAAGTAATGGGGCATATAGTAACATTATGCATGGTACAAGAAGTAAAAACTCACCTTTAATTTCTTGTTGAGTTTCTGGCAATACCTGTAGAGCATTGCCAAATTTAGCGGCCCAAAATCGGCATAGAAGTTTTCGTAAACCAACTCATCGTCCACACTGAAATAATGAGTGTTCGCTGTGGATTTTGGTTTAACCGTTGTGCGAAGCGTCACGAAATAGAGTCGATCTGAAATTAAAAAAAAAAAAAAAAGAATGTTTCATGAGTTGAGCCGAGTTAATATCACAGTGCTAAAGTCTGAAGCACAAAAATTGTGGCCCAGGGAAGTATATTTAACGTCGTACGGAATAACTATGCTCCACAGATACAGAAATATGGGGAACCTACGAATGACTCGAATTATAATGGCAGCTGTACGTTACGTCGCTTCCGGTTCGGAACTTTTAAAACTTTCAAACAGCTTAATACTTGTTGGACTGAGTGTACAAACACGTACAGAACTGAAAATTATCTGGATGGAAACGCTTGTGGTCTAATCGAAGAACTATCCTCATCTGTGTGGAGGGACTAAGGAAAATTAGGAAAACCTAAGTCAGGAATCTTAACGCTTATGTGGGAATCTCTCTTCCTGCCCATCTTGAATGAAAAGTTTCCTCGGGTTTAGACTGGCCGCAAAGAACCACTGTGAAGACCAGCAAATTCGCCAGCACTAAAATGTGATTTTGGCTCAGGTGTATGCCCCCCCCCCCCCAAAAAGAAAGTGTTTGGGCTAGCAAACCAAAGGAAGTGCATGAACTGCGGGGAAGGAATGACGACATCATCACTCCAGTACCACCACAAATGCGCTTCAGAACACACGCAGACACTTAGGAACGGCTTCGTACATATATGGACATTAGTTGGACTAAAGCTGAAACTACTTGAAGCAGCCAAAGCGCGACTTGTAAATTAAATTAATTTAATTTAAATAAGCTCATTTACGTATTGACATTTTTAAGCACCTGCATGTTATTTAAAATCACACACACACACACACCACTAGGGAACATTTAACACTTTTAATAAAAATCAACGGTACGATAATTATTGAATTTTAAACTTTTATTATTTAAACTTTATTACGCCCCTGTTTTGTAAAAAGGGGCTAACTGCCATTTTGAGCTACACTGATTTGTCCCCTCTTCACAAAACAGCGGTCACATGTAAATGATGATGATGATGAAGACAGCACGTTCCTGTGAAATTTAGGACACATGTGATAATGGTGACAACAGGTTCCCATGGAACTTGGGACACACGTAAATGATAATGGAGACAGCAGGAACCCCTGAAACCTGGGACACACGTAAGTGATAATGGAGACTGCAGGTTCTTCTAAGAACTGGGACACACGTAAGTGGTAATGGAGACAACAGGTTCCCCCTGAAACTTGGGACACATGTAAGTGATAATGGAGACAGAAAGTTCCTCTGAAACTTGGAACACCGATGTGATTTTTTTTTTAAAGAGCTAAATAGCACTTTGACCTACGTTCAGTTGTCCTCTTTTTACAGAATTGGGACAACATGTTATCTCTTTTCTAACGCGTTTTGTATGTTACCTTACAGTAATAGCAAACAATTTCCAGCCTTCATGACCCATGACGAAAACATTTTTAATTCTTTAATAAAAGAATTTCGAAGCTCTGCCGGAACACATTAAACGCTAAGAATAAACTATTCTTGAATTCAAACTTTCGCCGTGTTCTGAACGTTCCATTCTTTCTTTCGGGTGAATACCCGACGTCGGAATTTTATATGCCGAAGTTTCGTAACTCTGTTCCATCTTCATATAAAGACGGAACAGTGTTCCGAAACGTCGGTGCATAAAATTCAGACGCCGGTGATTCACCCAAAAGAAGGAATACAACAAGAATTGGAGGCCTGCATAAAAGGGAATGGTGGGCCTGTTGCGACATGCAGCACGAGTCCTAAGGAGTCTCCTGCTCTACAGCGTTATCATTACACTCACCTGCCTAGGTATGACGATTGGCAGCTTTTGTAATAGATAAAATTATCTGTCGACACACAAGGAAAGGCAGACACGAATCGAAAGTGCAGGAATGAGGGAACGTAAATACACGTACTTCCACTGTGTAATAGAACACTTAACTGCACTTTCACATTTGCACAAACTGTACATTCTTACAGCTGCAATAAACAATATAACGAGTCCTAGAAGACAGAACGGGAAGTTAATGAACTCTGCTACACAGGTTCACTTCCTCTACACCAAACCAAGCCTCAAGTGATGAATAACAAGAGAGGTAATGTGCTATATAACATAACGTTGAGGTGTGTTCGTGCAACCATTGTTGCAGTACAGAAGCAACAAATATTACACAACCTGAGTGTCTAATTTGTAGCCTAAGGTATACTGCATGCAATGCGCATGCGCCATATTGTCATCTGTGGCATGTCCGGTTCTACAATGTTTACCTACATTGCCTCATAAACGGCATGATTAAAAAAAAAAAAAGTTACTTAACACAAAATGTGTGTTTCGATTTTCTCTGTAACTTTTGTCACACTAAGAAGAATGCAGCACAATATAATCAAAAACGTATACTGGTCTTCGTGTAAAGTACCCGTTATTCTTGTGCGATTTTAACGAAACATGAGATTTCAGCCAAGATTTTCGAAAAATATTCAAATATCAAATTTTATGAACACCCGTCCAGTAGGAGCCTAATTGTTCTATGCAGACGGATGGAAGGATGGACAGACATGACGAAGCTACTAGTCGCTTTTCGTAAACTTGCCACAATTGTTAGAACATTAAGCACTTCCCAGGTAATATACAAAACAATTTATATGCTTAATTATTAATGATATTAGCTTACGAAATTAAAAAAATCAGAATCGCCTTTTTTTAAATTGAGGCCTTGGAGAGTTACGGCACCATCTTAGAGTTTAGGCGCTTTTGGAGGAACTTTCTACCTCTTTCTTCAGGAAAGCAGCAGGTAACTACACTCTATCACAATCCCCAACATCGCACTATAAATTTCCACCACCATAGGAACCTCTAACTTAAATAAGGGTCATTCAATAGGAAACAAGCAAACAAACTCAAAGCATTAACTGCAAATCACCTTCAATCTTTGAGTTGAGTTGCTTCATGTTTCTTCCATGAGAAGATGATGGGTAGTGTGTTTATTACTTTTGAAAAAAATTTTTTTTTAGAGTTTTGCTGCTTTCAAGTGTAAAAGACTGAAGGTAGAAAAACTTGTTTTTACCTGTGACTTCAATTTTTCAACACATAACAGACATGCAATGTGATTATAAAATGTTGACTTCATCACTGGAATAACATCAAGGAATGTGACTGCATCTTATGCCTGCTCTGCTTGTTCAGATTTTGACAGCAACAAGTGGTTGTGGCAACAAAGCTAAAACAAACATATTTTGTCAAATTTGGAAAATCTTAACATTTCTCTAAGAGATCAGAATTTGATGACAGCTTATATTAAACTGTGTTAGTTAATTTAATTTACACGATCTTTGTGTTGAGTATAATAAGCACAAATAAACAAGCACCTTGCAAGAAGCATGGGGCAGCAGATGATATAATATTGGTGTGTGATCAGTGTACTGTACGGTGTAGTGGAATATAAAATCATGAAGCATATGGAACTGTTTGCACCAAAGCACTTGGTGTGCACAAAGCCACAAAATACAACTTCTGACTAAAAGAAAATTCAAGTGGCAGTTATTAAGCACATACCCAAAATAAGAAGAAAGTGAACTATGGACAATATGCATATTACAAACCAACTTTCATACCCATCCTGTACAGACAGGTTCAAAACACAAGTTCTGAAGACACAGTGCATCAATCCCAGTAACAGTACAAAGCAGAACTTAGTTTTAAAGCTGGGCTAGCTTGCGCATTATAGGAATGCAATGTAATGTACAAATCACAGCTGAAACAAACATAGTCAATGAACCATTTGAAAAACAAATTAAATGTGAACTCCAACATTTTCAATATGGAAATTACAAGGTTTCTGTTCTTCTGGGATGTCACATTGCATCACTGGGTGCCTGATGTTTTGAGACAATGTAGTGGTCTCATCTTCAAGGGTCGAAACATCCAAGAAGAACAAATTTCAAAGAGGAAAGTTCAATTCAACATTAAACCCATTTGCTATGCAAATGATGCCACAGTGTTTCAGTCAACACTTCATAGAGTGATCAGAAGTGCTGTGTGGGTTGCAATATTACACAGGTGTCCAGCCACAATAAATCCCTTTCCAGGAAAGTGTACCCAGTATTTACATGGTTTTCCTCATCCTCCAAAAAATGTCTGGTCAATACCTTTAGTTCACATATCATATTAATGAAATAACTGTTAGTGCACTTGGTTGTGTAGCATCAGTCTACAGTGCTGCCAGCCATATCAATGTGGCAACACTTCAATCAATAAAGATCCACAGCAACTTTTTTGATTTGTCATTTTAACCATTAGTGATGTATTTTATATTTCCTAGCAATCCATTCCTCTGTTACTTTTAAGTACAATTTCAGACATGCAACAATAATTAAGTAGTTTAAAAAAAAATTCTTTTATAAATTCACTCCCTCTTTAGGTGGTGAAAAACTATTAATTAACAAGCTGCTCAGTTTGTAAACAAATACAGCACTCTGAACTTTACATCTTTAAGAGAAAGGCGAAAATGTGCAAAGAGGGATGACTCACAAATCTGTAATTCTGCATACACATACCTACCCTTTGTTCCTACACTTTAATATGAAATTTAAAGTGACTTATGCATATTAGGAGCTGCCTGACATTTGTCTTCATGGTTCCAGAAAACATGTTTGCAAGGGTAATCATGTTGAGTCAAATGAAGAACCCATGGGAAATATGTGTTTGGGAAACATGGGAAAAACATGTTCTTGTACTGTCAAAATGAAACCAATTTACTTCACAGACCACATAGGTTCATCAGTATCAAAAAACATATACAGAAAATGTAACTAACTACTCTAAGAAGTGTGAAGAACTGTGAAATGGTACAGAGTATGCACTAATTGGAAAAGCAGGCATGGACTTAAAAGTAAAGAGAAACAATCCCAATTTGCACAGCATGATTACGGCTACTGGACCACTCTTGCAAACCATGCGGTTTGCAACAGTGTACAATCAAATTCCTTCTGTTTTCCACAGACATGTTTGATACAGACACAACCATACTGTTGGTGGAGGCAAGTACATTTCCCTCCTGGCATGTTTTGTAGGTAATTTTAAATTTGCCTCCAACACCATCCAAGGAGTCATTTTAACCATATGCTATTTAATGACATTCTAAATTCATTAAACATAAAGGCTATGTTTAACATCAACTGAACCCAGAGAATTACTATAAACTGAGACAGACAGCCATGTCAGGTGGATGAACAGTATATAAGAAACTTTCATTCAATTCAGTCACTATGGAAGCTTTGGATTATACAGCAAAGAATACATTTATTATCAGACTCTCAAATTGAGTATGAAGTGGAAGGGATGAGGAATTACACAGTAATAGCCTAGTTAATACTATAGTATTTTTCTAGCACTTATGTTAAAGGATTGAGGAAGACCATGGAAGATCAGATTAGCTCCTACATGACTAATACTCCAACCACACACAGCATGACCAAATGAGTATGCCAGTGTTTGCCCAAGATAGACTGTGTATATTGGACCAGCACAGGAATGAAAAGAGGCATGCAATGTTCTTGCCTGTATTTTTTGTTTTATTTTCATAAAACATAATGACGCAAGATTCTGTGGGTAAAGAGTGATTGTTTGCCTGCTGATAAAACCAGCAAACAAAAGTAATTTTAATGAGATACACAGCTGAAAGAATCACAGTGAGGACATATGTTTTTGGACTGCCCTACTATGACTGACCAGACTGAACTACATGGAATGTAGGCTGGATAACAAAGGACACCATGACAGCACTTTACAGACGAGCTCATTGGCACATACCAAATTGTGCATCAGTAAATCAGGCATGAGTTCTCCTGAATAGGGGTCAAGGGGAGTCAGCCAGGCCGTACCAGGGTCACTAGGTTGCCGAGGGGGGACACCGGTGGTCTAAGGGGGACTCTAGCTATTCTCCAAGGGCAGTAGATGCAGATTATAGCCTCTCTCCGCCCAAGACCGTCTGTGCATGGTGAACAGCCACATCCTACGAGTGATGACCCTGTTGCGCATAACACAGCAGATCTAAAGGAGTAAACCTTGAAAAACAATCCCCAATCCTATGGTGTGAGTGCCGTGCCTAAGGGATGAATGGCAGTGGGTAAGTCTGTCTTCAACGGCACCCTCAGGGATACCGGGCGACCTCCTAGTTGTATTTAGCCTTGCCAAGTATAGGGGCTCTGCTTGGTGGACCAAATATTTTGCCAGATCCTATGGGATCGAGATTAGAATAATTCAGAATCTAATGAGAGCTCTGCAATAGAGGGCTTCAGTAAAAACTCTGAGTTTGAGAGTAATTCAGAGTTTAAGGAGAGCTCCGCAATAGGGGACTCCAGTAAGGATTCTACGGAGGGCTCCAGTTAGGTGGAATGCCGGTAGAAGGCAACTATACATAGTAACTTCGATATTTATACCTGGGTTCCCTCTTTCAGAACCGGAGGTTTGTCCCTGATCCTGCGGGACTGAGATTGAGAGTAATTTAGAGTTTACGGAGAGCTCTGCATTAGGGGACTCTAGAAAAGATTCTATGGTGAGCTCCAATCAGGTGGAACTCCGGTAGAAGGCAATTATACATAGTAATTTTGACATTATACCTCCTGACATTATACCTGGGTTCCTTTTTCTGGACCTGGAGGTTTTCCCCTGATCCTGCGGGATTGAGATTGAGAGTCCTTATGAGTTCAAGGAGAGCTCCGCGACAGGGGACTCCAGTAAGGATTTTATGGAGGGCTCCAGTTAAGAAGAACTCCGGTAGAAGGCACTTGTACATAGTAACTTTGCCGTTTATACCTGGGTTCCTTTTCTTTTGGACCCGAAGGTAATTGGGAATTAGGTATGGGGGGTCATCTGGAACTTTGTTGAAGGAACAGGGCTCCTTTTAATTTAATATAGAATATGGGGCACAAAGGGCCTGTCTTAAGGCCTAGGTGCATCAGGCCCAGAAAGGCTTGAACCCGATTATTATTCTATACTATACTATTCTCCTGAATAAATTAGCTGCAATACTGCTTAGTGAAAAATTCAGAAAATCAAAGAATGTAAGGGAGATTGGAAGGGGGTGAGGAATGCATTTAGACAGATAAGAAATGGCACAGTGTTCCAGGGATCAAGCAAGAAATGGGGACTATTAAAAACTTAAGTTTCTATGGAACTGAAGACACAGTTAGGTAATGGTTTCAGTCATACCTTCATGACATACAGCAAAAGGTAGGAATAACATCACCACTAATATTACACATGACACTGGTATTACTATTATTCCATATGAGCAACAGAATATTTTGAGAATTACAGCAATGATGTCTGTGCTAGCCTCAAAAAATTGTTTAAAATCAACAAACGTACATTTTGAAAAAAAAAAAAGTTTCATGAAGTTTTGTACGGTACCAACAACAAACCTTGTGTTAATCTAAATATAGTGTATGGTGATATAATAACCAAAGTGGTATGAAAACCCCCAGTTCTTGGCCTACAAACTGACTATACCTTCAGCTGGACAATGCACAATAAAAGTACAGACATTCTTTTATCTGACCAATATTGTTTGCCACTTCCTGTCAGCTTGCTCAATATAGCTGAATCAGGGTCCACCCACCCACATGCACTGGAATAGCAGTGGAAAGTGACACATGACATTGGTCTGATAAAGTAAGGAACCTATATTATCCCTAAATTAGGGTGACTATGCTTTGCTATGAGGACAGTCACATCAACCTCAAATTAATTCAATTCACTTATTCCCAATCCAACAAATCATGAAGAATAATATTCTGGGGAAAATTCAGCTGACATAAAAAAAAAAGCATTCCACTGTACACACAAAATACAATCACTACAGCAATGACAGGTGCTAAATGGGAGTCTTTTGTAGAGAAATTTTAACAACATTTAACATTCTTCTACTTGCCAGCAAACACTTATTCCCACTATTATAATTTGTTGGGTAAAACATGGGAAAATTTTGAACAAATTCAGGTACACTTACATTAAAGATGCATGATACAGGTATGGCCTCCATGATCAAAACACCAAACTTAGTAAATATTATGAATGGATTTACCATACTGGATCAAGTTACTCAGTAATACTGCACCTACTAGCAAATGTTTAAAACATGATACAATTGTATTTCAGCTCGTGATGAGTATATACACTCACCTCATTACTATTTTGAAAAATTTACAACAATCAAAAATCCTCAGTTATAAAAACATGCATAGAAAATTCATGAGGATTCTGTGATGCAGTTGTTTGTTGTAACACTGTGAATACACATTTACTGTATACTTCTACTGACACCTTTATTTGATCATGACATGTATTACAGCCTTGGTTTACAAACACAAAAAAGCTATGGACCGTAAGTACTTTCTGTTCTATGATGTTCTGAACTGTTTTTGACCAGCCTACAGCAATATTGCCTATGATGCAACAGTACTGCATTTTTTAGTACAAAAACTGCAATCACTTAAATTAACCACTGGGCCATGAAAAGTTATAGCACATACATTAACCTTCAAATGAGAAGGATTTCTGTTGGTCAACAATAACTACATCTATCTTTGGAATCCGACCAGCAGAGATCATCATCATCATTGGCTGGACAGCCCTTGGTGGGCCCTGGCCTTCTTTAGCTTTGCCCATTCATCTCTGTCGAAGGCAACCTTCTTCAAATTCTTGACCTCTAATGTTCTCATGACCAACGGCGATGGCACACAAAATTACTAGTATGAAAAGCACCTATGTTCATTCAATAATTTATATCACGTTTGGGGCTAGGAACCTGAATTTAGTGTCAAAGTTTTTTTGGTGGGGGTTTAAGTTTAGTTATTGTGAATGATACCTCAATTCATAGGCAAGTATATATGTAGGTACATAACCACAGTGCTTTAAAGTTGTTCTCAAAACAATTTTTCTCTTTAAGTTTCTTCATTCCAGTCAACAGTGTATACACCTGAACATTATGGCTTAAACGTGCACAGATCAGTTCAGTACCTCTACTTGCTTGGCTCTAACTTTGACTTGGGCGTTATTAAAGATAAAAAACCAAAGAAAGTTTAAGCATGTACTTAAACTGCAAAATCATGCACACATATTCCTATAATTTTTTGTTTTTCATGCGTGAAAACTGGCCTACCTTTCACATATTCTGATGCACACACCAAAACTTCATTGCCTTCATCCATGTTAAAAGTCCCTTTAGTCACTTCTAATAATATGTACAATTTCCACAGGTGAGTTCGTACAATCAATTATATATGCATATTTCATTTCACACTTTATGCGCAAATAATACACACACAATTTTCGCCATTGTGAACACGATCACATTAGACTGCAATGATACGAAACAGATACATTTAGTCACTGGCAAACAAATTTCTGTTCTATTCCAAATTACACACAAAAAATCAGTAAGTATTCCATATACTACCACCGAAGTATGAAATATTTTGAGCCATTGTCAGCAGTACATCTAAATATACAATCTGCTCAAAATAACGTTGCAAAATTTGATATCGTATATGACAAATTCACTTATTTGTTTCGCGATAAGAATAAGCCAATTTGATCATTCACAGTAGTTTCCACAACATTATCATTTTCCCTAGTTTGACAATAATTCGCATTTGCCGGGAGATAGAGGAAGGCTACGGTACCATTTATCAGTCATCGAACATTATTCAACACCGGAACTTACTATAGCAAAGACATTCATCTCGGTCCTCTGTCTTCTTATAATTCGGATCGTTCCTAAACACTACGTTTTGTAAATACGAGGCCAAACACAAACCTCCACTAACGACATGTAACGACAATCCTCAAATTGCAACTGCCATGTCTTTTAGCATGTATACAAAAATCACGTGGGATCACACAGCCAATCATAGACGACTAAATTAACGGTCGTGTGCAGACACGAAAATTATTAGTGGATACCATGGATGGATACAATGTCTCATGTAAGGTAGCTTCCCGTTACGAAGCTAAAAATGGGCTTCATACTAAACAAAGGAAGGCATGCCACACTGAGTTCTCAAACTGCGCATATGTGCGATTTATGGTACTCCAGTGTTAGAAATGATTCTATTTATCGTACCGTGATCTATTTTAATCTCTATTCCTTAATATTGGGCTTATACGACATCTATCGGTCGTAAATGAAAACATTGCGTAAAGTGCAATTCCGATCCATGATACCAACCATAAATCGCGTCGCGACCACGGATGAGAGGGTGTAGTGAACCGGTGTGCATTCATGACGAAATTTCACTATCAACTTTGGGCACTGTCCAGCATGGTAGGAAAATCGATTTACTTCTCACATTTCTGACCAGTAATCGATTAGAATGGACAAATCGTTGTAAATAGTCTGTGGTATAATTTGAAGATCTGATCCATGGGTATAATACCTTTAACAGTGTTGATGTCAATAATATGTTCCTTTTCAAAAACTTATTTAAGGATCTTCTATTCCATCTTCCCCATAAAAACAGAAATATAAATGATAATAATAATTGGATCGCTTTAGGCAACAGAACAGCATGTAGACACTAAAGGGAACTGTACTTGGCATACAGGAATAGTAATAAGTTACTTACTTACTCCATGGTGCAGAGTCCTTCTTGAGAAGCTAACTGGTTTACAGCTAGTCAAGAAATTCCCCGCATTTTATGGAACCTGAAGGTTCATTACCGTACTCACAAGCATCCGCCACCTGTCCCTATCCTGGGCCAAACCAATCCAGTTCACATACTCACATCCCACCTCCTGGAGATCCATCTACACCTAGGTTCTCCCCAGTGGAACTAAAAATATTCTACCAGGCATAATGTATAATTTTATCTAATGTAATTAAGGAGGCAAAAAGAATATGTTATGATAAAATTGTGAAGAGAGAGAGAAAACCAACAAGATGCAACAATCAGATGTTCATTATCAACACTGTCTCAACATGTTTCGGGCACCGTTATGCCCATCTTAAGGAGAACAAAGACCGTGTGTTACTGCATGCAGTGTGCTGTGCTGTATCTGCTGGATGTGGTTGGTAGTGGTTGTGGGGCGCTGCAGTAACACACAGGCTTTGTTCTCCTGAAGATGGGCATAATGGTGCCCGAAACGTGTTGAGACAGTGTTGATAATAAACATATGATTGTTACATCTTGTTGGTTTTCTCTCTTCCTTCACAATTTGCTCACGATGCATGGTCACAGAAAACTAAAGCTTATGATAAAAATTTCAAAATCAAGTAATAAATGTAAAACCACTAGGAATATCACTAAGGAGTTATCTAGTAAACAACATTCTCAAACTGATATACAAGAGCTAATGCTAGCAAACATTTGAAAGATCAAGAAGGTATAGCAGATGCCCTCAACAACTACTTTTTATCTGTAATTGATACAACAAGAAGAAGCTTTTCAGTAATATCTAGAACAAAATTAAGCCTATCCTTCCTCATCCTTAGTTATTAAAACGTCTTCAACCAAAGAAATTACTTCTAGAATTAAATCACTAAAATAAAATTTAAAAAAACTCTCATGGGTATGATGAGTTTTCTACTAAAATATTAAAAATTAGTGCCTCTTACATATGTTTACCACTAACTTATATCTGTAATAAGTTTATCTTCTCAGGAATTTTCTCTGATTGTCTGATGCTCTCAGTTATAAAACCTATATACAAGAAGGAGACTGAATGAATCCAACAAATTATAAACCTATATCTCTGTTGACTTCTTTCTCATTGGTTTTGTAAATTAGACTAACTGAACATTTTAATAGTAATAAGTTACTAGTGGGAAATCAGATTGGTTTCAGGAAAGGCGTAGCCTGAAGATGCCATTCTTAAACTAACAAATGGAATTTTAAATGCTTTAAACAATAAAACAATGGCCAGTAGTATCTTCTGCGATCTGGAGAAAACGTTTGACTGCTAATCATGATATGTTATCGTCTAAACTACCTTACTATGAAAAAAGAGGTAAGGTCAAATTATTAGTTGAATCTTATCTGCAGAATAGATATCAAGGAGTTCAAATCATCAACTCATATCTAAATTCAAACTCAGTCTCAGAATGGACCAAAATTAGACATGGGGTGCCACAGAATTCAATCTTGTGCCCATTGTTATTTCTAGTATACATAAATGACTTACCAAAGGCCATAGAGCACAAAGCCATTCCTATTTTATTTGCTGACAATACCAGTACATTAATTAAAAGCCCTAATAATATTCAGTTTCAGAGTGATATTAATATAATGTTTGGATAACTAAATGAATTGTTCAAATCTATTCTGCTTTCCTTGAGTTTTGACAAAACGTATTTCATCCAATTTACTAATAAAAGTACATGTAACTCTGACATACAAATTACATATGATGATAAACATATTTGTACAGAAATTGAAACAAAATTTCTGGGGCTAGTTATTAATAATAATCTCTCTTGGAAAAGACACATTGAATGTATTAAGTCTAAATTAAGCTCAGCTTGCTATGCTATGCAGTCAGTCAAACCATCAACAAGTATTCTGAAAATGATTTACTATTCCTACTTCTACTCATTAAAGACCTATGGTCTATTATTCTGGGGGCACTCCACGGAGAGAATAAAGATTTTCAGATTGCAAAAGAAGATTCTTAGAATCATGATGTGTTGTGGTAGTATTGACCCTTGCAGAAATTTGTTTTTTTAATTTAGAATTCTTACCACTCCCTTCCCAATACATTCCTTCTCTCCTTTTGTTTATGACAAAAAATAAGATTCAATTTCTGGTTAATTCTAAGGTATAACACATTGACACTAAGCAATATGCAAATTTTCACCAACATTCAGTGAAATTGACTAAATATCAGAAGGGAGTGTACTATTTAGGTGTACAGGTGTTCAATAAACTTTCTACTTATATAAAAATAAATTCTGATAATCTCAAGAAATTTAAATTGGTTTTACAGAAATGTTCATATGAAAATTCCTTTTACTCTCTGGATGAATATTTTGAGCTTCAAAAAAGTGAAATATACTTACAAATGATTTGGATCTGTATTTGAAAGTTTAGCACATGAAGTCAATATGCATGAATTTTCCTTTTTTATTTATCTACTAATCTGTATCTTAGATATATTTGTGTATGTAACACAACCACATGAATGTACCAATCATTGTCTGTTATGAAGTGATGTGGTAAATTATTTTCTTGGCTAGTAAGTACTGTATCTTTTAAATTGGTGCTCTAATGTTATTACTTTTACATTAAAATAATTTATGTTATGTTCAAACCTCAATATTTTACTAGACCTAGTAATTAAAATTGTTGTACACTTTTACATTAACTTCACTTCTAAACTTCTTAAGCAAATATGACTATTTCCATATTAATATGGATTTTGTAATCCTGTACAGATCCATGGAATGAAATAAAATGATATATGATAATATCACCCTTCAGGGTGATCGCTCAACGCTCATTCGAAGATGGGGGATTAGTGACAAACAAGGCTTCACGAACTGTTATGGGTCTTGCTGCAGCAGTGCTGCCAATTATGTACATATATAAACATGTTAGATGCAGATGGAAGGATAATAATTTTTAAGCATATCTTCAAGACATATGATTTATTATTATTATTATTATTATTATTATTATTGTTATTGTTATATGAACATATATGCACTAATAACACATTAGTCAAGGAGCTAATTTGGATTTAGAATTAATAGTTTCGCTGAGGATGCAACTTATACTGTAATTAATGAAATATTACAAGCTATGCATAATAGACTGTTTGTAGGAGGAAAATTCTTGATTGTGTTAACCATGGAATTTTAGTAGATAAATTATACAGTTTTATGGAATTAGTGGGAAATTTCTACCTTTGATACAATCTAATCTCAGAGAAAGATACCAAAAAGTATTCACTGATAAAATTAATGTATATGATAGGCTTTCTTCGAGATGGAAAAATTTACAAATGGGGTTTCTCAGGGTTTGATTTTGGGTCCATTATTTTTTATTATTTATATTTATGATTTACCCAAAATAACAGATAATTGACACTAAAGTTGTGCTCTTTGCAGATAATACTAGCACTATTGTAACTAACACTAATCAAGGGGGACTTCATACAGCTTTACACAAAACACTCTCTGATGTAATCTTATGTTTTACAGCCAATTTCCTATCACTCAACTTTAATAATATGTATTATTTAGAACTTAGAACTATAAAATGCATTGATACTACATTAGATATTAACTACTTTAATTTGCTAATGTTACATATACAAAGTTTCTGAGTTTAGTGGCTGATGACACTCTAATTTGGGATAATCATATTGACAAATTAATTTCCAGATTGAACTCTGCATGTTATACAATAACAGCTGTAAAATCAGTGATATCAAGAAGAGCTTTAAGAATGCTATATTTTTCTTATGTACATTCTATCATATCCTACTGCATATTTTTTTTAGCGTAACACCCCTAATGATATTAAAATATTCAGAATGCAAAAAAAAAAGGCTAATTCAAAGAAAATGGATTCAAGTACAGAATGGTTTAAAAAAATGTAAATTTTACCTTTCTCTTCTCAGTATATATATTTTCACTTCTATTGTATGTGGTGAACAACAAACATGTATTTACAAAGAAATTAGATCTGGATCCACCAGTAAGTTTCATCTGCCCATTACTAATTTAACCAAATATTAAATGAGAGCTCATTATGCGGGAATTTTAATAATCTTCCTCATCACGTAAAATGTGTAGCAAATGGAATACAAGTTTTTAATTCAGCCATAAAGAGATTTCTTCTAACCCATTTTATTCTATCGAGGAATATTTTAATTCTAATAAATAATATATATTCCAGATTGTTGTGTTTTAATGTTATATTTTATTATGTAATTATTGTACACATCATTGTACACATCCTTAATTTGTACCTTTAAATTGATAAACAGAAAATAAATGAATGGAAATGGGAAGTGGATTGATCTGGCTCAGGATAGGGGCAGGTAATAAACTCCATTGAAGATTGTACTGAACCTTCAGGTTCCATAAAATGTTGGGAATGTATTGATAAGCTAAGGAAGTATTAGCTTCTCATGGAGGACTCTGCTGGATGAAATTTTCAGTAAAAAGAAGTTTGTACAAAACTGTGTGTATGCATAAACGTCTATCACACCTAACTTCAAAATATTAAATGCAAAGGCTCAACTGTTACATTCATAAAACTACAAATACAAATTGTAACATATAACGTGCCTTTTAAGTTCACCTGATGGACTCTTCTTTTCAAGGAGTACACGTGGTCTGTAGCAAATTGGCATAATAATAATTTCACAGATTTTAAGAATGCAGGATACAAATACACCATTGCCCTTTCAGTTATCTTTATTGTTGAAGATTATTCTCAGTTGCATTAAGTATGTATCTAGCACCTTGAATTAGTACAAAAACTCTTTTAATAGAATAAAAAGTTGAATGCACATGTTCAACTGAATATTCATCTTACTTTAGTTTTACTTGCTCTTTGATATGTCCTTCTTAATGCACACTCTACCAATAACTCCCTTTTGACCTCCCTCCCCCCCCAAAAAAAAAAAAGAAGTTCTATTAGTTCTAGTGGAAATTTCCAGATGTAGTTCTCTTGTCATTCGTGATCTCATTAGCTGTACCTAGGGTTTCATGGTGGGAATTAGCATCCACCTTTGCACACTTTTAACAACATAGCTTATAAACAGGTCTTAATTTAGGATTCGGAATTCAAACCCCTTGATGATCTGTTACAAGGTAAAGTTGTCCCTATACATGTCATGAAGGCATATGGCAGAGAAGAGACCTTGGTTCTAGATAGAGGACAGTGGTTAGCTTCATACAGTGGCAATGTGTCCCCCACTACCCATTGAATAGGAGGGTGGGTGGATGAGTTGTTCCCCAGAGCTGGTCTGGACACTTTGGCCCATAATGGGACTTGAACCACAATGATTCAGGTGTCCAATCTGTAGTCTGTATTCCTGTCTCTATACCAATTATGATGTCCTGGCTGTGACTTTAATTTGTGATATAAATAATCTTAATACTGAAATCAGGATCCTACAGTGAATGACATTAGAGTTACTATTAACTCAGCCATACTCCTTATCCGTGGAGAAGAGACTAGAAATATACATGGTGTTGCACTCACTTCTTGAAGTTTCATGTAACCTGTCAAGTCTTGCAAGTCAGAAGATTTCACACATACAATACCCATTGCTTTGTAAGATTCCAAACTCTTTCACATGCTGAAAACATGATTCACATTACCATTTTCAAATACTTTTTCCAGCATTAATAAAATGCAAGAGCACAGATACAAATGTGACAATTTAATGTACATAGTTAAGTAATTATGTTCTATGACTCAGTATGGACTTCTGCAAAAATATTTGAAAACTTTTTGTCAGCAAGAGGAGAATTTCTGTGACATGTAATTTCATTCACGGTGTACAGGACTTTGTAAAATTAAATATAAATGTAAATGTAAAAATATACTTGTCCCTGACGAAAATTAGCCATAAAAAAAGCATCACCACATGAGAACCGCTTTTGAAAGACAGAAATATAATACAGCATGTGGAGGTACACACAGTCTAAAACTGGAGGAAGAAGTAGGTTATTATTCACATGTTACAGAATAATAGCAATAAACAAACTAGGAAAATGAGTAAGAAATCTACCCAAAACAAGAGACAATAAATTTCTTTTTTATTAATTAACTCTTCAAAATGTCCGTATATGAAACCATGATTTAAAAAGTTCCACATTATTTGTATAGTCTGTTACTAAAAGATAAGTGAAGAGAATCTTGCGATGGCAGCAAAAAGAAACGGTGAGATACTCGTAGGATCATCAAAGTCTCAGTTCCAGTTTCTGAAAAACTTTAAACATAAAACACTGATATGCTAAAAATGAGCTTAAGTTAATGAAAACTGATCCTAACATAAGTTACACAGAATTACTGAATCTAGTTAAATATGTGAAGAGAGAGAAAACCAACAAGATGCAACAATCAGATGTTTATTATCAGCTTCTGTCCAACATGTTTTGGGGCAGTTACATGAATATCTGGGCGTTCCGCTGTTTGGCGACCACATCAGAGCCCTGACCGAGAGCTTTGACTCAAAGTTAGCTGATGTAGGGAACACCCTATTACGGGAACTCGGCAGATACTGGGTAGACCCCGCCCCTGACGCGAAAGCTAAGGGCGGCAGGAGACAGCAGGCCAGTCGAGGCCATCGCCCGCGATGGCCAAGTCGACAAAACGAATCGCGTTCGGCGCTGAACACCCGAGCGCCATTCGGTTACCCTGACTGATGTTTCCTGTGATTTTCCTCCGTTGTAAGGCAAATGCCAGGGTATTCGATGCAAAGTCAGGGCACGGCCCGCACTCCCCTCCACCAGGAGCAGCGGCGTCACCTAAGCGCCTGACAAACGTCGCATAACTCCAGTATGCGACAGAACCAGTCTGGGCTCGGAACCCAGACAGCCAACCAACCAAAGCTTATCCCTCCCATACTTAGTCCAGGGCAACGTAGGCCCTAGTCTTTGGCACAATCAGTCAAGGCCCTCAGCCTGACTTCCAAATCGTTAGCGTTAGCATATTCCACTGTTAGATTTTTGGTGTCTCTTGCTCAGCCCAGCAATGCGGTCAAACGCAGGAATGGCTATCAGACAGGGTCTCCGCCCCCATTTAACCCTTTTGCTTGGCCGTTTTCTTTGTTCGTGGAAGTAGACAGAGAAAGAGGGAGTGAGAGAGTGGTTTGCTTTGGTGGTTAAGCTACTGTTGACTAGGTCGGTATGTGGTGATTGGGGTACGGACAGTGGAAGGAGAGCTGTGAGGTGAAACGGGATTGAATAAGAGGAGATGGAATGACATGTGGTTGTCCCCACACTTTCTTGGTGAGCAGATTGATTTCTTGATCTAGATGTCTTACGCACGTTTTAGTTCTTATATCCTTTATTAATGCCACCTATACTCCATTCATATATTCTTATATTCAGCATGGTTCTATTTATTCTGGTCTTTATTCGTGTTCTTTAGGTTATGTTTTCCATGCGTTGGTTTACACTGAACTTAATTAAATTGAGGGTTGATGTTACTGTTTTTTGGGTTTAGGTTTATTTGGTTTTGTTTTATCTAAAGAGTTTAAGTGAAATGTTGGTTTGTGGTGTCTATAATATACTTTTTAAATTTTTTATCTTAGACTGATGACTATGGCTATTTGTTTTGAGATTTGTTTTCTTATTTCTCTGGGGTTGGTTTTGTTTCTTGGGGGCATACATTTTATTATTTGTGATTTGGTTAATTTTATTGATTGGAATATTATTATCTAGAAAAATAGATCTACTATTATGTCTTTTTTGACTGATTGAATGTCTTTGTTGTTTATAGCATGTTTTTTTCTTCTTTTGTTGTTCTTTATAGTATTTTTTTATTTATTATGTGAGTTTTAATGTTTGCTTTTTCTATTATGTTTAATTGTTAGTCCTAATGTGATTAGTATTTTGTTAGGTTGGGATGATTTGAGTTTGGTTTCTCATTTGTTAGTAATTTATTTTCAAAATGTGGAGTCTTTTATAGTGCTGGTATGTTGTTAACTGTTTTGTTGAATTGGATCAGTAACGTGGCTTCATTAATAGTCATTGCTTGAAGACTTGATTTTGGTAGTTGAAGTTTTGTTATTTGGAATTTTATCAGGTTCTGTTGAAATGGAGTTGATTTCTTTCATTATCGTTTTGGCGGCTAAAACTAAGAGTGCCCAGATCCCTTTTTCATGTTGGTTGCCTGCAGCGATGGCTGCTTCGACTCCTGTTTCTGCTTTAGTTCATTCTACTTTGGTCACTGCTTGTGTTTATCTGTTGATTCATTTTAGTTCTTTAAATACTGGCTGAATGTTATTTTGTTGTTGTCTGGGTTGACTATGTTTATGGCTGGTCTTGGGGTGAATTTTGAGTATGATTCAAGGAGGATAATTGCTTTACCTACTTTGAGACACTTGGACCTTATTATTATGACTATTTCTATTGGTTGTTTTAATATGGCCTTCTTCCATTTATTGACTGACACATTGTTTAAATTTTACTGGTTATGTGTGCTGGTAGTGTTATTCATTCTATAGGGGACTCTCATGACATTCATTAAATGGGTAGTTTGTCTGTTTATATGCCTTTTACTTCTTCATATTTCATGGTTTCTAATTTTGTTCTTTGTGGGATGCTCTCTTTAGCAGGGTTTTATTTTGGAGAAGCTTTCTATGAGATATGTAAATATGTTTGGGTTTCTCTTGTTGTTTGTGTCTAGCAGCTTGACAGTTTGTTAATCTTTCCGTTTATTCTATTTTGTTTTATGTGGTGACTTTAGTTTCATTTTTTCTTATTCTATAGTTGAAACTACTTGTAATATGGTATTAGTTATAATTGGTTTATTGGTTACATCAATTTTTGGTGGTGGTGCTCTTATGTGATTGATTTGTCCAATTATTTCTGTGATATGCTTGCCCCATTATTTAAGGTTTCTTACTTTGTTGTATTTTTAGGCTGTAGGCTTGGTTATGAGGTGGCTGGTTTTATTTTGGTGATAATTTACTTTCTGTATGTTGATATAGTGCCTCTTCTTTCACTGTTTCTATATAGTGCATGCTTTTTCTTTTTACCTATGGTGTTTTTTTGGTCCTTTAGGAGCTGGATATAGGGAAACAAGGATTTTTTATTCTGGTTGGATAGAGAATTTTGGTGGTCAGGGTTTATATTGAGTCCGTTTTAATCTCAGCAGGGTCCATCAGTGGTTTCAGTATAATAGTGTGAGGGTGGATTTAGAATGTTTTGTTGTTACTATTTTGTTGTTTGTGGGCATTTTTTGTATTTACTCCTTAAATGGCTTAAGGATTTACAGCGTGACACTGAAGATGTCAGTGAGGTATTTATTGCCATTAAGTGGTTTATATTTATAAAAGCTGGTCTTCATCTTTACAGTGAAAGTGTGTGTTTTTTAAATTATACAAATAGAAGTGTGAACAGATACTAACTGCTACAGTGATAAGTTAGCAACTGTCACTTCTGTAATTGGAATCTTTAATTCAATTTTATTATTAACAATAATATACCTCTCTCTTTTGTTTCAGTCCATGTACAGTTGGGATAATTTATCTAGGATCAGGTTGAAACTATCTACAAGGTTTTGCTTCTCACTTGTGAGGCTAACTATTTAAATTGTACTTTTCAAATGAAACTCAGATGTTATTGTTAACTACAGTCAATTTGGTAATTTCTTCATTTGAGTGATCCTTGGTTTCATTCATGGTAGCAATACTGATGTAATTAGCATCCATAATTTTACGTTTGTTGTTAATATAGTAATTGGTATTGGTAGTAATAGTGCAATTTCTATATCATAGATTACTGCTATTAGGAAAAATCGTGACGAGAATGGTAGTCATACAGAGTTTTTTGGGTCACATCCACACTTATATGGGGATCTTTTTTCTTGGTCTTCATTATTTTTCTATGAGATTAAGGTTGCTACGATTATTACAGCTATTGATAGTTGGATGGTGCTGTTGCTATTGTCGTAAATATTATTATTATTATTTATCTTGTTTTCACAGATTTCTTGATTGGAAGTCAAGTATACTTCTCTTGTATTAGATACATACTATTTTATCTTCCTCATCAGTAGATTGGGATGAATTCAAATAATCAAACTACATCTACAAAATGTCGGTACCATGCTGCTGCTTTGAATCCAAAATCATGATTTGATGAGAAGTGTAGAGTTGTGTCATTGTAGGCATGTGATTAAGGAAGTTGTTCTGATAATCACACAGTCCGTGGCATCCTGTTGCTATAAAGAAGGTTGATCCATATGCTGAGTCTGCAATTGTGAATGGGGATTGAATATATTCATGTGCCTGTAGTGCAATGAAGTACATTCCTAGCAGCACTGCGTAGCTTGGGTGGCATTATTTTCTAGTAGGCCATGGTGTGCTCATGATACAGTTACTACTGAGGCAAGAAGGACTGCTGTATTTAGTAAGGGAACTTGTAGAGGGTTGAATTCCTGTAGGTCAGGTTGATCCTAGTTCAATTGTGCGGGGCAGTCTTCTGGGGAAGAATGCTCAAAAGAATGACTAGGACTTCTGAGCCAACAAATAGCATTATTCTTCATCATAGCCCTCATTAATATTACCAGATTTTTTAAGACCCTGTAATACAACTTCTCTTCGAAGCTGTCAGACACACTTACTGTGCATTTAAAATATAAAACTTATATACACACATTTCCTTACCACTTATTGTGCACTTTAAAAAATTTCTGGTCTCAAAAAGCTGGACACTTACGACCCTGTGATGCAACATCATACCCAAGGAACAGAGAGTCCTTAAGCACCATGAAAACCTAAAGACTCAATCACACTCTTCTGGAATACAGTTTGAGTCATCTATCTTGACATACTCTCGAGCAATTATCTGTAATACTACAATCAACTATACGTTCATATTACTGAAAACCTCTTGTAGGAGTCTCCTGTTGATTTACTTTGGACAGCTATGTAATCAGTTTGATTTGAGATTGCCCTTGGTTTGCAATAATTTTGTGTTCGATGCATGTGACTTCAGTTTGGGTTTGGTAAAGCATCTTTTGAAGAAGACCTCAATGCTCATGAAAATATATAGAATTGTAAGGACTGTGCAGTTTGGTTTTGATAAAGCATATTTTGAAGGAGACCTCAATGCTCGTGAAAATATAAAGAAATGGTAAGGACTGTGCATGGAACCATGTTTCTGTGAATACATCACACGGAACTGGTAAAGGAAGTGACCTAAAATGCAGAGATTAACTTTAAAAAATGAGAGTTTTAATGGTTGCCTTTTGAATTACTGAATTCACTTCTATAGAAAACGTGTGTTTAAGAGTTTGCGCTTAACCGCAGTTTAAAAAATACTTCAGTGTGAACAACTTTTCCGCTGGGGTAGTACATGTTTGAAGTTTGTATCCTCTTTTTGAACCGCTGGGCCAACAAGCTCCAGTAATGATACAAGATTTCTTTGGTCATTATTGCATAGTTGTGGCCTTGTTTTGATGTTGTCGAATGTCTCCACAAAACGAAAATCACGTTATCTGCCACTCTCTTCTTTTACATAGGATGCGCCCTAATTAGTTCCCTATTAGGCTTTTGAATAACACGGCAGCCACATGCAGACAAAGGGCACAAGTGCAAGCCATCTGAAACGGTTAACATCACGACTGAACTAAAAACGTTTTGTTTCGTTCCACTAGTGTGAGGCGTAGTTCTTTTAGACAGCTTTTGAGGGATTTGACTGAAACAGTTCCACCACGTTCTTCCATGATCAGTGCGGATTCACACGAAGGCAGGAAACTAGGTCAGTGCAAACGATATCGAAACTCATTACTTCAAACACAGTATTTTAAACGTCTCTTTATCGGGTCACACTTATTGTCACAGCGTCCCTTATGGGCCGAACTTTGTAAAACAGTAATGGAACTAAGGTACGAGTGTTTCAACACGTGGTGTCAACATTTCTCCCACATCGATTACACAAGGAAGCATTACGCCGAGTCTCGTGCACCAGAGAAATTGATTTTCACATTCCAAATACAATTTATAAATGAAGATTTGGTTTGTATGCACTGCTCTACCTTTATTAAATTGGATTTACTTTCTAAAATAAAAGCACCTAAAACGCAGAAACAATTTCGTTTTGTACTTTGCCTTGTACTGACAGATGGCGTTGCACTATGAGTATCATGGAGAACGTCGGAATTGGAGTTATTTGAAGATCCCGCAGTACAAATGAGAGAACTATACTGAAATATGTAGTAATATGACTAACTTTTCATGTGGAGAAGTCTGTTCAATTACGTTACTACTGTTATTGAAGTAAGCTTATCCACTAGTATAATTACAATTCCGGTTTCTTAGTTCCCCTTGAAACCCCAATATTTCGTCTGGGTGGCCGAGCTATGTAGAAGTTGTGTCGGAGGTATGTGGAACGGTATGAAGTGAAAACCTCAGAAATATTGGGTAAATGTTTTGTTTACCCATTCAAAACACCTTTCGTGTAACTGGGGAGTGCATGTATTTGTGTACATGGTTCGAGTGCAGTATCTGAGGCTGAAGTTTTAGTGATATTTGCGGAGGACAGTATCACAAAACGCCCGTCACTATTTCAAGATGGCTGAAATTTGAAGGACCTCTTTGTTCCGGATGTTGTCACTATGATAGAGGAGTCCTTCGTGACGGAACAGGCGAGTGAGAGGTAAACATTTTGTAGTAAATATTCCATTCACAAACTGTAAGAAAGTGACATTTAAGTTTTGTCTGTATTTTTTGTGTATAGCCCTTTCCAGACCGCACATCTTAACAGGTTTTTAGGTGATAAGTGTACAAATATTTCCAAATTTTAGTTTTATAAATGCTGTGAGAAGCGTTTAAGTAACAGTGTGTTAGGATTAAAGAATGCGCACATTGTTAAGGTTGAAGATAATGCATGCATTTTACCTGGTGAATGTTTGTAGGGCAACTTTTATTTCTATGTTGACATTACATTTGCAGGTTATGTTTTAAGAGTGATATTGTGTGTACTATTCTGTGATGGTACAGAGGATTTGTTCCAGGGCACCTTTGATTATTAAATCATAAGTATAACTTTGTTCATTTTCAGTGAATGCATGACATGTTCATCCAATCCCAGCATAGCGGCAACAGCAGTAGTGGGGTGGCGTTGCAACACGGTCACAAGAAACGCAAAGTGGAACATCAACAACAGGTTGACTATTCTGGCGGGGATAATCTCTACTCTCTGAATGCTGGCAGCGTGGTTAATAACGTGAGTCAGTCAGTGGTGCAGCGCCACACACATCGCACTCAGAACACTAACAATAATGTGCAACACAAGAGCCCTAGTGGGGGAATGCCACAGCAATTCATACGCGCCTCCACCATAAAGCTCTTGGACACGTATCAGCGCTGCGGCCAAAAAGTAAGTTGCATTGGACATCGTATGAGTAGTGATTGAGTGCTGTGACTGGCCTGCAGGCTGTCTACAGTTCACATCATGTAGCTGACAGATAAAATGTAAGTTCATTTTATGTTGTAAGACATTATCCTTTATAAGCTGCAGAATGGATTTTAGATAGTACATGCTTCTCCCAGGAAGTCATAAAATTTGTGTTTAAACTGCATCTAACATTTCACAGAAAAGATGTGTAAGCTAAATGTACTGATCTTCTCAAATTATATGTAGTACTTCATAGGAAGAGCTTATATGGTAAATGTTCACTGCCATGATATTTACCTTTCATGATTGTTTCTGGGTTTTATATTAAAGGGTAGTTTTTTTTTTTGCACATTAGTATGCTTGATCCTGCAGTATTTGAACTGGAGCTAATTATGAAACTGTAAATCCCTGTATTTACTTAGCATGAAAAAATATCAAGTTTATTACAGGGGAGGAATATTAAAGTCTAATGTTGTCAAAAGATGTGTGATATTTTAGCATTTACTTAGTGAAAAAGTGCTTGTGGCGTCAACAGTACCATATAGGATAGGCAAAAATGAGCAAATTGCACCCACTGATTTGCCTTTCTCTTAACCACTTTGGTGTAAAGTTATTATTCCTGAGTGAGGTCTGAGTAGATGACAGATGCGTTTCTGAACAACTGATTTTCCTTTAAATTGTGGTAACCATACACTTGAACTTATTATCAGATAAATGGTTTTTGTTTTAATTTCATGGTCCCAGGATAAACAAAACTAACTCATTACTGGGGTTTGATTGATGAAATAATAACTAACCCCATGGAACAGAGTCCTTAGAAGCTAACATGTCCTTAGCTGGTCAAGAAATTCCACACATTTTATGGAACCTGAAGGTTCATTACTGCATACCCATGCACCTACTGCCTGGTTGTACTGAGCCTGATTAAAGCAGTCAGTGCCTCCCCATCCTGTTTCTTGAAGAGCAATTTTAATGTCATCTTCCCATCTATGCCTAGGTCTTCCAAGTGGTTTCTTTCACTCAGGTCTCCTTACCAAAACTGTATATGCACCTCTCCTAGTCCACATACATGCCACATGCCCAACCCATCTCATTTTGGATTTCATACCCCACATAATTTAATAAAATTGTATGAAAGCGTATTCATATGTGAACCAACAAATTTATCTGTATTTTCCTCACATGTGCTGTGTAATTATATCAAAAAATTCTGTAGGCCAAAGTTGCTTGTGTAACTATTATTTGTATTCCTTAGAGAAAGGCTGGGTTTTGTGTGGTTCTTGCATGCCAGGAGATGGCTTATATACTAAACTACTGTGAATTCTGAATTTGTACTGTGTCTCATAAATTGTGTACTTCAATTTCCTTATATTTTGTCTCCAACAGGTATACTCTTTACCATCCTTTGTGACTTCATGTTGTCACATTCCTCAAAATTTCCCATTTTAGTTTGTAACTAATTTGCGTTAAGGTTTGTAACTGCTGTTGATATTGCAATGTGAGCTTTTTGTAATAACTAGACAACCATTTGCTGGGGTGTTGCATCTTCCATGTGTAGCCATACAGTTTTGTGGCACTGTCACAATGATCAAGCTGCAATAAGACAGTTGTAATAATAATTTAAGAAAATCAACTAAGTTCGCTGTTATTATTATACTTAACTAATTATGGATCCACCATATTTTTGATCAGTCATCATCATCGAGGATAATATCAATACATATGGACAGATTTTCAGACTATACACTTTAAGGTGACATACAATATAAATAAAGTAGATTAGGCTATAACATATTATATGTATACATAGTTTTTAAAAAGTATGCCAACCAGTTATTACCTGATTACAAAAGAGTCATGTCAAGGTTGTGTATGTAAGTATATCATACAGCATTTGGTAGTTATAGTATATAATTACTCTAAAATGTATGACAGGGTCTAGAGCAAGTAACATGTTGCAGTGTAATATTTCTTGTAATGTGCTGATCTTCCCCTGTGAAATTAATGGGTATGAAAACCTGTGTTGCTCATTGTTGTGACTTCTTATACTATTGATTATCATCTGTGGTCAGAAAATGTGTCTGTGTGTTTTTTTATAATGATGATGGCAGTCTACTGAATCATGATGGATTTGCGAAAAATATATTTTAAAAGTGTACTTAGTTGGTATTTTGTGTATTATACTTATGTCAGTGGTCACTGTGTTACAGAAGGGTGGTTGTCAGTTTAACTGTAAGGAGTTCGGTACTTAAGATGCTAGCGGTTGCTCAGTGAGTTAGATTGTTTACATATAATGGGCCTTGAAGGGTTTTGTTCTTGAACCAGATTAAGGAAGGAGTATCTGTGAAGCATGACATGCATGTTTTTTTTAATTTGTGTTGGTCTGTTTCTTTCTCCCGTTTATGATGACTTACCCTCCTAGGAACTGGGTTCGCTCTTCTCTGTATTCTTGTTTATAGTTTTCAGCAGAAAAGTTTTTTTTTAATTCATGACACAATGTCATGTTAATGTCGGAACTTGAAGTTAACAATGATTTACTGGAGTAAATGAACATTGTTGTTAAACTGATTGGCAATGCTTCATCTTGTAATTGCTACACTGTCTTCAACATTATCTGTGCAATTTCACCTTTCACGATTTAGCTGCATTGTCCATTGAAACTATTCCACTTTTTCGGCGTGCTTTGCAGTTAACATCTCCAGGGCATTTAGCTGAAGTTATTGCAAAGTCCTGGTATTTCAGTATTAGTGTATTTCGACTAAATCATTACTGAACTGGAAGAGTATATGTTGGTTAAAACACATCCTGTTTGCTTGGCCATTTCTGCACAACTCAACAAATATGCTTCTTTTCTACAGAGATTTGTACTTATTTGTTCTCTGTGCTTTTTGGACCTCTATGTGGACTTATAATATCGTACTTTATCACACTTGTGTCTGTGGTGTTGGAAAGGGTTACAGAAAGGTGCCAGCTGTTTGACTGTTACAGAGAAATCGAAAGTTCATGTATGATGTGAATATGCTTTGTTTGTGCTGAGAACTGAAATTATTAGAAGGGAGATTTTGTACAGTATTTGCAGTTAGCTGTGATAACATTACCAAACCTGTTTCTTGTGTTTCATCCAGTGGCATTGATCATCCCTTTTAGAACAATCTATAAGACGTCCTTTCGTGTGCCTTCTGCAGGCCCACTGGAAGGCATGTGGTGTAAGTTTCATGGAACTGTTTCTGCTCTGGAAATGTGCTTCATTAAGTCCTTTGGCAAGCCTTTCATAAAGCTTAATTACTGAATTCACTCAAATGCAAGATGAGGTTTTTTCTTTAACTTTGGCACTTAAGTATGTGGGCTTGTCTTAAATTCATGTATGAAATGCCAAACTGGACTGCGGCAAACCAGATCACTCAGAACTGGACTATGTGGATCCGAACAAAGGCCTGCTTCACCATATGATTTGAGATCTGTGCCCATCTGAGATACTGCGCAGCATTTTGGGACGACCTAGCAGTCCCAGCTTCAAGGTTCAGGAAATCCAAAAGAGAGAACAAAGCACCTGGGAAGTTAATTGGCACATTCATCTTTTTTGGGACTTTGTCCATCATCTAATTTCTTAAAGACGCGTAGCATTTCAGAAGCCAGCTCTGTTTCTCTTTTCAGGCAAAGCAGCACCTAACCTTGTGGACCTTTTGGATTAACCTATTCTCAATCACAGAGCACCACAGACACAGTAACTTGTTCGATACGTACCTTAGAACGAATCTAGTCTGAGGGTAGTAACAAGAAAATGGCTATTGAAAAATTAAAAATTAACTACAAGATTAAAAAATAAAGCCTGGACCAATCTACAAATTTAAAAACCATAAAAAGAGCCATGAACTGAAACTGATCAGACCACAGACACAACACAGAATTCAAGAACACATGTACTTAAATTAGTAATGCCACTAACATCATCTGCAGAAAAAATTGTTAATCTTCATGGGCTCAAGTAATTTTATATATCAAGAAATAAAAATGTAGTATTTAGCCACTGTGGGTGATGACAGCATGGCAGTATATCATCTCACCTGAAGTGCTTGTGAAGGTTTTTGAGAGATGCTGTGTGTCTAATGCGGTGGATGAGCCTGATGATGATATGTTGTGGAATGGCAGTGAGGAGGATGGGGATGTTAGGAGTTAGTGCGCAGAAGATGAAGGCACCGACTATTCAGATAGAAACAGTGACACTGATTGATAAAGGTAGAATCTTACATGCTTTGTGTATTACGTGTATGAACTAAATAGTAAAATATTTTTTCTTAGCAGACATTTTACTTTTTGGGGGTTGTCTTAGATTTGGATAAATACATTTTCACTTGACAGACGTGTTTTTTTGGGTGGTCGTCGTAGATTAGAGTCATCTTGCATTCGGGTAAAAATGGTGGATGTTGGCTGCTTTACTGTACATCAAATGCTTTTTTTGTCCTTTAGCCACTTGCAGGTGATGAAAGCTTATAAAATGGTGCTGGACTTGTTCTTTCAGTTCAATGGATAAATTTGTACATTGCATGTACTGTGTTCTGAGATGTGTTGTCCCTTCCTCACGTAACATAGTTTATGTAGCCACTGGTCTCCTTCAGGTCATCAGTTGCTCTTCCTGCAATGATACACTTTGTTTTTTAGTACTGTGGCCAGCAGGAAAAAAAAGTCAAGGTAGTATGGCATTGTAATATAAGTATGCCATAGTGCTGGTGAAAACCTCTTAAAAAAAGACAGAGATCCATATTCTGGTGTAGTATGTTAAAATTTTGAGGAATGTTAAAACATATTAATGCAGGCCATGAAAAGACAGCAGAGTGCCCATTCACATTCAGAGGTGAATTGTTAATATATAGAAATTTAAACAGTTTTATTTTTTACTAGCCCCATGCCCATCATTTGCTGGGTTGTCATAATTTTTACATGCCACTGCATGACCTTATTCTTTGATTATTTTGTTATTAGATCCTTCCGATTGTTAGTGTCATGTATCATACCATGTCTGAATATAAAAAATGCGGCTTGAATCACTGTTTTTGAAACTTAAAAACTCACAGTTATTGTTAATGCCTCCTTGTATACAGTGTGGATTGTTCTCTCGTTTGGAGCTAAGTGAAGAATTTCATCCTGTGTCGCACCCTTGGACAGTATATGTAACAGCTATACATGTGCAAACCATGTGATTTCTTAGTTCAAGACGAGCAAATTTTAGTGATTGCTTGTGAGATTTTTTTTTTGGTATTTTGTGTGAAATGTAAATTCGCTATAAACTGAATTCTTGAAATGTGAAAAGATATTCCAGTAGTATTATACATATTCTTGAAATCAATGCATTCCCTTCTCCTGTATGGCCAGTAAGAACTTTGGATTTTGTGATGGAAATTGAAGGATCTAGTTCAACACCTTCCTAGTACCATCAGTAGATTCATATTTCTTCAGCATGATTTTAGGCTTCCACCACAAATTAGATGAGATGTGCACTGTTCTGGGAAATTATGCAGTGTTTAGTGGTACTTCTTTGCAGACATTTGTGGGCACCCTGTCGGTCTCTTTCAGAAGGGACATATAGGTTGTCCCGAAACACTGGTAAAGAATTGCTACTATACTGCACTGCATAATTTCCCAGAAGAGTGCAGATTTCTCATTATTAATGCACCAATTTTAAGTTCTAAATATGTTGTGACTTTACATATGTTTCTAAAGAACTAAAGAATTTAGTTGGGCAGTGTATAAGGGATCTTCAGAAAGTTGCCACAAAGGCTTTTTTGCTTGTGTGTAAAGCCAATCATGCATGCACCATCTCATTCACCTCATAATCATCTGCAAATTGTCTGCTTCTCATTGCCTCCTTTCGTGGTCAGAACAGATGAAAATAAAAAGGAGCCAGGTTGGATTATAGGCTGGGTGGTCAAGAACTTCCCAGTTTCATGTTTGAAGAGTGGTGGGAGCAGATATCCGCATTAGGGCATATGTGCTCTTTGCTCATTTACTTAAACACCCATCTTACACATACTTAATGGAACCCAGGACTGTCATACACTATTGAATATAGTGACCCTTGGCTGATGTTTAATTTTTGTGCAGTTTCTGTGACAATAACTTCCATTCCTTAGAACCATGGCTATGGCTTCTTGCATTGTTTCGCAGTGGTGATTGGTTGAGAGGGGTATCCTGAGCACTTGGCATCATTCATGCTTGTCCAGCCTTTCTTGAATATTTCTGTGTACTTGTATTGTTCTGAGAACAGCATTGTCTGTGTACTGAGCACATAAATGTGCACGAATTTCAGCAACATAATGCCACATGTCTGTTATTCCTCTGTTGCGTGTCACAGCCATGTGCCCTGCTTGATAGCAGTTCGTGCACACAGAACAATGTCAAACCATCAGTGTCCTGACATATCACATAACCAGTTACGGTGTTACACTCTCAGGCTTATATCATTGACCACCAGAAAAACTGCAGAAACTTTTTGCCCATCCTTCATGCTATTTAATCGGCATTTATCACTGTATCTGCTGATTTCAGTCCTCATGCAGCTAATATTCTGCAAGAAGACTTAAGACATGGCGCTTATTTTCCACAAAATTCTTTTCTTTCATAATTCTATCTTTCTCTGTTCAAATAATATGTTTCTCATGAACCATGTGATAAAATGTACATACCAGCACTTGTAGGATAAAAGTTAATGCAGATACCATTGTCACGTTACTGTGGAAATTGTTCAGGTTTCCTCAGTCGTTAAAAGCTGTTTTTCAGCAGGATATTAAATGTTGTAAGTAGCATTCATTACTATACCATCATTCTGTTGGAAGTAAACCCATTTGCTTACTTAGTTATTTACTGCAATTGGGTTGTTACCCGGTGGCAGTGGTTATTTTGCATGTAAACAAAACATGAAATTGGTTACTACTAGATTTAAGTCGGGAGGGCTACATGAGAAGCATGTAGTGGCAACTTGGAATGTTGGGAA